>PVMK01126598.1_pt1 | contig 45601 bp, 39 predicted proteins | sample 1853481 | NCBI WGS metagenome assembly PVMK01 (sample SAMN08533507, study PRJNA380276) | Marine sediment metagenome, whole genome shotgun sequencing project.
GCCGTGTTCCAGACCACGGCGGTGTCTATGTCCTGGGTCCAGCTGATCGCCTCCTCACCGGACAGCGACGCCGTAACGACCCCGTCGCTCAGCCGGACGGCGTCCGCCGGCCATTGATCCAGTAATTGCGTGCGTGAACCGGCAACCAGGCGATACAGCAAACGCTGTAGCCAGGTCGTGTGCTGCGTTCCCGGCACGGTTTCCGGGCCTGAATCTGCCAGTACCCAGCCCGTTGAATCCAGCAGCCAGGTTCGGGTTGCTTCAATCTCCGACCGGGAAAACCACTGTGACAGGCCCTGCCACTGAGCCGCCGGGCTGATCCAGCGCGGCCGCGCAGGATCGGTCAGCGGACCCGCCACGCGACTTCGCTCCGTGTTTGTAGCGGCGGCATCGCGCACCTGGAAACTGATGTCGGTGTTACTGGCGGAAAAAGGCAGGGCGAGTTCGACCCGGTAGCCGCTCTCCCGTTCCAGCCAATAGCCTTCCACTTGCCCCGAATCCCCGGGCGCGCTACTCAACTGAAGTGGGCCAGGAGCCTCGGGGCTGATGACGAAACTGAACAAACCACGCGGGCTGCGCACCAGCAGCATGATGCCGTCTGCTGCGCGCAGCGTCGCAGGGGTCATGGGTGGCGCGTGGCTTCTGCCTGCATCATTGACATCGATCAGTATGAATAGCCGCCCATCGTGATCCCCTGCCAACAGGCTGGCAGAGAGTTCGCCGTCTTCGGAGGCAAACTCCAGGCCATCAGCAGTCCCGGGCCAGTCATCGCCGTAGCCGTCCAGGGCCGGTTGTCGCTTGAGTGCTCTGAGGGGAACATGAAGTTCGGATAAAAACATCAACCGCGACCGGAACTCCATGGGTATCGCGCCCGCCATGGTACGGGCCGAAGCCAGCAAGGCGCCTTGCTGCGCTTCGCGCATGAACCGCTCGAGTTCCTGCAGCAATTTCCAGCCCGACCATGGCAGCAACAGGGTCAGCAGCGAAAGCGCTACCAGCTTGTTTCTGAGTTTCATCCTGCTTCGGTAGCGTTTCCCTTGTCCCCGGCGCACTGCGGCTTCCAGCGGTAGCCGGCCCCGTAAACGGTATCCAGCAGGTCAAAATTCGAATCTACCTTGACGAACTTACGCCGGATTCGCTTGACGTGGCTGGTGATGGTCTGGTCGTCCACCAGCACATTGGCGTCATCCATCAGTTGCTGCCGTGTGCGTACGTGCCCGGGGTGCCGGATCAGGGAATGAATCAGCCAGAACTCGGTGACGGTTAGTGGTACAGGCACGTCGTTCCAGCTGACCTCCATCCGCTCCACCGAAAATTTCAACAGCCCGCGCTCCAGTAGTTGCTCGTCCCCCGCGCCGCTGGAAAGGGCTTCGACCCGGCGAAACAAAGCCACCACGCGCGCCACCAGGTGTTGCAAACTGATGTCCTTGGTCAGAAAGTCGTCGGCGCCGAGCCGCAGTCCGGATATCACGTCCAGGTCGGAGTCCCGGGCAGTCAGGAAAATGATGGGCAGCCCTTTGGACATGCTGCGCAATTCCCGGCACAACTCAAACCCGCCTTCGACATCATCTCCCAGGCCCACGTCAATGATCACCAGGTCCGGCAAGCGTCGTTTCAGGGCCGCGAGCGCAGAGTGCTTGTCGCCATAACCCGATACCTTGTAGCCGTAACGGCGCAAGGCGTCCTCGTAATTGTGTCGAATCGCGGCTTCGTCTTCCACGATGACGATATGTCGTGCCATGGTTCCTCCCGGGCGTTTTCGTACCTTTATATGACCTCATGATACGGCTCAAGTGCCCGCAGGTGAATTGGCCGGCTGTGCAGACCGGGCTAAGCCACAAGCTTGCCCTGATTCGGACGCTGCTTTGGCACCGGTGGTCAGGCTGAAGGCATACCCGGGGCGTTCAATAGGCGCAAGGACTGAATTGGAGTTTGATATGCCCAACTTAAACCGAAGGTCGCTGCGCTGGGAAGACCGCGCCCTTCTGATTATTTCCGCTGTCTTGCTGTTGCTGCTGATCGTGCGGATCGAAACAGCGCGTGCAAGCGGACCTGGCGACGATTTTTATGGCCTTGAGTTCCATAACAGCAACAGCATGCAACGAACACTCGCACTGGACACGGACATCCAGGTAGAGGTTGCGGGACTGACTGCCCGTATCGGCGTCACCCAGGTCTTTCAAAACTCCGGCCAGGGATGGGCAGAAGCCGTTTACCGATACCCGCTTGCACTGGGTTCAGCCGTAGACCGCATGCGGGTACTTGTCGGGGAACGAATCCTCGAAGGCGAAATCCAGGAAAAGGTGGAAGCGCGCCGGCGGTACCAGCAGGCGAAATCCAGCGGCAAAACCGCATCCCTGGTGGAGCAGCAACGAGCAAACCAGTTCGAAACCCGGCTGGCCAACATCGCGCCCGGCGACACCATCAGCGTATCCATCAGCTACCTTGCCCGGGTCGATTACCGGGATGGTTCTTTCAGCCTGCGGATTCCAATGACGTTTACTCCGCGCTGGGGGGATGCTGAGAGCGGGGCTGAACCTTTGAAATTCGCGGCTGGAAGCCGCTCCTACAGTGAATTTGGACTGGATGATCACCGCCTGACGCTTGCTGTGGACCTGCGCAGCGGAATGAGCCTCTCCAGCATCGAGAGCCGCTACCACGATGTCGACATCCACCCTTCCCTGTCGGGCTACCGCGTCTTTCTTGCTGATCCGGACACGCGCAGCGATCGGGTCTTTGAACTGAACTGGACACCCCAATACGGTACGCTGCCGGAATCAACGCTTTCAACTTTTGACGACGGCGATGCTGTCTATGCTCTGCTGATGCTGGCCCCGCCGCTGGAGGAGGCGATTTCCCCGCAGCCCCGGGAAGTCATATTCGTCATTGATACCTCCGGATCGATGGAAGGCACGTCAATTACGCAAGCCAGGGCCGCGCTAAAACTTGGCCTTCAGCACCTGGGCCCCGATGACCGCTTCAACCTGATCCGCTTCAGTTCCGATAGCGAACGGTTGTTCAGCGAATCCGTCCCCGTCTACCCCTCTTACCTGGAAGACGCCAGCGACTTCATCGACGATTTATCCGCCAATGGCGGAACGGTGATGGCGCCGGCACTGAGCATGGCGATGAACCTGCCGCAACAGGATGGCCTGCTGCGGCAGATTGTCTTCGTCACCGATGGCAGCGTGGGAAACGAACAGGACCTCCTGCTACAGATCGGTGAAGAGTTACGCGACAGCCGCCTGTTCACGGTATCGATCGGCCTGGCTCCCAATTCCTGGTTCATGCGTAAATCGGCGGAGATAGGCCGCGGTAGCCATACCCATATCGGGCGGCTGGAAGACGTGGAGGACCAGATCGCCCGCTTGTGGAGGCGAATCGAGAACCCGGCCATTCAAAACATCTGCGTTGATTGGGGAATGGATGCCGAGTTTTATCCCGAAGTAGTCCCGGACCTCTACGCGGGAGAGCCCCTGTGGCTGTATGCCCGCCTGCCTCACGAGCCCCGGGAAGTGACGATTTGCGGCGAACTGGCAGGCCGCTACTGGGAGATGAAAAGCCGGGAGCTTCCGGGGTCAGGCGGAAGTGACCTGGCTACATTATGGGCCCGCAGCAAAATCGAGGCGCTTGAAGACAGCCGTATTTTCGGCATCGACCCGGGCGCCATCCGTGAAGATGTTTTGCACCTGGCCCTGGAATTTGGTCTGCTCACGAGTTATACCAGCCTGGTTGCCGTTGATAAAACCCGGTCGCGCCCGGCTTCACAGGAATTGGCATCCGAGGACATTCCCAGTTTGCTGCCAGCGGGCAGCGGAATCGGCGCTGGCTTTTCGCAAACGGCCACGGGCTGGGCGACCCGGCTCATCCTGGCCCTGGTTTCACTTTTCATCGCCACCGCTATGCTCCTTTACGTACCTCCCTCCCGGGCAAGCATGGCCGCTGGCGTTCGCTCGCCGATGACTTCTTCGCGTACATGAAGAAACCCTGTCATTGGCTTTACGCGGCGGTGCCTCTCACCGCCGCTTTTTTTTCCTTCCTGCTACTGGCACAAGCTCTGTGGATTCCAATAAAGGCTGAACTGGCGCAATGGCTGATCGAGCGGAGCTGGCAGCAAACGCTGGCCGGCGAAACCCAATCCCGGCCATGGCCCTGGGCGGATACCCGGCCTGCCGCGGTGCTCTGGATTCCGTCGCATGGAATCCGGCAGCTGGTGCTGGACGGGAATTCAGGCCGCAACCTGGCTTTCGGGCCGGTTTTTCTGGACGGCACTGTGAATGGCCGGGACAGGGTGATCAGCGGCCACCGGGACACGCACTTCCGGTTCCTGGCCGCGCTGCGGGAGGGTGAGCTGATCCGGGTGACTACCCGGCATGCTTCTCAATGGTTCGAAGTACGTGAAATGGAGGTGGTTGACAGCCGCTACCAGGAAATCGTGATCGAACCCGGCCTGGAGCGGATCAGCCTGGTTACCTGCTTCCCATTCGACCAGCTGCTAGCAGGCGGGCCGCTGCGTTACGTGGTAACTGCCCTGCCGGTCAGCCCGCGTCGGCTTTCATCCGGCTGATGGTCCCACGGTAATCGCCGGAACCAAAAATTGCCGACCCGGAGACGAAAGTATCTACCCCTGCCGCGGCCACTTCGGCGACATTATCGACCGTTATCCCACCGTCAATTTCAAGACGGATTTCGCGGCCGCTGGCGTCGATCATCTCACGCACCTGGCGGATCTTGTCCAGTACGTGCGGAATAAAAGACTGGCCGCCGAAGCCGGGATTCACCGACATAAGCAAAACCATGTCCAGCTTATCCAGGGTCCAGTGTAATTGCCCGGGGGACGTTGAGGGGTTCAGCACCAGGCCTGGCTTGCAGCCATGCTCGCGGATCAACTGGATGGTGCGGTCCACGTGCCTGCTGGCTTCCGGATGAAAACTGATCAGCGTGGCGCCGGCTTTGGCAAACTGTGAAACCAGTTCATCCACCGGCTCGACCATCAGGTGCACGTCGATCGGAGCCTCGATTCCGTAATCCCGCAACGCCTTGCAAATCATCGGCCCAAAGGTGAGGTTGGGAACGTAGTGATTGTCCATCACATCGAAATGTACCCAGTCTGCCCCCGCATCCAGTACCTGTTCGACATCCTCACCCAGTCGCGCAAAATCGGCCGACAGGATGGATGGTGAGATGATTGTTGACTGCTTCATGGTTTTCCTCCACCGCCCGTTATTATTTTAATACCCGGATCCTACTTGAATCCACGTGTTTGTTTTATCTGATCGTAAGCGGTATTGATTTCACGCACCCGGGTTTTCGCTATTTCCATCATTTCCTCGGGCAGGCCATGGGAGACCAGTTTGTCCGGATGATACTGGCTGACCAGTTTTCGGTAAGCTTTCTTGACCTCGGCATCGCTTGCGCTGCTCTGGAGTCCGAGTTGGGCATAGGCCTGTGACATGCTTCCGACCTGTTTGCCCGGCCCCCGCTGTCCGCCGCCGGGCCTGGTGTAAGCACCACCGGTGCCGCCTCGCGCGTTCAGCATCGCTGAAAACACCTGGCCCGGAATCCGCAGCAAACGGGCTACCTTGAACAGGACCTCGCTCTCCGCCTGCGTGACGGTGCCACTTGTGAACGCGGCTTCAACGAGTATTTCCATGAACATCTGCCGCAGGTCCTGGCGCACCATGGAATTGCGGGCAAAGGCGTGTAGTGTCTCTTCGAGATCGAAATCCGCCTCCTTGCCCCGGTTGAACAGCCGGATCGCCCTCTGCCGCTCATCACCGCTAATCTGCATCCTCTGCATCAGCGATTCGACCATCTGGATTTCAGTCTGGGTTACGGTACCATCTGCCTTGCTGAGGTGACCGAGGGTTGCGAACAACGCATCGAAAAAAGATTTCTGGGTAGACCCGACACCCACGATGCCCGCTGCAAAACGGTCGACCATGTGGCCCAGCAGGGCTCCGATGATGGCGCCGCTGATACCGCCTCGGAACAGGCCGAGGGTTCCGCCGATGATCTTGCCCCACCAATGACGTGGGATTTTGAACGAGCTTCCTGACATAACCGTGAATACCAGATGGATCGCAACGAAGTATATAATTGCTGCGCACAATCTCCCATACCCAAATGTCACAGAAGGGAAATTTTTTGAACTCTGTAATTTCGCCGGCTTACCACGCGAACCAGGTCACCCAGTACCCGCTGATCCACCAGGGGAAAGTGCGCGACAGTTTTGCAATTGATGATCAGCACATGCTGATCGTGGCATCCGACCGGCTTTCGGCCTTCGATGTCGTCATGTCTGACCCCATTCCCGGGAAGGGTGAGATCCTGACCCGGATCGCCAATTTCTGGTTCGGGCGCACGCAGCACATCATTCCTAATCACCTGAGTGGCATCGAAATCGATGACGTCATCGACGATCCGCAGCTGCTGCGGGTACTGAAACCTCGCTCGGTCGTGGTTAAAAAGTTGCAACCCCTGCCCGTGGAAGCCATCGTGCGCGGCTACATCATCGGGTCCGGCTGGCAGGATTACCAACAGACCGGTGCAATCTGTGGCATCGAACTTCCTGCGGGCCTGAGGCAGGCCGAAAAGCTACCGGAAGTGATTTTCACGCCGTCAAACAAAGCCGCTGCCGGCCAGCACGACATAAATATCGATTTCCAGGCAATCAGGGACCTGGTGGGAGATGAACTGGCCGGGAAGGTACGGGACACGAGCATCCGGCTCTATCAATATGCAGTCGGCCATGCCGCAGCACGGGGTATCATCATCGCTGATACCAAGTTCGAATTCGGACTGGACCAGGGTGGTCGCCTGCTCGTGATGGATGAAATTCTGACGCCGGATTCTTCGCGTTTCTGGCCGCAGGAATCCTACCAGCCGGGTACCAGCCCGCCCAGCTACGACAAACAGTTTGTCAGGGACTACCTGGAAACGCTGGTCTGGGACAAGAGGCCGCCACCGCCACCGATCCCGCGAGCCATCATCACGGCAACCGCCACAAAGTACCGCGAGGCCTATGAACGCCTGACGGGGGAAACAATGTAGGAGCGATTTCAATCGCGACAATCGCGGCTAAAGCCGCTCCTACGAGGAGAACGAGATGCGAACCATTGACGCACTGCTTGAGGAATACGGCGACAGCCACGTTAACAAGCTCAACAAGCTGATCCACTGGATCTGCGTGCCCGTCATCGTCTGGGCGGTCGTCGCGCTGCTCTGGGCGATCCCTTTCCCTTTCGAGATCGGATCAGGGATCGTTCCACTCAACTGGGCAGTGCTGGCGCTGGTGCTGGCGCAAATTTATTACTTCAGGTTGTCCCGCAGGCTGGGCATGGGGCTGATGCTCTACAACCTCGCCATGCTCTGGCTCACGGATATCGTCGAACAGGCCTCACCCTGGCCCCTGTGGAAAGTCGCGGTGGCGGTGTTCATTCTGGCCTGGATCGGCCAGTTCATCGGTCATATTTTCGAAGGCAAACGACCCTCTTTTTTCAAAGACCTCCAGTTCCTGCTGATCGGGCCCGCCTGGCTGATGTCTTTCCTTTACCGCAGTGCCGGAATCAAATACTAGCTCTGTGCGCTTACACCCTGAATAATCTTTGCAATCAAATCGAAGGTGATCGGGTCATCTGATAGACTCATCCAGCAAAAAAAACTGTTACGGGAAGCGACACCATGGGCAGAAAACGACTCTTGATCCTGGTAATTTGCGGTATTTTTTCATCTCCATTTTCAATCCACGCTGCCACCCATAACGTCACCATTGGCGATAACTTTTTCAGTCCCCCTAACCTGACCATCGAACCGGGTGACACGGTTCGATGGACTTATGATGGCAGCTCGACTCATAGCGCCACTGCCAATAATGGCAGCTGGAGTTCGCCAACCTCATCCTCGATCGATTGGGACCATACGTTTCCTTCGGTTGAAGAAGCGCCATACCACTGCAACGTTCACGGGTTCAACATGAGCGGAAACATCAGCGTTGTTTCGGCAGATCATGACCCTGATCCTGATCCTGACCCTGATCCTGATCCTGACCCTGACCCTGATCCTGATCCCGATCCGGACCCTGATCCGATCAACGAGCCACCGGATGCGGATTTCAGCTTCAGCTGCAGCAATTTAAATTGCGACTTCACAGACCAGTCAAGCGACAGCGACGGCACCGTTGTATCGTGGTCCTGGGATTTTGATGACGGCGGAGTTTCCAGTGCCCAGAATCCCAACCACGGCTATGCCGCCGCCGGCTCCTACAGGGTCGCTCTCACCGCGACAGACGATGGCGGTGCGGAAGATTCCAGAAACCGCACGGTGACAGTCAGCGAGCCCGCTGCAGATCCGATAATGATCAACGCCGGCATGACCGACGCCTGGTTCGACATCGCTACTGATGGCCAGGGCATGCTGATCATAGTCTGGGAAGACATCAAGTTCGTTTTCCTTGCCTGGTTTACCTTCGATACAGAAAGGCCGCCGGAAGACGTTTTGGCTCTCCTCGGGGAGCCGGGGCACCGTTGGCTTACAGCCTCGGGGCCCTACGACGGGGACACGGCGACACTGGATGTATTTCTGACCAGCGGAGGTGTTTTCGACTCCGAGGAACCGGAAGCAATAACGAATCCCGAACCGTATGGCACCATCACCATAAAATGGACCAGCTGCAATGCGGGCATCCTGAGTTACGACATACCGTCACTGGATTTGATGGGTGAGATTTCGATTACCCGTATCGTTGACGAAAATATTCCGATCTGCGTAGCCGGCCAGGATGGAGGATGACGGTTATGGCTGATTATGAGTCAGAGTCGACCTGCAATAAGGCGTAGGCTTCAGCATCGAGCAAGTCTTCGATCTCTTCGGGGTCCGACAACTGGACCTTGAACAGCCAGCCGTCTACATAAGGGTCGGTATTCACAAATTCCGGTTTGCCTTCCAGCGCGGTATTGGCTTCGATGATCTCGCCGGAAACCGGGGCATACACGTCGGAAGCAGCCTTGACGGATTCGACGACAGCGCAGGCTTCACCCTGGTCAAAGCTCAAACCGGGCTCCGGCAGTTCGATGTACACCATGTCACCCAGGGCAGCCTGGGCATGGTCTGAAATACCGATTATCGCCGTGCCATTGCCTTCGTCCCTGACCCACTCGTGGCTTTCCCTGAAACGTAATTCGGATGGAATATCACTCATTTTTCCTTATTCCTTGTTGTGTGGCACAAAATCATTCTAGCACCGCATTGTAAATTGTCACCAGCCGTTACAAAATCCCTTCACAAACCTTGCCATTGCGGACAAAGGGAGGCTTCACGATCCTCGCTGGCAGGCTCTTACCGCGGATCTCAACTTCACAGCTGTCACCTGCTGCCGCTGGAACGCGGGCAAAGGCAATGGCCTTTTGCAGCGTAGGCGAAAAACTTCCACTGGTGGTCAGTCCTTCTCCCGAGGGGGTGATCACTTTCTGGCCCGGCCGCAATACACCCCGGGCTTCGAGCACCAGGCCGACCAGCTTGCTGGGAACGCCCTGCTCCTTCTGTTGTTCCAGTGCGCGCCGGCCGACAAATTCCCGCTCATCACTCATCGCCACCGTCCAGCCGAGGCCGGAAACCAGGGGCGTGACGCTTTCATCCATGTCCTGTCCGTACAGGTTCATTCCAGCCTCGAGCCGGAGCGTGTCCCTGGCGCCCAGTCCACAAGGCTTCACGCCGGCTTCCAACAGGCGGTTCCAGAACGGCACACCCAGGTTCGCATACATCAGGATTTCATAGCCATCTTCGCCGGTATAGCCGGTGCGGGCGATGAAGTAATCGCCGTGAATGGCGGCGCTGAATGGCTTGATACCGCGGATTTCGGTGGCAATTTCCTGGTCGAAAAGAGAATGTACTTTTGCCCTGGCCCCGGGGCCCTGAACAGCGATCATCGCGAGCTCATGGTGTTCGGTTACCGATATGCTGAACTCTGCTCCCTGGTGTTCCAGCCAGGCCAGGCCCTTTTCACGCGTTGCCGCGTTGACCACCAGCCGGAACCACTCCTCGCCCATGTGGTAGACGATCAGGTCGTCGATCACTCCGCCGGATTCATCAAGCATGCAACTGTACAAAGCCTTGCCGGGTGTTTGCAGTTTTGCGACATCGTTGGCAAGTAGTTTGGAAAGAAAAGCCCGGGTGTCAGGACCATGGATGCCCACCACGGTCATGTGGGAAACATCGAACATGCCGGCATCGGTTCGCACGTAATGGTGCTCATCGATTTGAGATCCGTAATTAATGGGCAATTCGCTACCGGCGAAATTCACCATGCGGGCTCCGGCTGCCAGGTGGGCTTGGTAAAGCGGAGTTCGGTGCATTGTTCTACCTCATGATTCTGACAAATCCAGTGTCTGGCCCAGCGGCAATTCACGAAAACGCTTACCGCTTGCCGCGAAAATCGCATTGGCCAGGGCCGGTGCAATCGGTGGCACGCCCGGTTCGCCGGCACCCGCCGGCGGCGCGGAACTATCCACCAGGTGGATGTGCGTTGCCGGCGTCATTCCGATTCGCAGGACCTGGTAGTTGTTGAAGTTTCCTTGCACGATGCGCCCGTTGGCGGCCGTGATCTCACTGTCGCGCGCCAGGCTCAGGCCGAAAATGACCGCTCCTTCCTGCTGCGAGATGACGCGGTCCGGATTGACGTACTGTCCACAATCGATTGCCATATCGACCCGGGGCACGGTCCAGCTGCCATCGTCTTCAACTGCCACCTCGACCACTGCTGCCACGTAACTCAGGAAACTGTACTGCGCAGCAATGCCCAGCCCGTGACCGTCAGGCAGGTTTCGGCCCCAGCCAGCTTTTTCTGCAACAAGTTCAATTATATGGCGGAGCCGGCCGGTTTCGAAGGGATAGTTCTCGGTGGCTTCCAGGCCGAACTCGGTGAAATCGAGTGAACGATCGGGACCGAGCAACTCGAGCAGGTTATCCTTCGAATCCAGCCCGCGCGCCTGTGCGATCTCAGCGGTGAAAGAATTCACAGCGAAGGACTGGTAGATGTTGCAGACCGAGCGCAGCCAGCCAATGCGAACCTTCGCTTCGGCTTCACCGGCCTCAACCCTCAGGTTGGAAATGTCATAGGGCAGGTTTGACGCGCCCATCCCTCCCTCAAATGGTACAGCCTGCTTAATCGCGGCGTCGAAGGTGGTCATGATGCTGGGATAAGCCAGGCGATGGCGCCACCCGGTAACCGCTCCGTTATCGTCCAGGCCGGCCGACAGGTGCTGCGCGCTGACGCTGTGGTAATAGTCGTGCCGGATATCGTCCTCCCGGCTCCACTGAACCAGCACCGGCGCAGCCACCTTTTTTGAAAGTACAACTGCTTCTTCAACGAAATCGCATTTCGATTTACGCCCGAAAGCGCCACCCAGCAGGGTCACGTTGATTCTGATCTGTTCCGGCTTGAGACCAGTCACAGCTTCCGCCATCGGGATCAGTGATTGCGGGTCCTGGCTCGGGGCCCAGATTTCACAGAAGTCCGGTGTTACCGATGCCACTGCCGCAGGCGGTTCCATCGACGCGTGTGCCAGATGTGGCGCGTAATACTCTGCTTCCAGTGTTTGTGCCGAGGTGCTGAGCGCTGAATCGACATCACCCTGGTCGCGCAGCGACGTACCGGGCTGGCGGACTGCCTCCAGCAGGGTCTGCTTGAATTGGACTGAGTCGTAGTCTGCGTTGGCGCCTTCGTCCCATTCGATCGACAGCAGGTCGCGCCCGTGCAGCGCGGCCCAACTGTTGCCTGCGATGACCGCGATACCGCCCAGGGACTTGTACATGGCAGGAGCTTCCGCAGCGGGCAGTTCTATTACCTGCTCCACACCGGCCACTGCCATCGTCTTTTCCGCATCAAAGCTCTTTACCTTCCCGAACACAACCGGGGGACGGGCGATCGCGGCGTATTTCATTCCCGGAAGCCGCGTATCAGCACCGTATTTGGCACCGCCGTGGGTCATGTCGTGCATGTCCACGATGGGAAGTTTCTTGCCAATGTAACGGAACTGGTCAGGCGATTTGAGTTCAAGCATTTCCAGGCCCGGAACCGGCAGTTCCGCAGCGCCAGCCACCAGCTCCTTGTAATCCAGCACCCGTCCGCTGGATTGGTGCACCACGGTGTGCAGGCTCGCCTTACACTCGGCTACAGCAACACCCCACTGCTGTGCCGCAGACTGTTCCAGCATCAATCGAACCGTTGCGCCGGCTTCGCGCATGCGCTGCATGAAACCACGCACCGACCAGGAACCATCGGTGTTCTGGTTGCCGTATTTGGCGTCGCCCAGTGACTGGTCCACCTTTACCCGTTTCCAGTCGGCCTCCATTTCATCGGCCAGAACCGCCGGCAGGCCGGTGCGGATACCCTGCCCCATCTCGCTGCGGTGCGAAAGGATGTGCACCGTGCCATCGGCATCGAAGCTGACGTAAACATCCGGCGACCACGGCTCGGCCGAAATGGATTTCGTGAGCCCCGGAACTTTCTCCTTGCCGCAACCGAACAGCGATACACCCACCACGAGCACACCACCGGTTTTCAGAAAGTCCCTGCGGCTGACCTGCCGGATGTTGGTCATGACGCACCTCCGGCTGCCGATTTGATGGCTGCCCGGATGCGTTGATAGGTGCCGCAGCGGCAAATTATGCCGCTCATCGCAGCGTCGATTTGCTGATCGTCCGGGTTCGGGTTTTCCGCCAGCAACGAGGCCGCCTGCATGATCTGTCCGGACTGGCAGTAGCCGCACTGGGGTACGTTGTGATTCGCCCATGCGATCTGCAGAGGATGATCCCCGCCCGTACCCAGCCCTTCGATTGTTGTGATCCCGGCGCCGTCGAGGCGCTCCATGGAAACGCTGCAGGAACGCACTGCCTGGCCATCGAGATGCACCGTGCAGGCGCCGCACAGACCCTTTCCGCAACCGTACTTGGTCCCGGTAAGGGTGAGTAAATCCCGCAGGTACCACAGCAACGGCATTTCGCCGTCACCCTCGTACTGCCTGTCCTCGCCATTTACGGTGAGCCTGATCATGCAACGCTACTCCTGTGGTTTACGGAACTTCAGAGTCATCCGGTTGGATTCGCCGATCGCTTCCATTGCGGCCATCAGTTCGGGATTCTCGCGGCTGGTCGCCATCGAGGGCGGCAATCGCCAGACAATGTCTTCCTCGGTCGGCTGGTCGTTATCGTTTGTGTTGATGTCGATCTCCCCTACGAATTTGAATCCTGCCTTTTCCATCATGGCGATCACGAAAATCTTCTTGAGGTATCCGTTCTGGCCGCCGGCCCACTCCCCGGACATATCGCTACGGGCCCAATGCTGGACAATGCCCACGGTACCGCCGGGTTTCAGGACGTCATAAGCGTTCTGTAGCGCCGCGGTCAGGAAACCACCATCGTCTTCAAACCGGGCCATGTTGTGTAATGCGCGGATGAAGAGCACCGCGTCGGCCGTTGCTTTCATTTCTTCCGGCATGGAACCGAGTACGAATGCTGAGACTGGAGCTCCATTCTCTCCACTCCATTCTTTCGCCTCTGCCATGAAATCGTCCATCCAGGTCTCTTTCTCTTGCAACTGCTCTTCATTGAAAAAACCAAACTTGGGGAACATTTCCAGCGCATAGTCGGCGCCGATCAGGTTCCCCTCCTGTCCGAGATAGGGAAGAAGGATTTTTGTATACCAACCTCCCCCGGGCAGGCCTTCAACCACGGTCATTCCCGGGGCAATACCAAAGAATTCAAGCGTCTCCGCCGGATGGCGGTAGGTGTAGCGGGCCTGCACTTCTTCGGGCTGTTCGGCAAGAACTGCCGCCAGCTTTTCAGAGTCGGCCCCAGCGGCCAGGGCGTTACTGCTGAGCAGAACAAAGAGGGGGAAAAAGGAAATCAGATTTTTGAGCATCAGGGTACCTTCCACAAAGGGCAAAATTTCAGAATAGGGCAGCCATTATCTGACCAACCGGGAAAATTCGCAAAAGAAAGAACCTCACGAGCTACTCCATGAGGTTATTGCGGCTCTTTAGTGGACCTGGCTCTCCATCAAGATCAGCATCATCAGCAGTTCCGTGTTTCTCATCATGGCCTCGTCCTCGAAACGATTGCCGGTCTGCCGGTTCATGATTTCAGCTGATTCGATCCGCCGGTTGATCAGGTCCGGATCCACATCTTCATTGAACATCCGTTGGTATGCGTCCAACCGCCCCCCCAGGTCGATGATCGCCTGGTTGGTTATCTGAGCCAGTTCCTGCTGGAAAACATTGAACTCCATCATGTTCCTGAGGTAGACCGTCTGGCCGCGGAATTTCTGCAATTGCGCAGCAGCGTCCGGGTCATCGATGGACTTCGAGTACTCGATACTGTCTGCGATCGAATTCCGGATAATGATCGCGTCGGCTGCTATGGCATTCACCTCGACCATGCTGATCAGTATCGGATTGGCCTGTACGATAGCTGTCATCCGCGCCTGGATTTCCACGCTGTTTTCGCGTGCGAAGCGAAACATTTGAGCAGCGTTGGCCAGCAGGGTTTCCTGATCGACGATTCGTACCAGTGGCGTGACGAAATCGTCCAGTTCCAGGTTGGTTCTGCCCGGCTTCATCACACCGGGGTTACTGTCGACAATCGGTTGCAGCACCCTGAGCAGGGCAGGATCGATTCCCCCCGAAACGAGCATCAACAGGCTGAGCTGACGATACTGTTCACCTGGTGTCAGGTCTTCAATGACATCAAAATCAAATGTAGCCAACCCCATCGCCGGCACCAGCGCAGCGGCAAACAAAAACGACATAAGGCAAATTTTTAAGCATTTATTCATTTTCAATTCCGGATCAGAAGGTCAGGCGCTGCAATTCATCCGCCGATCCACTTCCGACATCTTTCCCGGCCCTGAATTCCCTGATGCGGGCCCGGCCGCCGGGCTCCTCGACCTGCACGACGCCATTGGGCACACCCCGCCCGAAGCTGCCTTCAAAATAATTGGCACCGGTCTCGCTCGAATCACGGACTATCATTCCGCCGATCCCGGAAGGCATTCCACCGGCTGCGGCTCCCAGGTACTCAAGTGTATTCCCCGAACCATCACTGATCACCCCGTAACCACGATCATGAGCTCGCCCGCCGCGGCAGGAGCCATACCACCTGCCGCTCACGTTGAAGCCCGGGTGGTCGAAAATACAGTTGTCATCGAATTGACGCTCAAGGGAGCGGATCCGCGATTGGTAAAGCGTCAGTGTTTTGTTCCTGAATTCGGCGAAACCCATTGCGGAGATCCGTTCTTTGGATTCCAGCCACTCCATCTGGACCGAGATTTGCCGTTCGAGGGCAGGTGCAATAAGGGCCAGGAAATGTTCTGACATTTCTGCCGATTCAGCCCGGGTTTCCAGGGTAGAACTCATAGCCCAGAGGGACCCGAGCACTAAAACACCGCCGAAACTGCTCATCGCGATGCCACCGATCGCGCCTGATGCCGTCAGGGCATAGACCGATCCGATCAGCGCCAGCGCGGCAACTGCCGTTGTGACATTGGCCTTACGGGCCGCAGTTCGCCTGTTCTCCAGTAAACGATACTCTCCTTCGATCATCTGGCGCATCTTAATCCCATAGTCGCCCATGTAAGTGCCGTCATAAATACTGAGCGATTGTGCGGCGATAAATTTTCTCTCTGCCTCGATCAGGGCTTCAGCCAGCTGTAATCGCGAGCGGACGCTCTCACCACCGGACCGCGCAAGGAAGGCAATGGCCAACTCGGGATCAAAACGCGCCAGGGCATTCTGCCGCGCAAAAAATGTTGCCCGGTCGTTGTCCGCCTCATTCAGGCTTTGCTTGATGCGCGCGGCTGCACCCTTGACGAAGCTCTCAGAGAAAGGATCCCGGGTAAAATCTTCAGACAGATTCTCAAGCAATGCGCCATCCATCTTGATTTTTTCAACCGGGTACCGCTCCACGGACATAACCTCCAGCCGTGACTCCCCGACATTTTTCAAGGGCAGATTCCGCTTGACGGCTGTGCGCCTGTTCAGGAAAGCGACGAAGTCCAGCGGCCGCTGGTAGCTGGACAGCCTGGCCTGCAATTTTGTCTCGATCTCACTATCGACCTGCTTTTCCGACAAGCTCCAGGCGGTTTGCAGCAGGGGACTACTGGCCAGCAGCAGGCCGTTGGTGGAGGGCTGCAACCAACGATCGCCCTGCACCACGAACAGGGGTGTCACCAGATCACCGAAGGTCACCGGCGGCGAATCCATCAACTCGGTGGTGTCGGGATAGGAATACACGTTGAAATCAACCGTCACGACACTCGGTATCTGCTCGGTGGCCAGAATGGGGCGGCTATAGATGCCACGGTCCTTGTCCCACAGAATGATATGGGGTGAGAGCAGGACGGTATTTTCCGGCAACTCCCGTTGTAATTCCCGGTACAGCGACATCACGTAGTAATTGGACTTCGCAATAACCGATTGAGCAATGCGCGTGGTCACTTTTTTGGTGCGGTTGGCTGGCGGTACCTCGCCGCCAATGGCATTCATTGAAAAAGCGTGAAAATAGGATTCTTCCGCATCGGCGTGAATGATGGCCGGATACCTGATAACCACCAGCGCGTCCGCTTTGGACAGGCTGTAGTCGATCACTTCGACTTTCTTGTAATAGTGAAATACCGAAGACTTTGAGCCCTGCGCTGTGCCGGCGCAGGAGGACAGCAGCGCCGCGGTCACAACCATACCCGTACAGGCAATTATCAGGGATGAAATCCTCACATCGACTCCAGGGACCGGGCGCTTAAAATTGGACAAACCGCATTTGATCGGCGTCGGCTGAACCCACGTCCGAGCCGGACCCGGAACTGCCTGATCCGGGGTTTACGGCCAGGCTTTTCGACCAGCACAACACCATGCGGCAGGCCTTCGCTGAAATCACCTTCATAATATACCGCGCCAACCTCACCGGACGAGCGCACGATCATTGCCCCGGTGCCGCTTGCCATGCCGGAATCTGCCGTCCCCACGTATTCAACCACATGCCCCTGGTCATCAATGATCAATCCATAGCCACTGGAAAAACCCAGGCCATCCCGGCACAAACCGAACCACCTGCCACCCTGTTCCAGCCCGGGATGCCTGAATTGGCAGGCCGGATCGAAAGTGTGCGATGAAACCGATCTTACGCTTGACTGATACAGCGCCATTGTCCGCATACGGAACTCGTCGAAATCCCGGGCTGTAATTTCCTGTCGGGATTCCAGCCATTCCACCTGTACCGAGACCTGGCGGTTTATCGCCGGAGCCATTTGCAGCAGGAAGTTTTCCCCAACGGTTCTTGATTCCGCGTGCTTGCTGAAGGCGGAATTCATTGCCCAGATCGATGTCATCATCGCAACGTTGGCCATGGTCCTGGATTTAAGGAAGTTGCTGCTGTTACCGTTGGTGCCGGCATAAACGGTGCCCACCATTGCGACCACTGCCAGCGCGGTACTCAGATTCTGGGCACGGGCGAGTTCCCGCCGGTCCTCAAGCAGGCGGAACTCAGCGGATATCATTTGCCGCATCTGGTCGCCGTAAACACCTTCGTAGGCACCCTGGTAGAGGCTCTCGGATTGTCCCGACAGGAATTTTTTTTCCGCTAAAATCAGTGCTTCACCCATTTGCAGCCTGGCCCGCAGGTCTTCACTACGCGACTGGGAGAGGAAGGCTTCACCCAGGGCAGGATCGAATCGGGACAGGGCGATCTGGCGGGCGAAAAAAGTCGCACGATCATGATCTGCGTTATTCAGTGCGGTGACGACACGGGTGGTGGCGCCTTTCACGAAATCTTCGGCAAATGGATCTACTGAAGGGTCTCTCGCCAGCACCGCAACAACGTCGGCGTCCATGCGGATCTTTTCAAGCGGATGAACTTCAACAGCCGCAACCTCACGCCGCGACTGGCCGGCGCTTTTCAGGGGCAGATCAGGTGCGCTTTGGTGACCCCCGCGGAGGAATGAAACGAAATCCAGCGGCCGGTGGAATTCGAATATCGAATCGTCCATGCGGCTCAGAATCTGCTCATCAGCCTGCCGCTCAGACTGATTCCAGGCTGAAACGAGCAATGGCTTGCTGGACAGCAGCAAACCGTTGGTCGGAGCACTTAGCCAACGGTTTGAGTGCACCACGAACAGGGGTGTGACAATGTCGCCGAAAGTCAGGGGTTCCGAGTTCATCATTTCCCTGGGGTCCGGGAAACTATAGACGTTGAAATCGATCGTGAGGACACTGGGAATCTCTTCGGATGCCAGCAGGGGTTGACTGGTCAGCCGGTTCTCATCGTCGAGCACAATCATATGCGGAGACAGCAAAACCGAGTGGGCCGGCAGCTTGTCCCTGAACTCCCGGTACAGCGACATTGCATAATAGTTGGACTTGGCAACGATTGATTTTGCGATCTGCTCGGTATCCTGGCGCATGCGGTTGTCGAAATCGGTTTTTCCACCGATCGAGTGCTGTTCGAATGACCGGTAATACGCCGGCAGTGCGTCCTCGGCGACAACAGCCGGAAAACGGATGACAATCATCGCATCGGCCTGGGATTTACTGATGTCCACTACAGATAGTGCTTGATCGTGCTCGTAAACTGATGATTTGATACCCCGCGCCGTGCCGGCACAGCCGGACAACATCACGCAGGCGATCAGCAGCGCCGCGGCGATTCGCATGGTGAAATTACGCCCCATCAACCCTCTCTTTAAAAACTTGAAGCCACAATAGTATTACAGTGTCACTCATGTAGTCATGGATATATCATTGCGGCATGCCGCAACAAACCTGTGTCATTATCGGCGCCAGCCACGCCGGAACCCAACTGGCCCTCAGCCTTCGCCAGGGCGGCTGGAATGGCCGTATCGTGCTGGCAGGTGAGGAGCCCGTCAAGCCTTACCAGAGACCACCGCTGTCCAAAGACGTTCTGTCCGGCGCAAAATCCCCGGAGCAAATTCTGATCCGGCCGGCCGCCGTACTCAAAAACGCGGGTATCGAGCTGAAGCTCGGGCACCGTGTGGAGAAGATCGACCCCAGCCGGAAAATCCTGCACCTTGATGATGGCAGAACGCAGGATTATGACAAGTTGGCCCTAACCCTGGGCGCGTACCCAAACACCATCCCGCTTAGCGGTTCGGATATGAAGGGAGTCCATTACCTGCGCAAACTGGTTGACGTCGAGAAAATCAGGCCTTTTATCGGTTGCGGAAAAAGCGCAGTCATAATTGGCGGTGGCTACATCGGCCTGGAAGCCGGCGCGGTGCTGTGCCAGACAGGCATGTCGGTAACCGTGCTGGAAGCCCTGCCGCGAGTCCTGCAGCGCGTCACGGCACCGGTTGTATCCACTTTTTACGAACGGCTTCACACTGAGCAGGGTGTCAGGGTGGTTACCGGCGCACAGCTTACTTCGATCGAAGGTGAAGGCCGGGTCGAGCGGGTCCATTGCGCAGATGGTTCCCAATACGATGCCGACCTGGTCATCATCGCGGTGGGGGTCCTGCCAAATACCCGCTTGGCTGACAAGGCGGGCCTGGATGTGGAAGACGGCATCCTGGTGGATGAATTCGCACGCACCAGCGAAGCCGATATCGTCGCGGCCGGGGATTGCACCCGGCACTTCAATCCCATCTACCGGCGCAGCGTGCGCCTGGAGTCTGTCCAGAACGCAGTGGACCAGGCCAAGACGGCTGCTGCGACCCTGAACGGCGAGCTTCAGCCTTACCATGCCCTGCCCTGGTTCTGGTCGGACCAGTACGGCGTCAAGCTGCAGATCGCCGGCCTGTCGCAGGGTTATGACAACATCGTGATGCGCGGTGATCCGGAAGCAGGCCTTAGCTTCGCGGTATTCTATTTCCGGGGCGAACGCCTGTTGGCCGTTGACGCGATCAACCGGCCCGGCGAATTCATGGCGGGCAGGAAGCTGTTGCTGGCCGCTACCCCGGTGGACAAGGAAAAACTGGCGGACGAGGTTGTTCCGATAAAATCCTTGTTAAACGTTTGAACCCTGAGAATCCCTGGACAGACCTTCCAGGTCTTCATCATCCATGATGATATCGCGGTAGGTAGCACCCGCCGGAATCATCGGATAGACATTGGCTTCCTTGTCCACGATCACGTCCAGCAGGTAGGGCTCGCCGGGATCAGCCAGCATCCTTGTAAATGCCGCCGCCAGTTGTTCCGGCGCTGAAATCCGCTCAGCCTTGACCCGGTAGCCCTGCGCGATCGCCAGGAAATCCGGATAGACTTCCTCCTCGTCCCGGGCCTTGACCTCTGACATCGGATCGGAAAGATCCGTGCAGGAGCGATGGCCATCGTAAATCATGTCCTGCCACTGGCGTACCATGCCGAGCCACTGGTTGTTGATAACCACGATTTTCACCCCGATACCGTAGCGCCGGCAGGTACTAAGCTCGTGAATGGTCATATTGAGGCTGCCATCACCGTCGATATCGATGACCTGGCGATCCGGCTTGGCTACCTTGGCACCGATGGCTGCCGGCAGACCATAACCCATGGTTCCAAATCCGGAACTGGAGAGGAAAGACCGGGTACGCTCGCTGCGGTAATGCTGCATGGCCCACATCTGGTGCTGTCCCACACCGAGACTGATAATGGCTTCACCTTTTGTCATGTCACTGAGCAGGGCGATGGCTCTTTGCGGGCTGATGCCCTGCATTTCCGCCACCGGGTAAGGGAAGTCTGCCTTCAGCTTGCGGCAGTAATCACACCATTGCGCATGGTTCCCCCCTGGTAGTTCTGTCAACTGCGCCAGCGCGTGTTTGAGGTTGGCGCAAATCGGTAATGTCACCGTCTTGTTTTTGTTCAGCTCACCACGGTCGATGTCGATATGGATGATTTTGCCGTGCCGGATGAATTCGCTGACTTTGCCGGTCACCCGGTCATCAAAGCGCACCCCCAGTGCGAGTACAAGGTCTGCTTCATTGACGGCGATATTGGCGTACTTGGCACCGTGCATACCCAGTACGTCCAGGCATAAGGGGTGCCCGGGCGGGAAAACCCCAAGCCCCATAATGGTCGTAGTAACCGGTGCCCCGAGCTTCTCGGCAAAGACCACCAATTCTGTCTCGGCACCGGCCGAAACAATGCCGCCACCAACGTAAAGCACGGGCCGCTTCGCTGCGGAAATCATTCGCTGAATTTCCTGCAACTGGTCCGGGTGCATACCGCCTATTAATTTTTCCGGCAATTCGATCACGGCGGGCATCCGCGGTTCCGTGTAATTACCGTCCGGATCGCGTGGATAGTGCTGCTGGATGTCCTTGGGAATATCGATCAGCACCGGCCCCGGGCGATTTCCGCCGGCATGGGCAAATGCCAGCCGGACAGCAGAGGGTATCCTCGCCACTCGATCGACCAGGTAGGCACGTTTGGTGATGGGCTTTACGATTGAAACGATGTCTACTTCCTGGAAGGCGTTTTTACCCAGCAATTGGGTCGGCACGTTCCCGGTGATTGCGACGATGGGGGTTGAATCGCTGTTGGCGTCCGCAATTCCGGTCACCAGGTTGGTAGCGCCGGGGCCAGAGGTCGCCAGGCATACGCCAACCTTGCCGGTGGCCCGCGCATAACCTTGTGCTGCATGGGCTGCGCCCTGCTCGTGCGCGACACGTATGCAGCGGATATCGTAGTCGCGCAGCACATCAAAGATCTCCAGGTTGGCCCCGCCAGGATAGCCGAAGACAATATCCACGCCTTCAAATTGCAGGCTTTTTGCGAGAATTTGTGCGCCCTTCAGCGCGCCGTCGCGCTGCTCCGGATTGATGTCTGCAAGATTACCGCCGGATATGGTGGCTATGTCCTGGTAGGTTACGTTATCAATTGACATTGATCTGTAGTTCCAAAGTCGTTAAGTTTTATCCTCTAGGATTGGATACTACACAATGACAGAACTGACAACAGTACAGTTAAAACCGCCCTACCTGATCCTGATTGGCGAAGAAGATGACGCCACTAACGCCAAAACAGGTTTCGGCATCGTTCAGTGGCGGCCTGAACTGGTCGCCGGCCAGCTCCGTTTCCCCGGGTGCAGCGTGGACCTGGGTGTTGCCGACATGAATGTGGAAGAAGCGGCCCGGGCCGGGGCTGGCAGCCTGCTGATCGGCGTGGCGCCTGTCGGCGGTGACGTTCCGGACCCGTGGTGGAAAGTGATGGAAGACGCGGCCCGGGCCGGGCTCGACATCATTTGCGGCCTGCATGTAAAACTGGCGGATAACCCGGGCGTTGTCGCAGCCGCAGCGAAATCCGGGGCCCGGCTGATCGATGTCCGCGTTGCCCCTCCGGACCTGCCGGTGGGAACCGGCGTCAAACGTTCGGGGAACCGCGTGCTGATGGTAGGCAGCGACTGCGTCGTTGGCAAAAAGTATTCCGCCCTTGCGCTGGACCAGGCGATGCGGGACGCCGGCATGAGTTCCACATTCAGGGCCACTGGCCAGACCGGAATCATGATCGCCGGTGAAGGCATCCCGTTAGACGCGGTAGTAGCGGATTTCATCTCTGGTGCGGCTGAGTTGATCTCACCCGATAACGTTGATGACCACTGGGACGTGATCGAAGGCCAGGGCTCGCTGTTTCATCCAGGCTATTCCGGCGTCAGCCTGGGCTTGTTGCACGGCTCCCAGCCCGATGCATTCGTGGTTTGCCACGACGCAACACGCACCGCTGTTTCGGGTTGGGATCACTTTGATCTTCCGTCCATCGGCGAATGCATCGAGACGCACATGGCCATGGGTCGCCGGACCAACCCCGGGATCCGTTGCGCGGGCATCAGCGTCAATACGTCCGCGCTTCCTGCCCGCGAGCGCCTGCAGTACCTCGACGAGCTGTCGCTGCAGACCGGCCTGCCCTGCGTCGATCCCCTGATTGACGGTTGCAGCAAAATCGTCAGCTACATCACTGAGCAATTGGCAACACCGGCCTCGGTGAAAGCGACTTCAACCAAACCTCCTGGCCAGGACTAAATATGAAAATCAGCGCACACCTGGAAGATTGGGATCTCATTCAACCCTTCCGCATTTCCGGGGGTGAATGGACCACTTCACCCACACTGGTCGTCCAGCTGGCCCGGGATGGTTTTATCGGCCGGGGCGAAGCGCAGGGTGTTTATTACCGGGATGAAACCGCGCAAAGCATCTTCAGGCAAGTAGATGCTGTCGCCGATGAAATTCGCCAGGGCATAACACGCGATGAACTGCAGGAACTGTTACCTGCCGGCGGTGCCCGCAACGCCATTGACTGTGCGATGTGGGACCTGGAATGCAAGACCTCCGGCAAAACAATCTGGCAATTGACCGGCATCGATCCGAAACCCGTCACAACCGTATTTACCATTGGCCTGGAACCCACGCCCGAAGCGATGGCGACCAAGGCTGTCGCCGCGTCCGACGCCCCGATCCTGAAAATTAAGCTGGACGACAACCAGCCCTATCAGAAGCTGGCGGCGATCCGTACCGCCAGGCCGGATGCGGCACTGGTGGTGGATGCAAACCAGGGCTGGGATTTCGAATTGCTGCAAGCAGTGATCTCGAAATGCGCGGGCCTGGACCTGGGCATGATCGAACAACCCCTGCCGCGAGGTGGTGACGAAGTGCTGGAGGGATTTGGATCGCCGATCACCCTGGCGGCCGATGAATCCTGCCTCGATACCAGCGAACTGGAAACCGCGGCCAGGCGATACAGCATGATCAACATCAAACTGGACAAAACCGGCGGCCTGACCGAAGCCCTCAAGCTGGCTTATGCCGCAAAAGCGAAGGGCTGCAAGTTGATGGTAGGGAACATGGTGGGAACATCACTTGCCATGGCGCCCTCCTTCGTCGTCGCACAGTTGTGCGATTTCGTCGATATCGATGGGCCGCTGCTACTGAAGTACGACCACCCCCTGGGGCTGCAGTACAACAAGGGCGTGGTAGATGTATTCAGTTCCGGGTTTTGGGGTTAATTCGGCTCCGGCTACCCGATACCTCTTGAGTATGCTTTTGTGGTCGCGGCCTATCTGAGCACTCTTCGTTTGGCCATTGCGCTCGAATAAAAATACAGGAACAACGCGATGAGCCAGATTATGGCGCTGAACGTGGCGGCGCCTTCACCCATGATTGCCATCCCATCGGAGAGAATAAAGTTGTAGACCGTACTGGCGCCAAGACCCAGGATCGAGATGCCGAACAACCAGGCCGCCAGGGCTTTGCGCATCAGCAAGACGATTGAACCCAACACGGCTGCCCATACTGCAATGGCCCATGCGGCGTCCATCCAGACCGGAAAACTGTAAAAGTAATCGAGTTGCTCAGGCGTAAACTGGCTCATGTAGGACTCGAACTTGTACTGGGTGGCAGTGTAGTCATAGGCGCCGATGGCATTCCACACAACAGCCAGGATACCGATGATCCAAAGGTGAGCAGGGGTAATGGGGGCTGATTGGTTCACGTGTTATTTCCTCCTCTGTTTATAAGAGCTTAACAGTGATTCATGAAATCCGCTCCTAAAAGGTTTTTTTGAAGTCCAGCATGCGTTGCAGCGGCAGCATTGCACGTTTCCCAAGTTCCGGATCGACCAAGACTTCGTTATCGTCACGGTCGAAAACCTGCGCCAGTGATTCCAACTCGTTCATCGCCATCCACGGGCAATTCGCGCAGCTGTAGCAGGTGGCGCCATGCCCTGCCGTGGGGGCGATGATCAGTTCTTTATCGGGTACCGCTTTCTGCATCGTGTGGAAAATACCCTGGTCGGTGGCAACAATGAACGCGGGGTTGTCCATCTCTACTGCCGCCTTGATGATCTGGCTGGTAGAACCCACCAGATCGGCCAGTTCGATCACCGCCTGGGGGGATTCCGGATGTACCAGCACGGCCGCATCCGGGTGCTCTTCTTTAACGCGACGCAAGCCATCAGCCTTGAACTCTTCGTGCACGATGCAAGCACCGGCCCAGATCAGAACGTCTGCTCCCGTTGCCCGCTGAATGTAATCGCCAAGATGACGGTCCGGCGCGAACAGGATCTTTTCTCCCTTTTCATGCAAGTAAGCAACCACGTCCCGGGCAATGCTGGAGGTCACCACCCAGTCGGCACGGGCCTTCACAGCGGCGGAAGTATTCGCGTAGACAACCACCGTGCGGTCGGGATGTGCATCGCAATACACAGAAAATTCGTTGATCGGACAACCGATATCCAGTGAACAGGTCGCTTCCAGGGTGGGCATCAGCACGCGTTTGTACGGCGTCAGAATTTTCGCGGTTTCACCCATGAACTTCACCCCGCCGACAACCAGGGTCTGCGCCGGATGGTCTTTACCAAAGCGGGCCATCTCCAGTGAATCACTGACGATCCCGCCGGTTTCCTCCGCCAGGTCCTGTATTGCATCCTGGGTGTAGTAATGCACGACCAACACGGCATTCTCTCGCTCAAGGCGATCCCGGATCTGCTGCATGAGAAGCTGTTGGCGCTCCTGTGATAACTGCCTTTCGTCCCGGTGGGCCAGGTGGTCTTTGACCAGTTTACGAATTTCAACCAGGTGTTCGGACGCGATGCTCATGGCTGCAAAGATAGGGCCTTGACGGGTTTTGCACAAGGAGCCGGCGTAACTGGCCGCAGGCCGTGCCACGAAAGAAGCCGGATACTTTTTGGAACTCTCAATTCCTGCACGATCAGTCGCCGCTTAGTACGCCTCTGCGGATCTGGTCGCGTTCCATCGATTCGAACAGGGCGGTGAAATTGCCTTCACCGAAGCCTTCGTCCTTCTTGCGCTGGATGAATTCGAAGAACACCGGTCCAATCATCGTTTCGGAGAAAATCTGCAATAACAGTCGCGGATCACCATCTTCGGTTGAACCATCCAGCAGGATTCCACGGGCCTGTAATTCGTCAACCGGTTCGCCGTGCCCGGGTAGTCGCTCGCCCAGCATTTCGTAATAGGTTGCCGACGGCGGCGTCATGAAAGGCATGCCTTTTTCCTTCAGGCGGTCCCAGCAGGCCAGCAGGTCGTCACAGATCAGGGCGATGTGCTGGATACCCTCGCCGTTGTACTGCATCAGGAATTCCTCGATCTGTCCGGAGCCCTGGGTGGCTTCTTCGTTCAACGGTATTTTGATTTTGCCATCGGGTGCAGTCATCGCCTTGGACAGGAGCCCGGTGTACTCGCCCTTGATGTCGAAGTAGCGGATTTCCCGGAAATTGAACAGACGCTCGTAAAAACCGGCCCAGTAGTCCATTCGCCCCCGGTATACATTGTGGGTGAGGTGGTCGATCAGTGTGAAGCCACAACCCTCGGGGTGACGGTCCACGCCCTGGTGGAATTTGAAATCGATGTCGTAAATGCTTTCACCGTCCTCGTAGCGGTCGATCAGGTACAACGGTGCGCCGCCAATTCCCTTGATCGCAGGCAGACGCAACTCCATCGGCCCAGCCGGAATATCGATCGGTTGGGCACCATTTTCCAGCGCCAGTTTGTAGGCCTTGTGTGAATCGGTCACACGGAACGCCATGCCGCAGGCACAGGGGCCATGCTCTTCCGCGAAATAGGACACGTAGCTGCCGGGCTCACTGTTGATAATGAAATTGATGCCGCCCTGCCGCCACAATGTGACCTCCTTCGAACGGTGTTTCGCCACCTCGGTGAACCCCATCAATTCGAACAGGGGTTCCAGTATGCCGGGTTCCGGCGATGCGAACTCCACGAATTCAAAGCCATCCAGGCCCATCGGGTTTTCATACAGATCTGTCATTTGTTTCTCCAGGTTCTCTTTCTATTCTAGTACTCTTTTATTGATTATATTTAAGCCAGGGGTTCAAACCGTGCCTGGAAAAACCGCAGGTATTCCGGCTCGTAAACCATCTTCAGGCCGCGTATCTCGTTTCTGCGCTCGTACACGTTGACAACGGCTTCCACCACAACATCCATGTGCGCCTGTGTATAGACACGCCTTGGCAGAGTCAACCTGACCAGCTCCAGCGGCGGGCGCCGGTTTTCACCCGTTGCGGGGTCCCTGCCTGCCGATACGTTGCCTCGCTCCATGGCTCGGATGCCTGCACCAAGGTACAGTTCCGCAGCCAGCGTCTGCGCCGGAAACTGGTCCTGGTCCAGGTGCGGCAGGAAGGCTTTGGCATCCAGGAAAATAGCGTGTGAGCCAATCGGCCGGACAATCGGAACCCCGGCATTGCGAAGATTTACGCCCAGGTACCGCACCTGGCCAATGCGCGCATCCTGGTGCTCCTGCATAACCGCTTCGCGAAGCCCCCGCGCCATGGCCTCCATGTCGCGCCCGGCCAACCCGCCGTAGGTGTGCAGCCCCTCGTAGACTACAACCATATTCTGCGCTTTCAAAAACAGCTCATCATCGTTGCAGGCGAAAAAACCGCCAATATTGACCAGCAGGTCCTTCTTGGCCGACATCGTGCAGCCGTCTGTCATGTCACAGATCTCGCGCAGGATTTCGCGGATGCTCTTATCGGCATATCCTTCTTCGCGGCGCTTGATGAACCAGGCGTTTTCGATGGTGCGCGTGGCATCCAGCATGATCGGAATATCGTACTTGCTGCACCAGGCGTGCAATTCCTTCAGGTTTGCCATCGAGAACGGCTGGCCGCCGGCCATGTTAACGCAACCCTCGAGACTGATGTAAGGGATATGTTCGACGCCGGCTTCCTGCACCAGTTTATCCAGCTTCTGCAGGTCTACGTTGCCCTTGAACGGATGCGAACTGGCAGAGTCATGCGCCTCGTCAATGATGACGTCCACGAAATGCCCGCCGGCTATCTCCTGGTGCAGGCGGGTTGTGGTGAAATACATATTGCCCGGCACATAGTCCCCCTCACGGATCATGATCTGCGACATCAAGTGCTCGGCGCCACGGCCCTGGTGGGTCGGCACCAGGTGCTTGTACCCGTAGTATTCGCTGATCGCAGCCTGCAGATTGTAAAAGTTTTCGCTGCCCGCGTAGGCTTCATCACCCATCATCAGGCCGGCCCACTGCCGGTCGCTCATCGCCGAAGTGCCCGAATCGGTCAGCAAGTCAATATAGACGTCCCGGCTACGCAGGAGGAAGGTGTTGTAACCCGCATCGCGAATGGCCTGCTCACGCTCCTCGCGCGTGGTCATTCGCAGCAGTTCAACCATTTTGATCTTGTAAGGTTCGGCCCAACTGTGTCCGGAATGGTCGTTCATGAGTTTATTCGTCCATCGTGTAAAAAATTAAGACCTGTTTCATTCCCTGTAAGACATTATCTCCCATATATTGGATATATGTGTTTCATTTTTAATAATAATGGACTATATTTAGAACATTAATTTCTAATATCATGTATTTTTGAAACTTATGTTATGAACGTACTAACCCAATCAGAACGCCGTCTTCTGGATGCAATGCAAAAGGACACCTCGCTCAGTCAGATCGACCTGGCTGAACTATCAGGTAAGTCGCGGACGTCAGTCTGGCGATTAATACGGGAATTTGAAGACGCCGGGCTGATCGAAGGAAAAGTCGCCCTGTTGAACCCCAAAGAACTGGGCTTACAGATTCAGGTGATGTTGTCGGTGAGTATGGTCAAACACTCGGATCGCACCCGCAAAGATTTCGAGGATCATGTGCAAAAACTACCCGAGGTGATGGAGTGCTATTCCGTGTCCGGCGACCGGGACTACGTCCTCCTTATCCTGTCCAAAGACATGGAGTCCTATAACCACTTTCTGAACCAGAACATCCTGGATCATTCCAGCGTGCACTCCGCCAGCTCCAGCTTCGCACTACGCCGGGTCAAGTACACCACTGCCCTGCCCCTGTAGGAAGAATTCATGAAAACCATAATTGAACCGTTTCGCATCAAGTCCGTAGAACCCATCCGCATGACCACTTTTGCGGAGCGGGAACAATGTATCAGGGACGCCTACTATAATTTGTTCACGCTTCAATCAAATGATGTGCTGATCGACCTGCTGACCGATTCCGGTACTTCCAGCATGAGCGCCAGGCAGTGGGGCGCCCTGATGGAGGGCGACGAATCCTATGCGGGAAGCCCCTCTTTTTACCGCTTCAAGGAGGCCGTCGATAATCTGATGCCGTTTAAGTACCTGATACCGACCCACCAGGGCCGGGCCGCCGAAAGTATCCTGTTTACGGTGGTTGCCGGCGCCACACATTCGATACCCAACAACACGCATTTCGATACGACGCGGGCCAATGTAGAGGCTCAGGGCGCTGACGCTGTGGACCTGGTCATTGAAGAAGGAAAGCATCCGGAACTGGAACACCCGTTCAAGGGCAACATGGACGTCGCGGCCCTGGAGCGGTTTATCGAGGAACGGGGGGTGGAGAACATCCCCCTGTGCATGCTCACCATTACCAATAACTCAGGCGGTGGGCAGCCCGTTTCAATGCAAAATATTCGCCAGACCAAAGAGGTCTGTGACCGGCACGGCATTCCGCTCTTTATCGACGCCTGCCGCTTCGCCGAAAATGCCTGGTTCATCAAGCTCAGGGAGCCCGGTTTCCAGGACACGCCGGTCATCGATATTGTGCACGAAATGTTTTCTTACGCAGATGGTTGCACCATGAGCGCCAAGAAGGACGGCCTGGCCAACATCGGTGGCTGGCTGGCGATGAACAACGAGGACTGGGCTGTGGAGTGCCGCAACCGGCTGATCCTGACCGAGGGCTTTTCAACCTATGGCGGATTATCCGGACGGGACCTGGCAGCCATTGCAGTTGGATTGGAGGAAGTTGTTGAAGAGGACTACCTGAGGTACCGGATTGCGTCCACCGAATACGTGGCAAGGCATATTTCCGCAGCCGGTGTGCCGATCATGAAGCCGGCCGGCGGCCACGCCGTATATATCGATGCGCGGCAAATGCTGCCGCACATCCCGCCCTTACAATACCCCGGACAGTCGCTGGCGGTTGAACTCTATAAGCAGGGCGGCATCCGGGGATGCGAAATTGGCACGGCAATGTTTGGCCTGCAGCCTGACGAGAAAGAGGAACCAGCCCACATGGACCTGGTGCGTCTGGCCATCCCAAGGCGCATGTATACCCAGGCTCACATGGACTACGTGATCGAGGTTGCCACCGAGGTATACGAAAACCGGGAGAACCTCCGGGGCATGAGGTTCATCAGGCAACCACCGGCACTGAGGCACTTTACCGGGCGTTTTGACTACGTAGAAAATTGAGAGATTTCACCGTCATCGCCCACCGGGGCGCATCAGGCTACCTTCCGGAGCACACGCTGGAAGGCGTTGCCATGGCCCATTCGATGGGATCGGATTACATCGAACAGGATGCGGTCCTGACCCGCGACAATGTGCTGATTGTGCTGCACGACCTGTTCCTGGATGCTGTCACCGACGTGGCGAAGCGATTCCCGGACAGAGAGCGCCAGGACGGCTACCACTACGCCATCGACTTCACGCTGGATGAAATTAAGACACTTCACGTCCATGAACGGGTCAGAGCCGATGGACAGCCCGGGATCCCCCATCTGTGTTCAAACCAGGACACTATCTTCCGCGTTCCAACTCTGGAGGAGGAAATCACCCTGATCCAGGACCTGAACCGGGCCAGCGGTAAAAACACCGGAGTTTATGTTGAACCAAAATCACCCGCCTGGCATGCCGCAGAAGGCAGGGACCTGGTTAAAGCCGTTATTACTTTACTGGCTGGCTTTGGCTACACGAAACGGCAAGACAAAGCGTGCCTGCAATCCTTCGACCCCCACTACCTGGAATACGCCAGGAATGAGCTCAATACGGACCTGAAGCTGGTCCAACTCATTGGCGAAAACAGCTGGGGGGAATGTGATGCTGATTACGCTTACCTGCAAACAGAAAAGGGCTTGCAGGACATTGCCCGTTTCGCAGATGGCATCGGCCCGTGGTTGATGCAAATCGTACACATCCGGAATGATAAAATCGCTGATATATCAGATGTTGTCACCCTGGCCCAGCGCCTGGGGCTCTTCGTTCACGCTTATACCCTACGCACAGACGAGTTGCCGCCTGAGATTGGCGATATGTTGAGCGCCGTGCAATTTCTGCGAGACCGTGCCGGGCTGGACGGTGTTTTTACCGACTACCCTGATCAAGTCATTCAGTCCATTCAACAACTCGGCTAACGACAATTTTGATAAGGATTGCAGCAGACGGATGAGCACGCGGAAATCACGGGTTCCCACCACCCGCCTTGGGCGACTGGTCCGTCTTGGTTTCGCGGCGGGCGAACTGGCTGTTGGCGGTATGACAGAAGGTGTGCGGCGGCTTACCGGCGTCACGCCAGAAGACGCTGTTAATGTATTTTTGACAGCAGCCAACGCGCAGAAACTCGCCAAACGGCTGGCCAGTATGCGCGGCGCAGCGATGAAAATGGGACAGGTCCTTTCAATGGAGAGCGCCGATATCCTGCCGCGTGAATTCGCTGACGCACTGGCCATCCTGCGGGACTCCGCCAACAGGATGCCTGACTCCCAGATTCGCCGGGTGATGGGGCAGGAATACGGCAAGGGCTGGGAAGACCGCTTCGAACATTTTGATTTTGAGCCTATTGCGGCAGCCTCCATCGGCCAGGTGCACCGGGTGCTGACCAGGGACGGCCGCGATCTGGCTCTGAAAATCCAGTACCCGGGGGTGGCCAGGAGTATCAACAGCGATGTGGACAACATGGCCATGTTCATGCGCGTGGCAAAAATCCTGCCGCTCGAACTGGACATCAAGGGCATCGTCGCCGAGGCCAAGCGCCAACTGAAGCAGGAAGCCGACTACATCATTGAGGCGAACTACCTACGAGATTACCGTGCCCTGGTCCAGGATGAAGAGCGCTTCCTGGTGCCCCGGGTACATGATGATCTGACGACAACACGCATCCTGGCGATGGACTATGTCAGCGGTGAACCGCTGGAATCACTGGGCGAAGATGGAGTGCCGCAGGAATTACGGGACAGCATCGCCATGCTGTTGGAACGCCTGCTTTTCCGGGAATTGTTTGAGTTCCGCACCATGCAGACCGACCCCAATTTTGCCAACTACCTTTATCGCCCGGAAGACGGGCGTATCGTACTGCTGGATTTTGGCTCGACCGTGACTTTCGAGAAGGAGTTCACTGACCGCTACAAGCAAATCGCCCGGGCGCTGATCGAGGAAGATGACGGCGCCGTGCGGCACTATGCGGAACAAATTGGCTACCTCGACTCACAGGACAGTTCCGACCACTCCGGGCGCCTGCTCGACGTCATCCGCCTGGTCTGTGAACCTATTCGTGAGGACGCTGTTTACGATTTTGGAACATCGGACATGGCCGCCCGGGCCCGGGATGCCGGCCTGGAAATGATGCTGAAAAGCCGCGGCGAACTCAGAACGCCACCCCCGGAGACTGTTTTCCTGCACCGCAAGCTGGTGGGTTCATTTCTCCTGTGCGCCCGGCTCAAGGCGCGGGTCAACGTCCAGAGGTTGATCTCGGAATATCTTTAGCGTCTGCGTCGCCGGCCTGCCCGGCCCCGATGGCCCAGAGGCGCAATGATCGCGTTTGCAGCATCAGGCGGTGGCGGCAGATCGGGCAGTTCCTCCTGCGACTCAAATCCGGCTTTGATGATGTCTCGCATGGCTGCATCAATCGCCGGGTCGGTCTCAAACGGCTTGTAATTGGCCAAACGGGTCTCTACCTGTTGGCACGCACGCTCCACCAGTGTGGGACCGGCGGTTTTTTCCGCCGTGTCTCTGGTTGTGCGGTCGATGACCGGATCGGTCAGGTACAGTTCCTGAGGCCAGTGTTCCAGCGTTTGCGCCGCTGTTATCAAATGTCCTTCTTTGCTCAGGTGTTCCACCAGGTGGTCACTGGGCAGGTCATCCAGAATTTTTATCTCCCGGCAAAAATGCAAGGCCTGACCGCAAATCTCGTTGTCGTATACCAGTTTTGGAAGGCTGAATGTGAGCACAAAATCGAGCATGCCGGGGCCGGCCACCGAGTTGACTCCGGCCAGTGCCGCGAGCAATGCGCTGCTGAATGATTCTCCGCCGGCCTGCGCATCCAGTTCCTTGCCGTCGCTGAGCGCCATGTAAGCCTGGGAAGGCAGCCCCAGGTACTTGGCGATGGCAACATACGCCACGTCCAGATGTTGCGCCTCGATCGCCGCCATGGGCGAGCTTGCCGCCTTCATATGGAAGGTAGCCGGCGCCCCGCCGAACAGGACCGGGTGTCCCGGTCGGATGATTTGCGCCATGGTCAAACCGGTCAGAACGTCAACGCAATGAAAGACGAGAGCGCCGACCAGTGTTACCGGTGCGATCAGGCCCATCAGTGTGACTGGAACGATCTCGACCGGCACGCCCGCCTCGACACTGTCCAGCAGGTTCTGGCAGGAATCTTCACCGAAGCGGAAATTGCCGGTAGCTGTGATGGTGAACACCGACATCGGCTTCGCAGCCAGTTCGGCGGCATCCTGGCGGAACATTCGCAACAGGCTGACGAGCCTGGGTATGCCGTGTTCACTGAACGCGCCCGACGCCACCGGCCGTTTTGAGTTCACCAGCGCCATGTAAAGGCGCCAGGCGTCGGAAACCTGCGGTTCGATATCCTTGTTGGTGGAAAATGCCGTGGCCAGGTAACCCAGGTGTTCAAGACCATCAGCCAGGCGTATGTATTCGACGAAATCCGTCGAATCGGCCAGGCGGGTTTCACCGCTGCGGTGATCCAGAATCTTCAGGCCACTGGAGCCGGGAACGTAGTTGACGTTGTAGCCACCCAGTTCTGCGTGCGGAATTCCATCCCTGTCGTACAAGGTAAATGTCTCCGGCGCTGTCTCCACCGCGCGTTCCACAACCTCGGGTGGAAAAAAGATCCGCTCGCCACTGGCGTCTGCCTTCAGGCCATGATCAAGCAGGCGCTGGCGCATTTTTACGCCGCGGATTTCCATCCCGGTCTCGGCCATGATGCGCTTGGCTTCGTCCAGGATTCGTATGATCATTTCCTCGCTGAGGATATTCAGTGTTGGCCGCATATAAGTATTCCGCTGGGGATGGGAAATCATAACAGGCGGGACACATTTTTCCACCAGCCTGTATTCCTGTTAGCTGATCAGGGGCGTGATGCTGCGGGGCGCGAGCCTGGCGGAGCTTTCGACCGAACTCGCGATCCCGGGAGGCTTTATCCTTGTGGCCATGGCGGTGGCAGTCCTGCGCTTCAACCAGCGGTCGGACTGAAACCTATTCAGTTTTCCAGTTCGATATCCACCATCAGCTCGTTGGCCAGGTCTTCCAGCTCGCCCCGGAGTTTTTCCAGTTCGGCATGGGGTGGAATGAATATTCGGGCATGGGCCTTGAACAGGCTCTCACCGGACATGGAGGCACTTTGCACGGTTGTCTCCAGTTCCTGAACGTTCACGCCATGTTTTGCCAGCACCGAGGTGATTTCGCGCACGATGCCGGGGCGGTCCTGGCCGACCAACTCGATAGAATACTCGCGGCCGGCGTCCATGCCTGGAGCGGAATCTGAATGCTGTGCAACAATATGCATGCCTCTGGATTCCATCGCTTCCAACGCCGCGATGAAATCGTCCGCCTGTTCTGCCGGTATCTGCACCAGCAGGATTCCGGCAAATTTTCCAGCCAGCGACATCATGCTGCTCTCGGCCCAGTTGCCGCCATGACTGGCAATCACATCGGACAAGCTCTCAACAACACCGGGCTGGTCGTCACTGACGATGGTTAAAACGATCGAAATACTCATTATTCAGACTCCAGTTTCTCAGAGTTTTGTCAGAAATGTAAAAGATGAATGTGATATGTCATCTAAAAGACACTGCCAGCCCCGAATTCGCGTAGGAGCGATTTCAATCGCGACAATTCGCGACAATTCGCGGTTAAAACCGCTCCTACACATCAAAATTAATGACTATTTGTCGCCTGCGCCCTTGGATATAGCTTCCATCACGTTATCGAGGTTGAAGCTGCCGGGCTTTTGCCGTGGCGGAAAATCTTTGAAGCTCTGCAACCATTCGCCGACATAGGCCCCGGCCGGCGCAAAAATGAACATATGATCCACCCACCATCTCGGGTAGCCTATGCTTTCATCATGGGCACGCTCGAACGGATCCATGCGCAAATTGGCGAGCATCGGCGCGCGTAGCGCGGTGTATGGGTTTTGCCAAACGTGATATCCATGGGCATCCTGCACCAGGAAAGTGATTTTGTAGTCGCGGTAGCGCAGGGCCGCGACGCTTCCGTCGTCGGTCCAATACAGAAATTCTTCACGCGGCCACTTGTCTGTCTCCCCCTGGAGCACCGGCATCAGGTTGTAGCCGTCGAGGTGGACCTTGTAGTTTCGCCCGCCGGCTCTTTTGCCCTTCAGCAGATCCTCCTTGACCTTGTTGTCCCCGGCCGCGGCGAGCAGAGTGGGAAGCATGTCCTCGTGGGCACCGATGTCGTTGATCACCGTGCCGGGTTTAATCACACCGGGCCAGCGGATTGCGGTCGGAACGCGGAATCCGCCTTCCCACTGAGTGGCCTTCTCATTGCGGAACATGGTGGTGCCGCCATCGGGCCAGCTGAACACTTCCGCGCCATTGTCAGTGGAATACATGACGATGGTGTCGTCTTCGATCCCCAGTTCCTTGAGTTTGTCGAGCAGCTGGCCGACGTGGCCGTCGTGCTCGACCATGCCGTCGGCGTAAATGCCGAGGCCGGTCACACCATCGGATTCTTCCTTCAGGTGCGTCCAGATATGCATGCGGGTGCTGTTCCACCAGACGAAGAACGGTTTGTCAGCCTTTACGGCCCTTTCCATGAAATCGATTGCTGCCGCCGTGACTTCCTCGTCCACTGTTTCCATGCGCTTGATGGTCAGCGGTCCGGTATCTTCAATCCGGCCGTCGGCGAAGCTGTGGATCACGCCGCGCGGACCGAATTTTTTCTTGAACTCCGGATTTTTGGGATAATCGGGATGCTCGGGCTCCTGCTCTGCGTTCAGGTGATACAGGTTTCCAAGAAATTCGTCGAACCCGTGATTGGTCGGCAGCATTTCGTCCCGATCGCCCAGGTGGTTCTTGCCGAACTGACCGGTCATGTAACCCTCATTCTTGAGCAGCACGGCGATTGTCGGATCCTCAACCTGTATGCCCTCCGGCGATCCGGGCAGCCCGACTTTGGTCAGGCCGGTCCGCATCGGCGACTGACCGGTGATGAATGCAGAACGCCCGGCGGTGCAACTTTGCTGGCCATACCAATCGGTAAATACGGCGCCTTCAGAAGCGATTCGGTCAATGTTTGGTGTCTTGTAGCCCATCATGCCCATGTTGTAAGCACTGACATTGAACCAGCCGATGTCGTCACCCCAGATGATCAGGATGTTGGGTTTGTCGGCTGCCGTGGCCGCTTGCAGCGGTATAAGCAAAACCAGGAAAGCAAGTAATTTAAACGAAAAGGATTTCACATTTCTCTCCAAATGTATTGATGAAAATGGCTATACAGAACTTGATAGTATGCCAAACTTTCAAGTGCAGAAGGCCCGTGATTTTATCATCGTGACAGGAGTTCGCAACCCGATTAATAACAATGGCCATCTCTGACGACCCATATCACGTTGTTTCGGATAGAATGTGTGGCTACTCTCTGATAAACCGCGAAATGGCAATCCCCGTAGAAACTGCCCCAGCCGAAGAAACCACGACGGACAGTGCACAATCAGCCTGTGCTGAAATGTTGAATACCTTTTTCCAGAAGCAGCGCGAAGCCTACCTGGCTGACCCGGTGCCGGACTACGATCAACGCAGGAATGACCTGCTCACCTTGAAGAAGATGCTCAACGAAAACCGCGACGAAATTGTGGCGGCTATCAACCAGGATTACGGCAACCGCTCGCGTCATGAGAGCCTGTTTGCCGAAGTGATCGCCGTCACGGACGGCATCAATGATGCCATCAAGCACCTCAAGAAGTGGATGAAACCACAAAGGCGGCACGTCGACGTGGGTCTCTATCCCGGAGCAAAAAACCGTGTCATTCCTCAGCCGCTGGGTGTGATGGGTATCATCGTGCCCTGGAATTTCCCGGTTAACCTGTCCTTTTTGCCGTTGGCGTATGCTTTCGCCGCCGGTAATCGCGCCATGGTGAAAATGTCCGAGAATTCGATTGCGCTGTCTCAACTACTGAAGCGATTATCGCCAGAGTACTTCCCGCAAGAAAAACTGGCCTGGTTCGAAGAAACGGGTGGCGTCGGGATTGAATTCTCGCAGATTCCATTCGACCTGATCCTGTTTACCGGCTCAGGCCAGACCGGGCGCGCAGTGATGGCGGCGGCGGCGAAAAACCTGACGCCGGTGGTGCTGGAACTGGGCGGCAAGTGTCCGGCGGTCATTGACCCGGATTATCCGCTGGACAAGGCAGTGGAGCGGATCATGTTCGTCAAGCAGTTCAATGCCGGGCAAATCTGCACCAATGTCGACTATGTCTTCGTGCATGAAAGCCAGAAAGAAGAGTTTGTTGAAAAAGCCCGTAAATACGCGGAAAAACACTGCCCCGATATCAATCACAAGGACTATACGTCGATAATCGACGACCGCTCCTTCGATCGACTCCAGGAAACGCTGGAGGACGCACGCAGCAAGGGCGCCACCGTTGTCAATCTTTCCGGCGACCAACCCAGCAACCGTGAAACACGCAAAATCCCTTTACACCTGGTACTCGATACAACGGACAATATGACCATCCGCCAGCGTGAGATCTTCGGCCCGGCCATGACGGTGCTTACTTACAAGCAGCCGGATGAAGTGATCCGCTTCGTTAATGGGCAGGACCGGCCGCTGGCCTTCTACCCATTCACCAAAAACAAGGAACTTGCATCACTGTACATCGAGCGGATCATGTCGGGCGGCGTCACGGTCAACGACGCCCTGTTCCACGTCGCCCAGCACGACTTGCCGTTTGGCGGGGTCGGGGCCAGCGGCATGGGGCATTATCACGGTTACGAAGGATTTCTTACTTTTTCCAAGCTACGGCCCGTGTTTTACCAGGCAAATTTCAGCGCAATGAAGTACCTCCGGCCGCCCTATGGCAAATTCGCCACCCGGGTTTACGATTTCCTGGTGAAATTCAAGAGCTGATCCGCGATTATAAGCCGTGCCACAAAAGGTATCAGTCAACCCTTTCCAGGACACGTTCGAGACATCCCTGTGCACTCCTCATTTGTTCCCGACAAATGAGGGTCCTGGAAAGGGTTGACTGATACCTTTTATCAACGCAACTTCAGGTCAATAGAGGCTGTGCATTCAGAAGAGGGGCCGGATACCTGTGGGCAGGACCTTCGGCTGTCGGGAACAGCCGAAGAGTGCACAGGGATGTCTCGAACGTGTCCTGCGCACAGGTATCCGGCCTCTCTTGTGGCATGGCATCAATTCGCGGATAAATCCGCTCCTACGGTTTAGTTTCCGTTGCGTTGGTCTGAGCTGATTCGTTGATTGGCGATTTCCATCGCCCGGGTCCAGGAAATCTCGTCGCCCTCGGTCACGGCCTTGGAAAGCTGATCAAATACACGGCGAAAATGTTCCACCACTTCAGCGGTCATGCTGTTGCCCTGCTGAATTTCATAATAGAGGTGTGGATTTTCCGAAACGACCTGTGCCGCAACCTTTAACTGGGCGTCGAAGGTGCTGCTGGAAATCTGGCGCAGCAGGGGTACCGCCTCACCGCTTTCAGCCAGGGCGCTGGCAAAGGCGATATTGACCAGGTGCGACAACCCCAGCACCCAGGCCATCACTTCGTCGTGTTCTTCCAGGCTCAGGTCAACACAATCCGCGGCCGTGTGTGCAAACAACGCCCGCGCCTCGGACAGCGCTTCGGGGTTGCCGGTGTCGACAAACAGGATGTGACGGCCGGACAGGCCGATTTCATCCGGGCCGAACATCGGGTGGACCGAACAGGCCTTGCATCCGCTTTCGGCCAGGGCTTCCAGACCCGTTCGCATCGGGCTTTTCAGAGAGCCGATATCGAAGATCAAACCCCGTGGCGTGAGCTCTGCCAGGCGGTGCAATATGGCATTGGAAGGCCGCAGCGGAACAGCCACGACCACCAGGTCGTAATCGTCGATCACGCTTTCCCAGTCGTCCACCTGGTCGAAAGGCGTTTCCTTTACCACGGGATCGGCGATATCGACGTGATAACGGACCATATCGAGAAAGCGCGCCATCCATTCACCCATGCGGCCGAGGCCACCGATCACCAGCGCCCGCTTACCCACGCCATGGTCAGACTGGACCAGCTGGTAAGTTTCCTGCTTGCCAAGAGAGTGGTGGATCAACGTTTCCAGAACATCGCGTGCAACCGCGCCGGAAAGGCCAAGCGATTCCGCCCGCGCCATTCCGCGATCAATCACTTCACGCTCACGGGCATAATGCCTGAGAGGTGCTCCGGTTTTCAGCTTGTGCTCGCCGACGGTGGTGACCACGGCCTGGCGCTCGGCGATCAGGTCGATGATGCCGGTATCAATTTCGTCAAGCCGTTGCCGCAGCGCGAGCAGTTCTTCATCGGTCAGTGGTGGGGTTGGTGGCATGGTTGTGCTTTCTGTTCAGGCTGCGCCGGGGCTAATTGATGCATTTTATGGCTTTAGGGCTCAATGCTCCAGCCCAGGGAATATCCACCTGCTCACATACCCCAGTTAATCGACCATGCTACTAGCAGCGCATCGGTATTACTGCCGCTCGATACATGCGTGTTTTTGGTGAAGTAGACGAATTTCAGGCTCTGGTGTGCGCTGATCGGCACCCCCAGGCTGAGCGCTATGTAACGCGCCCGCACGTTTAATTTCAAAACGTCATCTACGTAGGCATTCCCACCGTACGCGTAACCGCCGCTGACACTGGCCCACCATCGAGGTTTGAAGGCGTAAATGGCATGGCCCTGCATAAACCAGACCGGATCCTGCCTGAGCTCCGTGCCTTTCCAGAATTCGTTATTTGTCTGGTGCAGGAATACAGAACCGGTCAGTTCAAATTGCCATTTATGGTGCTGGTGCAGCACACCCAGTTGGGGCCGGACTACCCAGCGATTACCTCCGAGGTTGATCAACCGTTCACTGGTGTATTCACCCAGCGGAACCCTGATTTGTAAGCCCACACCTATGGTGGTTGTTACCGGGTGCTCCCGCTTGTATTGCACATACTCTTTACCCGTCAGGGCAGGAGCGCCCCAAAGGTTCATTGAAAAGCGAACCCGTGGATCGACAAACCCGCGCCGTTGCACTTCGGTAAACTCGCCGTCGACCAGCCCTCGCCAGCGGCCACTGGCATAAGGCACCACGAGGTCTACCCGGCTGCTCTTTCCAAACAGTTCAAAGGTACGAACATACCCGAGCCCCAGCGGGTACACATCATAGGTTACCTCTTCGATCAGCAACACCGGGTCGAACAAAATGTCACCGTCGGTCCAGCCAGTCCCGACTCCGATCACGTTCAAGCCCGTGGGGAGATGTGACCAGCGCCGGGGTTCAAGATCCTGCGCCCAAACATCACCCGGTAAAAGCAGCTGAAACAGCAACGCGATGGCGCAAGATGCAAATATGTGTCCGATCTTTTGATACATGGAGCCAAGATATCAAAAAAGCCTGCCGGAAAGGGAGAAAATTCCAGGGGCCCGTTACATGCGTCATTGCCAATAATACTGGTACCATTAAAGCTGTCCAGGCAAACAAAGGCTCGTATCATTGAAAGACAACAAGGGTGTTAAATTCTTCATCACAACCTTCATCGCGGGATTGCTTTTCCTGGTACCTGTGGGATTCCTGGCTTACGTGTTATACAAGGTTTTTGGCTTCATGGTGCTGATCGCCGAACCGATGGCGGACTGGCTTCCGATCGACACCATCGGCGGCGTTGCCCTGGCCAATCTGCTCGCTATCCTGGCCATCGTACTGATCTGTTTCCTCGCTGGCCTAATCGCCCGCAACGCCCTGGCCAGTGGCGTTATCAAGAAGCTCGAATCCAAAGTGCTGATGAAGATTCCCGGCTACGCGATTGTCAAGGGCATCAAAGGCGGATTTGATAAAAATGAATCCAACCACTTCAAACCCGTGGCCCTGGAACTGGGCTCTGCCGAGCGCATCGGTTTCGAAATTCAGAAACTGGGTGACGGGCGCTCGATGATATTTATCCCGAGCGTGCCGAATGCATTCTCGGGTGTGACCCAGATACTGCCAGCAGACCAGATTACCTACCTGGATGTGCCGATCACCCAGGTTATGGAATTCGTGGAAAAGTACGGCTCAGGGGTAGAACAATTGCTGGGCAGGAAGATTTCTGATCAGTCGGGCGCTGCAAGGCCTGATCCGGATCAGGGTAAGGACGAAACGCCTGATGAATAAGGCTTTTACAGTGGTGTGGCGTGGTGGGCTGCAGTAAACTAATGAGGTAACAGAAGGAGTATCAATATGATCAGGCTTACTCACACGCGTGTTCTTCTCCTGCTTGGTTCTATTCTGATATTGTCTGCCTGCAGCGGCCAGCGTGTACTGATGCCCACGCCCAACGAGGCGATAGGCACCGATACCAGCGCCTACGAAAATCTCCACCCTGAGTTGCAAAGCACTAGAGTACCCCTGTTCTACGTCACCGACCGAAAACCTGAAAGAGACGAAAACGGCAAGCTTGAGTACGGTTATAAGCGATCCAATTCTCTTGCCTTCGGTAAAACGGTGGTGGACTTGGGTGAAGCCCTCAGCTGGGAGGATTTGCTTGCGGCCAGCCGCACTCAGAAGCGCCTGAAAAAGGTGCCACTGAAACGTCGTGAACTTATCGAAATTGTTCGCGGCCCCAATGCGCCTATCCCCTACACCGAGATCGATGGAAAAATTGTGGAGGATCCGGAATACCTGGCCCAAAGGATTGCAGCAATTGAAGTATTCCGTGAGGAAATAGTAAAGCAACTGGCCAAGACGCCGCGTAAAGAAATATTCATCTACGTACACGGTTTCCACAATGATTTTAATGACGGCGCGTTTGCCATGGCTGAGCTATGGCACTTCATTGGGGCGGATCGGTGTTCCCCTGGTTTACAGCTGGCCAGCAGGTCATCCCGGCCTGTTTGGCTATACCTATGACCGCGAGTCGAGTGAGTTCACGGTTTTCCACTTCAGGCAGATGGTTGAATTAATTGCGACTTTCCCCGAAGTGGAAAAAATCAATATCATCGCACACAGCCGCGGAACAGATGTTGCAGTTACTGGTTTGCGTGAACTCACGATTGCCGCCCGGGCCAGGGGGGAGAACCCGAGGGAAAAATACAAATTGCACAATTTAGTCCTGGCAGCGCCGGACCTGGATTCGCAGGTAGCGAACCAGCGTATGATTGGCGATCACATGGCCTGGAGCGCCGATCGCCTCACTATTTACACCTCGCCGGCAGACAGGGCGATCGGCTGGTCCAACAAGCTTTTCGACAGTCCCCGGGGCCGGGTCGGAAACGTCAGTCCGGAAACCCTGACGGCGGAAAGCAGGGCGGTGCTTGCGCGTGGCAATTCAAACCTGAATTTTATCAACTTCCAGTCTACTACGGATAAGTCGGATTCAAATGCGGACAGTTTCGGCCATAGCTATTTTCGCAACGCTCCGACCGTGAGTTCCGACCTGGTTTTGATGCTGCGCGACGACCTGGATCCCGGTCCTCCGGGGCGGCCACTGGAGTACCTTGGCCTGAATTTCTGGCGGGTTCCGCCGGGTTACCCGAAGTTTAATTCCCAGCCTTGATTGGATAATTCATGAATTAAGGGGCGCACAGGCTGAAGTTAATCGTCAAGCCAGAAGGTCAAATCCCGGCCTAATAATTCAGACAGGTGCGTGACGTCGGACCGCAGAGTCTCACGCACAGTGTTGTTCATCTGCGCTGTTAAAGGCGCCGGCGACATGGGAACCTTGTTCAGTTTGGTCAGCCGCTTGATGAAACTCGGTTTTCTCGAACCATCCGGATTGTATTTCCGAGCCCGCTGCTGCAGCGTTTCGAAGGTTTTTCCGTCGCTGGTCGCCGGTACAAACAGCAACTGCTGCAGCCACAGGTAGCGATACATCTGGCTCTCGTACCTGCGCTCGAATTCCGTCTGGCCATCGTAATCGACATTGAGAAACTCAAGCAGGTTCTTATAAGTGGTGAGCGAATCAGCTTTGAAATCGTCAAAAACGATCACGTGTGACCGTTCACGCCCCGCCACTTCGAACAGGCGTTCAATCTGCACTCCGAATTTGGCGACGTGGCTGTAATACAGCAATCGAGTGTCCAGGCAGCGTTTCGGGACATTCTCACCCCGTTGCTCACGTGACGCTTCGAGTTCCCATGCCTTCCCGAAATCCGGTTCATCTTCCTGTAACAGAAACTGCATTCGCAAGTGATAAGACGGCAACATGGACAAGGGATTGCGCACCAGCACAACAAACCGGGCATCCGGGTTCAGATGATTGATCCGTTCAATGACGCCCGGAAGGTAGAGATAGGAAACCGAACCCTCACCCACTGAGCGGTGGCCGGGTTCGAAATGGCCAAAATTGCGCTCCAGGTAATTCCGTTTGAGTTCATCCGCGCTGGGATCATGATCCAGGCGGATGAAGTAGTGGGGCTCTTTGGGCCGGGAGAAACAGATTTGTGGGTTACGTGCCAGGTAGCGGCAAATCGCTGTCGTCCCGCAACGCGGGGCGCCTACAACAAAAAAATCAGGAAACTCGGGAAGTTGACTCATTTTTTCACTTTACCGACTACCAAAACAAGATAGGCGTTACGCGCCTCCACTAATCTTACCCCGAATTGCTTCGCCTCACACCACCTCAAAGCTATCTATTGATCGATCTGTGATTGAGCCAATGCAATGGCTGCAAGGCGCCCACAGGGGCATTCAAAATACGAAACGCATGCGCAGGCCCGGAACAAACACCCACTTGGTATCCAGGGTCAACGAGGGTTTGTAAGTCAGCTGGAAACTGGGTGTGAAGGTCAGGTTCTGCGTCACCTGGATGCACAAGCCATCAGCCTCCTGGGTTGACTGGGCCTGCCTGCTGGCGGCGCTGGCTGGCTGGTCGCCATGGTCTGGACACGCTTACACCCAAATCGTGCCAAGGATGTCAGTACGCACGAAACAAGTAAGGTACATGAAGATCAACAGGCAACTGGGTAACTTCGCTGTATCTACTGAAGAATGTTATTATTCGGCATGATATAGCAGGCTATTCGGTGTTGATGAGAAACCAAATATTATCGTTTCTGTTGCTTGTTTTGCTCTTGTGCTCATGGCAGCCTGTGCAGGCACAAACCATGAACCTGCACGATACGCTGCAGGAATTGACCAACCTGCTGGCTCGGCAACAAAAGGAACTGGATGAACAGCGCAAAGAACTGGCCGAACAGCGAGAACTGATCCGGCAGCTGCAGGACGAAAGGGGGATTGCGAAGGAAGCGCCACCACTCCCTCCGGCAGCCACTGTTGCACAACAACCGGCACCCACCACCGATGCGGCCACGCCCGCCGCTGAAGGAGCCACGCCTGCTGCCGGAGAAGATCAAAGCGCTCAGGACCAGGCCAAGCAGGCGCTGGCGAAGCAGCAGGCAGAAGCCCCGGAGTCGGCCGCCGATCAGATTGCCAATCTTCAAAAAATCATGGAAGACCCATCCAACACCATCTACGACGAGGACTTCCCCGGCGCCTGGTACCTGCCGGGAACCACTGCGGCGATGAAAGTGGGTGGATGGGTAAACCTTGCCATCGTCAACAGTTTCGATCCCATGTTGATTCCGGACCGGTTCATTGTGGGCAGTATTCTGCCGGAGGGCCAAACGGCAGCCGGGGCGGTGGAGGGTACCGCGGTTACGGCTAACCAGACCCGCGTCAACCTGGAATATCGCGAGCAGACCAAACTGGGTGAGATCCGTGCCTATGTAGAAGGGGATTTCCGCGGTGAAAGTGATACGTTTCGCCTGCGCCACGCCTTCGGTCAGTTTCGTGCTTTCCTGGCGGGAAAAACCTGGTCAACGCTGATGGACGTAGCCGCCCGGCCAGAAGAAGTGGATGTGGAAGGAATGAACGGCGAGGTACTGCTGCGTCATTCGCAGGTTCGCTGGTCGCCTGAATTCGGGAAAAATTATCAACTGAAACTGGCCATTGAGGATCCTCAAACCGATGTGATTAACGGTCAGAGCCAACGGGGTAATTTTGACATCGTTGCAAGCCTGGGCCGAATGCCACTGGGGCCGCTGGGTCGCTGGAACTACCGCATAGGTTTTGTCTTGCGTGACTTGAAAGCCGATGGCTTCGTTTCTGATCCTGGCGAAGGTATTGGCACATTGGTGCCAGACGAAGGTATTGGCACATTGGTGCCAGACGAAGGTATTGGCACATTGGTGCCAGACAGCACCACCGGTTGGGGTATCACCACCGGAGGGAGACAGCCGCTGTCGTGGTGGGGTGACGGGGGCGATTTCATTGTCTGGCAACTCACTTACGGCAAGGGTGTGGGCCACTACATCAATGACCTGCAATCCATTGGTGGTGGTGATGCTGTTTTCGATCGCGAGGGTAAGCTGCATGCGCTTCCCGTTTTCGCGGGTTATGTTTCCTATCAGCACGTCTGG
>PVMK01127077.1_pt1 | contig 45578 bp, 38 predicted proteins | sample 1853481 | NCBI WGS metagenome assembly PVMK01 (sample SAMN08533507, study PRJNA380276) | Marine sediment metagenome, whole genome shotgun sequencing project.
CCGAGCAGTCATAGCCTCCTACTTATGTGCATTCCTGAAAGGCTGCAAGCGCGAGGCTGTCTTGACCACACTAATTGGTACACTCCTTAATCGCTAGCCTTCGGATGCGAAAGTCGCCTCATGGCTATTAGCCGATATCGGTCAATCCCTCAGACCGTGAAGATCAGGTGACCGCCCGGCCTGGTCACCCGCAGCATCTCGTCGAGCGCCGTCGGCGGCGCATGGCCTGGGGTGAGGACGCCCAGCGCCGCGCAGGCGGCAAAGCGGTCGTCGGCAAAGTCGAGGCGCGCGCCGAGGTCCATGGCCCGCAGTTCTTGGTAGACGCCGCGCGCTTCGGCCCGTGCCAGCATCTCGGGCGAAAGGTCGATGCCGGTGAGGGCCTGGTAGCCCAAGAGGTGAAGCGGGTCTCCCAGCAGACCGGTGCCGCAGCCGGCATCCAAGATCTCGCCGGCGTCCGGTGCGACATAGCGCCCGATGAGGCCGGCGGCCAGGGCCGGTAGGCCATAGCGCACGCTTTCGACGTCGCGGTCGTAGTCGGCCGCCCAGGCGTCGTACTTCTGCTTCAGCTCTTCGTTGCTCTTGGCGCCGTAGACCCGGCCGGCCCAGTCGTCAAAGCCCTTTTGCTGCATGCTCCCACCTCTCGTCAGCCGCGCCGGCTAATACCAAGGAGCGCCGATAATGACCCATAGAGATCGCGTGGGCGATGTGGGACATCGGCAAGGCTTTCCGACGCCCTCCGGCGGTTCGCCCACGCGACCGGAACGGCGGCTTCCCAAGGCTTTCGGACGGCGTCGCGCGCGCCTTGCGATGTCCCGCATCGCCACGCCACGCGCTCCTGGCCGAAAACCTTGGGAAGCCGTCTCTATGGGTCATTATCGGCGCTCCTTGATATTGGTGGCCCGAGCCAAGATGCCAGTTTGTCCAAGCCCGCTGCCGCCGGCAATCCCGAAAAGACGCCGGCGCCGATCAAGACTTCATGAACGACCGCCCGCAGGCAGGAGGCAGGCAGGAGGCAGCCATGCCGATAATGCACGCCCATCTTCGGATGGCCTGGGCTAAGCTCGCGCCCGTGAACCTGCCAGCCGGATAAATCAGGAATCGGGGCGCGTGCGACACGTACATCTACCGGTGTGGCTGGGGACGGCAAGCGCGCCGCGCGCCCGCACCTTCGCGACCTTGTTCAGTATGTCCGCCATCAGCCGGACGCTCCTGGTCACGCTGATTCCCCTGCAGGCTCTGACGCTCTTGGGCGACGCCCAGGCGGTCAGCGTGCTGTACTTCGCCATCAGCTTCACGAATCTTGCCTTGAGCCTGTCGATCCCCTGGCTGGTGCGGCGCATACGACGGCGGCGGGTGTTTACCGTCGGGGGACTGCTTCTGGTGGCGGCGCCCCTGGTGATCGCGCTTGGCACGCCGCAGGGTCTGGTCGTCGGCATGGTGCTTCAGGTGTTTGGCGTGGCCTGCCTCGAGATCACCCTCTCGCTCTATCTCATGGATCATATTCCGCGCCAGGAGATGGGCCGCTTCGAACCGCTGCGCCTGTTCTATGCGGCCGGCGTGTGGGCCGTCGGCCCCTGGCTCGGGGTCTATCTGAAGGACCAGGTCAACGACTGGGTTCCTTTCGCGCTCGCCAGCGCGGCCGCCCTTGCCACCTTGTCCCTCTTCTGGATCCTGCGACTGCAGGAGAACCCGGCGGTGGCGCCGGCCAAGGGGCCGCCGCCCAACCCTCTGAAGAACCTGGCGCACTTCTTCGAGCAACCGCGGCTGCGGCTGGCCTGGATACTGGCCATCGGCCGCTCCGGCTGGTGGGTCATGTTCTTCGTCTATGCCCCGATCCTTGCGGTCGAGGCGGGCCTGGACCAGGTGACCGCGGGGGCCATCGTCTCGATCGCGTCGGGGGCGCTCTTTATTGTGCCGCTGTGGGGCTGGCTGGCCCGGCGCTATGGGCTCAGGCGGCTTCTGGTCTTCGCCTATGGGGCGAGCGGTCTTGCCACCGTGGCGATCGCGTTCGCCGGCGGCGTGCCCTGGATGGTCGCCGCGGTACTGGTGGCGGCTGCGATCATCACCGGCGCCATCGACGGCGCGGGCAACGTGCCTTTCCTACGTGCCGTGCATCCCATGGAACGGGCCGAGATGACCACCGTCTTCGCCACCTACCGCGACGTCGCGCAATTGGCGCCGCCGGGCGTCTTTGCCCTGCTGCTCAAGGCTTTCCACCTACCGGCGGTGTTCGTCGCGGGCGGGCTTGGCATGCTGGCGGTGTCCTTTTTCGCGCGTTACCTGCCGCGCCGTATGTAACAAGGATTGCTGTCCGCATCGCCGGGAACACGATAGTCTGGGCCCCAAGCGACCCTCGAACGACCCCCGAACGACCCCCGAACGACCCCGGGGACGACAGGGAGACACGAAGCATGCGGTTGACCGACTTCAAGGCGCTTACTTTCGACTGCTACGGGACGCTGATCGACTGGGAGGGCGGCATTTGGAACGCGCTGCAGCCACTGCTGATCCAGGGCGGACCGGATCTCGGCCGCGACCAGGCGCTGGAAACCTTCGCCAAGCATGAATCGGCCCAAGAGGCGGCGACGCCCGGTCTGATCTATCCGGCGCTTCTTGCCGGTGTCCATCGGCAACTGGCCGAGCATTGGGGCTTGGCCACGACCCCGGCGATGGATGCCGACTTTGGCGCTTCGGTGCCCGATTGGCTGGCCTTTCCGGACTCGACCAAGGCGCTGACCACCCTGAAGCGCCACTTCAAGCTAGTCATTCTGTCGAACATCGATCGCAATGGCTTTGCCGCCAGCAATCGCCGCCTGGCCGTCGCGTTCGACGCCATCTACACCGCCGAGGACATCGGCTCCTACAAACCGACGCCGGGCAACTTCACCTATCTGCTGGAGCACCTGAAGGCCGACCTGGGGCTCGACAAGAGCGACATCCTGCACACCGCCCAGAGTCTCTTCCACGACCACGCGCCGGCACGGGACTTCGGCCTCGCCACCTGCTGGATCGACCGCCGCAAGGGCCAGGACGGCTGGGGCGCCACCATGCCGCCGCCGGATGTCATCGAAACGGATTTTCATTTCGCCAGTATGGCGGATCTGGCCGAGGCGGTTCGCGCGGAAGCCGGCGAGTGACGGCGCGCCTAAGGTCGCGGCGCCCGGCCGCGCACGGCGAGAGCCTGGGCAGTCAGGGTGAAGGGCCGGTCGGCGCCGCCGCCCGACAGACGCTCGCGAAGTTCGGCTTTGATCGCCTCCTGCACCGCGGGCGGCAGGCCGGCCGCATAGGTGGAGGTCGGCGTGGCGCCGCTTAGGAAGGGTCTCCAATAGTCCTCGAAGTTGGCGAAGTCCTGAACGACGTCGATTGTGGTGGTGGCACTGTCCTGCAAGCCGCACTGGCGCCAGAGATCCGCTAGGCTTTCTTCTGAGGTGCGCCCTGTTGGCACCCGCCGCTTGGTCTCCCGTTCGGTATCGCCACCGGGATGGACCGCCGCGACCGCGTCCCAAAAATGCATCAGCATAGGCATGCCGTCGGCGAAGTCCCATTGACAGGTGGCCACGATGCCGCCGGCCGACGTCATCCGTGTCATCTCGCGAACGAGACTTTCGGGCTCGGAGAACTCCTGCAGGATGAGGAGAGCCAAGGCCCCGTCGAACGACGCGTCCGGGCCGGGCAGGGCGAGCGCGTCGCCGACGTGAAAGGTGGCCGCGGTCCCGCCAACGCGCTGGCGCGCATAGGCGATGTAGTCTTCAGCCGGGTCGATGCCCACGACTTCGACAGCGGGCCAGCGCTGAACGATGGCCTCGCTGAGAACGCCGGTTCCGCAGCCAACGTCGAGCAGCCGGCGCGTGCCGTCGACATCGCAAAAGTCGAGAAACAAGGGCGCCAAGCGGGCGCTCCAGCGGCCCATGTAGCGCTCGTAGCCGTCCGGGTTCCGATAGATGGCGCACCTCCCCCGATCTCTAAAGTCTGCGGGAGTGTCGCGCCGACGGGGGACCGGGACAAGCCGGCGAATGTGACGGGGGCTCAGGCGGCCTTTTCAGCGGCCTCGGACTTGGCGGTGCAGGTCTCGTAGATCTGTTTGCCGTCTTCGGCGTCGATGCCTTCGAGGCTCACATCGTAGCCCCACAGCACGCGCAGGTGCTTCAGCACCTGGTCCCGGCTTTTCTCCGCCAGCGGAATGCCATTGTGCACCAGGTGCTGGAGCCGTAGTTGGCGGTCGCCGCGCAGGTCGACGTCCACGATCTGGATGTTCGCGTCGATGACGCCGACGTCGTAGTTGCGCGACAGGACGCGCCGCACCCGGTTGTAGCCGCGCTCGTCGTGAATGGCGGCCACGGTGTAGTGCGGCTCCTTCTCCTGGTCGTCGAGCGCGAACAGCCGCATCTTGCGGATCAAGTGCGGGCTGAGGAACTGCATGATAAAGGACTCGTCGCGGTAGTTGGCCCAGGCGTCCTTGAGAACGGCGCGCCAGTCGCCGCAGCCGGCGATCTTCGGGAACCAGGCCTTGTCTTCCTCGCCCGGGTCCTCGCAGATGCGCTTGATGTCCTGCATCATGTTGAAACCCAGCGCATAGGGACTGAGGCCGGCGTATTGCGGGTCGTCAAATTCACGCTGCATGACCACGTTGGAGTGTTGGTGCAGGATCTCGAGCATGACGCCTTCGGGCAGTAACCCCTGATCGTAGAGCGTGTTCAAGATGTAGTAGTGGGTAAAGGTGGCGCAGCCCTCGTTCATCACCTTGGTCTGTTTCTGCGGATAGAAGTACTGGGAGACGTTACGCACGATACGCAGGATCTCGCGCTGCCAGGTCTCCAGCGACGGACTGTTCTTCTCGATGAAATAGAGCAGGTTTTCTTCCGGCAAATTGAGCTGCTTCTTGCGCTCGGCGAAGAGACGCTCGGCCTCGTTTTCCTCTTCCGCGGTCTTCGGCTGGGGGATGGTGCGCCAGAGATCGTTGAAGGTGCGCTCTTCATGCTCGCGGCGCTCGCGCTCGCGCTCTTCCTGCTTGCGGAGCGTCCATTTCTGACTGCGCTGGTAGCGGAAGACGCCGTAGTCCATCACCGCATGGGCGGCGTCCAGGGTCACCTCGACGGCCTCGAAGCCGTGGCGTTCCTCGCTCTTGGCGATATAACGCTTGGCGAATTCGAGATAATCGAGGATCGCCTCGGCATCGGTCCACTGCTGAAACAGGTAGTTGTTCTTGAAGAAATGATTGTGGCCGAACGCCGCGTGCGCCATCACCAGGGCCTGCATGGCCATGGTGTTCTCTTCCATGTTGTAGCTGATGCAGGGATTGGAATTGATCACCAGCTCGTAAGCGAGACCCATGTAGCCCTTGCGGTAGAGCTGTTCCTCGCGAACGAAGTGCTTGCCGAACGACCAGTGCTGATACATGAGCGGCATGCCGATCGAGGCATAGGCGTCGAGCATCTGCTCGGAGGAGATGATCTCGATCTGGTTGGGATAGACATCGAGGCCGAGGTCCTCGATGGCCACGCGCTGGATCGCTTCGTAAGTGCGCGACATGGTATCGAAGGTCCATTCCGAACCCTCGAAGAGGAAGCCGCCTTTCGCATCGCTCGCCATCGCCCGTGCGCTCCTCAAACCGCCTTGCGGAGGGCGGCGGCGTCTTTCGGCTGCTTGGCGAAAAGCTCTCGGAACACCGGATAGATGTCCGCCGGGCGGCCGATGCGCTTCATCTGGAAGTTCTTCCAGGTCTGGTTCACCTTGCGATAGGCTTGCCATAGGCGCGTGCCGTTTTCCTCGTCCTGGAAGATATCCATCTCCCGCTCGTCCAGGATCTCGACATAGGCGTAGTACTGGCATAGCGGCATGATCTGCTCGCCCATTAGGGTGACGCAACGGTCCGAATCGTTAGGGAAGTTATCGCCGTCGGAAGCTTGTGCCGCGTAGATGTTCCAATCGCGGGTCGGATAGCGCGCGTGAATCACCTCGAGGGTTTTGTCGAGGGCGGAACTTACCACCGTGCCGCCGGTCTCGCGGCTATAGAAGAAAGTCTCCTCGTCGACTTCCTGGGCTTCGTGGGTGTGGCGGATGAAGACGATGTCGATCTTCTCGTAGCGCCGCTTCAGGAAGAGGTGGAGCATGACGAAGAAGCGCTTCGCCAGGTCCTTCTCGCGCTGGCCCATCGAGCCCGAGACATCCATCAGGCAGAGCATCACGGCATTGGTGCCGGGCTCCGGCTGCTGCTCGAAGCGGTTGTAGCGGATGTCGAAGGGGTCGATGTAGGGGATCGCCCTGCGCTTGCGTTTCAGCTCTTCCAGCTTGGCCCAGAGGTCGTTCAACTGCGCGACGTTCTCGACATCGAGGCTGTCGCGCGCGCTTATATCGGCGATTTCCTGTTCGATCTTGGCGATCTCGGCCTGCTTGGGACGCCGCAGCGCCACCCGCCGGCCGAAGGAATTGCGCATGGTGCGCGACAGGTTGATGTTGATGGCCGTGCCGGTCTTCGCATAGCCGGCGCGCCGCGACTTGAAGGCCTGCACTTCCTTCAGGCTGGTCTTCACCAGGTCGGGCAGCTCGAGGTCTTCGAAGAAAAGGTCCAGGAACTCTTCGCGCGACAAGGCGAACTGAAACTCATCGTCGCCGTCACCGCTGTCGGAGGCTTGCTTGCCGCCGCCCTCGCCCGAACCGCCCTTGGGCTTTTCGATCTTGTCGCCGGCGACGAACTCCTTGTTGCCGGTAAAGACCTGCTCGCGGCGGCCGCCGCTTCTTGCGTGGTGGAACCGCGGCTCGCCGATTCCCTTGGTGGGAATCGAGATGGTTTGGCCGCCGTCCACGTCGGTGATGCTGCGGTCCTTGAGGGACTGATTGACGACTTCCTTGATCTGGGCGCGGGCCCGCCTCAAGAAGCGCTGGCGATTGCCGAGCGACTTGTCCTTCGGGTTGAGGCGCCGGTCGATGAAGTTAGCCATGGCGGCCCTGTGGGCATTCAAGTGGCGTCGAGGTTCAGCCGGGACCGGTCAACCGGCCTTGTTGACCCGCATGTACCACTCGACAAGCCGGCGCACCTGACGCTCCGTATAGCCGCGGTCGGTCATGCGGCAGACGAATTCCTTGTGCTGCTGGTCCGTGGTGCTGTCCTTCTTGGTGCCGAAGCTGATCACCGGCAGCAAATCCTCGACCTGGCTGAACATGCGCTTTTCGATGACCTCGCGCAGCTTCTCGTAGCTGGTCCAGGAGGGATTGTTGCCGCCATGGTTGGCCCGGGCTCTCAGCGCGAACTTCACGACCTCGTTGCGGAAGTCCTTCGGGTTGGCGATGCCGGCCGGCTTCTCGACCTTCGAGAGCTCCGCATCCAGCACCCCGCGGTCGAACACCTGGCCGGTATCCGTATCCTTGAAGTCCTGCTCCTCGATCCAGGCATCGGCATAGGCGATATAGCGGTCGAACAGGTTCTGCCCATACTCGGAATAGGATTCCAGATAGGCCTTCTGGATCTCGTTGCCGATGAACTCGGCGTAGCGCGGCGCCAGCTCTGATTTGACGAACTCGAGGTAGCTGTTCTCGGTCTCCTCCGGGAACTGCTCGCGCTTGATCGACTGCTCCAGAATGTACATGAGGTGCACCGGGTCGGCCGCGACCTCTTCGGTGTCGTAATTGAAGGTCTCCGACAGCACCTTGAAGGCGAAGCGGGTCGAGACGCCGTTCATGCCCTCGTCGACGCCACCCGCATCGCGGTACTCCTGCACCGACTTGGCCTTGGGGTCGACGTCCTTCAGGTTTTCGCCGTCGTAGACCCGCATCTTGGAATAGCTGTTGGAGTTCTCGTGCTCGCACAAGCGACTGGCTACGCTGAAGCGGCTGAGGGTTTCCAGAACTTCCGGCGCGCAAGACGCGTCGCCCAGCTCGCTTTCGCGCAGCAGCTTGTCGTAGATCTTCCGTTCTTCGGAAACCCGCAGGCAATAAGGCACCTTGACCACCGAGATGCGGTCGAGGAAAGCCTCGTTGTTCTTGTTGTTCTTGAACTGGTGCCATTCCGCTTCGTTGGAATGGGCGAGGATGATGCCCTGGAAGGGGAAGGCGCCGAAGCTCTCGGTGCCCAGATAGTTGCCTTCCTGGGTCGCGGTCAGCAGGGGATGCAGGACCTTGATGGGCGCCTTGAACATCTCGACGAATTCGAGCAGCCCCTGGGTCGTGCGGTTGAGCCCGCCGGAGAAGCAGTAGGCGTCCGGGTCGTTCTGGGAGAAATGCTCCAGCTTGCGGATATCGACCTTGCCGACCAGCGACGAGATGTCCTGGTTATTCTCGTCGCCGGGCTCGGTCTTGGCGATCGCGATCTGGCGCAGCTTCGAGGGCATCAGGCGGGCGACGGTGAATTTGGAAATGTCGCCGCCGAATTCATCGAGGCGTTTGGTGGCCCAGGGCGAGATAAGCCCCGTCAGACGCCGCCGCGCCACGCCGTACTTGTCCTCCAGGAGATCGGCCATGCGCTCCGGGTCGAACAAGCCGAGCGGCGATTCGAAAACCGGGCTTATGTCATTGCCGGCCTTCAGCGCGAAGATCGGCTCGTCTTGCATGAGCTGCTTCAGCCGCTCGGCGAGAGACGACTTGCCGCCGCCGACCGGGCCCAGCAGGTAGAGGATCTGCTTCCGCTCTTCGAGACCCTGCGCCGCATAGCGGAAATACCCGACGATGCGCTCGATCGTGTCTTCCATGCCGAAGAAATCGTGGAAGGACGGATAGACCTTGATGGTTCGGTTGAGGAAGATTCGGCCGAGACGTTCATCCTTGGCGGTGTCGATCAGGTTCGCCTCGCCGATCGCGGAGATCAGACGTTCGGCCGCCGTCGCGTACATTGTCGCATCTTCCCGGCACGCGAGGAGATAGTCCTGCAGGCTCATCTCCTCCTGCTTTTCGCGCTCATAGAGCTCCGTGAAGATATCGAAGACTTCGGCGGTCTGTGCGGACATGGCAGCCTCTCGTGGGAGCTGGGACAAACCGGGATCACTTGTGAATGAACAAGGTTAATAAGAGCTTAATTTCTGCGGCTCCGTCGGTGCTTCAAGCGCCCGGTTGCGCGGTGCTTCAGGGCGCGGTCGCGATCCGGTCTATCGCCTCCTTGGGTTTCGGGATGTCACCCATAGATAGGCATCCTGAGACGGCTCTCGCGGTGATAGCTGTCACTGTTCAAGCGATTGTGAAAAAAGGATAATTTCGGCCATCTTGGCGCCCCATTCCCGCCGCGATTCATTCCGGGCTTGATTCCCCGAATGCGGCGGCAAGAGACCGGCGTGGCGGACCCCCGGGTGCCGCCAACACGCGCCCAGGGCCAGCCTCGGGACCGGATCGGTCTCTGCCGGCGAAGGGTCTATTCGTTAATAGGGCCCCGGGCCGAAGCGGTAATATCGGCGGCGATAAAATCGACCGCCGCCAATTGCGGGCACGCGGCTGGACGGATCGCGGGAACGTGACGGATGGGTCGACGGGCCGCACGCGGATGGGGGGCGCGTGGGAGATCGTCGCCAGATGGGCGCGGTCCTGTTCAGCGGTGCGAAAAGCAAGCCATTCCTCTTTCAGCGCCCGTTTGAGGTTGACCCGCTTGAGGTTGAAATGTCCGCTCCGCGCCGGCACCAGCCCATAGGCAAGTCTTTCTGATAGCTTCGACATGACCCTCTGCCCCATCGCCGGAACCCTGGTGAATTTGGGCCTTCTCATGCCGCCTCGGCATTGACCCACCTCAATGCGTGGTACGTCCGGCTGCCGGCCGGGGTCCCCCTTTTCCAAGGGGTACGGGGGTTCTGAATGATCATTTTGGTTGCGAGGGTCGGATCCAAACCTTTCGCGCAGACCGCCCCTAAGCAATTGATATATAGTCTTGACAGGTATTATACGGGCATTTAGTATTTTATTAAATGCTCATTTAATTAGATGTCCGAAAGTGGCTTGAGAAGGTTAGGAGGATCGTTCCATGCAGCTTGAGAAAGCTCGGGTAGTTCACGTGGCGGCACAGCACGCCGGGGCGGAACGGCGCGGCCAGCTCATCGCCGCCGCCGTGGCCGCGATTGCCGAACACGGGCTGTCCAACATGACACTGGCCAAGGTCGCGGCCGGCGCGGGGTTGACGGCTGCTTCGGTCAACTTTCATTTCAACACCAAGGAAGCCCTGCTGTTGGCGACCCTGCAGCAGATTGGCGAGGACTTCGACGCGGCGATCGCATCGGTCGCCGAGGCCGGCCGAAAGGATGCGGGCGCCGGGCTGTTGGCCCTGATCGACGTGATGCTGGATCCGCAGGTGGCCGACCCGGCCAAGGTGCCGGTCTGGTACGCCTTCATCGCCGAGTCCCGCGCGCGAGCCGACTACCTCGCGGTCTGTGGCGAGATCGACCGGCGCTATTTCAAGCTCGTGTCGGGGCTGTTCCGCCGGCTGTTCGCCGGGCTGTCGGACGGGCTGTCGGGCGGGCTGTCGGACGGACCGGCCTCAGTCGCGGATGGCACGGTGAATTCGGAGGCGCTGGCCTGGGGCCTCGTCGGCCTGCTGGAAAGCCAGTGGCAAGAGATTCTGTTCAAAGGCGAGGCCTACGACCGCGCGGCTGCGCGCGACCTATGTCTGTCCTACCTGGCGAGCATCTGTCCGGCGCGTTTCGCGATGCCGGCGCAGGCGTGCGCGCCAAGCACAGTTGAACCCGACCCGGCCGCTGCCGAGCTTCCGCCCGTCACGCTGCCTGCCTGGACTTATGACAACGCGGAATTCTTCGCGCTCGAACGCGAGCAGGTCTTCCTGCCGTCATGGCAAATCGTCGGCCATGTGAACGACGTGCCGCAAGCCGGCGACTACATGACCTTCGAGATGCTGGGCGAACGCGCCTTCGTGATCCGCGGCAAGGAGGGCGAGCTGCGCGCCTTCCACAATGTCTGCCGCCACCGGGCCCACGCCGTGGTCATGGGCGCTGAGGGCAACTGCAAACGGGCGATCACTTGCCCCTATCATGGTTGGACCTACGAGTTCGACGGCCGCCTGAAGGGCCTTCCAGCGGCTGAGACCTTTCAAGGCCTCGACCAAAGCGCCTATGGCCTCAAGGCGCTCGATCTGGAGGTTTATCTGGGCTTCGTCTTCATCCGCTTCGCCGGCGAGGGGCCGGGCGTCGCCGAGCGCCTGGCGCCCTACACCGAGGAACTGGCCCACTATCGCTTCGAAGACATGGTTGCCATCGACGCGATGTGGAGCGAACCGCTCGCGGTCGATTGGAAGAACGCCATGGACAACTACCTGGAGGACTATCACTTCAACATCGGCCATCCCGGCCTCTCGGCCCTGATGGAGCGCGACTACGACCGCGAGGTTGCGCCGAGCGGCGCCTCGCGCCTCAGCCACCGCATGAAAGAAGATCCCCAGCGCTCCTGGAGCGTGCGCCACTACGAGAAGCTCTTGCCGGCCTTCGAGCACCTGCCGGAGGACCTGCGCCGGCGCTGGACCTACGTCACCCTGTTTCCCAACGTCAGCTTCGACGTCTTCGCCGACAAGATGGACTTTTTCCAAATGGTGCCGGTGGCGCCGGGCGAGTGCCTCCTGCGCGGGCGCACCTATGCGCTGCCCGACGAGCGACGCGAGACCCGCGTGGCGCGCTATCTCAGTAACCGCATCAACTGGCGAGTTCAGGACGAGGACAACGAGCTCACCCTCTCGGTGCAAGGCGGCCTCGGGTCGAGCGCCTACGAAGTCGGCCTGCTGTCGGACAAGGAGGTCGTGGTGAAGGGGTTCCAGGACTGGATCCGCGACAAGTTGCCGGTGGGCGAGCTGCACACGGCTCCGCCGGCCGGCACGGTTGCCCGGCGCAACCGGGACCTCGCGCAAGAAGGCCGTAACTAGACGTCAATTCCGCAGTCGCGTTACGGCTCCGCCACCAGCTCAGACTCCGGCTCCGGTGGCATGCGGTAGAGGTAGACCGGCGATTCGTACTGATCCGTCGCGTGGCGCACGGAAGTGGGCCGCCACCCCGGTACCAGGAAGGCGTTGCTGACAACCAGGGCGCCGGCCGGCAGCTCCCGTTCCAGCTTCTCCCGCAACCGGCGCATGGCGCCCGGATAGAGATAGCAGACGACGAGGGCGGCATCGCTCAGGTCGGCCGCCATGAAATCCGCCCGTTGCAACGCCAGGTTCGGACGTGGCCGAAGGCAGAGCGCCAGCCGCGAGACCAGCCAGGGCAGGGGCGACAGCTCGTAACCGACGACGGCGCGTTCGGGGAAGCGTTTGGCCAATGCCATGGCGAGGTTTCCCCAGCCCGAGCCCAGCTCGAAAACGACACCGCCGGCTTCGGGCGGGATCAGGCTCTCGGGCGGGCACGCGGCGAAGATTTCGGCGGCCACCCTGGGCGTGGTCGGCACCGGCGAGATCCCGGTGCGGATCGTATAGCCGAACATCAGGGCGAAGGCCGCCAGGACTAGGACGAGAGAAAGGAGAGCGAAAGCCATGGTTCATCAGTTCGCACTGGCGATGGTGGCAAGCTTAGTCGCCGCCCGCAACGTGCAAGCACGTAATTCTCGCACGAGGGGGCCGTCGGATGCGACCCGGCCGCGCCGCATCGCACGAGACACCCGTGGAGCGTCCGCGGGGGCCGCGGCTCCCCGGAGATGCCTTCAGGAACCGGGGAGGAACGGACAAGAGGCGCGCGGCTGCGACTTGAGGGCAGGGGCACACGCGCCCGTCGGCAGGTTCTTCCATTCGACCTGATAGGCAGATTCACGGATGGTCGCGGTAGGACACCCGTTCACCCTGGTCCTCGTAGCCCGGCTCCAGGTCGCGGCCGCCGTGTTCGCTCAGCTCGATGACGTTGCGGTCCGGATCGCGGATGAAGAGGGAGACCATGTCGTCACTGAAGCGCGCCGGGCCGCCGGTGATGGCGATGCCCATCGCCTCGAGCGCGGCGACAGTTTCGTCGATCGATTCGACCCGGAGCGCCGCGTGGGTGTAGCCGGAATATTTGTCGGCCACGTCCATCAGCATGTTGGTGCCCTCCTCGGCGGTACTCGGGCCGAGCAGGTTCACCACGACGCCGCTCGGGTGCACCAGGACGACGGGATGACCCTGGTCGTAGCCGGCGTCGCGGACCACGGCGAAGCCGAGCTGTTCGTAGAACGCGCACGAACGCGCGATGTCGCTAATGCGGATGCCCAGATGGTCGACTTGGGTGATCTTCAGCATGTGGTTTGTTCCCTTGATGGGCGCGGCGAAAAGCGCCTTGCCGTCACGTCCCTTGGCCGGGTCCGCCCGTCTGCCGAGCGCGCCAGGCGAGCGCCGCCTTGGCGCCGCTCTTGGCCAGGATCTCGTTGAAGGCCTTGGATTCGGGAGTCTCGCTGGCCTCGGCCTCGACGCCCAGCTCGAGGGCCTGGTCGAGTGCCTGGCGCAGGCCCATGACCTCGTAGCTGCGGTTGACGGCAAGCTTGGTGAGGCGCACGGCCGCCGTGTCGTTCGCCGCGATCTCATGGGCCAGCGCGATCGCCGCCGTGCGGTGTTCGCCCTTGGGCACGACCCGATTGACCAGCCCCATGTCATAAGCGCGCCGCGCGCTCACCCGCTGGTCGCCGGTCAGCAAGAGCTCCTTGGCCTGCTTGGGCCCGGTGACCCACGGCAGCAATAAGGCGACGATGCCGCTGCCGAACTTCACCTCCGGTTCGCCCAGGCGGCAGTCCTCCGAGGCCACCGTCATGTCGCAGGCGAGCGCCAGCTCCAGCGCCCCGCCAAGACAGTGGCCGTGGAGCGCCGCGATGGTCGGCTTGGGACTGGTCCAGAAGCGCATGATGAGGTCGAAGTCCGCCTGCATCTCGCGGCGGATCTTGTCGAGGCTGTCCCACTCGCCCGCCTCGAGGTCGAAGCCGGCGGAAAAGGCGCGCCCGGCGCCCGCCACGACGATCGCACGGACGGCCTCGTCGGCTTCCGCCGCGTCGAGCGCGCCACTGAGCGCCGCGGCCATGTCCGGCGTGATGGCGTTCAGCTTGCCGGGGCGGTCGAGGATGAGGACCGCGACCGGCCCATCGCGTTCCGTGCTTACCGTGCCTGGGTCCGCGGCCCTTTCGCTCATGCGACGCTGGGGCCGCCGATGTTTTGCGCAGGGCTGCTCCACAGGCCCTCGCGCTCCACGTCGTCCATCGCCTTCTCGATACCCTGGCGCAGGATGCCGACCAACTCGTCGATCTGCGCCTTGGTAATGATGAGCGGCGGCGACATGACGCACATGTTGACGAGCGGCCGGACCAGGAGGCCGAGCGCCTGGCAGTGGGCGTCGATGCGGTTGCCGATCTCGTAGTCCATGGTCAGCGGATCGCGGCTGTCCTTGGCGATGACGCATTCGACGCAGGCCATTAGGCCCTTGCCCCGCACGTTGCCGACGATGGCGATGTCGTTCAGCTCCTGCAGCTTCTCCTGCATGTAAGGGCCGACCTCGCGGACGTGCGCCAGCAAGTTCTCCCGCTCCATGATCTCGATGTTCTTGAGCGCGGCGGCGCAGACCACCGGATGACCGGAATAGGTGTAGCCGCAGGAGAACACGGAGTCGTTCTCTTCGCGGCCGCTGATGCGGCTCATCAAGCGGTCGGAGATCAGCGTCGCACCCATCGGCAGATAACCGGAGGTGATGCCCTTGGCCGTGGTGATGATGTCTGGCTCGATGTCGAACACGTCCTTGGAGGCGAACCAGTGACCGAGACGCCCGAAGGCCGTCACCACTTCGTCCGAGATGTAGAGCACGTCGTAGGACTTGCAGACCTCCCAGGTGCGGCGGTGATAGCCCTCAGGCGGCACACTGACCCCGCCGGCGCCGAGGATCGGCTCGGCGATGAAGGCCGCCACCTTGTCGGGGCCCACTTCCTTGATCTTGTTTTCCAGCTCCTCGACGAGGAAGTCGCAGAACTCCTCCACGCCCATCCCGTCCGGTCGGCGGTAGGGGTTGGGGTCGGAGATGTGGTGAATGAAGCCGGTCTCGAAGTCGAACCAGCTTTTGTCGCGCTCCTTGCCCGAGACGGAAGAGCCCAGATAGGTGCAGCCGTGATAGGCTTTTTGACGCGAGATGATGTGTTTCTTATCGGGCTGGCCGATGCTGTTGAAATAGAACATGACGAAGCGCAACGCCGATTCTTTCGCCGCCGCGGCGCCGGCGGAGATCTACACTCTGTCCAGGCCCGCCGCTGTACCCACGTCAGTCCATCCGGTACATGGCCCCGCCGGCGCCGTGCTCAGGCCCCAGGGCGAGGCATAGGTCATGCGCATGACCTGTTCGTGGATGGCGTCCGCCATCTCCTCGCGGCCGTGGCCGATCTGCTGGCACCACATGCCGGCGGGCGCATCGAGCAGGCGGTTGCCTTCGGTGTCGTAGACGTAGATGCCCTCGGCGCGCTCGATGATGGTGCGCTCGTTGTGGCCCACCAGGCTCATCAGCTCCCAGGGATGAAGGAAATGGTTGTCTTTTTCCTGAAGTTCCTTGGTCGCGGGATAGTTCTGCAAGGTCATGCCGTTTCCTCCAATGACAGGCCGTTTCTTATCTTACACCGTGCCGAGGCTGCCGCTCATGCTGCTTGGCCCGCGCCTCGGGCGCAAGGCCTCACGGCAGGTTTCACAGTGGCGTCGACCGCGACGCAGCCGTCCGGGCGCACCAGGATGGGATTGACGTCGACGCTTTCCAGCCGGTCGCCGAGGTGGGCGGCCAGCGCCGAAAAGTTTGCCGCCGCCTGGCAGAAGGCGGCGAGGTCGGTCGGCGGCGCGCCGCGCACGCCATCGAGCAGCGCCCTGAGGCGTAGCCGGTCGACCAGCCGCCGCGCCGTCTCGGCGCCGAATGGCGGTAGGGCGAAGACCACGTCTTCTAGCACCTCCGCATGAATGCCGCCGCTGCCGAGCACCACGATCGGTCCGAAGGCCGGGTCGCGCACCAGCCCGAGGATCATCTCGACGACGGGGCCGCTCACCATCTCGGCCACCAGCACCCGCGGGCCGAGGCGTGCGCCCAGGTCCCGGTAAGCTTGCGCGAGGGCGTTCGTGTCGCTCAGGCCGAGATGCACGCCGCCGCGTTCCGTCTTGTGGGCGCTGCCCGGTTCCGCCGTCTTGAGCGCGACGGGATAGCCGATGCGCTCCGCGGCCATACAGGCCTCCTCGTGACTCGTGACTTCTTGGCAAGCGATCACCGGCACACCGAAGTCGCTCAGCAGCCGCATGCTCTCCGCTTCGCTTAGCGTTGCACCCTCCGCCAAGCGCTCGCCCCAGCGGGTCACCATGTCCTGGTCCACATCGCTCCGGCGCGCGTCCGTGGCCTGATGATCTCGGAAGTCGCGGTAGGCGAAGAGGTGCTTCACGCCCTTCAAGAAAACTTCGAGCCCGTCCAGCACCGGCAGGCCCTCGCGGGTTACCGCGATGGCGGCGGGCGAGAACCCGCTGCCCTGATGATTGGAGACGACCATCACCGGCTTGCCGCTGGCCTCCGCCGCGGCGCGGGCGAAATGGGGGTATTCCGGGAAGATCTTTCCGTCGGGGCCGCGATCCGCGACCACCGCGCCGACGGCGGTGCCCGGGTCCTGCATCATGGCGCTCAGGCATTGGGTAAAGTCGCCCCAGTAGTCCGCGCCCGTGCCCCAGGCGTCGAGCGGATTGACCGCCGGCAGGCCGGGGTCGAGGGTCGCCTCGAGCCGCGCGATGGTCTCCGTCCGCAGCTCGGCGAAGGGCACGCCAGCGGCTCGGCGAGATCCAGGATCAGCGCGCGCTCGCCGCCGGAATCGTGGATCGTGGCGAGCCCGCCCGGACCCACCGGCCGGGGCTGGGCGAACAGCATCAGGCTCGTCGCCATCTCGTCGATGCTGTCGACCCGGGTCACGCCGTAATGCTCGAACAGGGCCTGATAGGCCCCGTCGTTTCCCACCAGGGCGCCGCTGTGGCTTTCGGCCATGACTGCGCCGGTCTCGCTGCGGCCGATCTTGAGGGCGACGACGGGAATGGCCTTGGCGCGGGCCTTGGCCAGCGCCGCGACGAAACCTTCGGGATCGCGCGCGGTTTCCATGAACAGCCCGATAACCCGGGTCGAGGGCTGTTCGAGGGCATAGTCCATGTACTCGGCCAGGGTGACGTTCAGTTCCTGGCCGGAGGAAACCGCGATGTTGTAGTCGATGCGCGCCTCGCAATCGACCAGCGCGTTGAACACCGAACCGGAATGGGTGATCAGGGTCACGCCGCCGGGCCGGTGATCGGCGCGCGTCTCGAAGCCGCAGATCCAAAGCTTGTGATCGAAGTTGTAGAGCCCGTTGCTGTTGCCGCCGCACACCACCACGCCGGCCTCTTCGGCGCGCAGCCGGATGCGTTCGCGCAACGGCGGATCCCCGTCGTCGGCCAGCACAAGCTGGGAGACGACGGTGATGGCGCGGGCGCCCGACGCGATCGCCGCTTCGAATTCGGCCTCCAGACGCGCGTCCGCCACCGCGAGGACCGCCTGCTCTGGCGGCTCCGGCAGGTTGGCGAGTGTGCTGGCGCAGGTGAGCCCCTCGATATCATCGTACTTCGGGTTGACCGGATAGATCGCGCCGGCGAAGCCGCCCTGGATCAGTTGCCGGATCAGCGTGTGCCCCACGCTGTCGGCGCGCCTGCTGGCGCCCACCACGGCGAGCGAGCGCGGCCGCAAGAGAGGTTCGAGACGGTGAGCCATGGGGGGACTCCCGCACGTCCTAAAAATCGTGCGGCGGCGTGGCGCGACGGCGTTCGGGATTGAAGAACGGCCGCTCGGCGATCCGGGCGCGCACCATCTGCTTGTCCCACTGCAGTTCCTTCAGCACATAAATCTCGACCCAGAAGTCGTCCGTTATCTCGGTCCCGTAGGGAGCCTTCAAGAAGGCGAGCGCCAGGTTCCGCTTGCAGGTGGGCGACCAGATGGCGGAGGTGATGTGGCCCACCTCGGTCTTCCGGTTGTGGTAGACGAGGGCGCCGTTGGCCGGCTTGTTGCCTTCGATGTCGAGGCCGACCAGGCAATAGCGCGAGCCTTTGTCGCGCTCGGCCAGAAGAGCGCGCCGGCCGTTGAAGTGACCCTTCTCGAAATCGACCAGCCAGCCGAGGCCCAGCTCGAAGGGCGAGCGCCCGCGGGTCCGCCGGATGATCTGGTCGGCCGCCATGTAGTCGGCGTTGGTGGCGATGAAGCCCGCCTCGATGCGGACCAGATCGAGGGCGTGGGAGCCGATGGGCTTGAGACCGTGCAGCTTGCCGGCCTCCATCAGTGTGTCCCACAGGACTTCGGCGAAGGCCGGATCGACCCACAGCTCGTACCCGAGGTCGCCGGTGAAGCCGGTGCGCGAAATGATCAGGCGGCCGTCTTTCACGGGCACCTCGATCATGGCGAAGGGCCTGAGGTCGTCGATCCCCGCGACGCCCATGCGCCTTAGGATGGCGGCGCTGGTCGGCCCCTGCAGGGCAAGGGCCGCGATCTCCTCGCTGACGTCCTCGATCTCCACGTCGAACCCGGCCGCCGAGTCCGTCAACCAGACCAGTTGGCGTTCCTGGCTGCACAGTCGGAAGTCCCGATCGCCAAAGCGGAACAGGGTGCCGTCGTCGAGCACGTGGCCGGCATCGTCGCACCAGATCGAATAGGCGATGCGGCCCGGCTTCAGCTTGCGCACGTCGCGGGTCAGGAGTCGGTTCAGATAGCGCTCGGCGTCTGCGCCGCCGATGCGGTATTTCATCATCGGCGAGAGGTCGAACAGGGTGGCGGTGTTGCGCACGGCGAAGTATTCCAGCTCGACCTCGCCATAACTGTTGGGCACGGTGAAGCCGGCCCAGCGGCCCCAATCGTTGTTGCGGCACAGCGCCGCCGTGCGCTTGTGGAACGGCGTCGGCTTGAGCGGCGTTTCGTAGTGGGTCAGGGCGGTCATGCCGCGGCCTCCCGTTGGATCACCTGGTTGGCGGCGTTGAGGCCGGCCGCGCCCATCACCCCGCCGCCGGGGTGGGATCCGGCGCCGCAGAGGTAGAGCCCGTCGAGCGGCGTCCTGTATTGCGCCGCCCCCGGTACCGGCCGCAGCATCAGCATCTGGTCGAACGCCAGCTCGCCGTGGTGCCAATGGCCGCCGGTCATGCGAAACTGCTGCTCGATATCGAAGGGGGTTAGAATCTCGCTGGCGACGATCCTCATCCCGAGGTCCGGCGCGTAGCGCTCCAGCACCCCAAGCACGGTCTTGGCGAAGGCCTCGCGGCCGTTTTCCCAACCCTCCTTCAAGCCGTAGGGCGCGTACTGCACGACGGCGGAGAGCACGTGCTTGCCGTCGGGCGCCAGGCTCGGATCGTGCAGGCTGGGGATCGTGATCTCGATCACCGGCTCGGGCGAGAACTCGCCGTACTTGGCCGGGTTGAAGGCCCGTTCGACGTAATCGATATCGGGCGCGATGACCAGGCGGCCCTTGAGGGCCGAGGGATCGAGCCCGGTAAAGTCGGGCAAGCCGTCGAGCGCCAAATGGACCTTGGCGGCGTTGCCGCGCATGCGGATGTTGCGCACCCGGGTGACGAACCCGGTATCCAGGTGCTCGGCGCCCAGGAGGTCCAAGAAGGTGCGGCGGGGGTCGGCATTGGAGATCACGTTCTGCGACGCGATCTGCGTGCCGTCCTCGCAGACCACGCCGACGGCGCGGTCGTTTGCCACCAGGACGCGGCGGACCGGACGGCCGGTCCGGATCTCCGCGCCCGCCGCCTTGGCCGCGTTTGCCAGGGCCTCGGTAACCGCGCCCATGCCGCCTTCGGGCAGCGTGAGCGCGCCGCCCTTGCCGGCCAGCCGGTAGAGCAGGGTCAGCGCCGTGTTGGGCGAGCGCGGCCCCAGGTGTGTGCCGAGCACGGCATCGAGCGCGATCGCACCGCGCAACAGGTCGCTTTCGAAGGTGTCTTCCAGCAGGTCGGCCACGTTCATGCCGCCGATGCGCAGGAACTCGCGCATGTCGCTGCGGCCCAGGCTGCGGATCGCCCAGCCGAGTTTCGCGAGCTTGCGCAGATCGCCCCGGTCGCCGCTGCCGAGGCGCGGCGGTACGGTCGCCAGCATGGGCTGGAGATGCTTGGCAAACTTGAGCATTTGCTTGCGCCAAGAGGCAAAAGCCGCGCGGTCGGCGGCGGAGATCGTCCCGCTCGCCTTGTTGCCGGTGAGGGTCAGGTGCTGGCCGTCGGTGCCCAGGGCGACGGTCGGCAGGTTCTTGCTCGACAGCTTCAGCCCGTGCGACTTCAGCTTGAGATCCTTGATCACCTTGGGATGCAGCAGGTGCAGGATGTGGGCGCAGGCCGAAACCTTGTAGCCGGGCGCGATTTCGCGGGTGACGGCGCCGCCGCCGACCTGGTCGCTCGCTTCCACCACCAAGACCCTGCGGCCGGCCTTGGCGAGAGTGGCGGCGCAGACCAGGCCGTTGTGGCCGGCGCCGACGATGATCGAATCGTAGGTGTCTGTCATGATGGATCCCCAAGTCCCGACAGGTCGGTTTACCAGCGGGCGCCGGCCCGGCTGGCCTCGCCCTTGATTTTCAGGTCGCGCATGACCTCTCGGGCGGCGTTGGCGCCGGGCGCGCCCATCACGCCGCCGCCGGGGTGCGTGCTCGAGCCGCACATGTAGAGGCCGTCCACCGGCCCGCGGTACTGGGCGTAGCCGGGCACCGGCCGGTTGAACATCAGCTGATCGAAGGTGAGCTCGCCCTGGAAGATATTGCCCTCGGTGAGCCCGATCTCGTTCTCGATGTCCTGCGGCGTGCGTGCCTCGACGTGGACGATCAGGTCCTCGAAATCGGGACTGTATTCGGCGATCTGGTCGATCACCGTTTTGGCAAAGGCGTCCCGGTTGGAGCCGTCCCATTGCTTGCCGTCGGCGAGGCTCGGCGGCGCGTACTGGACGAAGACGCTCATGTAGTGCTTGCCCGGCGGCGCCATGGTCGGGTCGATCTGGGTCGGGATCAGCATGTCAACGTAAGGGTCTTTCGACCAGGTTCCGGCCTTCCAGTCGTCATAGGCGCGTTCGATGCGCTCCATGGTGTCGCTGAAGTGCTTCTCGCCGGTCAGCGCCGGGCAACCCTCGGGCACGCCGCGGAAGGTCGGCAGGCCGTCGAGGGCGATGTTGAGCTTGCCCGAGGAGCCGCGGATCTTGAATCGCTTGACGGCGTCGAGGAAATCGCGCGGCAGGTCCTTCGGGTCCATGCAGTTGAGGAAGGTGCGCTTCACGTCGAGGTTCGAGACGACGATCTGGCCGCGCACCTCTTCGCCGTTCTCCAAGGCGACGCCTACGGTGTTGTCGTTCTCGACCAGGATCTGGGCGACGCCCGCATCGGTGCGGATCTCGCCGCCGAGGGCGCGCAGCGCGTCGGCCATGGCCTGGGTGATCGATCCCATGCCGCCGCGCGAGAAACCCCAGGCGCCGATGGTGCCGTCCACCTCGCCCATGTAGTGGTGCAGCAGCACATAGGCCGAGCCGGGCGAGTAGGGCCCGAGCGCGGTGCCGATGATGCCCGAGCCGGCGAGGGCCGCCTTGACGATGTCGGACTCGAAGTACTCGTCCAGGTACTCGGCGATGCTCATGGTCCAGAAGCGTAGGGTTTCGTACATCTGGGCCTCGCCCAGGTCCCAGAACTTTTGCCCGAGATACAAGAGCTCGCGGATATCGCGCGGCTTGAACGAGGTCGGATCGGGCGGCGTTCGCATCAAGAGCGGCTTGATGAAGCGGCACTGGCGCAAAACGTCCCGCTGGTAGCGCTCGTAGGCCTCGGCGTCGCGCGGCGAATGACGTGCGATCTCGCGCCGGGAGGCGTCGTGATCGGCATAGCTCGCGAGGTAGTCGCCGTTGCGCATGAACGACAGGCTGCCCTCGTAGGGCACGATCTGCAGGCCGAATCGCGGCAGCTCGAGATCGCGGATGATCTCCGGCCGCAGCAGGCTGCAGACATAGGAGCAGTTGGAATACTTCCAGCCGGGATGGAGCTCGCGGCTGACGGAGGCGCCGCCGATGTAGTCGTTGCGCTCCAGCACGATCACATCGAGGCCGGCCTTGGCGAGATAGCAAGCATTCACCAGCCCGTTGTGGCCGGCGCCGATGACGATGGCGTCGTAGGTCTTCACATCAACGGCCTCCCGCCGCCCGCGCCGTCTCGCCGTGGCTTGCGCCGGCTGGGCGCGTCTTGTCGGCTTGGCTTACGCCAAGCGTCTCGATGGTCTGGTCCACCGCCTGCTCGAAGGCCGCCAGGGTCTCCTCCAGACAAGCCTCGTCGTGGGCTGCCGAGATGAACCAGGGCTCGCGCGAGTCCGGTTCGCAGAGCACCCCCAGATCGTGCAGGAACGGGGCCAGGGTGTCGTAGAAAGTATAGTCGCTGTCCTTCCAGTCGCGATAGTTGGTCGGCGGCGTTTCGCTGAAGAACAGGCCGGCCATGGAGGGATGGCCGACGAAGGAATGGGCGATGCCGCGGCGCTCGAGGATCTCGCTCATGCCTGTCTGCATGGCTGTGCCGTAGGTCGCGATGTCGTCGAGGGCCGAGGTCTCGTCGAGAATCTCGAGCGTCTTCTCGGCTGCGGCGAGCGAAACCGAGTGGGCGGTATAGGTGCCGCCGTGGGCCACGCCGTTGCCGATCTTGCGCATGATCTCCTCGCGCCCGGCCAGCACCGAGAGGGGATAGCCGTTGGCGACCGCCTTGGCGAAAGTGCAGAGATCGGCTTCCACGCCCATGAGTTCCTGCACGCCGCCGCGCGCCACCCGGAAGCCGGTCTTCACCTCGTCGACGACCATGACGACGCCGTACTTGTCGCAAAGGGCGCGGACATCCTTGAGGTACTGAGGATCGGCGGTGATGCCGCAGCAGTTGCCCATGATCGGCTCGATCAGGAAGGCGCCGATGTCGTCGCCATGCTGCTTCAGCACGTCTTCCAGCTTGTTGGCGTCGTTGAGCGGGACCTGGTGAACCAGCCGCTTCAGCAGTTGCGGCACGCCCTCGCCGTAGGGCATCAGTTCCGGCTCGCCCCGGCCTTCGGTCCAATCCTCGACGGCGGTGTACCAGAGCACGGCATCGAACAGCCCGTGATAGCCGCCCTCGACGATCACGTAGGAGTCCTTGCCGGTATAGCCGCGCGCCAATCTGAGGGCGGCCATGACCGCCTCGGTGCCGGAGTTGGAAAAACGCACCAGCTCGGCCGCCGGCACCATTTTGCGGATGCGCTCGGCGACCGTGTATTCGCGCTCGGTCGCCAGGGCGAACACGCCGCCGATCTCCATGCCGGCGCGCGCGGCCTCGTCGACCCGCGGGTCGGCGTAGCCCAGAATCGCCGGGCCATAGCCGAGGCGGTAGTCGACGTAGACGTTGCCGTCGATATCCCAGATGCGCGCGCCCTTGCCGCGCGACATGTAGATCGTTTTGTCGTCGCCCCAATAGCGGAAATTGGAGGCCACGCCGAGGGGCAGGCGGCTGACGGCCTTCTTGAAATGCGCGTTGCTCCGTTCCAGAGAGCGCTGCATGGCTAGAGTCCTTAATTTGTTGTTGAATCGCCGCTATCCTGCCAGGAGCCCCAACCCTTGTCCAGCAAAAATTTGATTGACTATTCAATCAGGATATTTAATCATCCTATTGCTTTAATTGACGATAACGTATTTTACTTTTGTCAAGAACGTGAAGAATCTAGAGAGATTGGACGGACCCGATGGCGCGAGAGAAAACCAAAGCCGGCACCAAGGGCAATGGCGGGGAAAACACCGCGATCCGTGAGCGGCGACGCCAGCAACTGATCGACTCCACCATGGCCACGATCGCCAAGCGCGGTTTCGCCGATACCACCCTGGGCGACGTGGCCAGGGGCGCCAAACTGTCCCACGGCATCGTCAATTTTCACTTCAAGAGCAAGGAACAGCTCCTCGTCGAAACGCTGCGCTACGTGATCGAGGAGTACCGCGGCGTCTGGACCCGGGCGGTGGAGAAGGCGGGTCCCGGCGGTGCCGACAAGCTGGCGGCGCTCTATCTCGCCGATCTCGATCCGTCGGTCTGCACGCGCAAGAAGCTGGCGGTCTGGCACGCCTTCTACGGCGAGGCCAAGTCGCGGCCGGTCTATCGCGAGATCTGCGGCGTCAGCGACCGGCAGCGCATCGACGCGGGCATCGAATTGGTCGGCCAGATCGTTGCCGAGGGCGGCTACCGTCATCTGAACCCCGAGCACACGGCCCGGGGCCTCGACGCTTTGACCGATGGCATATGGCTGCACGCGCTGCTGTCGTCGGGCAAGTTCGATCGCGAGGGCGCGCGCGAGACCGTCCGCTCGTTCCTGGCGTGTCTCTTTCCAAAGCACTTTCCTCTCGCCGAAAGGGACGCCGCATGAGCTTCGAGCTTCCACCGGACGCGCGCGAATGGCAGGCGCGGGTGCGGGCCTTTGTCGACCAGGACCTGATCCCCTGGGAGGTCGAGGCCGAACTGAACAACGGCGAGATTCCCGCCGAGGCCCGCGACCGGCACCGTGCCGCCGCCCAGGACATGGGCCTGTCGGCCATGGACGCGCCGCGCGAGCGCGGCGGCCTCGGCCTCAGCAACGTGACTCAGGTCGCCATCTACGAGGGGCTGGGCCGGGTCACCAACGCGCTTGGCTGGTGCTTCAGCGAGGCCCATCGCTGGATGTTCGAGGCCTGCAACGAGGACCAGATCGAGCGCTACGTCCTGCCCATCATGCGCGGCGAACGCCACGAGTGCTATGCCATCACCGAGGCCGAGTCCGGCTCCGACGTTGAGGGCATTGCCGCCACCGCCCGGCGCACCGGCAATGGTGACGACGGCGACTATCTGCTAAACGGCGAGAAGTGGTACGTCACCAGCGCCAACTTCGCCGACTTCTGCGTGTTCCAGGCCAAGATCGCCACCATATCCCATGATGGCCCCCAGGACGGCGCGCACGCGCTCTTCTTCGTCGATCTCGATAGCCCCGGAATTGAAATGGTGGCCTCGCCGCTGTTCGCCCACACCTACGCCCACCACCATCCCACCTACCGCTTTACCGACGTACGGGTGCCTGCGGCGAATCTGATCGGCGAGGAGGGCGACGGCATGGCTTTCTCCTACGCCTGGTTCCGCCGCGAACGCCTGATGATCGCGGCGCGCTGCTGCGGCGCCGCGGCGCGCCTGATCGACGCGGCGACCGCCTTTGCCAAGGAGCGCAAGGTTTCCGGCGAACCGATCGCCAGCTATCAGGCGATCCAGTTCATGCTGGCCGACAGCGTCACCGAGCTTTGGGCGGCGCGGCTGATGACCTACGAGTGCGCCGCGGCCCACGACCGCCCTCAGGATGGTGGCGACGACGTGAAGCTGCTGCACGCGCGCTGCGCCATGGCCAAGCTCTATGCCTCGGAGATGGCCAACCGGGTCGCCGACCGGGCGGTGCAGATCTTCGGCGGCCGCGGCTATATGCGCGAGAACGTCGCCGAGCGCTTCTTCCGCGAGCTTCGGGTCGACCGCATCTGGGAAGGCACCAGCGAGATCCAGCGCCTCATCATCGCGAACGGCCACCTGAAGCGCGGCCTGCCGGAGCTGGGCGTGCAGGCTTAGGGATCGCCGGCACCGCTTTTTAGTGCGGCCTCATTCCAACCCTGGCAGGGGCCGGGTGATCCATCCGCGCGAGCGAAACCACAGGAGCTGATCTCTCAGAGCGTCGCGGATCGGGCTTTGCGGCAGTCCGAGGTCGCGCTGCGCTTTGGCGCTGTCGAACAGCGCCCGGACGCCGGCGAGACGCACGCCGGTCAGGGGCGCGCGCGGCGGGCGATGGGTCACCAGATCGGCCAGGGTTTCATCGACCCAGGCCGCGGCCTGGGCGAGGGCGTAGGGAATGCGCCGGGCCCGGTTGATCGGCCGCCCCGTCACCTCGCTTAAAAGATCCAAAAGCTCAGACAATCTTATGTTTTCATTGCCTAAAATGTAACGCTCTCCGGACTGTCCGTGTTCGGCCGCCGCGATGTGGCCGGCGGCGAGGTCGCGCACGTCGATCAGGTTCAGCCGGCAGTCGAGGTAGGCCGGCGCGCGGCCGTTGACGAAATCGAGGATCATGCGCGAGGGCGGCGTCAGGTTCCGGTCGCCGGGCCCGACCGGCAAGGTGGGCAGCACCACGACCAGCGGCAGGCCGCCACCGTCCGGGGCGGCGGCGGCGAGGGCGGCGCGCTCGGCCAGGAATTTCGAGCGGCAATAGGGCCCCAGCATGTCCTCGAGGCGGGTCTCGCGGGTCTCGTCGATCCGCACTTCGCCGCCGTCTCTCGTCCGCGTCATGAGGACCGTCAGGCTGGAGCCGTGGACGAAGCGGGCGACGCCTGCCGTCTTCGCCGCGGCCAGGACGACGCGCGTACCCTCGACGTTGACGTCCTCGAACAGCCGGCGGGAGCGGGCCCAGAGATGGGGATAGGCGGCCAGGTGGTAAACCGTTTCGGCGCCGTCGAGGCTGCGGCGCACGACGGCGGGGTCGGTGATGCTGCCTTGGATCGTCTCGACCCCGTCCGGCAGATCTTCGAAGGGCCCCAGATCGAGCACCCGCACGGCATCGCCCCGGGCCCGGAGCTGGCTGACCAGGTGGCGGCCGATGAAACCGCAGCCGCCGGTCACCAGGGCCGTCATGGCGCCGCCTCCAATTCGGTCTCCGGTTGTGCCGTTCCGGCGGCAGGGAGGCGGCAGATGACCAGGCCTCGGTCGAAGGCCGAGCCGATCAGGAGCCAGCCGGCGTGGACAGCCGCCGCGGTCGCCGCGGAGATCAGTTCGCCCTCCGGGTCATCGAACAAGACCTGGCTGGTTCCGTCGTCCGGCGATATTGCGAGGACGCGCGACGGCGCGCTTGTGACGCCGAGCCAGCGTTTGATGTAGAGCGCGAGGCGCAGCAGGCTCGGGTGTACGGCGCTGATCAGCCGGCCATCGGGCGCCCACCTGAGGTTGTCGGGCCCGTCTGGCAGAGAGAGCGCGGCCGGCGGTCCGCTTGCCTCGGACTGAAGATCCGCGGCGGAGAAGACGGCGATCTCGTCCTTCCGGGTGTCGGCGACGTAGACCCAGTCTCCGTCGGTGTCTCCGTCGGTCTGCGCCACGGCCACGCCGTTGGCGAAGCGAAGGCCCTTGGCGACCCGTCGGGCTTGCGGCTCTTGGACGGGATCGTCCGTGAAGGCGAGCTGCACCAGATTGGCGCGGTCGAGCGGCAGCACATCCTCCAGCCAGGCGCCCAGCCCGCCACAGGCCCCGCGATCGTTCGTCACCAGCAGGGTGTCGGGCCCTAGGGCGGCAACGGCATTGGGAGTGCAAATCAACGGATGTTCCAACGTGCGCCGGAGGTCGAGGGCATCGCCCGTGAGGTCGAAGACCTCAATCGTGGGGCTTCGGCGCCACCCCCCACCGTCACGCTCGTCGCGAATGTAGCGCTGGTTGACGACGAACAGGCGCCGCCCTGTCCCCTGGTCCAAAAGCGCCAGACCCTGGGGCCTGAAGTCCCGGTCCGACTTGAACGCGGCGCTGAGGTCGTCGACCAAGACTCTCTCCGGGGGTGCGCCGGTCCAGCCCACCGCGAGCGCATAAAGCCCGCCCTGGGGCAGGCGTTCGCTATCCGCCGCCATCGCATCCTCGAGCGCCCAGCGGTCGTGAGCTGAGATTATAGCAATCTCATTTCTCGTATCTATCACAATATCTTCTACGCCAAAGATAAAGTCATCTGTGAGACGATTGATCAAGTCCACCCGGCGACAGGCCTCGGCCTCTTGAGGGGCGGCGAAACCCGTGCCGGCGGTTCCCACGACGGCGAGGACTAGGCCCACGGCAACGACGAGGCCGACGGAGCACCAGCGCCTCACTGTACCGCCGCCGGCCGGGTGTAGCCCCAATGGTCGAGGAAGCGGCCCCAGTGCGCCTCGACCAAGGCGGCGGACTGCTTCGAGGTGTCATAGCGGTTGGTGCGATAATCTCGGACGCTCTTCAGATACGCCTCGAACCGTGGGCGTGCCGCCTCCAGGCCGTCGAGGCCGAGCCGGTCGTAGATCGTCGCGAGCGACGCCATCGGCTCGGCGACCAGCTGGTCATAGCCGAGCTCCACGTAGCTGCCCTCGGGCAGTTCTGGCGCCTCCGCGAGAAGTCGGTCCATCATGCGGGCGAAGGTCGCCAGTATGTGCCGATCGATGTCGATGTGCCCGTAGGGTTGGAGCGCCAGTTCACGAAGCAGATTCTCATAAAAATTCCTCATAGACTCAAATATTTCGAATGGATCTCTATGAATATGGATGAATTTCGCTTCGGGAAACATCTCGTGCAGCATGGCAAGCCGGGCGGTGTAGGCGGGGTTCTTGATCAACAGCCGGCGGCCCGGCTGGGCGAGGGCCAGTTTTGCGAGGAATCCGCGCAGACATTCTTGCCAGGCCGCGATGTCCTCGAGCCTGCAACCGTCGAAGAAGAGCCCGCGCTCGAAGGCGGCGGTGAAGCGTTTCGGGAAGTAGAGGCCGTGGTAGTAGGACAGCGTCGTCATGTTGGCGAGGGCGATCTCGTCTTCCTGGGGCGAGGTTGGCGTGACCGGGATGTTGTCGATGAAGCGGTCGCCGGGCAGGCTGCGCTCGAGCAGGGGGCGAAACAGCCGCGCCAGGCCGAGCAGATCCCACGGCAGGCCGGCGGCGAGCGGTGACACGAAGCCGAAGCCCGCCTGGCTCATGAGGTTGTAGAGATGGGTCGTGCCGCTGCGCCAATGCCCGACGATGAAGATCGGCGGTGCGATCGGGCGCGCGCGGCGCAGGCGCCTCGCGACGTAATGTCGTTCCAGGGCGGTGAAGGGCAGGCGGCCCAGACAGGCGGCAAGCGCGATCCCGGCCTGGGGCAGGCGCTTCGGCGCCACGCCGCCGCCGCCGGCCAGCGCGCTTACAAGTGTCGTCAGGTTGGCGCCGCACAAGGGATGGGCGAGGCGCGGCCGATGGGCGCCTGTCGGTGACGTGTCGCCGGCTGACGATGACATGAACCGGGTCTCAAAAGGGGTGTCGTGATTCCAAGTGGCCTTTGTACAGGGCCGAGCGGCGGCAGGGCAAATGCCGAGGCTGGTTCCGATCGACTGGGCACCCGGCCGCCAATTCACCGCGAATGCGCCACGAAAGCATCGCAGATGCTTGGCTTAACGTAAACGTAACGTAGTTGACGTAGTCAAAATCTACCTTACCTCTGAAGAAATGAAACTGCCCTCCCTGCCGCCAGCGGAGGGATACGTGTCCTCAAGCGATGGGTCCGCGCCATGCCGAAGTCGCCCCATGAATGACACCCTAGAGGCCATCGCACCGACTGGCCCCGCGGCCTATCCGGCCGGGGTGGACTGGTCTGCGCCGATCTCCCAGGCTCCCCTGACCGAGGCATTCGATCGCAACGTTGCGCTTTATGGATCAAATATTTGCATCGATTTCCTCGGACGAAGGTATAGCTACGAGGAGATCGGCGCGATGGTCGGGCGGGCGGCCAAGGGGCTGCAGGACCTGGGCGTCGGTAAGGGCGTCAGGGTTGGCCTGCTGCTGCCCAACTCGCCCTATGCGGTGATTTGCTATTACGCCGTCTTGAAGGCCGGCGGCACGGTGGTCAACTTCAACCCGCTCTATGTCGCCGAGGAGATCGAGCGCCAAATCCAGGATTCCGAGACCCGGATCATGGTGACCATGGACCTGCGGCTCACCCTGCCCAAGGTGAGCACGGCGCTCGGGCGCACGCCGCTCGAGCGGGTGGTGGTCTGCTCCATGGCCGAGGCGCTGCCGTTCGCCAAGAGCAGCCTGTTCCGATTCCTCGGCCGCGGCCGCATCGCCGAGCTGCCGGAGGACGGTCTGCATGTCACCTTCGCCGAGCTGACCGACAACGACGGCGATTTCCTGCCGGCCGCCATCTCGCCGCAGGAGGACATCGCCGTCCTGCAGTACACCGGCGGCACCACGGGCATACCCATGGGCGCCATGCTGACCCACGCCAACATCGCCGCCAACGCCCGCCAGGTCGCCATGTGGGACCCGGACATGAAGGAGGGCGAAGAACGCATCATCGGCGTGCTGCCCCTGTTCCACGTCTTCGCCATGACGGTGGTGATGAACATGGGCCTGCTGATCGGGGCGGAACTGGTGCTGCTGCCGCGCTTCGAGATCGCCATGGTCATGAAGGCCCTGAAGCGCCGCCAGCCGACCCAGTTTCCCGGCGTGCCGAGCCTGTTCCACGCCCTGCTGGAATACCCCAAGCTGGCCCCCGAGGACCTGCAATCGCTCGAGTTCTGCCTGTCCGGCGGCGCGCCCCTGCCGACGGAGATCCGCACTGCCTTCGAGGCCCTCACCGGTTGCCGCCTGGTCGAAGGCTACGGCCTCACCGAGACCTCGCCGGTGGTGACCTGCAGCCCGCTGAAGAACACGGTCCGGCAGGATGCCGCGCGAGTCGGAGTCAGCAAGGACGGGTCGGTCGGCCTGGCGCTGCCCGGTACGCGAATCGAAATCCGCTCGCTGGAGGCCCCCGAGAAGGCGCTCGGTGTCGGCGAACCGGGCGAGGTCTGCATCGCCGGACCGCAGACCATGGCCGGCTACTGGGATAGCCCCGAGGCAACCGCCAACACCCTCAAGGGCGGCTGGGTCCACACCGGCGACGTCGGCTATCTCGACGAAGACGGCTTTCTGTTTCTCATCGACCGCATCAAGGACCTGATCATCTGCTCCGGCTACAACGTCTATCCGCGCGTGGTGGAGGAGGCGATCTACCGCCATCCGGCCGTCGCCGAGGTCACGGTCACCGGCGTGCCGGACGAGGACAAGGGAGAGGTGCCCAAGGCCTACGTGCGTCTCAAACAGGACCAGGCCTTGAGCGCCGAGGAACTGTTGGCCTTCCTCGAAGACAAGCTCTCGCGGATCGAGCGTCCGCGTCACGTGGAATTCCGTGACGAACTGCCGAAAACCATGATCGGCAAGCTGTCCAAGAAGGAGCTGGTGGCCGAGGAGCGGGCCCGGCAGGCGGCCACGGGGCATGCCGATGGGCATGTCGATGGGCATGTCGATGGGCAGGCCGGGACGGGCCCCTAGAAAGCGCCGCCATGCAAGAGCTCTATTCGGTGAGCGAGCTGGCGAACGACCTGGGGGTGACGCCGCGGGCGCTGCGGTTCTACGAGGACAAGGGCCTGATCGCGCCGCAGCGCGCCGGCAACACGCGGGTCTACACCCACCGCGACCGCGGCCGGCTCATGCTGATCTTGCGCGGCAAGCGCCTGGGCTTCACTCTGCGCGAGGTGCGCGAGTGGCTGGATCTCTACGAAGTCGATCCCGACCAGGCGGCCCAACTGACCGGCTCAACGACAAGGTCCGCAAGCGTATCGAAACCTTGGAGCAGCAGCGCGACGATCTCGATGCGACCCTCGATGAACTGCGCGAGATCCTCGCTCAGGTCGAACGCCGTCTCGCCGGCCGACCCTCGGGGCCTCAATAAACCCACGGGGCCCCAATAACGGGAGGAAGAAACCATGCAGAAGGACGTCGTGATCGCGGGCTACGCCGATCGCCCTATCATTTCGCCCATAAGGGCGAGCTCGCGCGGGTACGGCCCGACGAGTTGGCGGCCCAGGTGGTGCGCGGCCTGATCGAGAACACCGGCGTCGAACCGGCCGACATCGAGGACCTGATCATGGGTTGCGCCTTTCCCGAGGGCGAGCAGGGGCTCAACGTCGCCCGGATCGTCGGCTTCCTCGCCGAGCTGCCGCGGTCGGTCGCCGGGACCACGGTCAACCGCTTCTGCGGCTCGTCCATGCAAGCCATCCACATGGCGGCCGGCGCCATCCAGATGGACGCCGGCGAGGCCTTCATCTGCGCCGGGGTCGAATCGATGACCCGGGTGCCGACCACCGGCTTCAACCCCTTGCTCCATCCGGGCCTCGCCGAGCGCTATCCCCAGGCCTACATCTCCATGGGCGAGACGGCTGAAAACCTGGTCGATAAATACGGCATCGCCCGCGATCGGCAGGAGTCCCTGGCGCTCGAGAGTCATCAGCGCGCCAGTGCCGCGCGCGAGGCGGGCAAATTCGATGCGGAACTGATCCCGATCGAACAGGGCAATCTGCGGGTCGAGGCCGACGGCTGCATCCGGCCCGGGACGTCGCTGGAGGCGCTCGCCGATCTGAAGCCGGCCTTCAAGGCCGACGGCTCGGTCACCGCCGGCACGTCCTCGCCGCTGACCGACGGCGCGACGGCGGTCCTGGTCACCTCGAAGGATTATGCCGCGGCCCATGGGTTGGAGCCCTTGGCGCGCATCCGTTCCGTGGCGGTGTCGGGCTGCCGGCCCGAGATCATGGGCATCGGCCCGGTGGCGGCCTCCCGCAAGGCCCTCGACCGCGCCGGCGTGACGGTAAACGACCTCGATGTGATCGAGCTCAACGAAGCCTTCGCGGTGCAGGCCTTGGCCTGTGTCGACGAACTCGCGCTCGATCTCGCCAAGGTCAATTTGGACGGCGGCGCCATTGCCCTCGGCCACCCCTTGGGCGCGACCGGCGCCCGGATCACCGGCAAGGCGGCGGCGCTGCTGAAGCGCGAAGGCAAGTCCCTGGCGCTCGCCACCCAGTGCATCGGCGGCGGCCAGGGCATCGCCACGGTGCTGGAGGCCGCCTGATGACGATCGAGCAAGCCGCCGTGCTGGGCGCCGGCGTGATGGGCGCCCAGATCGCCGCCCACTTCGCCAACGCCGGCATTCCCGTGCAGCTTCTGGACGTGGTGCCCCCAGGCGCGAAGGAGGGGACGGAGAACCGCAACGCGCTCTCCGAAGGCGCGGTCCAGAAGATGCTGAAGACCCAGCCGGCCCCCTTCGTCTCGAAGCGCGCCGCGCGGCTCGTCACCTGCGGCAATCTGGAGGACCATCTGGAGCGGCTCTCCGAGGCGGACTGGATCGTCGAGGCGGTGGTCGAGAACCTGGAGGTCAAGCGCGGGCTTTACGAGCGCGTCGAAACGGTGCGCAAACCAGGTTCGATCGTTAGTTCAAATACATCGACCATACCATTGGAAAAATTAGTAGAAAACTTGCCGAAACGTTTCGCCGAGGATTTTCTGATCACCCACTTCTTCAATCCGCCGCGCTACATGCGGCTCTTGGAAGTGGTCGGCGGCGCCGCGACCCGGGCCGACGCGCTCGCGACCATCCGCGAGGTCGCCGACCGCCGTTTGGGCAAGGGCGTGGTCGACTGCCACGACCGGCCGGGCTTCGTCGCCAACCGCATCGGGATCTTCTGGATGCAGTGCGGCGTGGTGGCCGCCCAGGATCATGAAGTGACGGTGGAAGAGGCCGACGCGGTCCTGTCGCGCCCGGTCGGCATTCCCAAGACCGGCCTGTTCGGCCTGCTCGATCTGGTCGGCCTCGACCTGCACCCCAAGGTGGATGCCAGCATGGCGGCGCTGTTGGCCGATGACGACGCTTATCACGGCTGGCGGCGTCCCTGGCCGCTGCTCGAGCGTTTGATCGCCGAGGGGTACACCGGGCGCAAGGGCAAGGGCGGCTTCTACCGCCTCGACCGCAGCAGCGGCAAGCGGGTCAAGGAAGCGCTCGATCTCGCCACCGGCGACTACGCCCCCGCCCGCAGGGCCGCGCTGGAAAGCCTGGACGCCGCGAAGCATGGTGGCCTCAAGGCCTTGGTCGAACACCCGGACCGCGGCGGCCAGTTCGCCTGGACCGTGCTGTCCCACACGCTCGCCTATGTCGCCTCGCTGGTGCCCGAGGTGGCCGACGACATCGTTGCCGTCGATCGCGCCATGACGCTCGGCTACAACTGGGAGCAAGGCCCCTTCGCGCTCATCGATCGTCTAGGTGCCGCCTACTTCGCCGAGCGCCTGGAGGCCGAGGGTCGCGCGGTGCCGCCCCTGCTGAACGCGGCGGTCGAGGCCGGCGGGTTCTACCGGTTGCAAGAGGGCCGGCTCGAATACCTGACGACCGAGGGCGGCTACGCCGAGGTCGCGCGCCCCGAGGGCGTCTTTTTGCTGGAAGACGTGAAACGCGGCGGCGCGCCTCTGGCGAAGAACGCCTCGGCCAGCCTGTGGGACCTGGGCGACGGCGTCGTCTGCCTCGAGGTCCATACCAAGATGAACAGCATCGACCCGGCCGTGCTGGAGATGGTCGGCCGCGCTGTTGCCCTGGTGGCGAAAGCCCACAAGGCCCTCGTCATCTACAACGAGGGCAGCCATTTCTCCGCCGGAGTGAACCTCGGCCTGGCCTTGTTCACGGCCAATGTGGGCGCCTGGGAGCAGGTCGAGGAGATGTCCGAGGCCGGCCAAAAGGCCTTCCTCGCCATGAAGCGGGCGCCGTTTCCGGTCGTGGCGGCGCCCTCGGGCATGGCGCTCGGCGGCGGCTGCGAGCTGATGCTCTACGCCGATGCGATCCAGGCCCATATCGAGAGTTATGTCGGCTTGGTCGAAGCCGGCGTCGGGCTGATCCCGGCCTGGGGCGGTTGTACCGCCGTGCTGGCGCGCTACGCCGCCGATCCCAAGCGCCCGCGCGGCCCCATGCCGCCGGTCGCCGCCGCTTTCGAGACCATCGGCATGGCCAAGGTGGCGAAATCCGCCGCCGAGGCACAGGAAATGGGGTTCCTGCGGGCGGGAGACGCGATCACCTTCAACCGCGACCGCTTGTTGGCCGACGCCAAGGCCAAGGCCTTGGCTCTGGTGGAAAACTATCAACCGCCCGAGCCGGCGCAGCTCACCCTGCCGGGCCCCGCAGGCAAAGCCAGCCTCGACTTCGCCCTGCGCGACCTGAGGGCCAAGGGCCTGGTCACCCCGCACGACGAGGTCGTCGCCGACGCCCTGGCGGGGGTGCTGTGCGGCGGCCCGGACGCCGACATGACCGAGCCCCTGAGCGAGGAGGCGGTGCAGGCCCTGGAGCGCAAGGCCTTGATGGGCCTCTTCAAGACCGAGGCATCGCTTGCCCGCATGCAACACATGCTGGATACCGGCAAGCCACTTAGGAACTGATCACGATGGTTACTTACAGCGCACCGCTCGACGATCTACGTTTCGTCCTGCGCGACCTGCACGACTATGGCGATCGCGTGGCCTCTCTGCCGGGTTGCGAGGAAGCGACCGTTGATCTGCTGGATGCCGTGCTCGAGGAAGCCGCCAGGTTTTGCGAAAACGAGCTGCTGCCGCTCAACCAGCCGGGCGACGCCGCGGGTTGCACCTTCGAGAACGGCGTGGTGCGCACGCCGGCCGGATTCAAGGAGGCCTATCGAGCCTTCCGGGAGGGCGGCTGGACCGGTCTCGCCTGCAATCCCGAATACGGCGGCCAGGGCCTGCCCAAGACCCTGCAGTTTCTGGTCAGCGAGATCATCTGCTCGACCAACTTGAGCTTCGGGGTCTATCCGGGCTTGAGCCATGGCGCCTATCACCTGCTGGAGCGCTGCGCCAGCGACGAGCAGAAGGCGAGCTTCCTGCCGAACCTCGCCAACGGCACCTGGTCCGGCACCATGTGCCTGACCGAGTCCCAATGCGGCACCGATCTGGGCCTGATTCGGACCAAGGCCGAGCCGGCGGCGCCAGCGGAGGACGGCGTCTACAAGATCAGCGGCACCAAGACCTTCATTTCGGCGGGGGAGCACGACCTGACGGACAACATCGTCCATCTGGTGCTGGCCAAGCTGCCCGACGCGCCGCCGGGCATCAAAGGAATCTCTTTGTTCATCGTGCCCAAGTTCCTGGTCAATGCCGACGGCAGCCTGGGCGCCCGCAACGGCGTCGCCTGCGGCGGGCTGGAGGACAAGATGGGGATCAAGGCCTCGGCCACCTGCGTGCTCAACTTCGATGCCGCCGAGGGTTACCTGGTGGGCGCGCCCCATTCCGGCCTGCGCGCCATGTTCACCATGATGAACATGGCGCGTCTGACGGTCGGCCTGCAGGGCCTTGGCCTCGCCGAGACCGCCTATCAGTCGGCGGTCGCCTATGCGCGCGAGCGCCTGCAGGGCCGGGCGCTCTCCGGCCCCGCGTACCCGGACAAGCCGGCCGATCCGATCATCGTCCATCCGGGCGTGCGCGGCGACCTGATGACCATGCGGGCGCTGACCGAGGGGGCGAGGGCGCTGGCGTTCTGGGTCGCTCTGGAGCTCGATCGCGCCGAGCGCCATCCGGACCCGCTGGAGCGCCAGGCCGCGGACGACCTGGTCGCGCTCCTGACACCCATGGTCAAGGCGGCGATCACCGACATCGGGTTCGATGTGGCGAACCTGGGCGTGCAAACCTACGGCGGTCACGGCTATATCCGCGACAACGGCATGGAGCAATTGGTGCGCGACGCCCGCATCGCGCAGATCTACGAGGGCACCAACGGCATCCAGGCCCTCGATCTGGTCGGCCGCAAGCTCGGTCAGGATTACGGCCGGCCGCTGCGCCGCTTCTTTCACCCCGTGCGCGAATTCCTCGAGGCGAACCAAACGAATCCCCAGCTTGCCGAGTTCGTTCAGCCTTTGGCCAAGGCCTTCGGCCGCCTGCAGCGCGCCACGCTTTGGCTGGCTCAGAAAGGCCTAAGTGATCCTGAGGAGGCCGGCGCGGCGGCAGGCGATTATCTGCGCCTCTTTTCTCATACCGCGTTTGCCTATCTCTGGGCCCGGACGGCGAAAGTCAGCCTCGGCGGTGCGGATGGGCTGGCGCCTGAGTTTTACGCTGCCAAGCTGGCCACGGCGCGGTTTTACATGCAACGGATCCTGCCGCAGTCTTCCAGCCTATTCGCGGCCATCATGGCCGGCAAAGGGTCGACCATGGCCCTCGACGCGGACGCTTTCTAGCGAATGTTCTTGGCTGGAGGGGCGGTCCCTCCGTGGGTTCGATTGATTGACCGGGGCCAAACCTTTATGCTGCCGCGCAAATTAAGGATGGCGCCGGACCGGTTCCGAGCGGCCGCCGCAATGAAAATTAGCCGGTCGGAGGGAACGCGGAATGTCACGAGGTGAAGAAGCAACGGCCGGGGTGCGTAACACGGTCACCCTGACCGACAACCGGACGGGCCGGAGCTGGGAATTGCCGGTCATGACCGGCAGCTTGGGCCCGGATGTCGTCGACGTCCGCCGCTTTTATGCGGAAACCGGCATGTTCACCTACGATCCTGGTTTCACCTCTACCAGTGCCTGCGAGTCCAGCATCACCTTTATCGATGGCGACGAAGGGGTGCTCCTGCACCGCGGCTATCCGATCGAGCAGTTGGCTGAAAAAAGCGACTTCATGGAGGTCTGCTACCTGCTGCTCAACGGAGAGCTGCCGAGCGCCCAAGAAAAAGCGAAGTTCGAAAAGGGGATCACCTACCACACCATGCTGCACGAGCAGCTGACTTATTTTTACCGGGGCTTCGCCGCGACGCCCATCCCATGGCGATCATGGTGGGGATCGTCGGCGCGCTTTCGGCCTTCTATCACGATTCGACGGACATCTCGGACCCGCACCAGCGGCTGGTCGCATCCTACCGCTTGATCGCCAAGATGCCGACCATCGCCGCCATGGCCTACAAGTTCTCGGTCGGCCAGCCCTTCGTCTATCCGCGCAACGACCTGAAATATGCCGAGAACTTCCTCTACATGTTGTTCTCGGTCCCGGCGGAGGATTACAAGGTCAACCCGGTGCTGGCGCGCGCCATGGACCGCATCTTCATTCTCCACGCCGATCACGAACAGAACGCCTCGACCTCCACGGTCCGCATCTCCGGCTCGACCGCCGCCAACCCCTTTGCCTGCGTCGCCGCGGGCATCGCCTCGCTCTGGGGCCCCGCCCATGGCGGCGCCAACGAGGCCGTGCTGCGCATGCTGCACGAGATTGGCCACAAGGACCGGATCCCGGAGTTCATCAATCGCGCCAAGGACAAGGACGACCCCTTCCGCCTGATGGGGTTCGGCCACCGCGTTTACAAGAACTACGATCCGCGTGCCGCCGTGCTGCGCAAGTCCTGCCACGAGGTCCTCGACGAGCTGGGCGTGAAAGATCCGCTGCTCGAACTGGCCATGGAGCTCGAGCGAATCGCCCTCGAGGACAACTATTTCGTCGAGCGCAAGCTGTTCCCCAACGTGGACTTCTATTCCGGCATCATTCTGAGCGCCATGGGCTTCCCGACCTCCATGTTCACCGTGCTCTTCTCGCTTGCCCGCACCGTGGGCTGGGTGGCCCAATGGACCGAGATGATCGAGGATCCGAGCCAGAAGATCAGCCGTCCTCGGCAGCTTTACACCGGTCACAAGAAGCGCGAATACGTCCCGATCGCCGAGCGCGGCTGACGCGTTGATCGCGCTGATCGCGCTGATCGCGGTGAGCGAGGCTTTGTGAAGATCTTCGCGCCCGTCAGCGATCAGGCAAACCACAGGGACTAGGAGGTTGTGCTCGGCGAGAGCTTTTGTGAATGTGACCGTGCCTGCCGGTTCCCCACCGCAGTGTGCCGTTGGGCATCGGATCCCGGGCTTTACCAGCGCCCTTGGTTGATTGGAGTTTTCCCCCGTGAGCGAGCAAGTGAATTATTTCGAGGTGGCCTCTCATCTGGCCGAGATCGAAGGCGACTACCGCGATATCACCGACAGGGTGAAGTGGACCTCGGCGCTGGTCGAGCGTCTTCAGAAGAAATGGCCCGGGCTCACCATGGAGCAGGCCGTCGCCTACATCCGCCTGTTCAGCTCGACGGACTGACTGCTGGTAAACTTGACGGCCACTCGTGGCCGGTTGACACGAATCCCGCGGACCCCTTAAGAGCCTTGGCCGTGCTGGACGCGAAGAATCCTTCCTGGCGAAATGGCCCGGCGCAGATGAGGTCACGCGAGCCTCGCGTCGGGCCGCATCGTTTCGGGAGCGTTCCTTAGGCCGGACGCGGTTCAGCCAGATAAAATTCAGGCACAAAAAGAGAGACGCCAAGTGCTTGGACGCGAATCCTTGCTCCTGACGTCTCCTGAATCGTTGAGCCCGAAGGCCGCTCGATCCATGAGTATGCTAGCCTTCAGCCAAGCTTGGTGGCAAGCCTCGGCCACTGCCGAATCGCAAGATTTTGCAAGATTTCGGTGGAAAAGAATTCCACTTATCCACACAACGTGCCCGGTTATCCACAAGTTCGATGGGTATAAGCGGAGTAACGACAGGCCTCCCGCGATGTGCGCGGATCACGCCGCCTTCAGAATATCTCTCAGCACGTAGTGCAGAATCCCGCCATGATTGAAGTAGGCGAGTTCGTCGGCGGTGTCGATCCGGCACAGGAGGCCGGTTTCGCTCACGCTGCCGTCGGCGCGGGTGATGCGGCAGGCCAGCTCGGCCCGCGGCGCAAGGCCCGCGTCGACGCCGCCGATATCGATGATCTCCTCGCCGGTGAGGCCCAATGACGTGCGGGTCTCGCCGTTCGTGAAGACCAGGGGCAGCACGCCCATGCCGATCAGGTTGGAGCGGTGGATACGCTCGAAGGATTCGACGATGACCGCCCGCACGCCCAGAAGCAGCGTGCCCTTGGCCGCCCAGTCCCGCGAGGAGCCGGTGCCGTACTCCTTGCCGGCGACGACCACCAAAGGCACGCCCTCGGCCTGGTAGGCCATGGCGGCGTCGTAGATCGTCATGACTTCGCCATCGGGCAGGTGGCGGGTGACGCCACCCTCGACGCCGGAGACCATTTCGTTCCTGATGCGGATGTTGGCGAAAGTGCCGCGCATCATGACCTCGTGGTTGCCGCGCCGGGCGCCATAGGAGTTGAAGTCGATCGGCTCGACCCCGCGCTCGATCAGATAGCTGCCGGCCGGGCTGTCGGTCGCGATGGTGCCGGCCGGGGAGATGTGATCGGTTGTTACTGAATCGCCCAGCATCGCGAGGACGCGCGCTCCGCTGACGTTTGCCGGAGCCGTCGGCTCTGCCGACATGCCGGTGAAGAAGGGCGGATGGCGCACGTAGCTGCTCGCCTCCTGCCAGTCGTAGGTGAGGCTGGCGGGAGCCGTGATCGCACGCCACTGCTCCGGACCGGTGAAGACGTCACCGTAGCGCTTGGCGTACATCTCCGGCGTCAGCGAGCTTTCGATGACCGCGCGGATCTCCCCGTTCGAGGGCCAGACGTCCTTGAGATAGACGGCCGCGCCGTCCGATCCCTCGCCCAAGGGCTCGGTCAGCAGATCGCGGGTGATCGACCCGGCCAGCGCGAAGGCCACCACCAGGGGCGGTGACGCCAAGTAGTTGAGCCGGGTTTGCGGATTGACCCGGCCCTCGAAGTTGCGGTTACCCGAGAGCACCGCGGCGACTTGCAGGTCGCCGGCCGCAATCGCATCGGAGATCGGCACGGGCAGGGGTCCGGAGTTGCCGATGCAGGTGGTGCAGCCATAGCCCACCAGGTCGAAGCCGAGGGCGTCCAGCTCCGCCTGGGCCAGACGTCCTTGAGATAGACGGCCGCGCCGTCCGCACCCTCCCCCAGGGGTTCTGTCAGCAGATCGCGGGTGATCGACCCGGCCAGCGCGAAGGCCACCACCAGGGGCGGCGACGCCAGGTAATTGAGCCGGGTTTGCGGATTGACCCGGCCCTCGAAGTTGCGGTTACCCGAGAGCACCGCGGCGACTTGCAGGTCGCCGGCCGCAATCGCATCGGAGATCGGCACGGCCAGGGGTCCGGAGTTGCCGATGCAGGTGGTGCAGCCATAGCCCACCAGGTCGAAGCCGAGGGCGTCCAGCTCCGCCTGCAGGCCCGCGGCCTCCAGGTACTCGGTGACGACCTGAGAGCCCGGCGCCAGCGAGGTCTTCACCCAGGGCTTGACCGACAGGCCCCTCTCGCGCGCATTGCGGGCCAGCAGGCCGGCGGCTACCAGCACGCTGGGGTTCGAGGTGTTGGTGCAGCTGGTGATCGCCGCGATAACCACGTCGCCGTGGTTCAACTGATAGTTTTCTCCCTCCACCTGGATGCCGGCGCTCTCGCCGTCGGCGCCACTGACTACCGTGGCGATGATCTCGCGCGTCGAGCCGGCAACGGCGGACAAGGCCACCCGGTCCTGTGGCCGCTTGGGTCCGGCCAGCGAAGGCTCGACCGTTGCCAGGTCGAGTTCCGGCTTTTCGCTGAACATTGGATCCTCGGCGCCGGCCTCGCGCCACAGCCCCTGGGCGCGGGCGTAGGCCTCGACCAGGTCAACCTGCTCGGGCTCGCGTCCGGTGAAGCGGAGATAGCGGATGGTCTCCTCGTCGGTCGGGAAGAAGCCGCAAGTGGCGCCATATTCCGGGGCCATGTTGGCGATTGTCGCGCGGTCGGCCAGGCTGAGCGTTTCCAGGCCCGGGCCGCAGAACTCGACGAACTTGCCGACGACCCCGTGGCTGCGCAGGATCTGGGTCACGGTGAGGACCAAGTCGGTCGCCGTGGTGCCCTCCTTGAGGGTGCCGGTGAGGCGCAGACCGACCACTTCGGGAATTAGCATGGAGACCGGCTGGCCCAGCATCGCGGCTTCGGCCTCGATGCCGCCGACGCCCCAGCCGAGGACCGAGAGACCGTTGACCATGGTGGTGTGGCTATCCGTGCCCACCAGCGTGTCGGGGTAGACGAGGGTGCCTCCCGCGTCCTGACTCCGGTGCCACACCACTTGCGCCAGATATTCCAGGTTAACCTGATGGCAAATCCCGGTGCCCGGCGGCACCACGCGGAAGTTGTCGAAGGCGTCCTGGCCCCAGCGCAGGAAGGCGTAGCGCTCGCCGTTGCGGGCGAATTCCATCTCCACGTTCTTTTCGAACGCCCCGGCGTTGCCGAAAGCGTCGACCATCACCGAATGGTCGATGACGAGATCGACCGGCGAGAGCGGATTGATGCGCCGCGGATCGCCGCCCAAGCCGGCCATGGCCTCGCGCATGGTCGCCAGGTCAACCACCGCCGGCACGCCGGTGAAATCCTGCATGAGAACCCGCGCCGGCCGGAACGCGATCTCCCGCTCCGCTCGCCCCTTGGACGCCCACTGCGCCAGGGCCGCGATGTCCTCGGCGGTCACGCTGGCGCCGTCTTCGCCGCGCAGCAGGTTTTCCAGCAGGATCTTGAGCGAGAAGGGCAGCTGCCCGATAGCGGCGAAGCCCGCCTCCGCGAGGGCGGTAAGGCTGTAATAATTGTAGGCTCGATGGCCGACCTCGAGCTTTCGGGAAACGCCGTAACTGTCCCTGGATTGCGCCATTCGAATCCCCAATTCTGACACCAACCATTTGGCCGCACTCTAGCGCTCTCGGTATAGGAGTCCAGGATGCCCCCCCCATGTGACGGGTCTGTTAGCCGTGGCCTGGCCCTAACCGTGACCGTCCCCGATTGCGCTTGATTTCTCGCGGTTCGCGGCCCAGAGATGGCGGCTCGTTCGCGCGGCTGCTATGCGGGTTCATCGCGCGACCCCAAGGCCGGAAAAGGGCGTGAGAAAAGAGCGGCATGGCCCACGACGGACGACCGATCGACGCTGGCCGGCGGATGCGCGCCCGGCCGGGCCCGTCCTATGCGCGCGGCGTTGTCTGCGTGTTGGCTGGCGGCACCTGCCTTAGCTTCGGCGGGGTCCTGATCCGGCACTTCGAGACCGCCAACGGCTGGCAAATCATCTTCTACCGCGCGATCGGATTCGTTCTGGCCTTGTCGATATTCCTCGCGCTCAAACACCGCGGGCGCTTCTTCGCCGCCTTCCTGGCCGTCGGCTGGCCCGGCGTGATCGCGGCCGTGTCTCTCGGCGTGGGCACCGCTTGCTATGTCTTCGGCATGCTCCTGACCTCGGTCGCCAACGTGGTGTTCACCCTATCGGTCGGTCCGTTCTTCGCGGCGGGAGCCGCCTGGCTGGTGCTGCGCGAGCGCATCCGGCTGCCGACCATGCTGGCCATGCTGGCCGCCGCCGGCGGCGTCGGGCTGATGTTTGCCGACGGCTTGGTGAGGGGAACCTGGCTCGGCAATCTGGTGGCCCTGGGCGCGCCCCTGACAGTTGCCATCACGGTCGTGGCCTGGCGCTCGAAAAAGGGCGTGGACATGGTTCCGGCCACCTGCCTCTCGGGTTTGGTCGGCCTGTTGATCGGCGCGGTCATGGCCGACGGCCTTGCGATCTCCGCGCACGACCTGGTGCTGGCCCTGCTGCTCGGCAGCGCCCAGTTGGGGACCGGCTTCCTGCTCTTCACCCTCGGCTCGCGCTCGGTGCCTGCGGGCGAAGTGACGCTCTATAGTTTAGCCGAGACGATTCTCGCACCGATTTGGGTGTGGCTGGTGATCAACGAAGTTCCGAGCGACTGGACCTTGAGTGGCGGCGTGGTCGTGCTGTCGGCGGTCCTCTTGGCGGCTTTGGCCGGTCTGCGGGCGGCCAGGGCGGCTCGATCGGACCCGCCGGCTTATACCAAGTCTCGATAATCATCACCCATTTCACCGCGGTCTCTAGCCTCCTCGCCGCCCCCTTCGGGTACATGGGGCGGGCACCTTGTGGTGCTCCACACCACGGCGCCACCCGCGCCTAGCGAGCGGGCGAGAGACCGTGGTGAAATGGGTGATGATTATCGAGACTTGGTATCAAATTGTCTCGCTTGGCTCCGCCGCATTCGGGGCGGTGTGCCGAAGGCAGGCCAGCGCCAAGGCAACGGACTCATCGGAAAACTCGAACTTCACGCCGATGCTGTCCGAGTTCGACCAGACGCAGCGGCCGCTCGGGCCGATCTGCGGATGATAATCCAGGCGGAAACGCGCCACTGGTTGGGCGGGTTCCGCGATGCGCAACTTGGCGCCGGCGAGTGACACATTCTCGATGCGGCAGGCGATCCGCCCATCCTCGGTGACCAGCTCCACCCCAATTTCGCCGTCCACGTCATAACGGGACCAGCGCCGGCGATCGCGGCCTTCCCGGCGTTCAGGATCTCTTGTAGCGGCCATCGGCGTGTTGTTTTACGGCAATAGGATCTCTGGCAATCCTGTGGTGCGCATGGTTAACGAAGGGTGAATCCGTTGCAACCATGGCTCGGTCCCGGCGTCGGGGCTGGGCAAGGCAGTGGTACGGGCGCGCCGTTGGCGGGCGCTTCGCGGGGTCCGTCCGGGTTCCAAGGCTGATTGGCGCCGGAACGCATCGGTGCGCCGGCGCCGTTTCAGATCACTCGTAGATTGGCAGGGCCGTCAATTGCGGCGGCAGCACGTCATCCTTGTAGAAAATGTGCTGCCCGATCTTCGGACCACGGTTGAACACCTTGCCCCAGGAAGGCGAGACGCTGTCTGCGTGGTACCAAAGCGCCCCGGCCGTCGGGTCGGGAGAGAAGCCCCAGTAAACCTGTTGCGCAACCGCCTGGACCTGTTGCCAGGACTCTGCATCGCGCGGCTTGTCGCTGCGGCCGTCGCACCACCAGGAGAACTGGCAGCGGTACAGCTTTTGCTCCCCGCCCTGGCGCACCACGTCGCAGACCGTCGTGGGAAAGCGCTTGTCGACAACACGGTTGAGCACGACATGGGCCACCGCGGCCTTGCCGAGGTCAGGCTCGCCCCGCGCCTCGAAGTAAATGTTCAGGGACAGGCAATCGATCTCTTCGACGATGTCGATTTGAGGCTCCGCCTCGGCCGGCAGTGAAATGAGAAGTGCGCCCAGGAAAGCTAACGCACGCAGCGGGCGGAAAAATCCGCGTCGCTGCCGCAGGTGCAAAACCCCGCCTTTGCACACGAACTGCTTAATCATACGTTTCGCGTCCTCTTTCAGCTTCACCCCCAGCAACGTCCCCTGCAGCCCTGGTACCGATAACCGATCTAGGTGAGCTGCCGTTGCTGATGGGATTATATAAAGATCGTCGAAAAAATCAAGTAATATTCTCTTTAGTCTAAGTAATAATATGTAAAAGCTTCCTACACATGGACAATTAACTAATATAATTAACTAAGATACTTAAGGTAGCGGGCAATCTTTAGGAAACTAAATTAGTGAATGGGGAGGGTAAACTTTCGATGCTATTTATTTTTAAAATAGACAGCGAATAGACTTAAGAAAACTCGTTAACGCCGAACGCGTCGCTGGCGGGTGATATCTCCCGTCACTGGCCCCGCCGCAAAGCGCCCGGAATAAACGATCACGGCAAGAAACAGCGGCCTCGGGGTGGGGAGGGGGAGGCCATTTCTTCCGGTATTTCGCCAGAATATATATACATAAAAGAAATGTAGAAGACCGTTTAAAACCTTGACCTAAAGTGTTAAATATCTATATTACGGTCTTGGGCTGGAAAAATGGGTCTATTTCCCATAGAGGTAGCGTGAAATGAAGTACTACCCGGCCTTCATGAATCTCTCCGGTCGCCCGGTGCTGCTGGTCGGCGGCGGCGAGCCGGCGGCGCGAAAGCTCCGGCTTCTGCTCAAGGCAGGGGCGAGGGTCACGGCGGTGGCGCCGCGGATCACTACCGAAATCGCCGAACTGGCCGAGACCGGCGCCAAGACTGGTAGTGTCACCCTGCGCCGGCGGCGCTTTCGTCCGGCCGACCTGGAGGGCCAGGGGCTGGTGATCGGTGCCACGGGTCTGCCGGAGGTTGACGCCGAGGTATCGCGCGCTGCCGAGGCCGCGGGCCTGGCGGTCAATATCGTGGACCGGCCGGAGCTATCCACCTTCATCACCCCGGCGATCGTCGATCGCGATCCCGTGGTCATCGGCATTTCGACGGGTGGCGCCGCGCCGGCGTTGGCGCGTCGCATTCGTGCCACCATCGAGGCGCTGTTGCCATCACGGATGGGACGGCTCGC
>PVMK01124761.1_pt1 | contig 45552 bp, 43 predicted proteins | sample 1853481 | NCBI WGS metagenome assembly PVMK01 (sample SAMN08533507, study PRJNA380276) | Marine sediment metagenome, whole genome shotgun sequencing project.
AGCCATAATCCAGCCCGGGCCCAACGCTCGGCCAACAGTCCATGAGGCCGAGGGTTTCGTTTTTGCGAAACCCCCAGTCCCCTGAATTCGGTTGAAAAAAGCCGTTGGCGTCCCCACGGAGGTTTGAACTCCGGTTACCGGCGTGAAAAGCCGGGGTCCTGGGCCACTAGACGATGGGGACGATAAGCAAGTGAGGCTTGCGCCTCTAGGGTGGGCCGTCAGGGATTCGAACCCTGGACCGTCGGATTAAAAGTCCGCTGCTCTACCAACTGAGCTAACAGCCCCGACGAAGAACCCGGGGCTTAATGACAGTGGGGATCGGGGCCGTCAAGTCAGCTTGCCGCCGAGCTCTCACCCAGCGATTACCCATGGGTCGCGGACCTGCTAGCTTCGCCCGGCCGAGAGCGGAGTGATGGTAGCGGTGTATGAACAGGCAGGCGACGGGGCGCCCTTGTCAGAAGACGGATTGGCGCAGATCGCCTCGCTGAAGGCGCACTACTGTCAGTGGCTGGACGGCAAGGAGTGGGAGCGCTGGGCCTCCCTGTTTGCCGAGGACGCGATCATGCAGGTGGGGCCGTCGGCCGACGCGGCGCGGCGAGGGCGCGCCGCCATCAAAAAGCTGGTCTCCGGGCAATTGCAGCGCGCACGGACTCTGCATCGAGCGTGGGATCCCGAGGTCAGCACCGAAGCTTCGGGGGGCGTGCGGGTCGTCTGGAAAATGCAAGACCGAGTCGAGACGCCCCTCTATGTGCTCGAGGGCGCAGGATTCTACGAGGACCGCTATGTGCAGTCCGACGCTCGCTGGAAGATCGCTAGTGTTCGATTGCACCGAAGCAAGGTCGAGCTCCGCCCGAAGTCGATCATCATGCGGGCCATTCTGTGGATGCACGCGGGCGGTTGGCTCGCTCGGCTTTCCCATAGTGCGGATCAAACGCTCGGCGAAGCCCTCCATGTGGGCCTTGCCGCGGGAGAACGACCATGACGACCACCGCACTCCTCACGGGCGCTGCTGGTAAAGTCGGCAAGTACGTCATCGGGGCGCTGTCCCGCCGCGGCGTCCAGGTGGTGGCGACCGACATCGTGTCGAAGGGGATTCCTGACGACATTCGCTTCGAGGCCTGCGATCTGACCGATGCGGCTGCGGTGCGCCGTGTGGTCTCGCTCGTGAAGCCCGACCTGGTCGTGCACTGCGCGGCCGTCGTTGCTCCCGTCGCGTATGCCGAGCCCGAGCTCGCTGAAGCAGTGAACCTTGGAGGCATGCGGCACCTGATCGACGCGACGAAGACGCACGTGCCTGATGCGTTTTTCGTGTTCGTGTCGAGCTGTGCGGCGTTTGGACCCTGTGCCCCTGGTGATCCGCTTCGGCGCGCGACCGATCCGTGCTGGCCGGATGACAACTACGGCCTGCAGAAGCTCACCGCGGAGAGCTGGTTGCGGTACTCGGGGTTGCGCCAGTGCTCGCTTCGGTTGGGCGCCGTCATGGACATCGACAATCTCATGCCGGAGCACCCGAGTTACCGTCCGTTCATCTTCATGGTGTCGCTCGATCAGCCGGAGCACGGTGTCGACGTCCGGGATGCGGCGCGCGCTATCGCCTCCGCGGCAGTTCACCAGCCGGACGGGCATCTTCTGCTGATCGCTGGCGACGACTCGTGGAGGGTGACCGCACGCCAACTGCGAGGCGAGGTATTCAGTGCGTTGGGCGTGTCGATGCCCCCGGACAAAGCGTTCCGCCCTGGCACCGACCCGTTGGTCAAAGACGGTTGGTTCTACGAGTGCTGGATGGACGTCACACACAGTGAGCAGCTGCTCGGCTTCCAACGGACGTCCCGACAAGCTTTCATGGAGGAGCTTCGCAAACGCCACCGTCTACAAAGGCTCGCTTTGTTCCCGCTCCGCCCGTTGGTCTCCCGCACCCTGGCCGCGGCGTCGCCCTACACGGGTCGAGGCGCCATCGCACCGGGCGCAACCATTTGGAACGACGTCTTCCGAGTCTACGACCTCCCTACCGAGGTGGCCCGCACCCGCAGCAGCCGACCCGCTCCGCCATCCCCCTTCTAGAACGGGCGACGGTCGCCTCGTTCGAGGCGTTAGTCTTCCTCTGCGCGCAGTCGCGCGAGCACCGCTCCTGTGAACGTGGGCCGCAAGTAAAACCCCCGCGGCATGGTCCACTGGACGGCGCCTTCTTCGTCGGGCGCCCGTCGACGGCTTCGTCCGTGCGGGGCCTTGGGGCGCACCTGCAGCACCTCGCCGAGGTGGCCGGTGATCTGTTCGACGTCGCCCGTTGCGATCATCTCCGCCAGCCGCTCCCAATCGTTGCGCAGCAGTTGCCGCTCTTCCGGGGTGGGCGTCCACAGATAAGCCCGGCCGACCCTCCGGTTACGAAGCGGGGTATCGGACGCAGCCTCGACCGGAACGAACAGCACCTTCGATAGCTTCTTCAGAACCGTGCTCCGCTCCCAATCGGTGTCCGCCATCGCAGACAGCGAAATCGAACACACGAACGTCGACTCCTTGGGTTTGCCGCTCGCGTCCAACGGGATGGTCTTGAGCTCGATGCCGAGCCGCGTGAAGTCCGGCTCGGCGCGTGAACCCGCCGACGCACCGAGCACCTTCTCGAGAATCTGGCCCGCAACACCCTTGCCGCGCACCGAATCTTCCGGCACCGAGACCGCAACACGTGCGCCGAGCTCACCGAGTGTGAGCCCCGCAAGGTCCCACGCGCGGGTGAGCAGCTCCTGTTCCGATTGCGGCTCAGGAGCAGCTGGCACGGGCTAGTGCAGCTCGCAGACTTTGGTGCCGAAGAGGCGTTCTAGGCCGGTGAGCAGGGCGTCGCTCGGGTCTACGAAGAGGCCGGTTTCAGCGAGGTTGACGCGCCAGTCGCCAGGAGAGTTCAGCTCGAGGGTGACAGGGCAGGGGCCTGGGTACTGCTCGAGGATCGAGCGGAGGGAGTCGAGCTTGCTGCGGTCGATGCCCTCGACGGCAAGCCGGACGGTGATTGCGGTGGTGCGTTCCCGGAGGGCTTCACTGAGCAGCGTGGCTTCTTCGAGGAGGATCTTGGCTTCGGGGGCGGCGCTGTCATCGTTGCGATCTTGTTCGTGTTTGACGCGGCCGGTGAGGAGGATTGGCTCACCCGATTTCAGGGCTTCCCGGATACCGGCCTGCTCGAGCGGCTTCGGACGGACGATCACTTCGACACGGCCGAGCGAGTCCTCGATGTGGAAAAACGCCATCGTGTGTCCCATCTTGGTGCGGCGTTCGCGGTATCCCTCGACTGTGCCGCCGACCGTGACCTGCCGGTGATTGCCGAGTTGGGCCAGGCTTTCGGTGGTTGCGTCGGTGAAGCGAAGCAGCTCGCCTCGATAGCGGTCGAGTGGGTGCCCCGACACATAAAACCCGAGCGTCCCTTTCTCCCGTGAAAGCTGATCGCGCGAGTCCCACGGGTCGAGCACTGGGAAGCTTCCACCCGGATGTTCGTACGTCTGAGCTTCATCCTCGCCGCCCATCAGTCCAAACAGACTCTCCTGTCCGCTCGATCGCTCCGCCTGGATGCGTTTGCCGCGCTCGATGGCTTGCTCGATGGCCACGAACGACTGCGATCGATGAACGTTGATGGCGCCGTGCACGGTATCGAACGCGCCGCACTGGACCAGCGCTTCGACCACGCCCTTGTTCACGCGGCGCAAGTCGACTCGCGCGCCAAAATCAAAGAGGTCGACGAAAGGCCGTTCGAGCGCCTCGCCGCCTTCCTCTTCCGGGTCCTCCTGCCGGGCCTTGAGAATCGTTTCCACCGCTCCGGTCCCCACACCCTTGATCGCCCCTAGCCCAAACCGAATTTTGGGCCCCATCGGGTCGTGCACCGCGCCGTTGTAGCAAACCGGCTTGTGACGAAGCCGCGCGACGTCTTGAGCATCGTCCGGCGCATAGACGACCGTAAACTCGATCTCGGACTCGTTCACGTCGGGCGGTAGGACCGTGATGCCCATCGTACGCGCCTCGGCGACCGTGCGAACGACCTTGTCGATTTTCTCTTTGTCGGCGGTTAGCGTCGCGCAGGTGAACTCGACGGGAAAGTGCGTCTTGAGATACGCGGTCTGATAGGTGATTAGCGCGTACGCCGCCGAGTGACTCTTGTTGAAGCCGTACCCCGCGAAGTACGCCATCAAGTCAAAGACCTCCTCGGCTTTTTCCTGCGTGTGCCCCCGCCCGGTCGCACCCTCGATGAAAACGGCTTTCTGCTTGTCCATCTCGGACGCCTTCTTCTTGCCCATCGCGCGCCGCAACAGATCCGCGCCGCCGAGTGAGTACCCGGCCATCTCCTGCGCGATTTGCATGACCTGCTCCTGGTACACGATGACGCCTCGCGTCTCTCGCAGGATGCCTTCGAGGGAAGGGTGCGGATATTCGACCTGTTGCCGCCCGTGCTTGCGGTGAACGAAGTCCTTGTCCATCTGCGCGCCCATGGGGCCGGGACGGTAGAGCGCGACCGCGGCCACGATGTCGTCGAACCGGTCAGGACGCAGCTGCTTGAACAGGTTCTGCATGCCGCTCGACTCGAGCTGGAACACGTTGGTCGTCTCGCCCGATTGCAGCAACGCGTAGGTCGCGGGGTCGTCCATGGGGAGTTCGTCGATCCGGAAGGGCGTCCCTTGGCGGTCCGGCCGCCGGTCGATCAACTTCGTCGCGATGTCGATCACCGTCAACGTGCGAAGCCCGAGAAAATCGAACTTCACCAGGCCCGCCGCCTCGACATCGTCTTTGTGGTACTGCGTGACGTAGACGTTCGGCTCCGGACAGAACACCGGCACGTGGTCCCAGATTGGGCCCTCGCTGATCACGACCCCGGCCGCGTGCATGCCTGCGTGGCGCGTGAGGTTTTCGAGCTCTTGCGCCGTTTCGAGCAGCTCGTGGGCTTGGCTGTCCTGTTCGTACGCCGTCTTGAGCCGCGCCTCTTGTTCGAGGGCATCGCGGATCGGCACGCTCTTGCCGCCGACCGGTTCCGGAATCATCGTTGCGATCAACCCGGCCTCGCCCGGCGTCATCCCCATGACGCGCCCGACGTCGCGCACCACGCTGCGGCTCTTGAGCTGATGGAAGGTCGCGATCTGACCGACGCTCGCCTGACCGTACTTGTCGCGCACGTACTGAATGACGCGGTCGCGTTGGTCCATGCAGAAGTCGATGTCGAAGTCCGGCATCGACACGCGTTCGGGGTTCAGAAATCGCTCGAACAGAAGGCCGTGTGTGATGGGGTTCAGGTCGGTGATGCGCAGTGCCCACGCGACGAGTGAGCCGGCGCCCGACCCGCGCCCCGGGCCTACCGGCACCCCGTTGTCCTTCGCCCAGTTGATGAAGTCCTGAACGATGAGGAAGTATCCCGCGAAGCCCATTTTCAGGATGACTCCGAGCTCGAGCTCGAGTCGGTGGTGATAGGGGCTGTCCTCGAACGTTTCGCCACGGCCCCGCATCTCGACCATGCGACGGCCGAGGCCGGCGACGGATAGGGCGCGCAAGTAGTCCTCTTCGGTCGCGCCACCAGGCACGGCGAAGCGCGGAAGCCTCGGGGCTGCGAGCGGGGTGGCCTGGCCGGCGCACATTTCGGCGATCAACAGCGTGTTCTTCGCCGCGTCAGGCACGTGCGCGAAGAGGTTCAGCATCTGTTCCGGCGTCTTTAGATAGAGCTCCGAAGAATGGTGATGAACTGCCTCCATTTCGCGGACGCTGCGTCCGGCGCCGATGCACTGAAGCACGAGCTGTGCATGAGAGGATTGGCGCTCGAGATAGTGGCAGTCGTTCGTGCCCACCATCGGAAGCTCGAGCTCCTTGGCGAGCCTGCTCAGGACTTCGTTGAGTGGTCGGTTCTCCGGGAAGCCATGGTCCTGTAGCTCGACGAAGAAGTGTCCAGGGTCGAACGAGTCGCGAAGCCTCGCGATCGCCTCGCGCCCGACCTCGGGCCCCTTATTGAGGATCTCTTGTGCCACGTAGCCGCCCATGCACGCGCTCAGTCCTACGACGCCTTTGTTGTGCTTGTGAAGCACTTCGAAGTCGATGCGCGGCTGATCGTGGACGGCCATGCCGTCGACCCAGCCCGTGCTCACCAAGCGCACCAAATTCTGGTAGCCCTCCTGTGAGCTGGCGAGCAACACCAGATGATGGAGTTCGTGGTTCTTCGGATCGCGGCGGTCACCCGAAGTGAAGCTCACCTCGCACCCGAGGATGGGCTTCACGTCGGTCCCCTGGCACGCCCGCACGAGCTGCACCGCGCCAAACATATTGCCGTTGTCGGTCAGCGCGACCGCCGGCATCTCCATCTTGCCCACGCTCTGCACGAGCTGCGGAATCCGGATGGCGCCGTCCAACATCGAGAACTCGCTGTGAACGTGAAGGTGAACGAATTCGGCCGTCATGAGCGGCCTGACTCTACTGTGCCCACCCGGCCGGATCCACCGGACTTTCAGTCACAAGAGCAAGTCGAGCAGGGCACCAATGTGTGCACGCCGCCGCTTGCGGTCCTCCTCGCTGAAGCGGTTCGCCCCGAACAGCCGCTTGATGGCGGGATCCCGGAAGAAGTAGACGACCAGCGCGCCGAGTATCGACACGTATACATCACGCGGGTCTCGGCCAGGCTCGCTCGCCCTGGGGGCATCGGCGGTCAGATTCGAGAGCGCGCCGGCCATCGCGTCATAGAAGGCCTTCATGGAGCGCTCCACGCGATCGTCTCCCGAGGCCATCTCCCAAAGCATGATCCGCACCTGATTCGGGTGTGCCCAAAACAGATCGAAGCTCTCCAACACGAGATCCCGCGGGGTCAAAGATATGCCATCGCACATGAGCTGCTCGAACAGCTGCTGGTGACGCCCAAAAAGGCGGCCGACGACTTGCTCGTACAGTCGGTCTTTGGAGCCGAAGTAGTAGTGGAGCAGCCCGTGCGTCACGCCGGCACCCTTGGCGATGGCGACCATGCGGGTGCCGTGAAAGCCCCGATCGGCAAACTCGTCCTCTGCCGCGTCTAGAATGGTTGCCCGGGTTTGTTCCGGGTCGGCATCTTTAGGGCGCGCCATCGCTACGGCTCATCGCCGGTGAGGTGGACCAGGGCGAACAGCGAAAAGAGCAACCCCGAAACCGCCTGCACCCGGGCAAGTCTTACATTATTCACAGTCCTGTTAGTAACAGAGCTGTTAATAACTGTCCAGCAGAGCCCTTCGGAGCTGTACCCCGGCTTGCGTGGTGGGTCCCTCGTGCTACTCCGGGCGCTCCCCAGCCCAGAAAACCTGGCGTTTCGGGGCCATGGTGCACCTGATGAGCAACTCTCCCCTCTCGATTGTAAAAGCGCGCTTCGGAGATGATCCGAAGAAGGCGAAAGAAAAACTGGTAGCCGCCGTGAAGAAGGTCGCTGGCAAGGACCTTTGGCTCGACCGCCTCAACGAGGAAAAGGGCCTTCAGCACGTGTCGAACCGCAAACTGCTCCATCTCGAGCAGGTGTTCGAAGCGATTGCCAAAGAGGTCGGCTCCCGCGACAAACTCATCGGCGAAATCGCGAAACTCGGGGGCCGCCCGAAGGACGAAGACTACAAGACCCGCTTGGCGGAGGAATCGACTCCGAGCTTGTGGGATCGGTACCAGGCGGTACAATCCAGCTCTTCCGGCAAGTCCGGCTCGAATTGAAGCACCGCCTCGGCATGACGCCGAGTCGGTCGCCCAGTGAAAGAGTTTGCCATGAGTAAGAGACTGTTCTGCGGGGGGCTCGCATGGGCCACGACGACTGAAGACCTTCAGGAGGCGTTCGCGGCGTTCGGCGAGGTCACCGATGCGAAGGTCGTGAGCGATCGTGAGACGGGCCGTTCCCGCGGCTTTGGGTTCGTGACCTTCACGACGGAAGAGGCGGCGGCGTCAGCGCGCGACCAGATGGACGGAGCCTCGCTCGGCGGCCGCACCATCCGTGTCGATCTTGCGCACGAGCGTCAGGAGGGCGGCGGCGGTGGTGGCGGCGGCTACCGACGCTAGTCGTTCATCGTTGAAGTAACTCGAAGTACCGGCCGAGTATCGCGTCCCCCGCAAGAAGGTACTCCAACGCGCCGAGCGCGAGAAACGGCCCAAATGGCAGTTTGAGCATCCCGACGTGGCTAGCGTCGGGCTCTTCGGGTGCTTCGAGCACCTCCCCGTCGATGACCCGCTCCTCGATGTCCGGGGTGAGCCTGCGACCGGTGGCCAAGGCGAAGCCCGCGAACACGAGTCCCTGAATGGAGCCGGCGACGACACTGAACAGCGCGCCGCGCCATCCGAGGAACGCGCCGATCATCAACAAGAGCTTCGAGTCACCTTCGCCCATCCCGCGGCGCCCAGCGACGTGTTCGTAGCCCCACACGAAAATCACTTGAACGATCAGGTAGGCGGCACCCGCGCCGACAGCCGCCGAAAAGAGTCCTGGTTCGGTTCGAAAGGGTGCGCTCACGAGCCCGAGCGCCGCGCATGGCAGGGTGACCTCATCGGGGATTTCCATCCATTCGAGATCGACGAAGGTGGCGATCAGCAGGCCACCGGCGAAGGTGAAGTACAGGAGGGTCTCGACGGACGCATGCAAGAGCAACGTTCCTGGCTCGGCGCGCACGATCCAGAGCTCGGCGATCGCCACGCACAGCACCGCGGCCAAGAGCTCCACCATCGGGTAGCGCGGCGAAATCGAAGTTCCACAGCAGGAGGCCTTCCCGCGCAAGAGGAGCCAACCCACGATCGGCACGTTGTTCCAGGCACGGATCGGGGTGCCGCACTCCGGGCAATGACTCGGCGGCGTGACGACAGACATCCCACGGGGCCAGCGGTAGATAGCGACGTTGAAGAAACTTCCCCACGCCGCGCCCCAGGCGAAAGCCATCGCCCACACAACCCAGCGCCCCATGTCCCCCGCGAGCATCCCCCAATGCTACCAGCGAACAGAGCAGTGTCCGCTTTTTTACGCCCTAGTTGCGGGAGGCCGTCGGGGATGCGATTCAGGGACTGACCATGACCGGCGACGAAACAAGATCCGCCCTACGCGACTGCAAGCGGCTGGTAGTCAAGATCGGCAGCAGAGCCCTCTGCGCCGAAGGGGGCCGTTTTGCCGAAGTGGCTGCGCAGGTCGCCACCCAGGTCGAGGCCGGCCGCAAGGTGGTCATCGTTTCCTCGGGCGCAGTCGCCCTTGGCAGAGAGCGGCTCGGCCTCACCGACCGTCCGAAGAAGGTGTCCTTGCTGCAGGCCGCCGCGGCGACGGGCCAGTCCCTGCTCATGCGCGCCTACGAAGATGCATTCGAGCCGCTTGGCATTCACGTGGCGCAGGTCCTGTTGACACACGACGCGGTGACGGACCGAGACCGGTACCTTCATGCGCGGGAGGCGATCGACGAGCTACTCAGGCTTGGCGTCGTTCCCGTCATCAACGAGAACGACACGGTGTCGATCGATGAGCTTCGCTTCGGGGACAACGATCAACTCGCCGCGATGGTGTGCACGCTCGTCGGAGCCGATCTCCTCGTGCTGCTGAGCGATGTGGTGGGTATCCTCGACGACCAAGAAGCGAGAATCCCGCTCGTCCGTGACGTTGCGGACATCGAGCATTTCATCAAGCCGCCCGAAGGCGACGTCGGCCTTGGCGGGATGCAATCGAAGGTCGAGGCTGCGCGCCGCGCCACGCTACACGGTTTGCCGGTCGTTGTCGGCCCCGCTGCGTCGTCGCACTTTCTCGACGAGCTCATGCAGGGCGACGACGTCGGAACGTTGCTCCTGCCACACGGATCGCCGCTGCCGAGCCGGAAGCATTGGATCGCGTACACGCTCAAGCCGCAGGGGCGCATCGTCGTGGACGCGGGGGCGTGCCGCGCGCTGGAGCAACGCCAAGCGAGCCTACTTCCGGCAGGCGTCGTTTCGACGACGGGTTCGTACAAGGCCGGCGATGCTGTACTGATCGTGAGCGAGTCCGGCAAGGAGGTCGCTCGCGGTCTCGCCCGTTACGGCGCAGACGCAGTGAACCGTCTTGCGGGAGGGCAGAGCCGGCAGATTGCCGAACGGATAGGGACCCATGCCGGCGACGAAATCGTGCACCGGGACGACATCGTTCTCGCCCATAACGGCGGCTGACCGGGGCGGATCCCGCTTGTCGCAAAAGGTGCTACCGTCACCGGCTATGAGTGATGACTTGACGGCCCTCGTCACGGATCTGGCCCAGCAGGCCAAGGCGGCTTCCCGCATTCTCGCGACGGCGAGCACCGAGCGGAAGAACGCCGTGCTGCGCCGTGCCGCGGAAGCGTTGCGTGGCGCCGCCGGGGATCAGGTGCTCGAGGCAAACGCCAAGGACATGACGGCCGCAAAGGAGATGGGGATCTCCAACGCGATGCTCGATCGGCTGCAGCTCGATCGGGCACGTCTGAACGAGGTGGCCGACGGCCTCGACCAAGTCGCCAACCTTCCGGACCCGGTGGGCAGTGTCGTCGAGGAGCGCGTGCTTTCGAACGGCCTCCGCGTGGGAAGGATGCGCGCGCCATTGGGGCTCATTGGCATCATCTATGAGTCAAGGCCGAATGTGACAGCCGACGCCGCATCGCTTTGCCTGAAGAGCGGCAACGCTGTCCTTCTTCGGGGAGGGAAGGAAGCGTTCAATAGCAACACGGCGATCGCCGAGATCTTCACGCAGGCGCTCGCGGACGAGGGCCTGCCCCCCGGGGCGGTCACGCTTCTGCCCACCACGGATCGACAAGCGACTTTGGTGATGATCGGTCTTGATGGTATTGTGGACATGGTCATACCGAGAGGCGGAGAAGGATTGATTCGGTTCGTAGCCGAGCATGCGAGAGTTCCTGTCATCCAGCACTACAAAGGTGTTTGTCACGTCTTTGTCGACCGTACTGCCGACTCGGAAATGGCCCTTCAGATCGCGCTGAACGCCAAGGTGCAGCGCCCGGGCGTTTGCAACTCCATGGAGACGCTTCTGGTCGACGCCGATGTTGCGCCGACGTTCCTGCCGAGGCTGGGCGCCAAGATGAAAGAGCAGGGCGTCGAGATCCACGCCGACGATCGCGCCGCGGCGTACCTCAATGGGGTCAAGCGCGCGACCGACGAGGACTGGGACACCGAGTATCTCGATTTGATCCTGAACGTGGGCATCGTCGACGGCCTCGACGGTGCGCTCGAACACGTGGCCAAACACGGTTCGAATCACACCGAGGCGATCGTCACCGAGGACTCCGCCCACGCCGATCGCTGGTTGCGCGAGGTCGACGCGAGCCTGGTGCTCGTGAACGCCTCGACTCGTTTCAACGACGGGTTCGCCCTCGGCCTCGGCGCCGAGATCGGAATTTCCACGACAAAGCTCCACGCCTACGGTCCAATGGGGTTGGCGGAGCTGTGTACTCTCAAATGGGTCGGCCAGGGCGAGGGCCAAGTCCGGCAGTAAAGGAGGAAGCTAGTTGGCTAAACAAGCAGACGGCGCACAACTGAAAACGAACCCGAGTCCCCCTTCGAACAGCGACCAGATAGCCGGCCGTGAGCTGGCTTTGAAGGTTGCCGAGGCAGCGCTCGACAAGAAGGCAGCAAGAATCGAAATCATCGATGTACGCGGCAAGGTGGACTACACCGACTACGTCATCGTGATGAGTGGGCGAAGCGATCGCCAAGTTGCGGCCATCGCGCGCGGAATCGAACAAGACCTCAAGCACAAGTATGGAGCGCGGTGCTCGGGGGTTGAAGGGCTGCCGCAGGGCAACTGGGTGCTTCTCGATTTCAGCGATGTGGTCGTGCACATCTTTCATCAGGACACGCGTGGTTACTACGATCTCGAGGCGCTGTGGCTCGATGCGGATCGGGTAGAGTTCGAAGGCCAAACGGCCGACGAGGGTTTCGTCTTTCCGTAGACTCTCGCGTCGTGCACGTACGAATCATCGCCGTTGGCAAAGCGAAGGACCGCGACCTGCGGTCACTGCTGGGCGACTACTACGCGCGCATCGGGCGATACGCCAAGCTCGAGGAAATCGAGCTAAAAGACGGAAAAGCGGAAGAGGTCGCCGAACGCCTGGGCCGCAGCATCCCCGATCGTTCCCGCGTCGTCGCTCTCGAAGTCGAGGGCCGCGCGTTCGGCAGCCGAGATTTCGCAAAGTGGTTGGGCCGTGCCGAAAACGAGTCGGTTCAAACCGTGGTGTTCCTGATCGGCGGTGCGTACGGCCTTCCCCAGGAGCTGTCGAAAAAGGCAGACCTGCGCCTCTCGCTCTCCTCCATGACACTGCCCCACCGTCTAGCGCGCCTATTCCTAGCCGAACAGATCTACCGCGCGTTCTCAATCCTACGCGGCGAACCCTACGACCACTAGACCCCGTGTCAGCGTCAGTGTCAGCGCCCGTGTTCGCGCAACTCGTCGCGGCAGCGACCGATACTGTGGCATGCGAGATCTCCTTGGCGGCTTCCTCGGCTTGGTTGCGCCCCGCCGGTGCCCTGGCTGTGACGAGCGGTCGGAGTGCGGCGCAGTCTTCTGCCCTTCCTGCACGGCGCTCATCGAACCAGCCCCCGAATCGGGTGCCGTCTTCGAATACGGCGGTCCCGTCGCCGACGCGATTCAACGCTTCAAGTACGACGCCCGCAGCGAGCTCGGCGCCTTGCTGGGCTCGGCGATGGCAGAGGAAGCAAGCCGCTGGGCTGGCAGAGTCGACGCCGTAGTCCCGGTCCCGCTCCACTGGAGACGGCGTCGCGCGCGCGGGTATGACCAGGCCGCTCTGCTTGCGAAGCCCATCGCGCGCTCGCTTGGGGTGCCCGCGCTGCTTCGAGGCCTTCGTCGGGTGCGCAACACGCCGAGCCAAGTGGACCTGCCGCACGCCGAGCGGCAGCGGAACATCGCAGGGGCGTTTGCCCCCTCGGGGCTGCATGCGCTGGGGCGGGTCCTGCTCGTGGATGACGTTCGAACGACGGGCGCGACGCTCGGGGCAGCCTCGGAGGCTCTGAAGGCGGGCGGAGCATCCGAGGTGCATACCTTCGTGCTTGCGGCTCGCGTTCTTGTTCGGGCCACGTAGAGTAGCCGCGTGCGGTGCCTCATCCTCTGTTGCGCGTGTTTGGTGGCCTGTGCGCAGCCAGCGCCGGTTCAAGACCCCCTTGATTACCTGAGACTGGGCGTCGATCCCGGTGCCGAGGCGGATGCTGTCATCGAGGACCTCCGTAAGCACGGCTTTGAGATCGGCCGTCGCATCGACGAACGCGACTTCGTAGCCTTTGACGCTGCCCGGGGCACTGAGTCGACCGTCCGCGTGGTGACCTCGCGTGGCCCCTCCTTGTCGATCCTAGTGCCGGACGCGCGGTGGCCCGAGCGACTATGGGTCGAGCTCGGCCCGGACCCCAGGCCGGACTTCGATCGTGACGGGCAGCATGATGTCGTGGTGACGATCCGCGAGCGGGGAAGAACCTGCCTGGCCTGGGCCCAGGTCGACGCCCATGGCTACGCCTCCGAGGTTTTTCGACCGCGCATCGAGTGGGGAGAGTCACCGTGTGTCATCGAGATCGACGTATCCTGGCCGCGGCTTCTTCTGGAGGTTTCAGTCCCCAACGCGCCAATGCCCGATGCGCGCGTTCGGATCCCTATTAAAGCGAGCGCGCGGCGCTGGGTGCTCGATCACTCCCCGTCGGCCACAGCACGTTGGGATCAAGAAGTGCAACGCCGCAAGCAGGCCCTCGAGGAGGCTGAAACGCGCGGCGACATTCCGGCGGCCCGTCGGTTGGAGACCGAGCTCGGGTGGCTCGACCGACTTCGCAAAGCTGAACAGCCCGTGCTAGAGCCGACAGGGGATGGCGAAGAAGCGCGTTGATAAAGGCGTTCCAGGAATGGAGTTTCTGGTGTGCCGTAACCCGAAGGCCGCCAAACGCTACGACATCGATGAGCGGCTCGAGGCCGGCATGGTGCTTTACGGCACCGAGGTGAAAAGCCTCCGCGCGCGTCGCGGAAACCTCGAAGCCGCGTACTGCCGAGTCGACGCTGACGAGCTCTTTCTCTACGGCATGCATATCGCTCCCTATGAGCAGGGAGGCCATGCAGGGCACGAGACCCAGCGACGCCGTAAGCTTCTCGTACACAAGCGCGAGATCGAAAACCTGCGCGGGCGGCTCACGATGCGTGGCTATGCGCTGGTGCCGCTTCAGGTCTACTTCAAGAACGGCGTGGCCAAAGTTCAGCTAGGGCTCGGTCGCGGAAAGAAGAAGGGCGACGAGCGAGATGCGATTCGCAAGCAGGAAGACCTCAAAGAGGCGCGCGCCGCAATGCGGCGTCAGAAGGGGTGACATGGTGAAGCTGCGCTTGGACAGCGGTGAAGAGGCCGAGGCTCGCAACTTCGACGGAGTCGTTCTCACGGTGTCGAGTCCCCGGGCGTTCGCACCGGGCGCACCGATTCATTTCAGTACGACCGCCGGCGGTGACACGCGGAACTTCGAGGGCAGAACCATCGGCTCAAAGCGCGTCGATGCCGCGCACTTCGAGGTGCGCCTGCGATTGGTCAATTTACGCCGCGCCGACCGCGAGCTTTTCGCCGGCCGCCTCGGGAACTGACTGCTCCAACAAGGCGACTGTCCCCTCTATGTGGCACGAGCCTCGAGTTCCTTGAAGACGGCTGCCTTCACGGCTTCGAACTCGCTCGGCAGGCTGATCGGCTTGTTGGGGTGCTTGCTCTGCACCCCGGGTATCTCGTTCTCGTGGTACCTGATCTTGAATTGCGTGAACTTCAGGCCGTTGGCCGTGGCGATCACCACCGCGCGTTGGCCGGGTTCGACGAGGCCTTTGGCTCGAATCTTCTCGAGGGCTGCGAGGGCGACGCCGGTGTGCGGGCAGGTGTAGCTGCCTGCTCGGTCCGCTGCGGCGGACGCTTCGGCGAGCTCGGATTCGCTCGCCTGCTCGACGACCCCGTCGAACGCCTTCAGCGCGCGAATCGCACGGCGGACGCTCACGGGGTTCCCGATTCGAATGGCGCTCGCCTCGGTGGCCTCTGCGGTCATCGCCTCGAAGCTATCCCAACCTTGCTTGTAGGCCCTGTAGAGTGGGTTGGCTTTCTCGGCCTGCGCCAAGCACAGCCGGGGGCGCTTGGAGGTGAGCCCCAGCTCGAACATCATATCGAAGCCGGCCGCTAGGGCGGCCACGTTGCCGAGGTTGCCTCCAGGAATGATGATCCAGTCCGGCACCTGCCAGTCGAACTGCTGGACGATCTCGATCGCGACCGTCTTCTGCCCCTCGAGCCGAAGTGAGTTCATCGAGTTGGCGAGATAGATGCCTTCTTCGTTGGTGAGCTTTTGCACGATGGCCATGCACCCGTCGAAGTCCGTGTCGAGCGCGCAAACGAGCGCACCGTTGGCGAGCGGCTGGACCAGTTGTGCCGTCGTAACCTTGCCCTTGGGCAGCAACACGACGGACGGAATTCCCGCCGATGCGCAATACGCGGCCAGCGCCGCCGAGGTGTCGCCCGTCGATGCGCACGCGATGGCGCGGATCGGTTTGCCGTCCTCGATCATTTGTTTGACGGTGCTCACCAAGACCGTCATGCCGAGATCCTTGAACGACCCGGTGTGGCTGTTGCCGCAGTTCTTGATCCAAACGTCTTTGAGCCCGAGGGTCTTGCCGTAACGCTCCGCCCAGAACAGGTTGGTGCCGCCTTCGGCCGTCGAGACAACGTTCTCTTCCCGAAGGTTCGGCTGCACCCACTCCTTCTTGCCCCAGACGCCACTTCCGTACGGCCAGTCGCGGGTCATCCATCGTTGGTCGAACAACTTGATCCACGCTGAGCCGCTTCGGTTCTTCAACGCGTCCATGTCGTGATCAACTTCGAGTAGCTCTCCGCACTCTGGGCAGTTGTAGATTACCTGGTCGAGAGGGTACGTTCCGTGACAACCCGCGACGCAGCGAAATGAGGCGCTGTAACTCATGAGGGCGTCAGTATAGAGCGTTCGTCAGGGGGTGCACATCGCCTACCGCAGCCATCAGGCCCCGCTCTTCCGCCACGGCTCCGGCAGAAGCGAGAACGTGGGCGCGCTAGGCCGCCTCGCGAGCTCTTCGAGGTGGGCGACCATCTTTGGATGCTTGGAGACCAGCTCGTGAAAACGCCGTGCGGACAAGCGCAGCACCAGGACATCGGACGAAGCCTCGACCGTCATCGGCGACGTGCTGCGTGTCAGCATGGAATGCTGGCCGAGCGCGCGCCCGAGCTTGAGGCTCCCAATTCTCTCGCCATTTGCGTGACTGGCGGTCAGGCGGCCGATCATCGGGATGTAGAGGCCGTCGGCCCGCTTTCCGGCCTCCAGGATCGCAGTTCCCTGCTTGGCGCGGCGGACCTCGAACATCCCCGCGACCGTCGCCCGGGCGCGGTTGTCGAAATTCGAGAACATGGGCGAGGTTCGCACCAGGGTTCCGACCAGCCGGCGCCCGAGCACTTCGAGCAAGACGTCACCGAGCGCAGGGTGTTCCACGACGAGCCGGTCCAACAGCAACTTGCTGATGCGCAGCGCGCGGACCTTCGTTCGCGCCGTCACGTCCCCTTCGTAGCTCACGCTCTCGAGCAGACAGGAGATACCGACCACGTCGCCCTCGGACAACACGACCGGGTCCTCGTCGGGCGAACGAAGGAGCTGAACGCTCCCCTCGACCAGCGTGAACAGAGCGTCGGCCGTCGTGCCCTTCTCGATGAGGATTTCGCCTGGCTCGAGGTCGATCAGTTGCGACTCCTGGACCATCCTTGCCAGCACCGAGTTGGGAACCTCGGCAAACAGCGGCATCGACGGGAGCTGAGCGAGGTGCTCCGCCGTCGGCCGCTCGCTGAGACCGTCGATGGGGATTGGGCGGTCTTGCACCTCGGCATCGGAGATGTCGAGATCGAGCGTCATGTGTCGAGCTGCCGGCGGCGTCGTGAACCTCAACACGTCGTCGCCAGCCGTCGTGTCGGCCACCAAGGGTATGGCGTCGAGGGAGAAGCTCTTCGTCTGAGTAGTCGGCTCATCGCCATCCCCCGCAGCGCCCGCATCCGCGGTGATGGCCCGTGACCGCGCAGAGCGGTGCAGTTTCCTCGCGGTGTCCATGCTGACCCGCGCGAGCACGTCCACGCGCTCCGGGGCGATCGTGAGGACGACTTTCGCCATTGCTGCCGCCCGTGCCACAAAGCCTTGCTGCGCATAGAGGTCCACCGCTAGCTCGTACGCGCCAATCGCGTCCTCCGTGCGTCCTAGCCGTTTCAACAGGTCGCCTTTGCGGTGGGGCCAACGCGGCTCGCTCCGCTCCACCATTTGAAGGGCCTCGTAGTGGCTGAGGGCTTCACCGAGCCGCTCCCTGCGGAGCGCCTGGTTCAGCTTGTCCCGAAGGCTCCTGCTTCGACTACCCGACACGACCCACTCATTTTATACCCTTTGGGCCAACCTCCAAAGTGCTGGGACGGTCCGCAAACGCTGCTATCGTCCCCCTCAACCACAGAACCGCATGAGTCTCTTCGTCCGCCTTGTCCGTGCCCAGCTCACCTTTGGGGTAATTTTCGCCAGCTACATGGTGCAATTGGCCTTGGCGAAGGTATTTGGCCGTCCTGGCTGGGTAACTCGCCGTCAGGCTCGAATCGACGAGAAAAACTCCAAACGGTTACTGGCTGGGATGCTCCGCCTCCGTGGCGTCTACATCAAATTGGGGCAGGTCCTGTCGATCATGGGTGGCTTCCTGCCCCCCCCGTACATCAAGAGGCTCGAGACGCTTCAGGACGCCGTGCCGCCGCACCCGTTCGATGAAATCGAGGAGGCCTTCGTGAAGAGCCTTGGAGCACGACCCGAGGCGTTCTTTCGAAGCATGGATCGCGAGCCCGTTGCAGCCGCGTCGCTCGGCCAGGTGCATGTTGCGTACATGGACGACGGCCGCAAGGTCGCCGTCAAGGTGCTGTACCCCGGGATTCGAGACGTCGTTCGCATCGACATGCGGGTCATCGCGCTCATGGTGCGTGTCTACAAATGGTTCGTGCCCGTGCAAAATATCGAGGCTGTTCACGAGTCGCTCAGCGATCTGCTACGCCGTGAAACCGACTACCTGCACGAAGCCGAGTGCATGCGCCGAATGTCGGCGAATTTCGTCGACGACGATCACATTCTTTTCCCCGAAGTCGTAGATGAAGTCACCACCCGCGACGTGTTGACGATGTCGTTCATGGAGGGCATCAAGATCACACGTTTCGACGAAATCCGGGAGCGTGGCGTGGATTTGCGCAAGCTCGGCGAGCGGCTGGTGAAGAGCTTCTATAAACAGGTCTTCGTCGACCGATTTTTTCACGCCGACCCGCATCCAGGGAACTTCCTCGTACAACCGGTCGAGGGCTCGGATGACGCGAAGCTCGTGGTGCTCGACTTTGGCGCGATCAGCGAAGTAAGCGACAAGACCGTGGACGGGATGGTCGACGTCCTTCGTGGTTTCTTCGAGCAGAACGACGCACTCGTGTTGCAGGGCATCGAAGCGATCGGCTTCGTGGCCGAGGGCGGAGATCGCGCGCTGCTCGATCAGACGGTGAAGACCTATTTTCGCAAGCTCCTCAAGCTCGAGGCGCGAACTCCCGCGGCGCTCATGAAGGCCAACGCGGCGGAGCTCGAAGCACTTGCCGACCCGGAGGTCGAACGCAGCGAGCTTCGGAAGCTGATGCGCTCGGTCCACTATCCGGACGGCTGGTTCTACGTCGAGCGTGCGTCCATCATGATGTTTTGGCTGGCAGGGCAGATCGCGCCCGACCTCGACCAGGTTCAGGTCGGTTTCCCCTACGTGCTGCCATTACTGAGCGAACGCCTTGCGTCGACGCGGCCGTCCTCTTCGCCTGATGGCGATACCCAACCCGTGGCGAGTGGCTGAGATGGGCTGTATCGTCGGCATCGATCCTGGGCAGGTGCGAATCGGCGTCGCCATTTCGGACGAGGAGAGGTCGATCGCCTTTCCGCGCGAAACGGTCCGGGCCAAAGGGGGTACGGCAGAGGCAGCACGACGTGTTCGCGAGGCCCTCGCAGACGACGAGGTCTCATTGGCGGTGGTTGGGCTGCCCCTGCGACTCGATGGAACCGAAGGGGAAGCGGCCCGGCGCGCGCGAGAGTTCGGAGGCGTGCTGGCCGCGGCGCTCGCTGTGGAGGTCGTCTACTGGGATGAGCGGTTGACGACAGTGGCGGCCGAGCGGTCGCTCCGCGAGATGGGCCGGCGAGGGGTGAAACAACGGGAAGTCGTCGACCAATCTGCAGCGACCATCTTGCTCCAGGGGTATCTAGACGCCAATAAGGGTGGGACGTGGACGGACCCGGACGGCCTGTAAAGATCGAGAGTGACCTCGGCAGCGGCATCGCCCGGGCGTTGAGCCTCGTGACGTTGCTTGCGGTGCTCGGTGCTCTAGGTGCGACCGGCTGGTTGTTCGTGGTCTATCCAGACACCGACGGCCCCACCAGCGATGTCGAGGAGGTCGACTTCGACATCCACGCAGGGATGACCCTGCACAAGCTTGCCGAGGTCCTCAAGAGCGAACGCGTCATCAAGGACGCTAAAGTGTGGTCACTCTACATGCGCATGCGGGGTCTCGACAGGCGCCTGCGACAGGGCAAGGTGCGATTTCGTATTCCGATGACACCCGAAGAGGTCGCGCGTCATGCGACGACGGGCTTGGGCCGCATTCAGGTTCGTCTCCTGATTCCTGAAGGTTTTTCCCGATTCGAAATTGCGCAGCGTCTCGAAGAGTACGGGGTTTGCGACGCAGACGATTTCCTCGACGCGACCGAAGATGCTTCGCTTCTCGCGAGCTACGGCGTGGAAGCCAACGACGCGGAGGGATATCTGTTTCCCGACACGTACGAGTTTGACGACGACACCAGGGCAAGACGCGTCGTCGAGCGCATGCTCGCCAACTGGACTCGGAGGTACGAAGAGCTTCAAGAGCACTACGCCGAAGAGCTCGACAAACGCAGAGGGTGGACGACACATGACATCGTGACGTTGGCGTCCATCATCGAGAAGGAAGCGGCGGTGCCGGCCGAGCGACCCAGGATTGCCGGGGTGTTTTGGAATCGCCTCAACTCCAAGCGATTTCTTCCCCGGCGAAGGCTTCAAGCTGACCCGACCGTTCAATATGGTTGCGTCGCGGTGCCCGAGGCTGCTTCGTCGTGCGAGGACTTCGATGGCCACATTACTCGGGCCATGCTGGACGACCCCGAAAACCCCTACAATACGTACCGGCATTCGGGCCTTCCGCCAGGCCCGATCAGCAATCCGGGAAAGGCCGCATTGGCAGCGGCTATCGATCCCGAGGAGCACGACTACTACTACTTCGTTGCCCGGGGTGGCCGCCAGCATCACTTCAGCAAGACGTTGCGGCAGCACAACATCGCGGTTCGGCGCAACGGCGCAAAATGATGCTGCCGCGGACGGTGAGGGCCCTGACCGAGCCGCTCGCCGGGTAGGTTGCTCCCGAGAGGAGCGAGGCTATGTTCAACGCCATGAGCGCGCCTAAGGCAGAAAACCTGACCTGGCACATCGGCGAGGTCGATCGTGAGGCTCGCACGGCCGCACACGGGCATCGTGGGGCTGTGCTTTGGTTCACCGGCCTCTCTGGGTCCGGCAAAAGCACCATCGGGCATCGGGTCGAGCGCATGCTGATCGAGCGCGGCGCGTTTGCCTACGTGCTCGATGGCGACAACGTCCGTCACGGCCTCAACAGCGACCTAGGGTTCGCGGCACAGGACCGAATCGAGAACATCCGGCGCATCGGCGAGGTGGCTCGCCTGTTCGCCGATGCAGGCGGGCTCGTGTTGTCGGCCTTCATTTCACCGTACCGCAAGGACCGCGACCGCGTTCGGTCCCTGCTGCCGGACGGCGAGTTCATCGAGGTGTTCGTGGACACCCCTCTCGAGATTTGCGAAGCACGTGATCCCAAGGGCCTCTACAAGAAGGCCAGGGCGGGCGAGATTTCGAACTTCACGGGGCTCGATGCGCCGTATGAGGCTCCCGAGCATCCTGAGGTTCATCTCGAAACTGTGAGCCTCAGCGTAGACGAGGCAGCGGCTCGGGTGATCCACTACCTCGACGAACACAACATTCTAGGAGCGTCCTGATGCCTTCTCGTGAAGAGATGTGGAGAAAAATCCCCGACGAAGTCGACCTGATCGTCATTGGTGGCGGCATCACCGGCGCCGGTGTTGTACGCAATGCCGCGCGACGCGGGCTGCGTGTAGCGCTGTTCGATCAAAAGGATTTCGCTGCCGGGACGAGCTCTAAGTCGAGCAAGCTGATCCACGGAGGGCTTCGCTATCTCGAGACCTATGAGTTCAGTCTCGTGTTCGAATCCGTGAGCGAGCGACGAGTCATGCTGGATTTGGCGCCACATCTCGTGAACCCGCTTGCGTTCCTGTTTCCCGTTTACGCGGGCTCCCGGAGGAACCTCCGCATGATCAAGGCCGGGATGTGGTTGTACGCGGGGCTGTCTCTATTTCGCTCACCGAAAAGGCACCAAGTCCTCAATGCCGCGGAGGTCGCCGAGGTAGAGCCTCTGTTGAAGCAAGAGGGCCTTCAGGGGGCGCCGCTCTACTACGACTGCTCGACGGACGACTCGCGCCTCGTGCTCGAAAACGTGCTTGACGGCATCGAAAACGGGGGCCTCGCTGTGAGCTGGGCGCGCGTGGATGCGCTCATCAAAGACGAGCAGGGCCGAGTGTCTGGCGTCGTCGTCAAGAACACTCGCGATGGCAGCGTCCGTGAGGTCAAAGCGAACGCCATCATCAACGCTACGGGTCCGTGGACGGACGAAGTTCTCGGGCTGAGCGGGCCCCGGACCGAAGACATGCTGCGGCTTACGAAAGGGATTCACATCGTAGTCGACAGAGAGAAGCTTCCGGTCGAGCACGCCGTGGTTCTTTTCCATCCGGACGATGACCGGGTGCTGTTCGCGCTTCCCTGGGGTGAGCGCACCTACATCGGCACGACCGATACCGATTATGAGGGTGTTCCGGGAGAGGAGGCGGCTACGCTCGCCGACGTCGACTATTGCATCGCCGCGGCCAACGAGCATTTCCCGACCCAGCAGATCTCGCGGGATGACGTGATCGCGACGTGGGCCGGGCTGCGCCCGCTCATTTCGCCCCCCGAAGAGATGGATGACGTGGCCGAATCCAAAGTGAGCCGGGAACATCAGATCACGGTCGGCAGGGATGGGCTGATCACGATTGCTGGAGGCAAGCTGACAACCTATCGCAAGATGGCCAAGGAGGTCGTCGATGTAGCGGTCCACCTCCTCAAACTTTCGGACGGGCTGCCCGAGGACCTGCACTCCGCGCAGACCTTCAAGGCACCCTTGCCCGGTGCCGTGGGCTGGCCTGCGCACGACGACCACGCATTGGTGGCGGAGGAGCTCGCTAGGGTGTGCGAATGCGATCTTCCTAAAGACGTTGCCCGCCATCTCGTCGACACCTACGGCATGCGGGCCGTGCAGGTCGCAAAGCTGTGCGCGAAGGACCCCGCACTTCTAGAGCCGATTGTCCCGGGGCGGGTGGAGATCATGGCGCAGGTGGACTTCGGGGTTCAAGAGGAGCTCGCCGCCAGCGTGAGCGACATCTTGATTCGGCGAACGCAGATCTTCTTCCGAGATTTCGACCAGGGCTTGGGCGCGGCTGACAAGGTCGCGAATCGGCTGGCTCAGCTCATTGGTTGGTCGGCCGAAGAGAAGCAGAAGTCGATCGACTACTACAAGTCCGAAGTGGCGCTGTCGCGGCAGTGGAAAGAAGCTCTCTAAGGAGCCAGCTGTGGGAGCTTGAGCTTGAGGGCGAGGGCGCCGGGTTCGACCCGGAGAGACTCGAGCTCGAGTATGTCGAAGATCATGGCCGCGGTTTGCGTCAGCGCAAAACGACGCACGGCTGGAATGCTTCGGAGGTCTACTCGTAGGCGCCCTGCGGCTTCGCGTTCGACGATGGCGCCACCGAAGTCGGAGGAGTCCCTGGGGGTTATCATCGGCCAGGTGGCTTTTGCGATGCATCCTGCGAGCGCGCCGACGATCGAGGTATCGTGTGCGTCCGGAGGCTCGACGTCAAAAGAGATCTCTTTGGCGCCACGGGGCGCGAACCGCACAGAGCGAGGCGCCAGACTGAACTGCACCTCCTTGCCGTTGCTCATCGATGCGTCGACGAACATGCGGCCCGAATGACACGCCACCATCGCCGAATCCACTCCGTCGGCGTGGGCGGCCGCCGAGGTCAGCAATTCGTCGCTCAGTCGCCATCGCTGCTGAGTCAATCGTTCCAGGAGCTGCTTGGTCACCACGGCGACTTTGGTGCGGGTGATGCGGTGGACGGCTTGATCTGCCGCCAGGCGCACCCAGCTTCGCATGATGTCGAAACGGTCGGTCATTCAGCTGCCTGAGCGGAGGGTTTGACCCGAAGTAGCTCCAACTGCAACGGCGCGACCCGCCCCGAGGGCCGGTTGGCGAAGAACGCGGAGCGTACGACGCGTGGGGCCAGCTCGTCGATGCCTGTCAGGGCCCGTAGGACTTCCCCGGGCCGGGGCGTGGTTTTACAGCCCAAACTAAGCGTGATCGTGACTGGCAAGAGATCTCCCACCAGACCCGCCTGCTCGAGGGCATCTGCGCCGCGCCCGACGATGATGTCGACCAGGGCCGCGCCCACGTCCACCCGTTTTTTCACCCCCTTTATGTCGCGGTCGATGTTTAGGTCGGTGGGACGCTTGGCTAGCATCTGTCGCAGGACCTCTTGGTCCCCGAGGCCGAGAGCTTCGAGCTCTTGCCTCGGCAATGCGGCTACGAAGTCGGTTTCTTCGAGCACCCGATTGAGCGCCGCGTCGTGAGGGCCCAAGACCCGATGCTCGAAGAACTCGATGCCGTCGAGTGCAGCGTCGTTGAGTCGAGCGCAGAGATTATCGAGGTCCGGCGACTCGGTGGCGCGAAGCCGAACGTCGACGTGTTCGCACAGACTCGCTGTCCCGACGGGAAGCGCCGGCCCGAAGGTGAGCCGAGGCAACGGGCGAAATCCCTCGCTGTAGTAGAGCGGCAAGCCCACCCGTCGCAGCATTCGCGGGAAGCTTCTCACCATGTCCAGGTGAGACGTGTATGCGGTTCGTCCGATCGTTCGGTAGCCGATTCGGACCCGCATGGGAGGGCCCTGATCGACGCCGTGGAACGGTCGCCGGTCCACTAGGTCGTCCCCGGGGGGCGATTCGGAAGGAGACGGAGCTTCCCGTGGCTCGAGCGCGTCCATGCTCTGCAGGAAACCGATCCGTTCCTGTTTCATCTGGGTGAGGTCGCATGCGATGCCGCAGTCGTAGCAAACCAGGCGACGTTTCTCCGCCTCGGCATCCTTTACGTTCGTGTGATGAACGAAGCTGCCTACCGTCTTGCCACACGGGGGGCTCAACCGGTTGCGCAGTGCTTTACGATACTCCCGGTCCAAGAACCCTTCCTCGAGCCCGACGTCGATGTGCGACCAGGGGAGCCTCGCTGAGACGGGAATCGTGCCGAGAAACCACGAAGGGTCGATGGCGGTCTCTTCGAGTGATGCGGTCCACGCGTCGAGGTCGAGCTTCTCGTCCCAAGAGTCGAAACGGGCACCGCGCGCATAGGCGCCCTCGATCACATCGGCCAATCGACGATCGCCGCGCGCGAGCATTCCTTCCAGCCAAGAGCCGGCCGAGCTGTGCACCTTGAGCTGGACGCGGGTCGTCATAGCCTCGTGGCGGAGCATCGATTGCTTGCGGATGACCTCTTCAGGGGAGTCCATTGCGCACCACTGAAACGGAGTGTGGGGTTTGGGAACGTGCGTCGACACGCTCACCGTCACACGCGCGCGCTTGTTGCGTTGGACGCGACGTGCGACGTCGAGCGCGCGGGCACCGGTTCGCACGATGTCTCGCACGTCGTCGTCCTCTTCGGTAGGCAGACCAATCATGAAGTAGAGCTTCATCTTGTTCCATCCCCGCGAGAACACGCGCTCGGCTGTTTCCATGAGTTGCTCGTCGGTGACGTTCTTGTTGACGACGTCGCGCATGCGCTGGCTTCCCGCTTCTGGCGCAAAGGTCAGACCACCCGCGCGCTGACGCTTCAGGTCGTCCAGTACGTCCTCGCTGAGCCCATACGCACGCAGCGAAGAAACGCTGAGTGACACTTGATGCGGTGCCAGCGCTTCGATGGACTCGCGTACCAGCGGTGCGATGGCGCTGTAGTCCGCAGTGGAGAGTGATGTCAGAGACGCTTCGTCGTAGCCGGCTTCCTCGACGGAACGCACCATTGCATCGATGATCGCCTTGGGCGCTCGCTCGCGAACGGGACGGTAGATCATCCCGGCCTGACAGAAGCGGCACCCCTCGGTGCACCCGCGAGCGACTTCGATCGACGCCCGGTCGAATACCGTCTGGCAGTTCGCGATCGGGCCGTCGACGGGGAAGGGATAGTCGTTCAGGTCCTCGACGATCGACCGGCGTACCGGGAAGGGGGCCTCCGGGTGGTCCGGCTCGATGACCTGCATCTTCGTCTCGTCGGTCGGCACACTCTTGTAGAGCGATGGTACGTAGAATCCTCCGAGTTTGGCGATGTGCAGCAGCCGTTCGGCCCGCGGCAGCCCGTCGCGCTTCATGTCGGCCCAGGCCTGCATCAGCTCGGGGACTTTCGCCTCGCCATCGCCGATGAGAAACGCATCGATGAACGGAGCCATGGGCTCACCGTGCGTCGCGGTGGGCCCGCCAGCCACGATGAGAGGGTCGGCGTCCGTGCGCGCATCGGCGCGCAAAGGAATTTTCCCCAGCTCGAGAACCTGCAGAATGTTGGTGTAGGTCAGCTCGTACTGCAGCGAGAACCCCACGATGTCGAACTCGTGCAGGGCGCGCGCGCTTTCGAGCGAGCACAACGGCTGGGCGTGCGATCGCAGCTCCCTCTCCATGTCCTCCCACACCGCGTACGTGCGCTCCGCGAGAAATTCCGGGCGCTGGTTGACGATGTCGTAGAGGATCTTGTACCCGAGATGGCTCATCCCGATTTCGTATAGGTCGGGGAACGCGAGGCACATGCGGCAGGTGACTTCGTCCCACGCTTTGCGCGCCTCTCCCTGCTCACCTCCGAGGTACTGGGCCGGCTTGTGCACTCGGTCGATGAAGGGCGCGTAAGGGTGTTCTTGCATGGCGCGTGTTCGCAGGACGGCCCTAGTTTTGGGGCCAAGCGCTACCGCCGCAAGGGGCGTGGACCTTGCGGCGTAATCGCGAAGATCGCTGCGGAAACCGGGTGCGGCGCCCGCCGGGCGGCGTCCTCGGCCCGCTTGCAGAGCTCTTCGATCGCTCCCTCGCGGGCCAAGAGAAGGACGTCGCGGTGTGGCGCGGAGGCTATCCAGGTGCCCGGTTCTAGCTGCGCGAGGCGGGCTGCCAAGTCCGGAAGGAGTAGGCGCGCCCCGTCCAAACCATCGCCCTGCCGTACGCGCAGAATCTCCGGGGTGACTCGCTGGAGACGCAACGAGCGCGACTTCGCGGCCAGGTTCTCGATGGCCTGCTGACGGGTCGCCGCCCGCTCGAGCATCCACGAGTCGACCTCGGCGCTCCGCACGTAGCGTGCGCGTGTGCCGTAGCGGAGCTGCAGCGCGAGGTGGACGTCGGCGCCGACGTCGTCCGTGTATAGGGCTTGCTCACCAGGCAACGACGCCACAAAGCTCTTGGAAACGAGCCGTGGCAGCAGACGTGTTGCGGCTTCATTCCAGCGCGTCTCTTCTGGCGCGTTGGCTCCCGGGAGCATGCTGACGATGCGTCGCGCCGCCTCGGTCGCTGCGTCGTCGTCTTGGTCGCGCGCGACGCGTTCTAGGCGCGCCAGGTCGACGCTCGCGCCGTTGTTGAGGTCGACCGTCAGCTCGAACTGGGACTCGATGTCGAGGTCGGGGCGCTCGCGGTGGAGCGTGTCGGCAAAGACTCGTACCACGCGTGACACGGGACCGTTCTCGGCGGCCTCGCGTTCTGCGACCGACAGGTACTCCGACAGGCACCTTCGAGGGTCCTCCGCGTCCAGGGCCTCTTGAATCGTGCCAAACGGGTCAAACCAGCCGAAGCGTCCGAGTTGCACGCGATGGCAGCCGTCACGCTCCCGGGTCCGGCCACCCAAGTGGTCGATCAGTAAAAGGCCGAGCACCGCCCCCGCGCCCTCGACGAAGCGATCGTCATCGGCCCCTTCCGTGTCCCTGTCGATGAAGTCGTCCAGTTGATCAGCTAGCCAACGAATGCCAGTCGCGCCCGTTCCCGGCAGAGGAGGGTGCTGAGAATCGACAAAAGCGCGTGCAGCAGGCACGAGACGGCCGCCGACGTCTTCCAGCGCATTGAGCCAATCCACCCCCACCAGCTACCCGTCGCGAAGTTAACATGACTCGGGTTGCGCGCATAGACCGCAAGCCGAATGAATTGATCGATGAGCAATCGCGCAAAGGAGATGGCGTTGGACCAGCTCGTCCGGGTTCTCGATCGGGTGCCACTGGTTTCGAGTGTCAAGAACGATCTAAGCGGTCTTCGTTCGTTGCTGTATCGACGCCGCCCGCCTCGGATCGCCGCCCTCGGGCTTGCTAGCAGTGGGCGATCGACATTGCTTCGGGCGTTGATCGAACGACAACCGATCGCAGAACCGTTGCACGCGGATCACGGTCAGTGGGTGCATCTCGAGCACGAAGGAGCGAAGCTCGATTGGCTCGAGATTGACGTGGATGATGCCGCGGCACGATCGCAATGGCATGCGGCGCTCGCGGACGAACGGCCCGACCTCGTGTTCCTCACCTTCGAGCCCAACGACGCGAAGGACACCGGTCCGATCATCGAGCGCGCTAAGAGCTTGCTAGCCGGAGTGTCGGAGGGGGATGGGGCCTTGCGGGTGTTTCCACTGCTGACCCACGCGGATCTCATCGGGCGGAGCGAATCTCACGTTGAAGCGGCGTGTCACCAGCTCGACGCCAAGCTTCGTGACTCGGGCCTGACCGCGGACCCGGTGCGTGCGGTGTCGTCGATCAGCGGGCGCGGCCTAGAGGGACTCTCGGAGGCGACGATCCTGGCGCTGCCCGAAGAAGCACGGCTCGAAGCGGCTCGGGCGCTGACACGCGCGAAAGAGGGCCGCGTGCGGATTGGCAACGAGATCGTTCAAGCATGCACGGCGGTTTCGGTCACGGTCGGCCTCACGCCGATTCCATTTTCCGACATGATGGTGTTGGGGCCCCTGCAAGCCATGATGGTGAGCTCGTTGGCGTACCTCAGCGGCCGAAGCTGGGGCAAGAAGACCGTCGCCGAATGGCTCGGCAGTATCGGGGTCGTCGGCGGGGTTGGCATGGGCCTGCGATTCTCTGCCCAAACAATCGCCAAGTTCGTCCCCGGTGCGGGAAACGTGGTCTCCGCCGGCGTCGCCGGGGCCGGCACCACCGCGATGGGTCAGAGCGCGATCAAGTACTTTCTCAAAGGCTGAGGTCGCCGGGAAGGGCGTCGCGCCATTCGACCTCGGCGTCGTACAGCTCGGCGAAATGCCGCGCGAGGGGATCCGCCACGTCGGGGACGCCTATCGTTCGACCGAGCTCCGCGGAAATCGAAGTGACCGCTTTATCCTGAATGCCGCAGGGAACGATCAGCTCGTAGTGCGATAGGTCGCTGTTGGCGTTGAGCGCAAGGCCGTGCATGGTGACCCATCGGCTGATCCGCACCCCGACCGCCCCGACTTTGCGATCCCCGATCCATGCGCCATTCAATCCCCCGATTCGCGTCGCCGACAAACCGACCTCCTTGCACGTCCGAATCATCGCTTCCTCGAGTGACCACATGTATTTTCGGACGTCGCGCCGGTCCGGCTTGAGGTCGATGATCGGATACGCGACGAGCTGACCGGGCCCGTGATAGGTCACGTCCCCGCCACGCCCGACTTCGTGCACGGAGATGCCTTGCGCTTCGAGCACATCGGGCTGCGCAATGATGTGTTGCTCCTTGGCGGAGCGCCCCATAGTCAAGACGGGCGGGTGCTCGAGCAGCAACACGGTGTCGGGGACTTCGCCTGCGATGCGTTTGGCTTGCAGTTGCTTCTGAAGACGATGCGCCGCGGCGTAGTCGACGGTTCCGAGTCGGCAGAACAGCACAGGCCCTCAGCGATTCATGATGTGCACCGCTTCACCCAACGCGTGCTTGAAGGCTTCCATCACACCTTCGCCGAGTGTCGGATGGGGGTGCACGGTGAGCGCAACATCTTCTGCAAACGCACACATTTCGATGGCGAGCGCCGATTCGCTGATCAGGTCGCTTGCTTCGGGTCCCACGATCGCAACTCCGAGCAGCTGGTGGTCCGCCTCATCGATGATGACTTTGATGAACCCATCGGTTTCGCTAACCGCCATCGCGCGCCCTGAAGCCGCGAACGGGAATTTCCCGATCTTGACCTTCTTGCCGGCTGCTTTGGCCTCGACTTCGGTCATGCCGACAGTTGCGATTTCGGGGTCGGTGAAGATGGCAGCCGGCATGCCGCGATAGTCGCGCGCCGTTTTGTGTCCGGCGATGACCTCGGCCGCAATCTCCCCTTCCTTCGATGCCTTGTGCGCCAAATAGGGCATGCCTGCGACGTCGCCGATTGCAAAAATCGAAGGCACGTTGGTGCGCATCTCATCGTCGATTGCGATGTGCCCGCGCTCGTCGAGCTGAACTCCGGCCTTCTCGAGACCGATGCCTGCCGAGTTTGGCTTGAACCCCACTGCGACCAGAACCTTCTCCGCTTCAACGATCTGCTCTTTGCCGTCTGTCTCGATGGTGACCTTGGCGCGGCCGCCGCTCCGCTCGAGCTTGGCGGCCTTGCTCTTGAGATGAACGTCGGCGCCACCTTTCTTAAGATGTTTCTCCACAACCCGAACTAGATCAGGGTCAGTTCCGGGCAGTAGCTGGTCCATCATCTCGACGACTGTGATTTTCGTGCCGAGCTTCTGATACACCATGCCGAGCTCGAGTCCGATGACACCTCCACCGATCAGCACCATGCTCTGTGGAGCACTCTGAAGGCTCACCGCTTCGCGCGCGGTGATGACGACGTCACCGTCCGGTTCGAAGCCAGGGATTTCGATCATCTGGGTGCCGGTCGCGACGATGATGCCCTTGCTCGCCGTGTAGGTCGCGCTCTTCCCGTCGGTGCTCGTCACCTCGACGGAGTTGGGACCCGTGATGGTCGCCTCACCCATGACGATGGTACCCCCGTTACCCTTCACGAGGCTCGTCACACCGCCGACCAGCTTCTTGACGATACCCTCCTTCCACACCTGCATCTGGGCGACGTCGACTTCGAGGTCTTTCACCGTGATGCCCATGTGTCCGGCGTTCCGAACTTTGTTGGCGAGGTTCGCGGCGGCGATGAGGGCCTTTGATGGAATGCAGCCCCAGTTGAGACACACTCCACCCATCGCTTCTTTTTCGATGCACAGAGTCTTCACGCCGAGTTGTCCAAGCCGAATGGCAGCCACGTAGCCGCCCGGGCCACCACCAATGATGATCGCTTCGTATTCGTTGCCCATCGCGTCGGAGTCTGTATCAGGTGCCGCGACAGTGCCAGCCCGCAAGACCGATGTTGCGCGTCGCCCACGGGGCGGGGGGAATGGTATAGTCGTTGCCTCATGCGTTACTTGCATACAATGATCCGGGTGAGCGACCTCGATGCGTCGCTCGACTTCTTCTGTAACAGGCTCGGTCTCGTCGAGCAGAGACGGCATGACAGCGAGCTCGGGCGCTTCACGCTCGTCTTCTTGGCTGCGCCGGGGGACCATGACCGTGCGAGAAACGATGGGTCGCCCTTGCTGGAGCTTACATACAACTGGGACCCCGAAAACTACACAGGCGGTCGCAACTTCGGTCACCTCGCATTCGAGACGCCTGACATCTACGAGCTGTGCCGAGATCTCATGGACGCGGGGGTGACCATCAACCGCCCCCCGCGGGACGGCCACATGGCGTTCATCCGATCGCCGGACGGGATTTCGGTCGAGCTGCTGCAGAAGGGCGACGCCCTAGAGCCCAAAGAACCCTGGGCATCGATGCAAAACGAGGGCAGCTGGTAGGTGACTTCAGTTGATGGCTTCGAATAGGCCGGCGGCGCCCATGCCTCCGCCTATGCACATCGTGACGATAGCTCGTTTGCCGCCTCGGCGTTTTAGCTCGTTGAGGGCGGTGGCTGTGAGCTTGGCTCCAGTGCAGCCCAGGGGGTGGCCGAGGGCGATGGCGCCACCGTTGACGTTGAGCTTGCTGTCGGGGATGCCTAGCTGTTGCTGGACGTAGACGGCTTGGCTGGCGAACGCCTCGTTGACTTCGAAGACGTCGATGTCGTCGATCGTGAGGTCGTTCTTGGCCAGCAGCTTCTGCACCGCTGGGATGGGCCCAATGCCCATGATCGAGGGGTCGACGCCGACCGTGACGAAGGACTTGAAGATCGCCAGCGGCTCGATGCCGAGCTCCTTGGCCCGCTTTTGCTTCATGACGATGGCGGCTGCGGCGCCGTCGGACAGAGGCGACGCGTTGCCGGCAGTCACGCTACCCTTAGCCGCGAAGACGGGTCGCAGCTTCGACAGAGATTCGACGGTGGTGCCAGGGCGCGGCATTTCGTCGACCTTGAACTCGAACATTTGTCGCTCGCCGTTGGCATCGAATTTCACGCCATGGACGGGGACAATCTCGTTCTCGAAGGCCCCTCGCTCGATGGCGGCCAACGCGAGCTCGTGGCTTCGCGCCGCAAACTCGTCCTGCTGTTGGCGGCTGATGTTGAAGCGAGTGGCGACGTTCTCCGCCGTGATGCCCATCGGTGTGTAGGTCGCTGGATATTGTTCCATGACCTCGGGCGATGCGCTTGGCTTGTTGCCCGTCATCGGGACCATGGTCATCGACTCCATGCCGCCCGCGATGACGACGTCGTCGAAGCCCGCTTTGACCGACCCCGCAGCCAGCGCGATCGCCTGAAGCCCGCTCGAGCAGAAGCGGTTGATGGTCATCCCCGAAGAGTTTTCGGGCAAGCCCCCGAGCCGGCCGACCATGCGCGCGACGTTCATGCCCTGTTCGCCCTCGGGGAATGCGCAGCCAAGCACGAGGTCCTCGACGGTCGCTGGATCCACCTTGGGGTTGCGGGCCATCAACATCCGGATGACCTCTCCTGCCAGCTCATCGGGGCGCCGGTTGGCAAGCGAGCCCTTCTTTGCGCGACCAACCGCGCTTCGAACCGCATCTACGACAACAATCTTACCCATGTCTCTACTCCTGATTTCCTGCTGGCTCGTGCGTTTCGGGTGGGCCTAGTTCCTCAAAGGCTTGTTGGTGGTGAGCATGTGCTGCATGCGCTCCTGGCTCTTTTGCTCGCCACAGAGACTGATGAACGCCTCCCGCTCGAGCTCGAGCATCTGCTCTTCGGTGACCTCGTGCGAGGCGCCCGACGGGCCCCCACAAAGCACCATCGCGACCTTGCGCGCGATCAGTGCGTCGTGCTCGCTCGCGTAGCCTCCGGCCTGCAGCGAGTCGATCATCATGTCGAGCGTCGCCATGCCGCTTTCCCCGGGGAGCCGATAGGCGCGCCGCACGGGTGGGTGGTAGCCGGCCTCGGCCATGCCGATCGCGCGGGCCTTGGCCTCGGTGAGAAGTCGCGCCTTGTCGAACGAGATGCCGTCCGACTTGCGGAAGTAACCGAACTCACGCGCCTCGCCAGCGCCCGTCGCCACTCGCGCCATGGCGATGTTCTGGAAGGTGCGTGAGACGAAGGGCAGGGTGTCGACGTCGGTGTCGGCGGGAATCCCCTCGAGTGCGCGCCACAGCATGTTCATGTTGCCCGCGCCGCCCGGCAGAAGCCCCACACCGACCTCGACGAGGCCCACGTAGGTCTCCGAAGCCGCCTGCACGGCGTCTGCGCCCATGCACACTTCGAATCCGCCGCCGACCGTCATTCCAAAGGGTGCCGCCACCACGGGGATGGTCGAGTACTTCGTCCGTTGCAGGGCGCCTTGCAGCCCGCTGATCGTCGCTCGGAGCTGGTCCCAGGCTTTTTGCTGCGCCGCCATGACGACCGCAAAGAGGTTGGCGCCGACGCAAAAGTGGTCGCCTTCGTTGTAGATGACCAACGCGCGGAAATCTCGCTCTGCGATCTTGGTCGCCTCGCTGAGCCCCTCGACGACGGTGTCGTCGATGCTGTTGGCTTTGGTCGTGAAGGTCAGTCCCAGCACACCGTCGCCAAGGTCCCAAGCCTCGGTGCCGCGGTTACTGAAGACCGGCGCCTCACCCTGTCGCATGATCGTCAGGGTTGCGTTGCGCGGGTCGATGTCCCGGGCCTCGTACTCGCCCGTGACGAGGTTGAATACCCGGCCGTCGTCGGTGTAGAAGCTCTCGGCGCCCGATTGGGCCATCTTGTCGATCGAGGCGGGAAGTGAGAGGCCGTCCGCCTTCATGCGATCGTAGGCCGTCTTGAAGCCGATGGCGTCCCAGGTCTCGAACGGGCCGAGGTCCCAGTTGTAGCCCCACTTCATCGCGTTATCGATGGCTTCGACGTCGTCGGTGATCTCGCCGATCTGAGTGGCCGAGTAGGCGAGGGTGCGTGACAGTCCGTTCCAGGCGAACTTGCCTGCGGGGCCTTCGTTTTCGACGAGCGCCTTCACGCGGTCCGCCGCCGAGCCCTTGAGGCTTTTACAGAATTTCTTGATGTCCGGGTCGCCGGCCTTGGGACGGTATTCGAGCTTGACCGGGTCGAAGGTCTGAATGCCTTCCTTGGTGCGCTTGTAGAAGCCGCCTCGGGTCTTGTTGCCGAGGATCCCTTGCTCCACCATCTCGACCAAGAACTTCGGTGGCTTGAAGACATCCCGCTCCGGGTCGTCGACCAGTGCCTCGTAGCAGTTGTCCGAGACGTGCTTGAAGGTGTCGAGCCCCACCATGTCGGCGGTACGGAAGCTGGCGCTCTTTGGGTGCCCCATCGGTGGTCCGGTGATCGCGTCGACGTCCTCGGGGGTCAGGCCGGCATCGAGCATGTCGTTCATCGTGAGCGACATCGAGTAGCAACCAATGCGGTTGCCAACGAAGTTGGGCGTGTCCTTGCCGATGACGATACCCTTGCCAAGTTGGTCTTCACCGAAGACCTGCATGCGCTCCATGGTCGCCGGGTCCGTCTCCTCGCCGGCGACGAGCTCGAGGAGCTTCATGTACCGAACCGGGTTGAAGAAGTGCATCACCAGGAAGTTCTTGCGGAACGAATCGCCGCGACCCCTGGAGCATGTCCGCGATCCGAAGGCCGGAGGTGTTCGATGCGACGACGGTTCCCTCGTCGAGCGTGTTTTCCAGCTTTTCGAAGAGGCTACGCTTGATGTCGACGTTCTCGATGATCGCTTCGATGACGAGATCGCAACCCTTGAGCAGCTCGATGTCATCCTCTAGGTTGCCGATGGTGACGCGTTTCGCATAGTTCGGATGGAAGAAGGCTGCGGGTTTCGCCTTGAGCGCGCCCTTCAAGCCGCCCGCGGCGAACTGATTCCGCTTGGCAGGGTTCTTCTTCTCTGCATCGCTCAGCCCCGGGGGCACGATGTCGAGCATCACCACGTCGACTCCGGCGTTGGCGAAGTGCGCCATGATGCCGCTGCCCATCACCCCCGCTCCGATGACACCTGCTCGCCGTACTGGTTTCGTCATACTTCTCTCCTGAGGTTCGAGCGGATGAACCTTCCGCAAGACGCTCCCGAAAGCAAGCCGTTACCTGGATTGCCCGGTTTGCTCGTTTATTGGTAAGGAGTTGCCGACAGAGCTGCGACCAATTCTTCATGGATGACGCCGTTGCTCGCGATCGCGCCGCCGTCGTAGATGGTCTCTTGCCCCTCGAGAGAGGTGAATGTCCCACCCGCCTCGCGGATCAAGATCGCGGGCGCACAGACATCATAGGGCTGCACCCCTGGGTCGACCATCGCGTCCGAACGGCCGAGGAGGACCTGCCGGTAACCGTCAAAATCGGGACATCCACGCGCCATGTCGCACGCGCCCGCTAGGCGAATGAGGGCGTCCCCGACCCCAGTCAGCGTGAACTGCTGAAGGCCGCCATGGCACACGTCCGCGTCAGCGAGAGGCCCGAGCTTCGAAACCCGCACCGCCTTGCCGTTGTGTGTCGTGCCGCCTCCCTGCACTGCCGAGAATAGGTCCCCCGCGGCGGGCATGTATGCGATACCGGCGACCGGCACGCCGTCCGATTCGATCCCGACGAGCACCGACCAGGTCGGAAACCCGCGAACGAAGGCTCGCGTTCCGTCGATGGGATCAACGATGAACCGAAGGCCGGGGTTGTCTCCCTTTCGGCCGGTTTCCTCTCCAAAGAATTCCGCTTCCGGGAATTGTGTAAACACGTACTCGCGAATCGCTTTCTCCGCTTCGAGATCGGCGACGGTGACAGGACTCCGGTCAGGCTTCTTGTCTGGTACGACGCCCTGCCGGAAATGTTTCATCGCCGTGTCGCCGACCCGGACCACGAGATCTTCGAGCGCGCGTATTGCGCGGAGCCCACCAATACGATCGATGTCGAACTCGATGCCCATGCACGGAGCATGACCTGTCTCGCGCGCCGCGTGAAGTCGCGGTGTGACGAGTCCTTTTCACCGTTTCCGATTGACGTGTGCCGCATCTGTCCCCACGATGGCTGCATGGGGCAGGGGGGCTCGATCGTTCCATTCGCCGGCTGGCGCCGGATGCGGTTGATGGGGGAGTCCCCCTTTCGGCAGGTGCTCCGATCCGTCGGCGACCGTGTCGTCCGGATCGCCGAGGACGTGGTCGGTCAAGACATCGACGCGCGCATCGCCGGAATCAAGACCCACCTCAACGAGGTCGGCCACGATCCGTTCGGCTTCGATCCAGAGACGAGCCGGTACGCGCTCGCGATGGCGGCCCTCCTGCACCGCCGCTACTTCCGAACGCAGGTCTTCGGCATCAACCGGGTCCCGCAGGGCAGGGTCCTCATCGTGGCGAACCACTCGGGCCAGTTGCCGCTCGATGCGGTGATGATCGGCAGCGCGATGATGCTGGACGCCGACCCGCCTCGCTTCCCGCGGAATGACCTGTCTCGCGCGCCGCGTGAAGTCGCGGTGTGACGAGTCCTTTTCACCGTTTCCGATTGACGTGTGCCGCATCTGTCCCCACGATGGCTGCATGGGGCAGGGGGGCTCGATCGTTCCATTCGCCGGCTGGCGCCGGATGCGGTTGATGGGGGAGTCCCCCTTTCGGCAGGTGCTCCGATCCGTCGGCGACCGTGTCGTCCGGATCGCCGAGGACGTGGTCGGTCAAGACATCGACGCGCGCATCGCCGGAATCAAGACCCACCTCAACGAGGTCGGCCACGATCCGTTCGGCTTCGATCCAGAGACGAGCCGGTACGCGCTCGCGATGGCGGCCCTCCTGCACCGCCGCTACTTCCGAACGCAGGTCTTCGGCATCAACCGGGTCCCGCAGGGCAGGGTCCTCATCGTGGCGAACCACTCGGGCCAGTTGCCGCTCGATGCGGTGATGATCGGCAGCGCGATGATGCTGGACGCCGACCCGCCTCGCTTCCCGCGGAGCATGGTCGAGACGTGGACGGCCGAGCTGCCCTTCATTTCCACACTGTACCCGAGGCTCGGCCAGGTCGTCGGCTCCCCGGAGAACGCACGGCGCCTCCTTCGGCAGGAGGAAAGTCTGATCGTCTTCCCGGAGGGCGTTCGGGGCATCAGCAAGACCTACGACCGGCGCTACCAGCTTACGGACTTCGGCCTAGGTTTCGTGCGGCTCGCGCTCGAGACGGGCACGCCGATTGTGCCTGTTGCCGTCATTGGGGGCGAGGAGCAGTACCCGTCCATCGCGGACTTCAAGCCCCTGGCGCGCTTGTTGAAGATGCCCTCGTTTCCCGTGATGCCGCAGATGCTTTTCGGCATGATCGCCCCCCTGCCGACGAAGTACCGTCTCTACTTCGGAGAGCCCTTCCGATTCAGCGGAGATCCGGACGACGATGATTCTGCAATCGAAGAGAAAGTCTGGCTCGTGAAGAGCACGATCCAGAGCATGGTGAACCGGGGCCTGCGTGAGCGTAAGGGCGTGTTCGTCTGATGCCCAATATCCAAACCTCGCGCCGTCACAAGCCCAGCGCGCGCCGGGGGCGTGAGCCCGTGCAAGAGCGTCCGTCGGCTAGAGCACCGGTCGCCCGCGGCGTGTTCGGGCACGCGAACGAGTTGCCGCCTCAGGTGGAGCAGGCGCCGCAGCCGGAGCCAACCACCGGGACCCGGCCCAAGCCCGCCCTCGAAGGCTCGGTGCTGGTCACCGGGGTGTGCGGGCGCCTCGGCAAGCTCCTCGCGCGCGAGCTTCATCGGACCGACCAGGTCGTCGGCGTGGATCGGCGCCCGTTTGCGGACCGGCCCAAGGACATCGTCCATCACCAGGTCGACATGCGCCGCAAGAAAATGAAAGACATCTTCCGCGCCCGAAACATCCGCGCCGTCGTGCACCTGGGCATCCTTCACGACCGGCGGCGTAGCGATCGTGACCGGCACACCTGGAACATCGTCGCTTTCCAAAAGCTGCTCGACTACATGTCCCAGTACGAGGTGCCGAAGCTCGTCGTGCTTTCGGGGGCCAACGTGTACGGCCCGCAGGCCAACAATCCCCAGTTCCTTTCCGAAGACGCGCCGCTCCTGGGTGCCCAGCACTTTGGTGGCATGCGCGACCTGGTTGAGCTCGACATGCTCGCCCAAGGGTTTTTCTGGAAGCATCCCGACACCGAGACCGTGGTGCTTCGGCCGTGTCACATCGTGGGCCGCGTCCACAATGCGGCCAGCAACTACTTGAGGCTCGATCGTCCGGTCATGGTGATGGGCTTCGACCCGATGATGCAGGTCGTCCACGAGAAGGACGTCGTTCGCGCGATTCAGCTCGCGCTGCGGCCGGGGGTGCGGGGCATCTTCAACATCCGTGGGCCCGGCGAGATGCCGCTGTCGCATTTGATCCGCCGAGCCGGAGGCCGGCCCCGCCTGGTGCCCTCGCCACTGGCGAAACTTGCGCTCGACCAGCTTTGGAAGCTCCGCCTCAGCTCGTTCCCCGCACAGGAGCTCGACCATTTGCGCTACGTCTGCATGGTGGACGACTCGCGGGCCCGCACCGAGTTGGGGTACGAGCCCGCGCATTCGATCGACCGCGTCCTCAAGGACGTCCGGCGGTTGCGCTACCAGATGGAATAGGCCGGGTCAGGTCAACTCGAGCCGGTCTAACGGCACTGGCCGTCGATGCAGTCTTCTGGGTCGGGGCAGTCGCTTCGGACACGGCAGTCGCTGAGCACTTCGCTCTCGGCGTAGCAAAGGCTATCGGGTCCACAGAGTGGAACCTGGCCGTCGTACGAGGCACAGATTGCATTCGGTTCGGACGCGGTGATGTCGCACTCGGTGCGGCACATCCCTTCGACGCAAAGGCTACCGTTGCAGTCCGCGTCCGTGCGGCAGAAAGGCGAGGGCGCTTGGGGGTCGGGGCTGGTGCGCGGCCTGCAGAATCCTTGTGGGTCGCACACCTCGGTGTCGGCGGCGCAGCCCTCGTCGCAGCGCCGTAGGCAGGTTCCCTCCACGCAGTTGGTTGCCAGGTCGACACATTCGCTGCTGTCGATGCACTCTCCGATAATCGGCTGGCACAAACTCTCCTCGCAGGCTGTGCCGCTCGGGCAGGACGTGTCCGGGCCACAGAGCAGTCGGCAGCGATTGTTGGCACAGGTGAAGCCAGCAGAGCACTGGAAGTCGAACTGGCAGGTGTCGACGACTGCGGTGCAAAGGTTCTCGATGCAGAGCGCAACGCCGGGGCAATCGCCGTCCGCGAGGCAGGTGCCCTCCGTTTCGGGCCGGCAGCTATCGCGGAAGTCGCACTCGAACCCGGAGGAGCACTCGCCATCGGTTCGGCATTCAGCGATAGCGGGGATGTAGCATCCGCCGTCAGACGGGTCGCAGTAGCTCCCGACCGGGCAATCCCCGTCCGTCAGGCAGATCCCAAAATCGTAGGCAATACAACTGTTTGTCCCGGGATCGCAGAACGCGTCCAAAGGACAGTCGAAGTCGCTCTGACATGAGACTGGGACTTCGCGCTGGACGGGGCTGGGCCCGTAGATGGGGCATCCGGCGAGAAGCAGTAGGACAGGAAGAAGGCAGAGCACGCGTGAATGGGCCATGTGCGTCGGACGCCTGGGCCCCGGATGTATTCAAGCCAAGCGGCCTAGCCCAGAAAGGTGTCCTCGAACGCTCGATTTTGGCGCAACGCCTCGTACAGCACGATGCTCACCGCATTGCTGAGATTCAGGCTGCGGACCGCTCCGAGGGTTGGGATGGCCCACACGTTTTGCCGGTCTTGGAGCAGCACGGGAGGTAGTCCAACGGACTCTCGCCCGAAGACCAGGGCGTCGCCCGGTTCGAATGCCGCGTCGAGGTACGATCTAGAGGCTCCAGCGGAAAACAAATGAATTCGGCGATCTGGATCGGATTCCTCGAATGCCTCGAATGATTCGTGTTGGTGAATTTCGACGAGGTGCCAGTAGTCGAGGCCTGCGCGGCGCACCTTGTGCTCGTCGATTTGGAACCCTAGTGGTCCCACGAGGTGCAGGGGCGATTGGGTGGCCCCGCAGGTCCGCGCGATCGCTCCGGTGTTGGGCGGGATCTCCGGCTCGACCAAGACCACGTGGAACGGGCTGGCCATCGGGTGGGCACGGAGCTTCGGGCCTTGGGGCATGCCGGTTCTTACGATACAGGGTACCGGCATGGCAAAGCGGGCTTGGCTGTTGGTGATTGTGGGCGTCCTCGGCGCGTGGCTGGTGTGGCAACGGAGCCGGTCCGTGGTGCCAGCCTCCCTTTCGGAGTGGACGGAAGTCGTGGCGTTGGTGTCGCCCCCTCCGGGGCTCGACTGGGAGGAGCTCGACGCGCATCCGGCCGTGAAAGAGGCCGTTCAGGGCGTCGATCCGGATCGCCTCCGCGAGGCGTTGGACGCGGCGGGGCTCGAAGGCTTGTGGGTGGCGGTGACCTCCGACAGGCTCGCCGGTGCAGAGCTGCCTCTGGCCGACCGGTTCGCTTCGGGCGGCGTCGTGCGCGGCTTTCGAGGAGAGGCGCTCACGACGGACGGGTTGTTGTACGTCATCGATCACACGCTGTGGCCGGTCGTGCTTTCGGATCGCGTCTTGGCCCGCGTAGCGCGCGGCATTCTCGAGGGGAACGCAGCCCCTCCACTCGACGCCTTTCCCGAGGCGCTCACGCAGTCACAAGCGGTTGAAGTCCTCGTGCTTCTGACCGGCGGGCGGGGCCCCCGGCTTTGGCGCTCGGCGCGCGCACAGTCGATTGCCGAAGGCCTGATCACCGCCTCTCTGGCGGCTCGCGAGCGGTGGGAAGAGCGCACGGAGACGATGGGCGGTCCGCTCAGTGACCGCCTCGACCAACTCGACGTCGAGGTGGCGTTCCTATTCGATGACGGCACCTTCGGCCCAGGGGCGACATCCCTCATCGACGCGCTGGTGAAATCGCAGCACGGCGTCGCCTATGAGCAGCCCTCACGTTGGCGCTATCTTCTGCCGCGACGAACACAGGTAGCCGACACCCCGATGGACGCGTACCGAAGACTGTTCCGTGACAACGATCTGCCCGAAGACAGCTTTGACCGAAAAGACCTGCGCCTCTACCGGCTTCGGATGCAAACGGTGGCGATCGATCAGGGTTCGGCGGGCTCGAGGCGCCCAGGCGTGTCGCCCGCTTCCGGCGATTGATGGGGTTCCTGCTCGGCCTCGAAGCCATCGAGGGCTGCGCCCGGTTCTGCGGGAAGCAACACCACAAACGTGGTGCCTACACCCTGGCGGCTGCGGACATCGATGCGGCCGCCTGTTTCAGAGACGATGCGCTGCGAAATCGCGAGCCCAAGGCCGGTGCCCTGCTGCTTCGTGGTGACGAATGGCACGAAGAGGTTGGCGAGGAGCCCCGGTGCGATGCCGGGGCCGGTGTCGCGAACGCTGAGGTGGACCCACGGGGCGAGCGCCTCCACCGATGCGGAAGCGGTCTTGGATGCGGGTCTCGACGTAGATGTCTCCACCGCTCGTCATGGCTTGCATTGCGTTCTGGACGAGATTGATCAGGACTTGGCGTAGGTGTTCGATATCGATCCGCACCTTGGGCAGCTCGGGGTGCATCGTGACGTGCAAGCCAACGTCGGCCGAATCGCACTCCGGCCGAAGGAATTGAAGCGTCAATTGAACCGTGGCGTTTACGTCGATCGGCTCGGGGTCGGTGTGAGCGGGACGCGCGTAGTCCAAAAACGAGCTGACGACGCGGTTCAGGCGGTCGACCTCGTCGACGATGATGTCGAGGAACTCGCCGCGCCCTTCGGGCTGATCGGAGGTCTCGGAGAGGTACTGGGCGCTTGCCTTGATCGACCCGAGCGGGTTTCGGATTTCGTGAGCGAGGCCCGCGGCCATCTCACCGAGTGCCGCGAGCCGGTCCTTCTCTTTCATCTGCTGGTAGAGCTGGGAGTTCTCGACGGTGACGGCGACCTGGGTGGCCAAGCCCACCAGGAGCTGCACCTCTTCTCGTGAGAAGGCATCGCGGAGACGGTCATCCCGAACGGAGAGAAAGCCGTAGAGGTGACCCGACTCACCGCGAAGGCCCAGGCACAGGGAGGATTGAAGGGCGCGCATGGTGACGGCGATGTCATGGGCAGTTTCCGCTTCCCGATCGTCTCCGAGCAGCCTTCGCTCTTCGAGCTCGCGCTCCGCGTTCTCGAGCACGGCGGCACCTGTTCTCGACAGTCGATCGATGAGAGGCCGCGCCGGCGCCATTTCGACCCGCTCGGCAGGCTTGGGCCCGAAGTGGTTTTTCAGGATGAACACTCGCGCATCGGGTCCGAGCAGGTAGAGCCCGCCCTGTGTGAAGCGCGGAGACTTGTCGAGCCCGTCGATTAGGAGCTCGGCGAGCTCGTCGATCTCGATGATGTGCGCGAGCGAGCGCCGGAGTGCGAGGACGGTGCGCTCGAGCTCGAAACGCTCGTGGAAGAACACCTGGGAAATCCATTCCTGCACCCTGGTTCGAAGTGGATCGAAAAGGATCAGGACTAGAAAGGCCGACACCACCACGTGCAGAAAGAGCTGCTCGCCAGAGACGAGGCGCATGAGCCACAGAATGAAAGCCAGGACGAACGCGAGCGCGGTCAATACACCCAAGCGGCCGGCGAGCTCGTAGAGGTCGATCAGGCGGTAGTGGGTGATCGACTGAGATAGCGCGTAGAGAAAGACCAGAATGAGGATCGTGCCGACCGGGGGGATATCGAGCCCGACATATGGGAGGTACTCGATGAGAGTGAACAGGCCGCCAAAGCCGCCGACGAGCGCGATGTAGCGAAGACGCGCGCCTTCGACGCGTGACTCGGTTTCGAAGCCGAGCTTGTAGAGATAGCCGAGGGCTAGCGACAGGAAGACGGTGACGTAGAGAAGGAGGCCTCCGACGACGACTGCGTGATCGTAGAACGGGGTCAACATGGCGCCGAGGAGCACCACAGCCGCCACGACCGACGCGCGGCGCAGGAAGCGGGTGCGGCCGGTCTCCCAAGGCACCATGACTCCGAAGAAGCGCACCGCGGACAAGGGTAGCAAGACGGCGCAGATCAGGTTGAAGCGCTCCCAGAAAGGAACTCGGCCGACCACGCCGAGCATGAAGGTGCTGACGTACCAAAGCCCGGTGTTGGTGGCGAGGATGCCGAAGAGCCAGCGATCGGTCTGACGCTGGGTGCGCAGCAGGACACTGGCGGCAAGCGCGAAGCACAAAAGTGCGGCGATGAACGAGGTCTGTGTCCGCGCGTCCACGGCGGAAGCCTAACAGCTCCCCTGGGCTCGGTCAGTTGCTAGAGTACGCGTTGAGATGGCTGTGCGAATTCTCGACGGGGCGATCGGAACCGAGCTGATCGCGCGTGGGTTGGATCTCGACGCGCCCGCCTGGAGCGCACGGGCGATCGAGGACGCGCCCGACCTGCTCGCGCGCATACACGCCGACTATCTGGGGGCGGGCGCAAGCCTCCACACGGCCAATACGTTCCGAACGCAGCCCCATGCCATGGACAAGGGCTGGGCTGACGCGTTGGCGGCCGCGGTCGGTATTGCGCGCGACGCCGTATCGCCTGAGTGCGCTGTGCTCGGGAGCATGGCGCCTATCAACGACTGCTACCGTCCCGATCTCAGTCCCGGCAAAAAAGGACGCGCCCAGCACCGAGCGGTGGCATCGGCGCTTGCGAACGCGGGCTGCGATGTGCTTCTTTGCGAGACCTTTGCAAACGGCGCAGAAGCGATCGTGGCGGTCGAAGAAGCTCTCGCGACGGGGTTGCCGGTGTGGCTGTCCCTGACCGCCGGGCCTTTTGCAGAGTTGCTTTCGCCGACGGAGCTGGCCCAGATCGGCAGGGACGCGGCGTCGGCCGGGGTCGAGCGGGTCCTGGTCAATTGCATTGCTGCGACCCAGATCGGCGCTTACGTCGATACGATTGCGGTGCTTGACGTGCCGTTCGGCGTGTACGCCAACGCGGGTAGGGAGGACGAAGCGCTAGGGTGGGGCGCGACGAGCCTGCGTGGGGCGGAGGCGTACGCTGACCTTGCTGAACGATGGAAGGACGCAGGTGCCTCGGTCATCGGGGGGTGCTGCGGTACCGGGCCGCTCCACATCCAGGCGCTTGCCGAACGCTTTGCCTAAGAGCTGGCTGCGTTTCGAGTTCCCGCGTCCGGCTCGAGCAGCTCGCGGACGATCAGGAGGAGGTCGGATGGGTCGAACGGCTTGCGGAGCCAACGCTCGGGCTGGCCATCCGGATCTGCGTCATCGGGAGGTGGCGCGCCGCTCATGATCGCGGCCTGATTGACCAGGCCCTTCTTGCGTAGCTTCCCGAGGAGGATGTCACCCCGCTCGTCTGGAAGCGTGAGATCGATCAGCGCTGCGGAGAACGGCCCTTTGCTTGCCAACGCTTCGGTGGCCGTGCCTACGCAAGTCGACTTTACGTTGCTCAGCCCTAGCGTCATCGAGACGAGGCCCCGCACACCTTCGTCGTCTTCGACCACCAAGACATGGGCCCGCTCAGCTTCCGTCGGTTTCATGACGCGGCTGATCCGGGTCGGTTTGGCGACGGTTTCGGACTCATGCTTCGCTCCGGCTTCCCGCAGCTGAATGCGAAACTTCGCGCCCCTGCCGGGCGATGTGTCGAGGCGAATTCGGCCACCGAGTGACTCCACCGTCCCGCGAACGATCGCCAAGCCCAGGCCGGTGCCTTCTGCGCGGGTCGTGTAGTACGGGTCGAACGCGCGCTGCTTTTGTGACTCGGACATTCCGGGTCCGTTGTCGCGCACCTCGAGGTCGATCAGTGTTCCGCGGCGGCGCATGTGAACCGACACCTCTCCGCCCGCCGGAACCATCTGCACCGCGTTGTGCGCGAGGTTCCAGACGATCGAAAAGAGTTGAGAGCGCTTGCCCTCGACCCAGCAGGCGTCTTCGACCTCGGCATGCACCTGGACGCGTTTGTTTTGTGCCTCGGGACGAAGCAGCCGAACGACGTCGCGAATGACGGCCGACAGATCGCTCCGCGACTGTTCGTGATTGGTATGGCGCACCATTCGGAGCAAGTCTTGTGTCGCGTCACGGGCCACCTGTGCGCTCTTTTCGATCAAGGCCAGCGCCTCCTCGGGTGGCGCCTTGTCCGGACGCTCGCGCGCCACTTGGGCCCAGCCGACAATCGCGCTGAGCGCGTTCGCGACTTCATGCGAGACGCCCGCGGCGAGGTCTGCAGCAGCCGCCTTCGCCTGGACACTTTCGGCGACCCCGCTTGCCTGCGAGGTGAGCAATACCGCGGCCCGACCGTCCCCAGCGGGAATAGCGAGCACCTGTACGCCGGGTCGCGGCGCGAACGCCGAAGACGTGCCTTGGCGAGCACTGTCGAGGACGTCCCGTACCGCCTGCACATCTGTGGCGCCGAGCAGCCGCTCGACTCCGGCGAGCAGCTCGGTGGGCGCCTCTCCGCCAAGTGGCGCGAGCGCGTGCACGTTCCCAGCCACCGTCCCGTCCTCCCGTTCCTCGAGGAGGGCCAGCCGGAGTTGGTTAGCTATCCAACTGATTAGTTCTGATGGCACCGCAAATGTCCGCCTCAAGCAAAATGTAAGACCTTTTGGGTAGATCCGTCAATCCAAACGCCCGTTTTGATGATCGCGTTCGCAACCTTCCCAGGTTCGATCCGAACCAAAACACCGGAAAAACAACCGGGGGCACGGCCACACCAACCTTGATGCCGGGCTCCCGCACGCCCTGCTGAACGAAGAAATTGTCGGGATCCCAACCTGGGAAGGATCGCGTCGGGATCCCAACCTGGGAAAGATCGTGTCTGGCGCAACTTGGGAAAGGTCTGACGGGCGGGGTCTGTATTTCGAACCTGGGAAAGTTTCGACTTCGCTGTGTGACGTTGCGCGGGACGTGACCTCACAAAACCTTCCCAGGGTCGATCCGCACCAAAACACGGGAAAACCACCGGCTGCACGGCCATCGCAGCCATGACACCGGGCTCCCGCGGGTCTTACTCCACTG
>PVMK01162550.1_pt1 | contig 45552 bp, 49 predicted proteins | sample 1853481 | NCBI WGS metagenome assembly PVMK01 (sample SAMN08533507, study PRJNA380276) | Marine sediment metagenome, whole genome shotgun sequencing project.
CATTAACCAGTAAAATTGCTGAAACCGTAACCATTCCTGTTGTTGCATCAGGACGAGTAGGGACCCTTGAGCATATGCGTGAAGGACTGGTTGAGGGCAAGGCTCATGCTGCACTTGCTGCTTCTATATTTCATTATCGTGAATATTCCATAAGAGAAACAAAAGAGTATTTGAAGTCAAAGGGTGTTCCGGTCAGATTATAATATAAGGTTCAACCTCAATTCTTCATTAATTCTTCATTATTCCCGTATTGTTTTCCTTCTTTTATTGCCATTGACAACGCATGGTCGAGGCGGTGCCTCGCCCATGATAACAAAACATTCAATCAAAGGGCGTCCCATCGGGACACCCCTACGTTTTTTATTTTTTATCTTGTCATTTAAATTTTATTATTCTTTTTTTTAAGACACAATTAAATTTACACATCCTGAAACACATCTTTTTTCAATATGTTTGCAGCACCTATACGTACATTTTTTATATTAAAGCCACGAATTATGACTTAATGTTTTACAGATTAAATTATGAGAATAATAATATAAGGTTATAAGAGGAGGAAAGCAATGAAAATAATAATTGTTCTCTGTATCGTAGGATTTTCGTTATTGGGAGTAAATGTATCTGCAAATGATGTATTGATTGATGAAAATGGAAAGTTATCACCGGCAATACAAATGTTAACGATGGGAACCTGGAGGTACTGACAACAGGAGAAGATGCGATAGTAGGTATAACAAGTGGTACAGGTAAATCAGGAGTGTATGGAGAGAGTTCCGACAGCGGTTACGGCGTGCAAGGATCTTCTGAATTGTTCATTAAATTGCACTATACAGGGAACTTCACAAGGATATTATACATTATTTAGCGGCTCACGTATTTATTAAATCACATGGAATCCGCTTTCTAAAATTATTCACGGATTATTGACTTTAAATATTTATCGCCAACCTGTAAGTTTCCCAGAGCTATTGATAACATGATGAAACTGTTCATTTGTGCCCCTTAGTAATTGAAAAGATTATACGATAGTATTGATGCTATAGCATACAGGTTACCCCTATTTCACGGAAATTTTTCTAACCTGCTATAATGAAAAGTTGAATTATGGTAAAACTATTTAAATATCCACATCACTTTTTTTATCGCTATGGAGAAAGAAAATGAAAAGAGTAATAGCAATCCTTTTTATATTCGCTTTCATCACTTGTCTGACGGAATTTATTGCATATGCAGAACAGGATAAAGCTCCCAGTACCGTCATAGAAGATGCAGATTATTTTACTAATCTTGGTCATTCCCGTGCAGAATCAGGAAAGTATGAAGAAGCTATTGATTCCTACAAACAGGCAATCAGCATTAAACCTGATAATGCAGTGGCACATTTTAATCTTGGCCTTGCTTATCGATCATCAGGTAAATTTCAGAAAGCAATTGATGCCTATAAACAGGCTATCAAGATTGATCCTGACTATGCAGTGGCACATTACAATCTTGGGCTAGCCTACAGAGCTTCCAGGAGAGAGCGTGACGCATTTGATTCTTATATGCGGGCCATTGAGATCAATCCTGATTATTCAGAGGCATATTACAGCCTGGGACATCTCTATCGATCATCTGGCAATTTTCAGGAAGCAATTTATGCCTATCAAAAGGTAATAAGAATTATGCCTGACAATGCAAAAGCATATTACAGCCTGGGGTATACTTTTGGAAAATTAGACAAGAATCGAGAAGTAATCGTTGCCTACAAAAAGGCAATTGAGATTGACCCTGACTATACAGTAGCTCACTATAATCTTGCTCTTACCTATAGAGAATTAGGCAATTATCTGGATGCAGTTGATGCCTATAAACAGGTAATAAGGACTAAACCTGACGAGGCCAGCTCACATTATGATCTTGGGACTACCTATCTTCAATTAGAAAATAGAGATGCTGCATTCAATCAATATGAAATTCTGAAGGACCTGGACATAAAACTGGCTAATAAATTATTCAATGAAATAGGATTGCATAGCAAGCAAAAAAAATAAACTCCAGACACGTCAACATTGTCCTGCCTTTTTTATTGACTTAAACTGGCGATCCTCTGAGCATATGCGGGAAGGGCTGGTTGAGGGCAAGGCTGATGCTGCACTTGCTGCATCGATCTTTCATTATCGGGAATATTTCATAAAAGAGACAAAAGAGTATCTGAAGTCAAAGGGTGTTCCGGTAAGGTTGTAAATATAGTATCCTCATAATCCTCTCTTATCAGTAATTCAAAAGAGCATAAAGTATTGAAGATCTAACTCGTTAATCAGTTGAAGTTATTTGCCTATTAGAGCAAATAAGTTTTTTCTTGTATTAGTAAATAAAATGCCTCATAATAAAAATAAGCTTTTTATCTATCATGTTAATTCATTAAAATAAATTTCTTTTAATTCTATTACGGGGAAGGTAATATGAAATCATTTCGAGTGGTATTCATTCTTATACTGATTTCCTTTTTAGCTATTGGTTGTGGCAGCAGTGGTGGAGGCGGAGAAGACACCGATAATTCCAGTACTGAAGACAATACAACACAAGGTGATAATGACGGCTCTACTGATGAAGTCATAACCTTTCCCAGAATAGCAAATCCGCTGACAGTTGAGGCCAAACTAAATGATGCTAATTCGAATAAAGCATCTATCTCCCCTGATGGAGGCACTGTCGAACTCACTTTAACGGATGGTACAAAAGCAGTTCTGGAGATCCCTGAATCAGCCCTTTTAAGTAGTATTGAAATCAAGATCACAGAAATTGAGTCCATTAAAGGACTCCCTTTTGCAGCAGGGTTTGAATCTGCTTTTTATTTCGAACCTGAAGGACTGCGATTGTTAAAACCGGCCATATTAAAAATATTTCCTCCCGGTGGTCAGGCTGTACAGTCCACAACAGGATTTTCTTTTCATGAATTAGGGAAAGAGTTTCATCTATACCCTTTAAAGAGCCTGTCTGGTTCCGTTCAGTTTGAACTGATGCATTTTAGCGGCTATGGAACAGGGAATGCTACAGACCAGGAAGCGGCAGATCAAAGGGAGAATCATCCGCCCACTTCAGAAGAAGATCAGGCAAACCAGGAGAGAGGTCAGAATAGTTCTGACGAAAAATATTATTATTTTTTACTGGCATACTGGTGGAACTATGTTTACCCAAGCATCATTGAGGCTGAATATAATGAGTTTGCTATTGAAAAAGCCTACTCAGCTTATTTGAATTGGTATTTTCTCATTATGGGTCATGGACCTTCCTCTGTGCGCTTTATTAATGAACAGTTCCTGGCAGAACAAGGGTTGGCCAAGGCTTTAACTGATGCAATTCAAAAATCACATGAACGTTGTGTTTCTGAAACCAATATAAATGAGATTCCAAGAATTTTAAGATTGTATTTATGGGGTCAAGCAAGGCCGGAAATTAAAAAGCACCTCTTTTTAAGTAAAGACAACATAGACGATTTAGTGAAATCCTGCGCCAAATTTGAGCTTGAGTTCAGGTCACGGATTGTTAAAACCCAACCATCTTTACAGATCACAACAGAGATAGAAGCTGTTGTTCCGATAGAATTGAGTTCTGTCCCTGATTTTCCTTTTGATAAATCATTTGAGTTTACTGGTGATACATTTTCCAAATATCTTGAGGCAGATGCTGTCTATGATTATAATTCTGATTGCACTGCAAATTTAACAGGGTTTGGCGAAAGCTTTAAGGTAACTCGACTTGAAATCGATTTAAATTATTACTATTCGTACTCGTATCCAGATCAACCTTCTCCTTCTTCTGCCACTGATGTCGCTATCTGGATAGACCCTGGAACACCTAAAGAATTGATTGAAGTGAACTGCCAGTATCTAACAACATTCTCTGAATACCTTACCGAGTGGTCTGGGGGATGGACTTTTTTTCACAGTGATGAGCTGGATCAAGTGCGCGGGGGTGGATATTTAATTGATTCCTGGGATCCGGGTACAATTACTGCCTTTGCTGAAACGTCTTATCAACGGTCATCAGGGGGGTATCAGGAAGATACCATACTTAAACTTAAACACACCCCTCAGTAAAATTTAAACCTGCTGACCTTATCGTGAATATTCTATAAGAGAAACAAAAGAGTATTTGAAGTCTAACGGTGTTCCGGTCAGGCTGTAATATCGAGGGTTAACCTCAATTCTTCATTATTTCAATATTGTTTTCCTTCTTTCTTGCCATTTACAACGTAGGGGCGAGGCGGTGCCTCGCCCATGATAACAAAACATTCAATCAATTCCGATATTAAGTATTTATTAGTCTTATCACCTGGATTACACATCTTAATACCTATATGCTTTTTATTAATTTAACGTTTTAATCTAATAAGACGATAAATATGTAACTGCTTATTAAATTGCGTGAAAACGATCATGAGATCAGGTGCCTATGATTAAAAAAATTAATGTAGAGCAATTAAAAATTGGGATGTTCATTAGTGATTTCAACTGTGAATGGATGACCAATCCTTTTTTTAATAACAGTATGGAAATCAGGGACACAGAGACCCTGGAAAAAATCATTGATAATGGTATTCACGAGGTATACATTGATAACGATAAAGGATTAGATGTTACTGGAGCACCAACGAAGGAAGAAATCGATAATAATATTAGTACAGAGATATATAAAGTATCTGATTTGCCTGTAGAGCAGAGCATTGGGACTTCCCTGGAAGAAGAGATTATACATGCAAGGAAGATCAGGGATGAGTCCAAAGAAACAGTAAAAGACATAATGAATAATATAAGATTTGGCAAGCAGCTTAAAACAGATCAAGCCGAATATGTTGTCGAAAGAATAATTGAATCAATTTATAGTAATGAAAATGCACTTCTAAGTCTGACACGGATAAGACATGCTGATGAATATACTTATATGCATTCTGTAAGTGTATGTGTCTTGATAACCGCTTTTTGCAGGCATCTCAATTTTGATATTAAATCATTAAAAGAAGTAGGTGTTGGTGCAATACTCCACGACATTGGCAAGATGAAGGTATCTCAGGAAATCCTCAATAAAAAAAATTCCTTATCGGATGTTGAATATGAGAAAATGAAGGATCATGTGAAATACTCTCGTGCCCTTTTAGAAGAAACACAGGATATAGCTGAAGCATCTATTCTATTAGCTTATCAACATCATGAAAGAATGGATGGAACTGGCTACCCTAATGGATTAAAGGGAGATGAAATTTCTCTTTACGGAAAGCTTGCAGCAATTGTAGATGTATATGATGCAATGACCACAGATAGATGTTATAGGAGACGACGTCAGCCAACCGAGGTATTAAAAAAGCTTTATGAATGGAGTAAATATCATTTTGATGGCAAGTTAGTCCAACAGTTTATACGATGTGTGGGGATCTATCCCGTTGGCTCATTAGTTAATCTGGAAAGTGGTTATCTGGCCGTTGTTCTTAGTCATAGCGACAAATCTTTAATGCAACCACTTGTACGAATAGTATATAACGCAAGAAAAAGAAGTCTTGTAGATACATATGATGTTGACCTTGCGACTAGTGATAATGACAGGGTAATTGACTATGCATCACCAAATAAGTGGAATATACAACCTGAGATGTATTTATAGTTTCTAATAGACAAGATATTATAATTTATTAAAAAGGGAATTAATTGAAACAAAACTGTTGGGAGTTCATGAAATGCGGCAGAGAGCCTAATGGATCATCAGTTGCTGAACTGGGTATATGTAAAGCGACAACACACGCTTTATCTGATCGTATAAATTCAGGTGAAAATGGAGGAAGAGTATGCTGGGCTATTTCTGGAACGTATTGCCCAGAAAAGGCAGAAGGCTCTTTTGCTGTAGATTTAGTGTCCTGCTCAAAATGTGATTTTTTCAAAAAGGTTCAGTCAGAAGAAGCTGATCAATTTATACTTTTACCTTACAAAAAAGTAAATCTGTCTGAAATTTAGTCTCTTCGTGATCTATAATCTCAATGACTTGATATTTCTGCAAAGTTTGATATAATTTATTCAAGAAGTTTATCTTTAACTATTTCTAATAAATTTAACCTGTTGATTTAAAAAATTATTCAAAATATGTATTAACGTCAACTTACCAAAAATTAAATAATTTTTATTATCCAAGTATAATGCCAAAATACGTAAATCCAGCACATGAAAAATTAAGTAAGTCAGAGGTTACAAATCTTGTCGGATACTTAAAGAACTCTTTGGCGCAAAAAAGGGCACATCTGAAAGTGACAGAATATCAGCCACAGCTTTTTGGAAAACCCCATAAAATACTCCGGTATGACCAAGGATTCAATTCACATCATGATATGATGAAGATAGTCAGAAGGCATGATTTTAAGCTGCCGGATAATTTTGAAACAAGCATGAGTGATCTAAGGCAATTCTTAAAGGAGAACCCTTTCAAAACACATGGTGAATTATTGATTGAAGAATTGATCAATAATACAGGTGTACTTCATGTAGGAAATTATAATGAAACAGAAATGATAAAAAATCCTCATGCCAGTCATGAATATCAGTATTCAAGGGAGGTCAAGTTTCTTGTTCCTAATTATCCCAGGGGAATTGAGTTCATAATGCATCATGACAATTTCATGCCAATTATTAGGGGCCTCTAAGTCTAAGGACACTGTTAAAAATCGTTATATTGCAGTTCAATATTTTTAGATAAGGACTTGTTTTTCCTAGTGAACTTCCCCCAAAATAGCGGACACACCGAAAGGTTAGGTAAAATACTAAACTTGGAGGTGTGAAATGGAAGGGAACAGAAATCGAAGGAATTACAATCGGGAGTTCAAGGAAGAAGCAGTACGAATGGTTACTGAGGGTGGACGAAAGGTCACAGATGTGGCTAGGAGCTTGGGAATACATGAGAACTTGCTGCATACGTGGAAGAGGAAGTATCTGGAAGGCCCAGTAGGTAGTTTTCCTGGTAAAGGCAAGCTAAAGCCAGAGGATGAAGAGATGCAGAAGGTACTGAAAGAGAACAGAGAGCTACGAATGGAGCGAGAGATCTTAAAAAAGGCCTTAGCCATCTTCTCAAAACAGCCCGAATGAAATACAGGTTTATAGACCAGTATAGCTTCGCATACGGGGTGGAGAGGATGTGCAGAGTATTAGGAGTATCAAGGAGCGGGTATTACGGCTGGAGGAAAAGGCCGGAAAGCAAAAGGTATAAGGAGAATGAAAAGCTACTGATGTATATAAAGGAGTCATACCAACGGAGCGATAGGACTTATGGTAGTCCAAGGATTTTGGAAGACCTTCGTGCAGAGGGGTTCAGGTGCGGGAAGAACCGTATAGCCCGCCTCATGAGAGACAACGCAATAGTGGCAAAGACAAAGCGGAAGTACAAGGCAACGACAAACTCAAAGCACAATCTTCCGGTAGCACCAAATCTCTTGAACCAGAGGTTTTCAGCAACAGGACCTAACAAGGTATGGGTTTCTGATATAACCTATATTCCAACGCTTGAAGGCTGGCTATATCTAGCAGTCATAATAGATGTATTTTCCAGGCAAGTAGTGGGCTGGGCCATGAGCAAACGGCAAACTACTGACCTTGTGAGCAAGGCGTTGTATCAGGCAATAGGACGACGCAGGCCACCATTGGACTGTATCTATCACTCAGACAGAGGGGTTCAGTATGCCAGTAAGGATTTTAGAGATGTTTTGAAACAATACGGCTTCCTTCAAAGCATGAGCAGAAAGGGTAACTGTTATGACAATGCAGTTGCAGAGAGTTTTTTCCATACGTTGAAGACAGAGCATGTGTACTGGCATAGGTATACAACAAGGGCAGAAGCCCGGCAGAGTATTTTTGAATATATCGAAATGTTTTATAATCGTCAAAGGAGGCATTCGGCATTGGGGTATCGTTCTCCGATATCTTTTGAGCTGGAGACTTTAGCAGCCTAATTTAACTCCCAATTCCAATGACGAGAACCCTACAAAAGACTCTCCAATCGATAAGACTGAGAGATATCTCTGGACGGGTTTTTCCTTTATCCATATGGAGTGTTCGTCAGGCATTTGATAAGACAGTTGAGAAGGCAAAGATAGATAATTTTCATTTACATGATTGCAGGCACACATTTGCAACAAGATTAGTCCAAAATGGGGCAGACCTTTATAAGGTTAAAGAGCTACTTGGTCACAAGACTATTTCAGTTACAATGAGATATGCTTATCATTACCCTGAAAGCTTGCGTTCGAGTGTGGAGTTATTGGATATCTGCTACAAATCTGCTACAATAAAGACTGTCAAAGAGAGTAGTATTAAAAAAACCTTTTAAAATCAATGTGCCGGAGTGGTGAAATTGGTAGACGCACGGGATTCAAAATCCCGCGAGGGCAACCTTGTGTCGGTTCGATTCCGACCTCCGGCACCATTTTTTGATTCAGTTTATATTGTCTAATGATTAATACGATTAAACAGTTTTTTGAAAAAAACATCCAGACTCCTCCAAACTCTTCCGTGAAAGTGTCTGAACATTCACTTCAACTTGCAACTGCAGCATTGATGATAGAAATGATGAGAGCTGATACGGAAATAAGCGATGAAGAACAAAGAGTCATTACAGGTACAATCAAGGCAAAGTTTGTTCTGAGTGCAGAGGAGACAGAAACAATTATTAAGCTTGCTGAAGATGAGATATCCAAAGCAACTGGTTACTTTGAATTTACATCTCTTATTAATAAAGGTTATAGCTACGACCAGAAAATAAAAGTGGTGGAACATCTCTGGGAGGTAGCTTTTTCAGATTCTGTTCTGGATAAATACGAAGAACATATGGTTCGTAAAATTGCTGACCTCATTCATGTCTCGCATAAGGATTATATCGAGGCAAAGCTAAGAGTACGGAATAAATAATAAGCTCAAATTTCAGGCTGTAGGACAAATACCTACGCTGTATTAGGACAAAACCCCTTAATAATATCAGGTATTTGATGATATAATTTTAAATGGGAACGCTACAAAAGCAGGTTCTGGAAGTCCTTCATAATTTGAATTGGCTGATGGAATCTCATAATAGCTCTGTTGAACTGGTTGAAGTTAAGGGTAAGAAAGTAGTAGTCCGTTGCGTAGGACAGTGTCAAGCTTGTGAAACTGACTGTATAGGTGATGCTTTCAGGGAAAGAATGCCGGATATAGAGCTGGTGCTACAGTAGTATTAATCAGGGGTTATATTTTTTTAGTATCCTTCCTTTAGTATTCATTGCCACAATGATTAATTAACAAAGTTATACAACTTGTCTGGAAGTTAAAAAAAATATAAAATAGATCTCATATTCGACAGATCAGGTAATTTCATATAAGCAATGTTAAATAAGATAAGACACAAATCTATAATAAAGTTTGATTTGACCCTATGCAGTTTTCTGGTTTTCATATGTTTTTTTATGGGCAATACTGCTTATGGGTTTAATCCACTGCTGGTTGATTTCGCTATCGGTCAGGAGGCTCCAGGGTTCACTCTTAGTGATATTGAAGGCAAGCAAATATCGCTTGAATCATTTAAAGGAAAACCGGTTTTATTAAATTTCTGGGCCACATGGTGTCCTTACTGCAGAAAAGAACGGTCTCACCTTAATGATCTTCATAGGAAATACAAAGACAAGGGGCTGGTCATATTGTCAATATCAACAGACAGATCATTAAAGAAACTAAAAAAGTATATGGAAAAAACACCTGCTGATTTTATAGTCCTGTCTGACAGTGAAGGCCGCGTCTCATCATCTTATAATATAATGGGATTGCCTTCTTCGTTACTGATAACCCGGGAAGGCATAATCAAGTATAAGTTTACCGGGTTCAGGGAGTGGAGCAGTAAGGGATCAAGGGAACTTATCGATTCACTATTTTAGCAACAGTTTTATTCTTGACAAAATATCGTTACTATTATTAGAATTTCACTCATCTTTTATAATGTAATTTATTAAATCTTATAGGCTTTTAAGGAGGTAGAAATGTATCCTGATGATATTAAATATCACAAAGAGCACACATGGGTTAGAGTAGATGGAAAGAAAGCAACTGTCGGCATTACTTTTTATGCGCAGGAGACCCTTGGAGATATCGTATATATTGATGAACCAGAAATCGATTCCTCGGTAGAAGGCGGAACTGAATTTACCCAGATTGAATCAACAAAGGCAACTTCAGCAGTTATAAGTCCTGTAAGTGGAAAGGTTGTTGAGTTTAATGAAGAGCTTGGTGATGCTCCTGAAGTCATTAATGAAGAACCCTATGGCAAAGGCTGGATAGCTGTTATTGAACTTGAAGATGAATCAGAACTTGATAAACTGCTGGATGCCGGAGCATATGAACAATATGTAGAGGAAGAGGTGAAAGATAAATAATGAAAATCACTGTATTGGGAGCAGGACCCGGAGGATATGTTGCTGCTATAAAGGCTGCTCAGCTTGGCGCTGAAGTGACTGTTATTGAAGACGGAGAAGTTGGAGGGACTTGCCTGAACTGGGGGTGTATACCTACAAAGACACTGATAGCATCAGCAGAAGTACTGCATAAAATAAAAAATGCCAAGAACTTCGGCCTTGAACTTGATGGCACTGTGACTCCCAATATTGAAAAGATTGTTGAAAGAAAGAACAAAGTCGTAAGCACCCAGGTAAAGGGAATACGGGGACTCTTTAAATCATGGGGGGTCAACCTCATTGAGGGAAGGGGAGTTATTGTTGATCCAAAGAAAATTCAGGTGACTCTCAAGGATGGGACAACCCAGGATGTAGATACAGATAAAATAATCATAGCAACCGGATCACGCCCGGCGCAGATACCTGTTTTCCCTTTTGATGGAAAGAGAATTCTGTCCAGTGACAACGCAATAAATCCTGATTCCATACCGAAAAGTCTGCTGATAGTAGGAGCAGGGGTAATAGGGTGTGAGTTTGCTTTCATATATAAGGAATTTGGTTCTGATGTGACTATGGTTGAAATGATGCCCAATGCAGTATCAACGGAAGATGACGAGATCGCACAGATACTGGAGCGGGAACTGAAGAAGAACAAGATCAAGCTCCTCACCAATACAAGCGTAGATAAAGTGGATGTGAAAGATGACGGAATTTCTGTACAGCTTTCTGATGGTAAAATTTTAGAGGCAGAGAAGATGCTTGTTTCCATCGGACGTGCTGTTAACAGTGAAAATATGGGACTTGAAGATGTCGGGGTAAACAAGGGCCAGCGTGGTGAGATTATTATAGATGAAAAGCTACAGACAAATGTCGAAGGCATTTATGCTATCGGTGATGTGACCGGCGGGATAATGCTTGCCCATCTTGCATCCAAAGAAGGGATAGTGGCTGCAGAAAATGCCATGGGAGGGGACTCTAAAGTTAATTATGATGTGGTTCCTGCTGCTATATTTACAAGTCCTGAGATAGGATCGGTTGGACTGAGAGAAAAGCAGGCAGTTGAAAAAGGGATAAAATATAAAGTAGGAAAATTTCAGTTCAGGGGTCTTGGGAAGGCCCATGCAATGGGTGAAATAGTCGGAATGTTTAAAATTATTTCCGATCAGGAATCAGACAGGATTCTTGGCGCTCATATTATAGGTGCCCATGCGTCTGACCTGATTCATGAAATTGCTGTTGCCATGGAAAAGGGCCTGACCGTTAAGGATATTGCCCATACAATTCATGCTCATCCCACTCTTGCAGAGGGGATCATGGAAGCTGCAGAAGATGTTCATGACATGGCTATTCATTCACCAAAGAAGTAATCGGCTAGAATGACATGTCGGAAAGTATAAATAATGCCGCTTATATATACTTGATAATCCTCTTTAATAGTAGTGCTTTAACTTCCTGTAAATTAATATTAATTAATCGCAACCATTTAGATGTATTTTTTTATCCCCCTCTTTGGTAAAGAGGGGTTAGGGGAGATTTTATTAATGAATATATTATTAAAAAATCCCCCTTAATCCCCCTTTTCCTAAGGGGGAGATCTGAATAGTTACATTAATCTTGAATTCAGGATGTTGAATTCATTGAGAATCTGAACTAATAGCAGACTTTATGTTAATTTATATGTCAGCTATCTATATGATTTTTATGGACTAAAATTAATTTATGAAAACACGTGAAATCAGTGCAGGCAATATAAAAATTGGGAATAACAATCCTCTGGCTTTTATTGCAGGTCCATGTGTAATTGAAAGTGAAGAGTCAGCACTGAAAGCTGCCCGTCGAATTAAGGAGATTTCAGATAGTCGAAATATTCCTGTTATTTTTAAAAGCTCATTTGACAAGGCCAATAGAACATCAGTTAATTCTTTCAGAGGTCCTGGAATTAAAGATGGATTGGCAATCTTGGATAAGATAAAGAAAGAGACAGGGCTTGCTGTGCTTTCTGATGTCCATTCTGTTGATGAGATAGAGAGGGCAGCTGAGGTCCTTGATGTAATACAGATACCTGCTTTTTTATGCAGACAGACCGAAATTGTTATTGCTGCGGCCAGAACAGGCAAAACAGTCAATATTAAAAAAGGCCAGTTTCTGGCTCCGATAGATGTAAAGAATATAATTGATAAAGTACTGTCAGCGGGTAATAGCAATATTATGATTACTGAAAGAGGCACAACTTTCGGATATAACAATCTTGTCGTTGACATGAGAGGAATACCTATTATGCAGGAGTTTGGATTCCCGGTCGTATATGATGCTACGCATAGTGTGCAGCTTCCCGGAGGGCTTGGCAGCAGTTCAGGTGGTCAGCGTGAGTTCATAGAGACACTTGCAAGGTCTGCAGTTGCTGCCGGCTGTGATGCTGTGTTTATGGAGGTCCATGAAAATCCTGATGAAGCTCCCTGTGACGGTCCTAACATGCTGCCCATTGAAGAATTTTCTCTTCTTGCAGAAAGATTGACGGAATTGAATAAGTTGGTTAAAGGGTGGCAATCAGAAAATAATTAAGTGTTATTAGTATACTTGTACCCGGTGTCATTCCCGCTTGTCGGGAATCTTTCCGACTGATTCGGGATTAAAATAATGATTCTGGACAAGCCAGAATGACAGAGACATGGAATTGCGGTAGGGATCACTTAATGTTGAATTTATAAAAAGAATATTATGAAAAGGAATGAACTTATTGATGAGGCAAAAAAGATCCTTAAGATAGAGGCAGATGCTGTTGAGGCGCTTATCAACAGGATTGATGAATCTTTTGTCGAGTCCATAGATATTATGTATTCCTGCTCAGGCAAGGTCGTCGTGACCGGGATGGGCAAGTCAGGAATTATAGGTAAAAAGATTGCAGCAACTCTGGCCTCAACAGGAACACCGGCCCTGTTTCTCAATCCTGCTGAAGGAAGTCACGGTGATGTTGGAATGGTATCAAAAGGGGATGTAGTGCTGGCCATTTCAAACAGCGGGGACACGGAAGAGATTACAAGAATATTGCCGACATTAAAGAGACTGGATATCAGGATAATAAGCATGACAGGAAACAAAGAGTCTCTGCTTGCAAAGTCATCTGATGTATCTCTGGATGTTTCTGTCCATGAAGAGGCCTGTCCTATGGGGCTGGCGCCAACTGCTTCTACCACAGCGACCCTTGCAATGGGAGATGCTCTTGCTATTTCACTTCTTAATAAAAAAGGGATTACCGAGGATGATTTCGCGCTGTTCCATCCCGGAGGAAACCTTGGCAAAAGACTTATTCTCACAGTAGAAGACCTCATGCATTCCGGTGATGCAGTTCCAATTGTCAGTACAGACACTCTTATGAAAGATGCGATCATTGAGATATCATCCAAAAGATTGGGAATAACCGCTGTTACAAACGATGGCCATGTGCTTGAGGGTGTGATTACAGATGGAGACCTGAGAAGAGGGCTGGAAAAATGGGGAGAAGAATTTTTCTCATTAGAGGCTGGTGATGTGATGACTCACAAACCAAAGAACCTGAGAAAGAACATGCTCGCTGCCAAGGCAGTCGCAATCATGGAAAAATATTCTATTACAGTGCTTATGGTGACTGATGATGATAATAATATAGATGGTATACTTCATCTTCATGACCTGCTTAGGGCAGGAATAGTATAATTATAATTTCATTATTATGTCATTCCGCACCTGTCTGCCGACAGGCAGGCTTGATGCGGAATCCAGGATCTATAAATAAATGAATAAAGAAATAATAGATAAGGCCAGTAAGATCAAATTGGTAATCCTTGATGTTGATGGTGTTATGACCGACGGCAGTATTATCCTGGATAATGAAGGCAATGAACTTAAGCGGTTTCATGTCAGGGACGGTCATGGTATAAAAATGCTTGGTAAGGCCGGTATTGACACTGCTATCATTACAGGAAGACAATCAAAGGTCGTTGAGCTGAGGGCAAAAGAGCTGGGGATAAAGGAAGTTTATCAGAAGATATTTGTGAAGTCAGAAATATATGAGAAGCTTCTTATTAAGTATAATTGCGAAGATGAAAATGTGGCATTTATGGGGGATGATGTTGTTGATCAGGAGCTGTTTAAAAGAGCGGGATTAACAGCTGCTCCTGCTGATGCTGAAGAATCAGCAAAGAAATGGGCTGATATGGTCTCCAGCAGAAAAGGTGGAAGGGGAGCTGTCAGGGAGTTTGTGGACATAATTCTAAAAGCAACGGGCAATTGGGAAAAGGTCTCCGGGGAATCACTTGGTTAATCTTCCAACCATAATCACAGTCAGCAGAATTATTATTATCCTTCCATTTGTTCTGATTGCTCCCGAAAGTCCCTTCTGGGGCGCAGTGCTTTTTTCAATAGCTGCAACAACAGACTATTTTGACGGTTACTTTGCGCGCAAAACAAAACAGGTCACAAAATTCGGCATTCTCCTTGATCCTATAGCTGACAAGCTTCTGGTAATATCAGCTTTAATTCTATTTGTGGATATGGAGCTTATTCCGGCATGGATAGCAATTGTAATCATTGCCAGAGAGTTTATTGTTACCGGACTGAGAATAGTTGCCTTAACAAAAGATATAGTTATACCCGCTGAAATGGGAGGTAAAATAAAAGTTACTGCCCAGATAGCTTCAATAATAACTCTTCTTGTGGATAAGACACTTATTTCCTTTGATTTTTATGGAATGGGAATTCTGCTTCTCTGGGTTGCCATGATATTGGGACTTATATCAGGGGTACAGTACTTTATTTTATTTTGGCAACGGATTGAGATGACGGACTGGAATTCTTAATTCTTAATTATGAATACAAACTTTCTGTTATATCTATTAGTTCCCGCAGCATTTCTCATGGGCTCCATACCATTTGGACTTATCTTTACAAGAGGATCAGGAGTAGATCTAAGGAGCACCGGCAGCAAAAACATAGGCGCAACAAATGTTTTAAGAAGTGTTGGAAAAGTGCCTGCAATACTTACTCTGTTGTCTGATGGTTTGAAGGGAGCTGCTCCTGTACTCATTTGTAAGTATCTTCTAAGTACGATCAATCCAGAGATATTAACCGGTGAACTATGGATGTCTGCTGTTGGACTGTCTGCTGTACTTGGGCACATGTTTTCTGTATTCCTGGGATTTAAAGGAGGGAAGGGCGTTGCTACAGGCATAGGTGTGATTGCAGCCTACAGTCCGCCAGTGTCCCTTATAATGATCGGAATATGGATATCAGTTGCAATTGTTTCAAGGTATTCCTCACTTGCTGCTCTCGTAGCAGTATCGTCACTTCCGGTTATATATGTTATTCAGGGCGAATCAGCAATTACAATATTCTTTGGTATTATTCTTTCTGCATTAATTATTTTTAAGCATAAAACGAACATAATGAACCTTATATCCGGTGCAGAACCGAGAATAGGTAAGGGAAAGAGGCCATAGGTGATAGGTTATGGGTGAGGAAAAGAAAGCGGTTGTTCTGTTAAGTGGTGGACTGGATTCAGCTACAACACTTGCTATTGCCAATGCTGAAGGCTATGAGCTTTATGCACTTAGTTTTGATTATGGTCAGAGACATAAAATCGAGCTTGATGCATCCCGTCGCATTGCAGACTTTTATAAAGTAAAAAAACATCTTATCATAAATATTGATTTAAATAAAATCGGAGGATCTGCATTAACTGATGATATTGAGGTCCCAAAGAACAGAACAGAGAGCAGAGAATACAAAACTCAAGACTTAAAACTTAAAACTCATATTCCTGTTACTTATGTACCTGCCAGAAATACAGTGTTTCTATCTTTGGCTCTTGCATGGGCAGAGACTTTGAAAGCATCTGATATTTTTATTGGAGTCAATGCCATTGACTACAGCGGTTATCCTGATTGTCGACCTGAATATATAAAGGCATTTGAGAACATGGCTAATCTTGCGACTAAGGTCTCTGTTGAAGGAGAGATAAAGTTCAAAATCCAAACACCGCTTATTGAGCTCTCAAAGGCAGAGCTTATAAAAAAGGGTAGTGAGCTTGGAGTTGATTATTCACTCACATGGAGCTGCTATGATCCTCAATTCTCGGAGCACAGACAGGATTATATTCTATGTGGAAGGTGTGACAGTTGCATTCTCAGGGCCAGGGGATTTGAAGAAGCAGGTTTATCCGACCCGCTGATAGCTCTTTAATATTAACTTCATTTTCTGATCGCTTTTTTTTCTTAATTCCTATTGACACGTACTGAAACATCACAGAACAAAAGTTTATGATAAGTTGTAGGTATTTTTGTACATATAATTAAAAGCTGGCAATAGCGAACTTAGATTAATAATAGGTGAATAAAATATGGAAGGAATATTATGCCAAATGGTGCAGGCCGAGCGGTATTTGAATATAAAGGAGTTGATTGTTAGCGTACTTGGTTCATCGAAGAATGTGAGCAATCTGAGCTTTTCGGTGTACATTAGGACATCTAGACCATGTAAAATTGTATCGTGTTGGTACTCTTATATTTCTGGATGATGCACCATGGTATTCTCTAGGAGGAAGAACACATCATCGTTTTTGTGGGCCATATGAAGTAGTTGCAACGGATGATAAATTGCCACAAGATGCTGAACCCATATACAGAGATGATGATAATAGAATTATTGTTTTTAAAGAAGCCCATCCTAAAAATAGGCCGTGTCAAGATGGAATAGTTCCGAGAAACATAAATGGTACAAATGTCGAAGTTAATCAAACTGCAAGTAGATATCAATCTTTCCCTTATCGTTTTGGTATTCGACATGCTCCTAATTTTGAAGATAAGTGTATAGAGCATAAATAATTATGATTGCTAGTTGTTCGGAATACAGCATTCCATATACCGTAAGCTTCCCCATGAGGTAGACACTTCTAAATTGACAAATTGTAGTATATATACTACAATTATAGCATGATTACATTCGGTGAAAACATTCTTCTCTGGAGGCTGCAAAGGTCGCTTTCACAGGAGCAGCTGGCGGCCCTGTCCAATATCCCTCGTCCCAATCTCTCGGATATTGAGAAGGGAAAGAGGGATGTCACACTCTCTACCATCCGGTTTCTCGCAAATGCCCTCGGGGTGCTGCCAGGGACACTCGTTAACGGTGAACCACCGGAACATAAAAAACGCGGAGGGGATTTATCTCGTGAATATATGGAGCGTATAGCGGGTGCTGTTGCCAGCGGGAGACTTCCGAAGGATGCAGAAGAACTTCAACTTTATGAATTGTTAAGAGAAGTTCTCAACAGCAGTCTCAAATGCGCGCGGACAAGGCAGTCCCGTCTTCCATTGCCTACAAGAAAATCCGGGCTGGCGTGGCTCCGTTTGCGTGCGCTTTATCCACCGGAAACTGTCAACAGCCTTATTATGAGATCACGGGAGCATGCGGAAACGATATGAACAAGAGGCAGATAGATAATTTCTTCAAGACCCTAAATGCCGAGCTTCAGCAGGATGCCGGGGCGATCCTGACCGGTGCGGCCGCCGGAACCATACTTGGCAGTTCGCGGCCGAGCATGGATATTGATTTCGAGATCGAGCTCAAGGACCCCGCTGAACCGAATTGGGAGCAGATCGAATCCGCTATTAGGAAGACGGTGGAAAAGACCGGTATTTATGCTAACTATGCGGAAGACATCGACCGGTGGGGCATGATCACTCTGCTTGACTACAAAAAGGGAACAACGCTTTACAAAAGGTACGGGAAGCTGGCTGTAAGGGTGCTCGATCCGGCATACTGGTCAATCGGCAAGATGACACGATTTATAGATCCGGACATTCAGGACATGATTCAGGTCTTCCGTAAAAAAAAGACTCCGGTGCTGAGGCTTGCAAAGGTCTGGGGGAGGGCCCTGAAAGAAAGTCCGAGGTCAACGGCTCTTGCGGGCTTCCGACGACAGGTTGAGAGTTTCTTCGAGTCTTACGGCAAAAAGATCTGGGGCGAAAGTTTTGATTCAGTCAAAGTTATCCGGCAGTTTCATAAGGCCGCCGGGATTGAGGAATAATAAAAAGGGGAAGAAGAGGGTCAAACCTTCAATATACATTAAAGCAAGGTTCATAAAGAAGTCTGCTTGTTCTTCTAACCTATTCTTACTTTAATTGGACCCTATACAGCATAAAACGCCTGTTCTATATCAGCTGAAATATCATCCTTATCTTCTATCCCAACAGACAATCTGAAAAGCCCCTTTGTTATCCCTATTGATTGACGGTCTTCTTCGTTCATCTTCTCATGAGAGGTTGTAGCAGGTGAACAGATAAGGCTCTCAATTCCTCCCAGACTTAAAGCTGGTGTGATTAGTTTCAGGTTACGAATGAACTTATCAGCATTAATTTTACCTTCATCAAGCTCAAACGATACAACTCCTCCAAAGGCTTTCATCTGACTTCTTGCAATCTCATGACCATCATGGCCTTCCAGTCCGGGATAATAGACATTTCTGATCATGTTGTTCTGCTCTAGAGACTCTGCAATGTGCTGAGCATTTGAGCACTGTCTTTCTATCCTGATGCTGAGAGTCTTCAGGCTTCTCTCTAGCAAATAACAGGTGGAGGCATTAAGACTACCACCGAAGTTAATAGCCGAAGACATTATTTTATCAACTAAAGACTTTTTGCCAAGCACTGCTCCACAGCAGATATCACTGTGCCCTCCAAGGTACTTGGTCCCGCTGTGAATAGTAATATCAATGCCAAGGTCATGAGGATTCTGATTGATTGGCGTTGCAAATGTATTGTCTATGGCAGTTACTATATTTCTTGATCCAGCAAGCTTCGCTACAGCCTTTATATCCGTTATCTTCAGAAGCGGGTTTGAAGGTGATTCAATATAAATGACTTTTGTATTGTCTCTGATTGCTTTCTCTATGTCATCAATTTTATTACTGACAAATGTATACTCAATACCGAATTTATCAAACTCAGACATTGCAAAATGATGTGTGCCGCCATAGACGTTTCTCTGCAATACTGCATGATCACCCTGTTTTAAGAATGTAAACAGTACGGTGCTGATTGCAGCCATTCCTGAACTGAACAAAACTCCCTCTTCAGTGTTTTCCAAAGCAGATAGTTTATCAACCACAGCCTTCTGGTTTGGTGTGTTGAAATATCGGGGATAAACATTATTAGTAGCATCCAGATATTCAAAAGATGATGAAGTGTAAATAGGGGTATTAACACCACCGGTTGCCCGATCTTTGTGTGTTCCGCTATGTATACATTGCGTATCCTTTTTCATATGTTACCTTTCCTCCTTAATACGTATTTCTTATTTCATTCCTCCGAAAACAGCAAATATGCCGTATTTGTAATAGCAGTCAACATTGCTGAACCCGATATCTTTTAGCATTCTTAATTGCTCTTCAATTGTATCAGGTTGGTTTTCTTCAGCTTCTTTATATCGGGAGATTACATTATTGAATGGTTCACCTTCTATACCTCGAGCTGTCTTCTCAATGTCCATCCATTCCTGCCAGAGCTTCATATACCATTGCTCAAGAGAATCAACGGGCCCAATGGTTACATCAATATTCATGAAAAATCCGCCAGTGACCAGATGTGAATAGATCATCTCATAAAATTTACTTTTATCATCTTTGTTTAAATGATGTATGGCCTGGGATGACACTATAAAGTCATATGCTTTGTTCAGTTGACCCTGTTGTATGATTTCCTGAAAGCTGATTTGTTGAAACAATATGTTTGGATAATCTTTCAACCGCTCCTTTGCCTTTTGTAACATATCATCAGACCCGTCAATCAATGTCGCCCTTATTGACCTGTCAATGCTTAATAATTCATGGGTAATGATACCGTCTCCACATCCAACATCAAGGATATCTGCACCTGCTTTATTTGCAATGAAATATCTGTAAAAAGATTTCATGATCTCAAACATTCTTCTTCTCTCGACAATATAAATATCAGCATTATCTCTGTATTGTTGAACAAAATCAGGTCTGGCCCAGTTAGTATTATCAAACTCAGTCATAATCACTCCTTGTTTTATTGCTATAAATGTTTAAGAACTATCATTTTATTACTTCCCGCCTGAAATTCAAAGTGGACTTTTACCAGCTCTGAATCATTTCTATTATCATTCAGATATCTTCTCACATCATTTAGATAAATAACACTCCTATTTTTCTCCAAATGCAAAGATCCGGTTCAGTGTAAACTCAATGCCTTTCTCTGCTCTGTACTTCTCGAAATTTATGGAAAATGCATGCCTGAAACGCTCTCTGGATTTTTCATCAAGGGGTTCCATAAAAGGTATCAGGGCAGGGGACCACCAGTCTGCCACTTCTCCTCTGCTCTGGAAATATAAGGTATATTCCTTATAATCAGCATGGACATTATTAAAACCGATTATCCTGAGAAATATCTCATATTCATCCTTGCCAGGGAAATACCATGTCTCATGCATGTTTCTGTAAAGTTTTTCTAAACCCTGGTCCTGGATCGCGTAATTTATGCAATCAAATAAAGAAGGACAGAAATTCCTGCCCGGTATCTGAAAGGCTATTCTGCCGCCAGGTTTTAAAGACTGATAAATCAGTCCTGCTACTATGTGACGTTCTTTTATCCATTGTAATGCCAGGTTGGAATAGACCAGATCAAAGGTATCTGTAAAAGGCATTGACTGAGCAGGTATATTGTGAAATGTTACATTTACAATTTCACGGCATCTGTCTGTTGCCCTGCTGATCATCTCAGTTGAGGGGTCTATACCTACTACATTCCCTTCATGAGTGAGGCTTGCCAGCTCAGCTGTTATCTTGCCCGTTCCACAGCCGAGGTCCAGTATGAGATCATTTTTTCTCACTTCAGCCAGTCTTGTAAGCTCCATACCTGATTCAAACTGTTGAATGTTAACTCTGTCATACTTCTCAGCATCCCATTTCATGGCATACCTCCTTTGGTCTAATACCGTCCCTTAAGGGAGGGATAATAATTTACAGACAATAAAAAAAGCCACGGTGTTTAAACCGTGGCTTACTGGTATTCAGATTATCTATTAACTAGCTAATAGAATCCCCTTTCCGCCACGGCATTGCCAGCCACGCAGACTTAAGAAAACTAATAACATGTAACAGATTTATTGTAATCATGATTTTAAATATAAATTAATTAAAACCTCTATGTCAATACAAATTATGATAACTACTTTTTCACACTTGCATCTTCAATAATAACAGCATACTTGTAACCGCTTCCAAAGTCCCTGTCTTTGGAGAAAGTGCCTTTTAAAGTAACAGTATCACCTATAGCAAGAGTTTCCTGCGAAGTTACAATCAGATCATTTGTGCCTTTTGACGCATCACCACTTCCGTCCTGAATGTGGATCCAGTTTTTTCCCATTATCTGGGCAGAGAATTTAACAACTGTGCCGCTCAATACAATTGTTTTCTTGTCAAGCTCGGACTGTTTTTCATAAAGCTCTGCAACTGTATAAGCATCAGGACCTTCTGCCTTTTTGACTTTTGTTACTTTTATGGGCGTTTTTACATCTGCTTTTTTCTCCACTGAGCTGGTCTGGGCTTTTCCCTTGACACCACCAGAAAAAATTATGGTATCGAAAGTACGGTTCAGGCTTTTACTCGTGAAGTTAGTCATCACAGAGCCAGGCTTAAAAGACATTTCCTGACCAATTGATATTTTGGTTTGAGGAATAGCCACCCAGGTTTTGTTACCGTCTTTTTCGATATTGACGTAAGTGTAACCACCACTGCTCAAAGTTTCAACAACCTTGCCTGATAAATTGTTTGCCATGGATGTCCCACTAAAACTGATTAATGTCAGTGTGAACATTAGTAAAACTATAAATAATAATTTTTTCATTTCATATCTCCTTAACACGTCCTACTTCTCCACTTACTAGACGGACCTTGATCCCGTATGGGTGAGTAGGTGATTTTGTTAAAATGTCTTTTACAATCCCTTTTGTCAGTTTTCCACTGCGCTGGTCTTTTTTTAGAACTATTGATACTGATAAATCCGGTTTTATATTGAAACGTATATTACCGTTCTTTGATTCTATCATTTGATATATTTCTTAGCAGGAGGGTAGGTTACTTTATTATTTAATTACTGGGTGTCTCAGGTGTGTCGTTGGATGAGACAGCATCTTCAACCTTGGAATCTGTACCTTCAGGATTTGCAGAGGATTCCATAGCATCCTTGTTACGTCGATTTCTTTTCTCTTCCTGCTTCTTTTTTCTTGCCAACTCTTTTTTACGCTTATTACTGCTGTACATCCCGGCACGCTTTGAAATAATTACCTCCCTGAGTTACTAGTCTTAATAATCCCTAATTATGAAAGCCATAATTTCACTGATTGATTGCTATGAAAATGCGATTTAGAAAGCAGTGAAAAGGTGGAACAGTTTTAAAAAGCAGTTCCCCCTTAGAGGGAACTGCTTCGCAGATTAATCTTTAGTAATATTAGCTGCTTTCGGTCCCTTTTCTCCTTCAACAATATCAAAGTTTACAACTTCGCCTTCACTCAGATTTTTAAAGCCCTCTCCCTGAATCTCAGAATAGTGCGCAAATACATCTGAACCTCCATCCTCAGGTGTGATAAAACCAAATCCTTTGGATTCATTGAACCATTTAACAGTTCCTTTTGCCATACTGTAAAACCTCCTTCTTAATGAACCGGATCAATCAACCCGGCTTTAATAAAAAAAACCACAAAGTTTAAAGTCTTTGTGGCGTTACCATCGTCAAAAACTCCCAAAACTTCTTAACATGATGGCATCTTTGATCAAGAAATGTCAATAGAATATTTCATGATTATTGAGTTATTCCAAGCTCTTTAACAGAAGCACTTTCTCCCGCTATATAACCGGTAGTCCAGCACACTTGAAGGTTAAATCCGCCGGTTGGTCCGTCCAGGTCAAGTATTTCGCCTGCAAAGTACAGGTTCTTTAGCAGTTTTGACTTCATGGTTTTTGGGTTTATCTCTTTCAGGTTTACACCTCCTGCAGTAATAATCGATTTGCCGAAACCTAAAAGACCTTTAACAGTGAACGGAAACTCCTTTAAAAGCAGTCGAATTTTTTTTCTCTCATCCTTTGTTATGGAGTGGGATTTTTTCTTTTGGTCTATATCTGTAAGTTCCAAAAAAACAGGCACAATTTTTCTTGGTAGAAAACCGTAAAGAATATTCTTGATTGATTTGTTCTTATGGGTTTCAAGATCACGAAGAATTCTGATTTCAAGTTTGTTGTGGTCCAGAGCTGGTTTGAAATCTATAAAAAGTTTAACTTCTCCATTTGACAGCAGTTTTCCTGCTGATTTACTCATGTCCAGTATTATAGGGCCGCTAAGTCCATAATTAGTAAACAGGGCCTCACCAAACCGGTCTTCTTTTTTACGGTTATTTTGATAAAGAGAGATAAGGACATTTCTAAGGCTTACCCCCTCCAAATCTTTAACCCATTTTTCCCTTACTAATAGCGGTGTCAAAGCAGGCTGAGGTTTAGTTATGGAATGGCCGAACTGCCTGGCCCAATTGTGACCATCACCGGTTGAACCTGTTTGAGGATAAGACAGACCTCCCGTTGTAATAAGGTAATTAACGGCTTTGACAGTTTTGTCATCCTGAAGAGTAATCCCATCTATCCTGTTTTCTTTTTGGACAAATCTTTTTATATTGCAATCGGTAAGAAGGGTGACGTTGTTTTTTAGTAGTCTTGTAAAGAGATTCAGTACATCCCACGCCCTGTTGCTTTCAGGAAATACCCTGTTGCCTCGTTCTATGACTGTTGCCAGCTTATTATCATGAAAGAAATTCAGAGTTTCCTCTATGCCGAACCGATGGAGACCGCTTAAGAGAAATTTACCATTCTTTCCGAACTGGTCTGCAAACTTACGGGGATCTCTTTCCGCATTCGTAATATTGCAACGTTCTTTCCCTGTCATTAATAACTTTGCTCCAGGAGCATGGTTTTTTTCGAGCAGAATGACTTTGGCACCGCACTGGTATGCGCGATATGCGGCCATCATGCCTGCCGGGCCTGCCCCGACTATTGCCAGATCGTATATTTCTGATTGTTTCATCATTTTAAATAAATTACTGTTGTAAGTTTATCATTTGCAGGATATATGTTGATATAGATTTTTTTATACATTAGCTGCAAAGCAATTTCATTATAACGGTATGCTATACTTCAACAATATTTTTCAGAAGAGTGAAATTAATAGAATAATTGAAAGGATTTGAGCAATATGAGCAGTGAACCTAACAAAGTTATTTACTCCATGGTGGGGGTAAGTAAATACTATGATAAAAAACCTATTCTTAAGGATATTTATCTTTCCTACTTCTACGGAGCCAAGATCGGTGTTTTAGGACTTAACGGATCAGGAAAGAGTTCACTCCTTCGTATACTGGCCGGCAGAGACAAAGAGTTTAATGGTGAGACTGTTCTTTCTCCGGGACATACAGTCGGATTTCTTGAGCAGGAACCGGAACTGGATGACACTAAAACTGTAAGGGAAATAGTTGAAGAAGGTGTGCGGGAGATAGTTGAAACTTTAAATGAATATAATCAGATAAATGAAAAATTTTCAGAGCCCATGTCTGATGATGAGATGACCAAGCTAATTGAGCGTCAGGGTAACGTGCAGGAAAAACTTGATGCCCTGGATGCATGGGACCTGGATTCTAAATTGGAAATGGCAATGGATGCGCTGCGATGTCCCACAGGTGACACTCCAGTCAAAACACTTTCCGGAGGAGAGAGAAGGAGAGTCGCACTGTGCCGGCTTCTCCTGCAAAAACCGGATATTCTTCTTCTGGATGAGCCTACAAACCACCTTGATGCTGAGACAGTAGCATGGCTTGAGCAGCATCTTCAAAGATATGCCGGGACCATAATAGCAGTTACTCATGACCGCTATTTTCTTGATAATGTTGCAGGCTGGATACTTGAACTTGACAGGGGAGAGGGGATCCCATGGAAAGGCAATTACTCATCCTGGCTGGAGCAGAAGAGGAACCGTCTTCAACAGGAGGAGAAGTCAGAAAGTGACAGACAGAAGACTCTTCAGCGCGAGCTTGAATGGATAAGAATGTCTCCAAAAGGAAGGCATGCAAAGTCCAAAGCCAGAATCAGCTCTTACGAAGCGATGTTAAATCAGGACACCGAAAAAAAATCAAAGGAGCTTGAGATCTATATGCCTCCGGGACCCAGACTTGGTGATGTGGTTATCAATGCTGATAATGTCAGCAAGGCCTATGGTAATAACATACTTGTTGAGGGAATGACTTTCTTATTGCCGCCCGGTGGAATTGTTGGGGTAATCGGACCTAACGGTGCCGGTAAAACAACCCTCTTCAGGATGATCACGGGGCAGGAATCCCCTGACTCAGGGTCTTTTAAAACAGGAGATACAGTCAAACTGGCTTATGTTGATCAGAGTCGTGATGACCTTGCACCGGACAAGTCAATATGGGAGGTGATTTCTGACGGACTGGATGTAATCCCTCTCGGTAAGAGAGAAATGAACTCACGGGCTTATGTTTCCAGGTTTAATTTTTCGGGTAGCGAACAGCAGAAAAAAGTATCAATGCTGTCTGGTGGAGAGAGAAACAGAGTGCATCTTGCCAGGATGTTGAAACAGGAAGCCAATGTGCTGCTACTTGATGAGCCTACAAATGACCTGGACGTAAACACAATGCGTGCCCTGGAAGAGGCACTGGAAAACTTTGCAGGCTGTGCTGTTATAATCAGCCATGACAGATGGTTCCTGGATCGTATTGCTACTCATATACTGGCTTTTGAAGGTGACAGTAAGGTTGTCTGGTTTGATGGTAACTATACTGAATATGAAACAGACAGAAAGAAGCGTCTTGGAGCTGAAGCAGATCAGCCCCACAGGATAAAGTACAGGCATTTGACCAGGGGTTAGAGATACGGTAGTTATTATAAGTAAATACAAGTGATATATTTTTTCTTCTTTGAAAAAGTGGCCAAGGGTTCAAGTGAAAGGAAGAATGAAATAAATAATAATTCACGATGGTGCAGTTAAAGAAATCTTTTATGTTTTATTTGTTCCCTTGAAACCTTTTACACTTTCCCTACCGGCGCCATATATATCGTAAACTCGTCATCTCCATCTATTTTTAAAAGTCTGTCTATGAGGGATTGATTATATGCTGCTACTGCGCATGTACCCGCATTAATGGCTTCACAGGCCAGGTATAAATTTTGACAGACATGTCCGGCATCTATGGCAATGACCTTATGGGCTGCGATGTCATATCTCCATTCCATACGATAGGGGATTGTTGACCAGATAAAACTTACCGGGGCTTTTCCAAGGAAGGGTTGTCCAAGCGCAGCTTCTACTATAAGATCTCCAAGATTTTCTTCATTGTGTTCGAACAAAAGCTGGTGTTTAAACGGAAGATATCTGTAAATGCCCTGTTCCAGACCTGACACATTTAAAATGCACAGGTATGTTTCAAATGAATGCCTGCATCCTGCCGACGGCACAGTTCTATAGGCAGTAGCTTCATTAACTTTTTTCCGGATTCCCTGTGTGGCCCAAAGCAAAAAAGAAAGTTCATCCAGGCTTAATGGCTGTTGTAGAAATTTTCTATGACTTTTGCGATTACCTATAGCTTTAATAAGATCGATATCAGGTATATTCACCAGTTTGTTCACAGGAGTGAGATTAACTATGGTGCGTTTTTCAGAAACAGGTTTTTCGATAGCAGGGGGCGTTATACCGCGATTTTGATCCGACTGATGAAAATCGATCATCAGTCGTACACTGTCTTTAAGAAAATATCTGTATTGATCAATTGATGCCTTGTCCATAGTTGCTCCTTTATATTAAAATTAAATATCTCAGATTCTATAACTGTATTCTACTATTGAAATATTAATAATTTATCACTATTTTATTATCTTGTAACTTTTTTATACTGAACACAAAAGGAGTTAAATGCCAATACTAAGAGGACATCACCTGATTTGCCTTCATTTCTTTCGTGGCGAAGGCTACAATAAGACTTTCATTAACAATCTGAAAAAAGTAATAGACCTTGCAGAAAAGGAGAAAGTAACAATATCTATAGGTGCTGATGATGTATGCAGACATTGTGATTATCTCAAACAGGGTAGGTGCGAATCATCAGATAATGCAGATAAAGTCATACAGAAAATGGACATAAAGGCTCTGGCATTGATTGGTCATTCAGATGGTGATAAAGTGAATTGGGCAGAGCTTAAAGATGAAGTGAGAAATATATTTTCGGATTGGTATTTTCAGTACTGTACAGAATGTGAGTGGAGAAAGGCATGTGAAAAGGATAAATATTTCAAGGAACTGCTAAAACAACTCTGACCATCATCTTATAATAACTTAATACATGATACTATTATATCCACCTGTTGCAAAGCCCGGTGAGCCGCCTGCAGGCATTGCCAGGCTTTCAAGAGTTCTGGCATCTCATAATATAAACCACACAGTTATTGATGCAAACCTTGAGGCGTTACAATATATTATAAATGACACTCGCCTGAACCCGGCTATTAAATATGATAACTGGACAGCCCGTTCATTACGAAATATCTCAGATAACTATAATTCATTAAGAGACTTCAAAACTTATAATAATCTTGACAGATATAAACGAGCAGTTATTGACCTGAACCATGCAGTTGAGTCCTGGTCTAACAGTGGAGCCTGTCCGGGGATAACAAACTACAGACATAATGAACTTTCCCCCTTGAGAAGCGAGGATCTTTTAAAGGCGGCTGAATGTCCTGAAGATAATCCTTATTTCCCTTATTTCAGCAAGAGATTAACTTCCCTTGTTAATGACAGTTCACCACGGTTTATCGGTTTTTCTCTCAACTATTTAAGTCAGGCATTAAGCACCTTTGCTATCATAGGTTTTCTGAAAAAAAGGTTTCCTCAACTTTCTACTATTATCGGAGGAGGGCTCGTCACATCCTGGCTGAATAATCTTGCCTGGCAAAATCCCTTTAAGGGTCTGGTTGATCATGTTGTAGCAGGGCCGGGAGAAAGACCGTTGCTTGAAATATTAGGGGTGAAAGATATTAGAGATGAATGTTCACGACCGGACTATTCATCTTTACCTTTAGATAATTATCTTTCACCCGGGGTGGTACTGCCTTATAGCGCTTCAAATGGATGTTATTGGAATAAGTGCTCTTTCTGTCCTGAAAAGGCTGAAAGTAATCCCTATGTCCCGGTTCAGGCTGATCATGCTATTAGTGACCTTAACAGGCTCGTTGCAGAATCAGGTCCCCAACTTGTCCATTTGCTGGACAATGCGATCAATGCTTCGCTGTTAAAGAAACTTGCCGGTCATGCAATGAACACTCCCTGGTATGGTTTTGTACGCATAAGTCAACAGCTTACAGATCCTGACTTTTGTATGGACCTTAAAAGATCAGGTTGTGTAATGCTTAAGCTGGGGCTGGAGTCAGGAGACCAGGGAGTACTGGATGAAATGCAAAAGGGTATTGAGATCAGCACTGCTTCACTTGTTCTGAAGACACTGAAAAAAGCGGGAATTGCAACTTATGTATATCTGATTTTCGGCACTCCTGCCGAGACAGAGCGTAAAGCAGGGAAGACCCTTGATTTTGTTGTCAGCCATAACGAGGAAATAGACTTTCTTAATGTTGCGCTGTTCAATATGCCTGTATGCGGCCCTGAAGTTTCAAAGTATAAGACCAGAGAATTTTATGCAGGAGACCTGTCTCTTTATACAGACTTTGAACATCCTGCCGGCTGGAACAGAAAAGAAGTGAGAAATTACCTGAAAAATGAATTTAAAAGAAACAGGTCAGTATCAAAAATATTAAATCATGACCCGCCATTTTTCACATCTAACCATGCACCATTCTTTGTTATGCAAAGCTGATTAAGAGAAATTAATATTGGCTCATCGTGAAAGAGAGTGGGTAAATCATAGTGAAAATGATATGATTATCCTTAATTCCCCCCTTTAGAAAAGGGGGCCTGCCTGCCGGTAGGCAGGGTTAGGGGGGATTTGAAGATACAGGGTAGCGACTATGCTTTCATATAATAAAAATTTAAAACAATTTTCAAGAAATCTCAGAACTAATATGACTGATGCCGAGCTATTACTATGGTCAAGGATCAGGCGAAAACAATTAAAAGGAAAACAATTTTACAGACAAAAGATTATAGGTAATTACATTGCTGATTTTTATTGCCCCGAAACAAAGCTGGTAATAGAGGTTGACGGCGGTCAGCATTACGAAGCAGAAGGAAAGGACAAAGACCACATGAGAGACGATTACATGAAGAGACTCTGTATAAATGTTCTTAGGTTTTCAGATAGAGATGTGTTGAAACGAATTGATATAGTAATAGAAAAAATATGGATAAAATTATGATTTATAAAATCTCCCCTAACCCCTCTTTGCCAAAGAGGGGGACTAATGCACGCTGAAATATTTATAATTTACCCACTTGATTACACGAAGACCCTTAATATTTAACAAGTCTAATGCATTCTCTATTTCATATTTTCGACAAAATTATATATTTTTAGAGATATAAAAGGATAGCAGACACTCCAAATGCTCCCATTAATAATCCTGAGAAGAATGACATCTTGCTTGTGACTGTAGTGAATTGGTCTTTGTTGGAGAAGAAATAGGCCGTGCATATTACTATGTTCATCAGGAGTACAGATAGATTTATGTAAATGTCTGAAGTCTCAGATGAAGACAGTAAAGTGATAATGAATGCAGGAATGATCCAAAATAACAGCAGAAGCCCTGAGATAGTTACCAGAGCGCCAATATATGGGTTTATTCGCTTAAGGAAATTAGATATTGATATAACATGCTTAGACCGACTGAACCTGAAATCAAAGGCCACTGTTGATGAAGTTATATTTATAAGGTCAGACATGTAATCATGTTTTAAATTAATCCAGAATATGAAAGAGCTGATAATAATAATGGATATTAGGGATAGAGTGACTTGAATCAGATATTTGCAGGAAAGGGTAATGCCAAAATATAAGAATAACGTCAGCGACATTGAAATAAGAAATCCTGTGATCAGTGATTTTGACGGACTTAATTCTTGTAAATTATTTGATGTGTCCATATAGATAGGAGAAGGTGAAATATTATTCAGTGGAAATCCGCTTCATGTATTCTTCCCACTCCATCGGAAGGGAGTGCTTCTTTTTGTTGTTACATTCCTTGCAGGCCGGGACAATGTTGCCTTTTGTAGATCTGCCTCCGCGAATGATAGGAACTATATGGTCCATTGTAATGTCTTTTGGTAACACAGAAACTGCACAATAGTAGCACTTGCCCTCGCTGCATTTTCTCTTCCACCATTGAGTTTTGCGCAGGTCCCGGGCCTTCTGCTTTTCTCTCTTAATCTCCTGGTCTGTAACGTCGGAAATAAATTGGTCCATAAGCTATTTAATATATCATTATAGTACAGTTATAAACTCATTCACCACCAATAAAGATTATCAGTATATTGGTAATTTCATAAAAGCATAACAGACATTTAGAACTAAAGTAATATGAGATGTGTACATATCACGCATGCTAAAATGATTATATGAATGACCGTAACTCAAGATTAGTCTATTCAACAGACAGCAGTATTCCTCGAAAAAATAAATCTGTTACAGATGATCAGGTGAGTGCTGTAAACCCTGAACACCAGAAAGTAATCGTCAGGTTGGACCGAAAGGGCAGAGGAGGCAAGACCGTTACGGTTGTTGAAGGACTTCATATGAAACAGAACAGCAAGATGGCTTTTCTTAAGCAATTAAAGGGTAAGCTTGGAACTGGGGGGACAGTCAAGGATGACTGCTTCGAATTTCAGGGCGACCATTGCAACAGACTTATAGCTGAATTAAAGAAAATGGGATATAAGCCCAAGCGTTCAGGTGGATAGGTATAACTTCTTTATTGCCAGGACAATAAATATGGAGAGCACAAAAATATGAGGATGTTGACACATGTTTAGGGGACATGGCTGAAGTTAAAGGTAGGCTTAGTGATAAGTCTTACTTTAATATCAAGGTCAACACCCTCATTTCGGAGTATAACAGAATGATCTTTTGATTATCAATTGAAATATTTCATATGGTATGTATAAATGCAAGTGTGGTAAGTCTATGAATATCATATGGAAAGTGGCATAATAAATCCCCCAACTCATTAAAATGACAGGAGAAATAAATGGCAGAGATTGGAAAGATTAATAAACCTGTAGCAGAAAAATACAAAAATATGAGAAAAATATATTTTGTGAGAAATCTTTATCTTCCAAAGAATGCCACTGATCAGTATAAAATTATCTTTGATCGATACTGGAAAGAGGTTGAAGAACATATTGCTAAAATAGAAGTTGCAGGAAATGTTGCAAAGATATTTTGTGAAAGTTTGTACGTGTCCGGTGAAGATGCCAAGAAAATAATAAAGTCCATGAATGTGGCGCTCGAACAAATTGTTCAGAAAAAGATTGATGCCGGCGCAGAGTTATTACCTCTTGAAGATAAGGGAATATTTGGTTCTTATGTAGATTGGAATAACTGTATGATGGTTATAAGGACAGACAGGGTTTATGATAAGGTCCAGGAGGAATTAAAGGCTGTAGTAAAGGAGAGATTTAAATACATCAAAACAGTGCTTGAGAAGAATATTGGCAAGGCTGAGGCTGCAATGCTTATAATGCGTGGTGAAGACAGGGATCTCCTTGAGCTTCCTGATGATATAGAGTTATTTATAATTTCCCCTCCTGCTTATGATGACCTTGTAACGTTTATGCGAGACCGCAATGAAGGCAATGAGTTCTGGAGGGCCTGATATTTGTCATTTGAGATTTGCAATTTTGCTATTTATTCTTTCTAATATCCGTTACTGATTGTCCACCGATTCCCCAGTTGTCAGTCTCTACCTCTTCTATTACAACAAAGGTTGTTTTTGGGTTTTTTCCAAGGACATCAACAAGAAGTTGGGTTGCCCCCTTGATCAGTTCCTTTTTCTGGTCTGCTGTTACTCCACCTTCTTTAGTGATTTTAATATTAACAAACGGCATACTCACCTCCTGTAGATATTTTATTTAGTTACTAATTTAAATCAGAAGTAATTAAATATCAACAGCTGTTGGAAAGTAAAAAAGATTATTGGGGAGAATTTATAAATGCTACCGGTTCACGGGCGGTGTAAACTGATGAACTGCCCAGGGAGGTAATTGCTTGGGCCAGCAAGACAGAAATAAGTACAGATACTACGAGGGCAAAGGCAAGTCTGGACATTATATTATCAATAAATAAAAGCCGTTTACTTATTTTGCCTTCCATAATTAATAGTATTATGAATGAAATACAGGAGAATGTGATCTATATCACAAAAAAGATAATTGACAGAAAAGTAACCATTCAGTTACGGGTAGAAAATTGTGATTATTAATGATATCAAAAAGGTTTGTCACTCCCGCTAGTCGGGAGTCTGATGCCAAGATGATTCTGGACAAGCCAGAATGACAAAAATGAATGATTAGAGAGTGATTATATAAAAAAGCAGGAGTGATTATTATTCACTCCTGCTTAATGTATTTAAAGACTGTTGATCAGGATTTATTTGCCGACCGGTTCTTCTTCAAACTCTGCTTCTACTGTATCTGCATCTTCATGATTATGAGATTCTGTATTGCCACAGGAGCCACCACTGCATCCTGATGCTCCCTGTTCAGCCTGTGTGTCTTTATACATATGCTCTGCTACTTTGTGGGATGCTGTAGTTAAGACGGAAATGGCAGCCTTTATTTCATCAGAATTATCAGACTTGTCTTTTTTTGTCTTGCAGTCTTCAAGGGCAGTTTCTACTTCCTTTTTATCAGCCTCGGAAAGCTTGCTTCCATGTTCGCTCAATGTTTTTTCGACTGAATATATCAGACTGTCTGCTTCGTTCTTCGCCTCAATAAGCTGCTTTTTTTCCCCATCTTCATCTGCATGAGATTCCGCTTCCTTGACCATCCTGTCTATCTCATCCTCTGATAACCCGCTTGAAGCTGTAATACGAATAGACTGTTCTTTATTGGTCCCGAGGTCCTTGGCAGAAACATGAAGAATTCCATTAGCATCTATGTCAAAGGTCACCTCTACCTGTGGAACTCCACGAGGAGCAGGAGGAATACCGACAAGCTCAAAATTGCCGAGAAGTTTGTTGTGGGCAGCCATTTCTCTCTCACCCTGATAAACCATTACACCCACAGCAGGCTGATTATCTGCGGCTGTTGAGAAGACCTGACTCTTTTTAGCCGGGATAGTAGTGTTTCTGTCGATTAGTTTTGTAAAAACACCTCCAAGTGTTTCGATTCCAAGAGATAGAGGAGTCACATCGAGAAGCAGGACATCTTTAACATCACCTTTGATGACAGCTGCCTGGATTGCAGCGCCAACTGCTACTACTTCATCAGGATTAACACCTTTATTCGGCTCTTTTCCAAAGTACTCCTGTACTGTCTGAGATACCTTTGGTGTTCTTGTTTGTCCGCCAACGAGCAGGACTTCATCTATGTCTGATGTTGATAGACCAGCATCTTTTAAAGCATTTTTACAGGGTTTCAGCGAACGCTTTACAAGATCATCAGTTAACTGTTCGAACTGTGATCTGCTCAGCTTTGATACCATATGTTTTGGCCCTGAAGCATCAGCTGTAATAAAGGGCAAATTGATATCTGTTTCTGCTGCAGTTGACAGTTCTATTTTTGCCTTTTCAGCAGCTTCTTTAAGCCTTTGAAGGGCCATCTTGTCATTCTTCAGGTCAAACCCCTGTTCTTTCCTGAACTCATCAATCATCCAGTCAATGAGCTTAATATCAAAATCATCACCACCAAGGAAAGTATCACCGTTCGTAGAAATGACTTCAGTAATGCCTTCGCCTATTTCAAGAATAGAAACATCAAAAGTGCCTCCTCCAAGATCATATACAGCTACTTTCTCTTCCTTTTTGGATTCGATTCCATATGCCAGTGATGCTGCAGTAGGTTCATTGATTATTCTTAAAACATCAAGACCGGCGATTTTCCCAGCATCTTTGGTTGCCTGACGCTGGCTGTCATCAAAATAGGCAGGAACTGTTATAACGGCTTCTGTTACTTTTTCTCCGAGATAATCCTCAGCTGCCTGCTTCATCTTCTGTAATATCATTGCTGATATTTCAGGTGGTGAATATGACTTTCCACTTATCTCAACATGGGCATCACCATTAGGCGCGGCAACGATTTTATAGGGCAGTTTTGTAATAGCATCCTGAACTTCATCGGATTTAAATTTTCTACCCATAAGGCGTTTAATAGAAAAGATGGTCCTTTCCGGGTTTGTTACGGCCTGTCTCTTTGCAACCTGTCCGACCAGCCTTTCTCCCTTGTCTGTAAAAGCGACTACCGATGGAGTGGTCCTGTGGCCTTCCTGGTTAGGGATTATCACTCTTTCACCCCTCTGCACTACAGCGACAGCAGAGTTTGTTGTTCCTAAATCAATACCAATTGTGTGTGACATTTACATCCTCCTTTGATTTTTATCTATGCCTTACCTTCTTTAATATGTAAAACCGCAATTTGCTCAAACAGTGATTTCTCCAACTGAAGCAGGGGATCCAGATTAATTCTCATACTGTGTCTTAAAGCTGTTTTTTTACTGTCTGAGGATTTTATGTTCTTATCAGCTACTGTTAAGCTGGTCATCATATATTCATGTGATTTACTTGCCATTTTATGCTCTCCTTAATTAGTGTAAATACATTTTGATCCTGAAATCATATGTAACAGTGCAAAAGTAGTGCCAGCTCAAAATAGATCTTAAAAACAGGAAGATAGAGAGATAAACAAGAGCAAGCAGGACAGAACGGCCTATGGCAAGGTAGGTCAGCATGGCCGGTAGGCCAATTTGCATTATTGTTAATTACCTGTAAATTTGCAATTTTAAGTCAGAACCGTTATATAATGAGAGTTCTAAAATTAACTTATTCCAGGGAGGTGTTCCATGAGTGATCTGAAGCAAAGAATATATGAAGTGTCAAAAGACATGCAGTTGATTAATGTGGCCACTATTAATGAGGAAGGAAAACCCTGGGTAAGGTATGTAATGGGAAAGGCTGACAAAGATCTGGTTTTCCGTTTCTGTACTCACCTGGAATCAAGAAAGATCGGCCAGATAAGGAATAACCCTGACGTACACATCTCTCTGGGTGTAACAAGCCTTGAGAGCGCGAAGAACTGGGTGCAGGTTGAGGGAACTGCAGAAATATCTACTGAAAAGGGTGAACGCGATTCCTTCTGGTTTGATGATCTGAAGAACTATTTCTCAGGCCCTGATGATCCCGGCTATAGCATCATTATTATTAGACCCTCAAAGATCGAACTGGGGACAATGGGGAGCACCACTCCTGAGGTATGGGAGTCAGGCAGTTAAATTTTAAATTACGAATTACGAATTACGAATTACGAAAAATTGGAAGTTTTCATTAATGAAAAAACAGATATGCCAGTAATATGGAAGCAGTGATGCCTGCAAAATCAGCTATCAGGCCGCATGTAATGGCATAACGGGTCTTCCTGATTCCGACTGAACCGAAATAGACAGCTATAATGTAAAAGGTAGTATCAGTAGCGCCCTGAACAATAGAAGACACTCTGCCGACAAATGAGTCCGCGCCGTAAGTGTTCATGGCATCTACCATCATTCCCCTTGCTCCGCTGCCACTGAGAGGTTTCATAAAAGCAGTAGGCAGAGCGCCGGTAAAATCAGAATCAATATTTAGTGAAACAAGGAGTTTCTGGATAAGACCTATAATCATATCCATGGCCCCGGAAGCCCTGAATACACCAACTGCAACGAGTATGGCTATAAGGTAGGGAATTATTTTAATAGCAATATTGAACCCGTCTTTGGCACCGTCTATAAATGTTTCATAAACATTAACTTTTTTAATAACTGCAAGAAGTATAAAAGAAGTGATGATCGAAAACAGCAGCAGATTGGCAGCAACATTGGACACAGTTGCTATCTCTTCCCTGCTCATCTGAGACAGGAAAAATATAACTGTACCGATCAGCAGGGCAAAGCCTCCAAGATAAGACATGATCACTTTGTCCAGTAAATTGATCCTTTGATAAATGGATACACTGATCAGTCCAGCAAGGGTTGAAAAGGATGTTGCAAGAAGAATTGGAATGAAAATATCAGAGGGATCAGCAGCCCCCATCTGGAAACGGTATACCATTATTGTAACAGGAATTAGCGTCAGTCCTGATGTATTCAATACAAGAAACATGATCATACTATCAGATGCAACATCTTTATTCTTGTTGGTACTTTGCATTTCCTTCATCGCCTTAAGTCCAAGGGGAGTGGCAGCATTGTCCAAACCTAACATATTGGCAGACATATTCATCATGATTGAACCTATGGCAGGATGGTCCTTGTCCAGTTCAGGGAAAAGACGGTGAAAAAAAGGGCCTACTGCCCTGGAAAATATTTTGACCACACCACCTTTTTCACCGATCTGCATGAGCCCCATCCATAGAGTCAGGACACCTGTCAGACCGAGGGAGATTTCAAAACCGGTTTTGGCATACTCAAAAGTGGCAGTCATGATATTGGAGAAGACTTCAATGTCATGAAAGAAAACAAGCTTGACAATGCCGATTAAAAACGCGCTGAGAAAGAATCCGACCCAGATGTAATTTAAAACCATGCACTATAGTACCACAGTGATATTTATAGGGATTACATGTGGGACAGAGGAAGATAGGAAACGAATCTGTTGAATATGAGTCCAGGGATGAATTGATGAATATGTACTGTCAGGTCTATTTGGACGCTTTTGATAAGAATCCATCAACAAGATCTACAAGGTCTGATATTTCCGGTTTACTTATCTCTGCATCGGCTCCTACAGATTTGCATTTCATTGACATCTCCGGGCTGATCAATGATGAAAAAACTATACATGGGATATGCCGGAGTGCTTCATTAGATTTTATGTTCTTAATGAGATGAAGCCCGTCCATCTGTGGCATCTCAATATCCGAGACAATGACATTTAAGTGGTCTTCAATTGCCTTGAAGTTTTCACCATTAATGATTGTGGTTAATTTGTCCCAGGCTATTTGTCCATCGTTGGCACTTATGACTTTGTATCCGGCCTTTTCCAGGGTCATGACTATTATTTTCATTATATAATTTGAATCTTCAACAACAAATACTGTATTTGCAGATCTGTCCACTCCCTGTTCTTTTTCAGCTTTAACGTCTTTAGCGTCACTCTGCATACCGGAATCAGGGTAAATATCTGATGTTATTTTTTCAAAGTCCAGCATCAATATCATTCTGTTTTCAAGTTTAATAACAGCAGTAACGCTTCCTGATTCAGATGAGGACATGCCTGTGAGATGCTCTATCTGCTGCCATGAAAGCCTCTGGATTCCAACAACTTTACTAACACAGAACCCGACCATTGAATTATTAAATTCACTTACTATTACATATGATGAAGTTCTGTCAATATCATCAATCACTCCCAGGTGTTTCTGTAGATTAATGATCGGAACAACCTGGCCTCGCAGATCAACAATCCCTTCCAGCGACGGATGTTCATTTGGAACAGGAACTGTTGCTTCAGGAAACCTTATAATTTCACGCACCTTTGCAACATTAATTCCGTACGTGCTGTTATCGATAAGAAACTCTATTATTTCGAGTTCATTTGTTCCTGACTCCAGAAGAATGTCTGTTTGGCTTGTGTGAGTGCTCATTATGGCTTGCTCCTTATATATTATAAATTCTTATGAGTTCGGCCTCATTTTATACCTGATAAATCATGTTGTTCAGCATTATCAGTCCAAATAAGTAAGCAATACAATATTATTACTTACATATTTATACGGAATAATTGCGAACTTCTTTAGGGGAATTAAAATATGGGATATGATTTTACTGCGAGTATTGATGTATTTCACACAAGAATAGGTAACATCCTGTTAATAAAGCATTTGTTTGGCGTGTGAAAAAAATATTATTTTGCTATATCCAAATTTCTGGCTTTTTCTTTAACTCTTGTTAAAAAATCATTTCCAAATATGTCTTTAATAATAGTGGATATATTTGTATCAAGTGTGCCGGTCTGACTGTTAATGCTGTTGCAGGGGAAATCAAGAGCGTCATCTGATACTGATAACATTGTGGGCTTCTGGTCTGTAATTGCAAGGGGCCAGGTCACACATGAACGGGGTTTTACTTCATGGGGAAGCAGGCCATGTCCAAGGGCGACAGTATGAAGAGAGCAGAGAATATGATTATTATCATCAGGAAAGGCAAAGACACATAGACCGTTTTCATCGGCATCTATCACCATAAGATTATCTTCAGTTTCATCGAAAATATTGAGATATGCCGAGCCTTCTTTAAGCTCAGAACTGAATCGGGACGCATCAGGCATAAAACTCATGACCTTTGGCAGTTCATCTTTATCAATACAGATATCGTAACGTGAGCAACAGCACTCGCTTTTCCTGCAGGTGCCTGGTTTGCAATTATGAGTAATAGAGTAAATAGACTCCATGTCCACTTCTATATCGTCAATAATATGCAGGTTCTTCACTGGTTCTGAATAAGTAATTTGGTGCCGTCTTTAAAAAGGGTTTCTACCTTGTTTACCTTGACTATTGCCATTACAACTCCCACGCCGAATTTTGGATGGTCTATTAACTGATCTACAATAAAATTTCCATCGATACTGTATTTTTTGGCACCTGAAAGGTCTCCTCCTGAAAGTTTAGTAATATGTTCATTATAGGTCTCTTCAGGAGTCTTTCTTTTCCTTCCAGCACGTTTGACAGTTTTGCCGGTTTCAGGCGGCTGTGAGCGATAGTTGTGCAGACCATTACAGGTATTGCATTTGACCTTTTTTGGCTTATTATCAACTATGGCAGTAATTGTATGGCCCAGTTCAAGTTTGCATTTTGTACACCATGAAACTACTTCTCCACCGACTGTATATCCATCTGTCATGTTTTTGTCCTCTATCTATATTATGTTGGTTATATTAATAAGGTGCTATATTAACTTATTAACATATAAATTTCCCGCCTGTCATAAAATAATTATTATGGTCATGTTAATATGGAAAATATGCAATTAAATTGATAAAACATAAGATGCCGTAATGGCTGGAGATGTTATATTGAGGAGGGTCAGGTGACAAACCGGACAGTTACAATATTTAAACCATATCTTTTTAAAAAAGGGCAGAAAATAAGAATAGACGGATCAAAACGTAACGGTGACTGGGAGGTTATTGATTTGACTGACCGTAAGGTCACCCTTCGGTGTCCTGTATCGAATAGGCAGTTTGAATGGGACCTGTTCTGTTATTACGTGGAAGATAATGACAATACTGCCTGGCCACAGAAAGATTGAAAAAATCAGACCATGATAGTGACCGGGCCTGTAATTATTAATATGCCTGTTATGATTGTGTTGAGTATGAGAATGTTTTTTTCAATCCAAGCTTGTAAAATAAAAACTATTGAAGAGCTTTGGACTTGAGGGCAGGTTTTTTCTTGAGCGGTTTCTCTTTACAGACCCGACAAATCGTGGAGCCTTTCGCATCATAGCAGCCTTCTTTATCAATCATTTTCTCAAGGTCATCACAATAGATTTTTTTGCTTTTCATGTAAATAGTTTAGGCCCAAGATCATTTAAAAGCAAGGATATAACATAGTTAAAGGATATTTTGATGTTTTTAAGCGCTATTAGTCTTAATTTAAGATGAAGTGGTGCTTATAGGATGATATTCATGTATAGTAAGTATAATGAAATTTAAAGACCTGCATATTCCGAAAAAAGTTCTGGAGGGAATCACTGCCGCTGGTTTCAGTGAATGTACACCGGTACAAGCCCTTACCTTGCCTGAGGCGCTCAAAGGTAAAGATGTTGCAGGCCAGGCACAGACAGGTACAGGTAAGACAGCGGCTTTTCTGATTGCTATATTTTCCCGTATGCTCAAGCTGCCGTCACCCGGCAAAGGTCCATATCCTCGTGCTCTTATTATTGCACCGACCCGTGAGTTGGTAATCCAGATAGAGGAAGAAGCAAAGCTGCTAGGAGGACCGTCAGGCTTAAGAATTCTATCAGTGTTCGGCGGAGTTGATTATCTGAAACAACGTGAGCAATTGTCAAAGCAGGTGGATATCCTGATAGGAACTCCGGGCAGGCTTATTGATTATCTCAAACAGAAAGTTTATAGCCTGAAAAAGACCCAATTCCTGGTTATTGATGAAGCTGACCGCATGTTTGATATGGGGTTTATCAGTGATCTCAGGTTTATGCTCAGGAGGATGTCGCCGTATGACAAACGGCAGTCCATGCTCTTTTCAGCCACACTCTCTAACCGTGTTATGGAATTATGTTATGAACACATGAACATGCCTGAGAAGTTTTCTGCTACCCCGGAAAAGATCACGGTCGAGCAGATTGAGCAGGAGATGTATCATGTTGGCCTGTCCGAGAAATTCGGGTTTCTCCTGGGGTTTTTGAGAAGAGAGCATGGCGGAAGATATCTGGTATTTTGCAATACCAAGGCAGCGGCTGAAAAACTTGAGGCGCTTCTGACCGCAAACGGGATCTCAACAGCTGCTATTACAGGTGATCTTCCTCAGAAGAAAAGGATGAAGGTACTTGCAAGTTTCAAAGATGGATCGTTACCTGTTCTTGCTGCAACAGATGTTGCAAGCCGGGGACTTCATATTGACGGAGTAACTCATGTAATTAATTATGATTTACCCCAGGACCCTGAGGACTATGTTCATCGTATAGGCAGGACTGCACGTGCCGGGGCTGAAGGAAAGGCGATCAGCCTGGCTTGTGAAAATTATGTGCATTCCCTTGAAAGTATTGAGGAGTTTATAAAACAGAAGATACCGGTAATGAATATTACAGAGGACATGATAGTTACGGAATATACCAGAAGGGCCAGCCGTACCAGTCGCAGGAGTGAAAGCACTCGGAGAAAAACATCCGGGCAGGCCCGAACAAAATCAAAGTCCTCCAGGTCCGGAACCTCTGGTCGTGGTATTGATAAGCCGGGACATCGGGACAAACAGAGAAAAGAATCCTATAAAAAACCGTCAGCCCGCCAGGATAGAAAACGTTAGCCTGCAGTATTGCATTTCTAAAAAAGTCAACCTGCATTATATCTTTCGAATCTGGTAATATGTTCATCACGATTTAAATTATTTTGCATTAAATTAAAACCTCTTTGAAATATTTAAGTGTCCAAGGGGGCAAGGGTTTGGGAGTCAAGTGAACTGCTAAAAAATTAGTAAACAGATTTCTCATTTATTAAATTAAACAGTTTTATTGAAGAAGTTATAAAAGAAGTTTATTGAAAATAAAAGATCTTATGCATACATTTTTTGGGGTGAAATAAACACTTGAACCCTGGAATCCTCGAATCCTCAAACCCTGTTCATCAACTAAATAGGAGATAAACCTAAAATTACATATGGAAAATAAAATAGATAATTACTTTCAGATAATATCCTCAGAACTTGCTGTAAAACCATGGCAGGTAAAGGCAACAGCCGGACTTCTTGATGAAGGTGGAACAGTCCCTTTTATTTCCAGGTACAGGAAAGAAGCAACAGGAAGTCTGGATGAAGTTGCGGTTGCTTCAGTCAGGGACAGGCTTGAACAGCTGAGAGAGATGGACAAGAGACGTGATGCTATATTTAAATCTCTTGAAGAACGGGAGCTGTTGACTGACGAGCTTAAGGAAAAGCTCATTAAGGCTGATTCAATGACAGAAATTGAAGACATTTATTTGCCATTCAGGCCAAAACGGCGTACACGGGCAACTGTTGCAAAAGAGAAGGGACTTGAACCTCTTGCAGTAATAATATTTGCACAGGATGAAATAGATCCTGAAAATGAGGCAAAGGCATTTATTGACGATGAGAAGGGTGTTGACTCTGTTGATGTTGCGCTGGCTGGAGCCAGGGATATCATTGCTGAATGGGTAAGCGAGGATAAACATGCAAGAGAGAAGATGAGAGAACTTTATATGAATAAGGCTGTAGTTAAGTCAAAAGTAATATCGGGAAAAGAAGATCTGGGAATAAAATATAAAGACTATTATGAGTGGGAAGAACCTGTACAGAATATCCCGTCACACAGGATGCTGGCTATTCGCAGGGGAGAGCACGAGGAGTTTCTCATTCTCCGTATTAATCCTGCTGAAGAGGATGCAGTTGATCTGCTTGAGGCTATTTTTGTAAAAGGCACTGGACAGGCTTCTGCGCAGGTCCAGCTTGCCGTGCAGGACAGCTATAAACGGTTGCTCTCTTCCTCCATAGAAACAGAGATGAGACTTGCTGCAAAAAAACGCGCTGACAAAGAGGCAATAAAAGTATTTGTCGAAAACCTGAGACAGCTTCTACTCTCACCGCCCCTTGGCAGAAAAACTGTCCTGGCAATTGATCCCGGTTTCAGGACAGGATGCAAGCTGGTTTGTCTGGACCGTCAGGGAAAACTGCTTCATAATGACACCATATATCTACAGGCTTCAGAAAAGAAAATTAATGAAGCGTCAGTAAAGATAAGTGAACTCTGTAAGGAATATAAAATAGAGGCCATTGCAATAGGCAATGGTACAGCAAGCAGGGAAACAGAAACCTTTATAAAGAGCATTGGTCTTTCTAAAGAAATTAATATAATTATGGTTAATGAAAGCGGAGCTTCTGTTTACTCTGCTTCTGAAGTAGCACGTGAGGAGTTCCCTGATCATGACATAACTGTTCGCGGCTCTGTTTCAATCGGAAGGCGTCTGATGGACCCTCTTTCAGAACTGGTAAAGATAGACCCCAAGTCAATAGGAGTAGGGCAATACCAGCATGATGTTGACCAGGCAGAATTAAAGAGAAACCTCGATGATGTTGTAACCAGTTGTGTGAATGGAGTGGGTGTTGAGGCCAATACAGCCGGCAGGCAACTCCTTACTTATGTTTCAGGTCTTGGACCGCAGCTTGCCAAATCCATTGTTGATTACAGAAATGAACATGGTTCTTTCCGGACACGTGAAGAGCTAAAGAAAGTTCCCCGTCTGGGACCAAAGGCATTTGAACAGGCAGCAGGCTTCATGAGGATAGGTGATGGCGACAACCCTCTTGATAGTTCGGCAGTCCATCCGGAAAGTTATTGTATAGTTAATGCAATGGCTAAGGATGCTGGGTGTAACACTATGGAATTAATTAATAATGATCAAGTTAGAAAGAGTATTGATCTTTCACGATATGTAACTGATACAGTGGGTATGCCGACCCTCACTGACATAATGGATGAGCTTGATAAACCGGGCAGGGACCCGAGAGAAAAATTTGAGACTTTTTCATTTACCGAAGGGGTTGAGAAAATTGGTGACCTGAAACAGGGGATGAAGCTTCCGGGCATCGTAACCAATATAACGGCCTTTGGTGTCTTTGTGGATTTAGGGGTGCACCAGGACGGTCTTGTTCATATCAGCGAACTTGCTGACAGGTTTGTAAAAAATCCGGCAGATGTTGTGAAGGTCCAGCAGAAGGTAATGGTTACTGTAATGGAGATTGATATTCAAAGAAAACGGATAGCACTTTCAATGAAGAGCGGTCAGGCCGGTGGAGAAAAGAAAAAGCCTAAGGAAGCAGTAAGAGACAAAACAAAAAAAGCTTCAAAGAGAGTAAACAAGTCTGTTTCAAAACAGAAGAGTAATAATAAGTCAAAAAACGGGTTTAGCAATAATCCCTTTTATGAAGCTCTTAGAGGAATGAAGAAACAGTAATTAAACAAAAATATTATGATCAAGATAATACCTCTTTAAATGAGTATTATTAATTCCCCCTTTGAAAAAGGGGGATTGAGGGGGATTTTATGGAAAGTAATTCATTGAACAATCTCCCATAGCCCTGCCTACCGGCAGGCAGGCCCTCTTTGCCAAAGAGGGGAACAGAGCACGAAGAACAAAATATTATGAGAAAGATAATACTGGCATCAGCATCACCAAGAAGAAAAGAAATCCTTGCTAACACAGGGCTGAAATTTACAGTATGTTCAAGCAACTATGAGGAGGACCTTGCATTAGCAAAGGAACCTCGTGCCCTTGCCAGGTTTCTTTCCAGAAAAAAAGCTGAAGATGTTGTGCAGAAGTATTCTGATGCGATAGTTATTGCGGCTGATACTTTTATTGTTTTCAAAAACGAACTGCTTGGCAAGCCTTCAGATCCGGATGATGCCCGAAGGATGTTAAAGATGCTAAGTGGGAAGGTACATGAAGTAATTACCGGTTTTACTATTATTGATAGCAAGAGTAAGGAAAAGGTGTCAAGATCGATAGAAACAAAAGTCTACTTTAAAAAAATAACAATGACTGAGATTAATGCATATGTCAGGTCTGGCGAGCCTCTTGATAAAGCAGGGGCTTATGCAATCCAGGGACTTGGTGCTGTTTTTATAGATAAAATTGAAGGTGATTTTTTTAATGTTGTAGGGCTTCCTATATGTGCTTTAGCTGAAAGTCTCAAGAAGTTTGGAATTAAAATATTAAATTAAGAACATTCCATTACTGGTGTGTCGTCATTCCCGCAGTAGAGCTGCGAGATATGATAAACAAAGATGTCATTCCGGCAGTTCTTTAGCCGGAATCCAGCCCAGGATAAAAGACTCGGATTCCCGCTCAACAGACCGCGGGAATGACAAACAAATGAATATATAATTAATCCAGAAGCAGAGCTTCGAGAAATTACTAAATTAAACTTTAATAAAATCAAATACTAATTATGGATATTTACAAAGAACTGGACCGTCTTAATCCTCGACAGAAAGAAGCTGTGATGCATACCGAAGGGCCTTTACTGGTCCTTGCCGGAGCCGGCTCGGGAAAGACAAGGGTGATTACGATGAGGACAGCATATCTCATTAACAGCGGAGTAGACCCTGCATCAATTCTTGATGTTACTTTTACAAACAAGGCT
>PVMK01122983.1_pt1 | contig 45521 bp, 37 predicted proteins | sample 1853481 | NCBI WGS metagenome assembly PVMK01 (sample SAMN08533507, study PRJNA380276) | Marine sediment metagenome, whole genome shotgun sequencing project.
ACAGACAATGTAAGTCAGTGTACCGAAACGCTGGATGGAATTTTAATTCAGGATAGTCTGGCCAATTTTATTCAGCCTCCTGCTAGAATTATTCCAACCAGTTGTGACTTTGACGACGGGATAATCCGAGTGTTTATTCCTGATCTAAGCCTATATCCTATTAGTTACATTCTCAGGGATCAATCTGATAATAGCATAGTGGCCTCAGCCAACGGTGTTGGCAGCACGCCATTGCCTAGTGGTGATGGATTTGAAATTAGCGGCATTCTGGTTGGAATTTATACCATTGAAATTACCGCCATCAATGGCTGCACTGAATCACTGGCCAATCTGGATGTAGATGCTCTTGCGGATAATATTGATCTGGATGTACCGCCTTTCGTGGACGGATGCGGTAATGTGGCCACTATATTTATTCAGACTTCAGGACAATTTGTTGTTACCGGCCCTGGCACTGTGACCCCAGGTTCGGTCTCAGTAGTTGTTGATGCACCTGGAGTTTATACAGTTACAGCCTCTGATCCCATTGCTGCCCTTTGCGATTCAGTCCGCACCGTACAGGTAAACCTGGCAGAAAATATCCTGGTCCAAATCGATACCGCCGCTCAGAATTGCACCGGTTCCAGAATCCTGACCGCTACCGTAACCAACCCCGACCCTACCCTGACCTATACCTATCAGTGGTATGACGGTAGCCCGGTAACCGGCACCCGGATTCCCGGGGCTGTGGCCAGACAACACAGTATAACCCAGGATGGTACTTATAGCGTACTAGTAGGGACCAATGAAAATGTTTGTGTATCAGAAGCCACCATTTCAAATGTGGAAGTGCGTCCTCCCCTATTGGTTGAGCTGGAAGCATTCTCTGATTGTGAAAACCAGGCTTCCACTATTATAACGGCAAATGTTAATCAATCCAACGTTGAGCTGATCTGGTTCGACCCTTCAGGTATCGAAATTCCCGGCACCCGCGATCAGACTTCTATAAATGTCAACCAGCGGGGCAACTTTTCCGTGCTGGTAAGCAATGTAGTAATGGGGGTGAATTGCAGTGCCATCGAGTCCATCAGCCTGTTTGATATATGTCCTCCGCAGATCATTGCACACAACTCCATCAGACCTGACAGTAATATTCCGGGAAACCGAACATTTTACATCCACAATCCCAATGATATTGCCGATGATTTCCAGGTGTTCATATTCAACCGATGGGGTGAAATGATCTATGAAAGTTCGGATAAGGGCTTCGCCTGGGATGGCACCTATAGGGGTAAGGACGTCCCACTGGGCACATACCCGTACCTAATGCGATTTAGATTCCCTGATGACCCTGAGATATTCCAAAAACGCGGCGGAGTAGCAGTAGTTAGATAGTTATGAATTATAAATGATGAATTATGAGTTTGAGCATTGAGTATGCCTGAATATGGTTGCCGAACTCTACTGTTCACTTGTTCCACTGTTCCCTTATTCTATTATTCTGTTGTTCTGTTGTTCAAATGCTCCCACTCCCTTACCTTTAGGAAATCTCATAAATATTTAAATTCAGCATGAAGAAAACAGTTTTTATTACCCTTTTTATTTTTTCCCTGATGGGTACAGGATTTAGCATTGACAAAATCATAGCTACTAGTTTGAAAATTACCATTCGTAATAATCTGGGCAATATTGAGTCCGGTGTGACTGTGACCCTATACGGAAATAAAGAAGATTTTAAAAAGGAACAAAACTCCATACAGGAAGGTGAAACCAATGAAAAAGGAGTAGTGACCTTTAAAAAACTAGGGAGCCAAAGCCTATTTTGTAACCGCCATAAAAGGTGATATGAACAATTATGGCGCTGGAGTGCAAACGAATACCCTGGATGCCAATAAAGTAAACAAGGTGACTATCATTATAGAATAAAAAAAACCCTGTAGAGCTAACTACAGGGTCCGTAACATTAAACACTAAACTTAAAAACCACTAATTATTAATCAACCAAACTATTCTACGAATAAATTAATTACTTACTATACAAATGTAATCCAGGTCTCTGAGAACAAAAATCCAACTTCTACCCATATCCAATACATGTAATTTTTTTTGAAAAAATGGCTCTTATTGGTACAGACATTCAACGTGCCTCCAGAGAACTGGATCAAGGCAACCTTGTTGGTATCCCCACTGAAACCGTTTATGGACTCGCTGGTAATGCATTGGATTCCCAGGTGGTGGCAAAGATCTTTTTAGTCAAAAACAGACCTGCATTTGATCCTTTGATTGTTCACATCCCCTCTTTTCAGTATCTGAATACCATAGTTTCGGAGGTTCCTGATATGGCTAATCTTCTGGCCAGTCATTTTTGGCCGGGACCACTTACATTGGTGCTACCCCGAAAAGATATTGTGCCCGATCTAATAACCAGTGGTTTATCCACAGTTGCGGTCCGGGTTCCAAATCATCCGCTCACCTTAAAACTGTTGAATCAACTGGACTATCCGCTGGCAAGTCCCAGCGCCAATCCTTTCGGTTATGTTAGCCCTACCACCGCTGAACATGTACAACAGCAGCTTGGAGGTGACCTAACTTACATTCTGGATGGAGGTCCCTGTAAAATAGGTATAGAATCCACTATTATTGGCTTTGAATCTCAACAACCGGTCATGTATCGGCCAGGCGGTATTTCATTGGAAGCTATTGAAGCACAGGTTGGTGAGGTAAGCTATAAACCTCAAGACTCCGGCGTGGTAGCCCCTGGCATGTTAGATAGCCACTATGCACCACAAAAGAAATTAATACTTGGCAATATTTCGGGGCTATTAAAAGAATATGGTCAGAAAAAGGTTGGGATTTTATCTTTAAAAGATCGTTTCCAGCAGATCGAGGACCGGTATCAAATACAATTGTCCCCGACAGGTGACCTGACGGAAGCTGCCCGTAATCTGTTTGGCTCATTAAGAAAATTGGATGCCATGCCTATAACCTATATTTTTGCCGAACTGGTGCCAAATCATGGATTGGGATTGGCAATTAATGACCGCCTGCAACGGGCAGCCAGTTGAATGTAAACATGCCATAGAATAAAATATGAATACAGTAGCTGACTATAATTTCGAAAATAAGAAAGCCCTTATACGGGTAGATTTCAATGTACCGCTCAATGATCACTTTGAAATCACCGATGATACCAGGATCAGAGCGGTGCTGCCCACCATACAAAAGATTCTAAACGATGGTGGATCGGCCATCCTCATGTCACATTTGGGAAGACCAAAAAGCGGCCCGGAGGAAAAATTTTCCCTAAAACATCTGGTCCCCCACTTATCTGAGAAACTACAAACTCCAGTGAAGTTTGCCAACGATTGTATTGGCACCCAGGCAATAGAATTGGCTGGTAGATTAGCGGCCGGAGAGGTACTGCTGTTGGAAAACCTCAGATTTTATGAGGAAGAAACCCAAGGAGACCGGGCGTTTGCACAAGCGCTATCCAGACTGGGGGATGTTTATGTTAATGATGCCTTTGGAACTGCACACCGGGAACACGCCAGTACCGCTATTATTGCAGCGTTCTTTAAGGACAAAGTAGCGGGATTGGTAATGCAGGCTGAACTTGAAAATGCCTCCAAGGTGCTGCAGGACCCCGAAAGACCATTCACTGCCATTATGGGAGGCGCTAAGATCTCAGATAAGATCCTGATTATTGAAAAACTGCTGGACAAAGTAGATAACCTCATTATTGGAGGTGGTATGTCCTATACATTCTTTAAAGCCCTGGGAGGTCGGATCGGCAATTCTTTAGTAGAGGAAAATAAGATAGATTTAGCATTGGACTTGATCCAAAAAGCCAAGGCCAAAGGAGTAGATCTGATGCTACCCAAAGATTCTGTGATAGCAGATTCATTCTCAAACGAGGCCAATCGGCAAACAGTAGACAATTATGCTATTGATGATGGTTGGATGGGGCTGGATATCGGCCCGGAAGCCCGGGAGGTTTTTAGTATTGCCATCAGGAAAAGCCGTACAATATTGTGGAATGGTCCCATGGGGGTATTTGAAATGGAGAATTTTGCTCAAGGCACCATCAGCATCGCAGAAGCAGTGGTGGAGGCCACCAATAACGGTGCTTATTCGCTGATTGGAGGCGGGGACTCAGCAGCAGCTGTAAACTCTTTGGGTTTTGGAGATCAGGTGAGCTACGTTTCTACCGGCGGAGGAGCATTGCTTGAGTATATGGAAGGCAAGGAGTTGCCGGGCGTAGCCGCCCTTGGGAACAATGGGAGTAATTGAACAGTTGAGCAATAGAACAGTAGAGCAATAGAATAGTTGAACATAAGATCAAAACTGAATTCGAACGTAACATCTCTAAAATCGAATTGGCAAGCTTGTTCGAAACCTATTGTTCTAATATTCCAAATGTTCAATTGTTCCTAATGCTCAAATATTCACTTGTTCCCAATGTTCCCACTGATCCCCCATTCTAATGTTCTACTGTTCCCCTATTCCCGCTGTTAGACTGGCAGATCTGTTATTGCCAAACGTCCTAAAGAATCGTAAACAATCTCTCCCTGATCAAGCATCTCCTGCACCACTTGGGCCACCATGGGTGGATCCAGGGTATTCAAATTCGTTGCCAGGCCATGCAAAGTCTGTGGAGACCTTGTTAGTTCACTTTTAATATTCCCCATGATTTCCCTGTGCCCGACTGCCGGCTCCTTTACTTCGCAAACATCACAGACACCGCACTTGCTGTCGGATATTTCACCAAGATATTCCAGTAATTGCAGCGAACGGCACAACCTGTTGTTTTGCACGTAGTCATATACAGACTGTAGCTTATTCAATTCTCTTGTTTTTCTTTCTTCATATGACTTTTTCTCAAATATCAACTTCTGAGGGTCCTGCCTTGGAGTGGTAAAAAGCAATTGGGGCTGGTCCTTTTTTGCCTGATAAATACCCAGGGCCCGGTCCTGAAGGTTTTGCAGCATCTTCCTTACCTGTTTAGGTTCCCATTGGAGCAACCTGGCAATTCGACTTTCATTGATGTTCACCGGATGGGTGAACAATTCCCCTCCATGTAAACGCAAAAGGGCCTTAATTAGAGGATCAAATGCGGCATTGGCGATCTGGAATTCATAGATCAATTGATGGTCGCTGGTGAATCGAAATTGTGAGGGTTGAAATAGATCCTCGGTTAATTCCAGATAACCAAAAAGTTTCAATTTTTTAAGCGCATGAAAAACCTGAAGAGGCTTTTGTTGAAATTTGTGAGAAAATTGCTCCAAATCAAAGTCAACGCTGTCATCCATTACGCTGCCTTTCGCCAGTTGGTAATAATTGGCAAGATGTTGATAAATTTCCCTCAAGAAACTTATCTCGGGGTACTCTCGTTCTTTTCGCTGTCTGACCATTTCCATGTCCCCGTGCTGGTATAATAAGACAGCCTGGGCGGCGGCCCCATCTCTTCCTGCCCTGCCCGCCTCCTGATAATAGGCCTCCAAATGGTCCGGCATATCATAATGCACCACTAGACGAACATTAGATTTGTTTATACCCATCCCAAAGGCATTAGTAGCCACCATTGCATTAGTTGTGTCGTTGAGCCACTGGTCCTGCACTTTGGACCGGTCAATGGCTGACATACCGCCATGATAAAAATCCACCTTAAGCCCCTCGCGTTGCAGTGCTAAAGTTACCGTCCTGCACTTTTTTCGGGTATTTACATATACCAAAGAACTCCCATTTATCTTGCTGATTAAGCTTATTATCCGGCCGGGCTTATCCTCCGTAATCTCTACTCTGTAAGACAAGTTTGGACGAGCAAAGCTAACCTGAAATTCAGCGCTTTCTTTAAAATTGAGCTGCTTAACTATATCCTCCTTTACCTCCGGTGTGGCAGTAGCCGTTAGTGCCAGAATAGCAATATCCGGGAGCAACAGCCGAATTTCCGCAATAGCCAGATAGGAGGGCCTGAAGTCATACCCCCACTCTGAAATGCAGTGGGCTTCGTCCACTACCAATAGTTGAACATTCATTTTTACCACTCTGGAAAGAAAAATTTCGGATTTCAGTCGCTCCGGAGATAGGTATAGAAATTTTATATCCCCATATATGCAATTATCCAGCTTAATGTCTATTTCACGAGGGCTCATTCCGGAATAGATGGCCTCTGCCTTTATACTAAGATCGGTAAGTTGTTTAACCTGGTCCTTCATCAAAGCAATAAGGGGAGTCACCACCAGGCAGATTCCCGTGCGCATTATAGTGGGGACCTGAAAACAAAGGGATTTTCCTCCTCCGGTGGGCATTAATGCTAAGGTATCCTTATTATCAAGTACAGATTGGATTACCTCCTGCTGAGGGGGCCGAAAATCAGGATAGCCCCAGTATTTGTTCAATATGTCCAGCGCTTGTTTCATTGCAATTTGACAGGAGTGTCAATTACCATTTGATTGGCAGCTTATCTAGAAATGCCTTGATGCCCTGCTGACAATCTTCCGTGCTGCGGGCCTGGGCATTTTGGTCGGCAGCAAAATCAAGTGCTTTCGCCAGCGTCATATCCTGGACCCTGGCAATCATTGCTTTGGTTCTTTTCATTGACTCGGCGGAATTCTCAGAAACAAGCTTTTGAGCAAATACATAAACCGTCTGTTCCAACCCATCCAATGCAACCACTTGGTTAACCAGACCCCATTTCAGGGCTTCACTTGCATCAATCATTCGACCTGAAATTAGTAATTCCCGGGCTGCTCCCTCACCCAAACGACGTAATAAATAAACCATTACAATTGCGGGAACAAAGCCAATATGAACCTCTGAATAACCAAACTTGGCTGCTGGTTGGGTAATTACGAAATCACATACGGTTGCTAGTCCACAACCTCCGGCAATGGCATGACCCTGCACTTGGGCAATAACCACTTTATCGTGGGTGTAGATCATTTGGAAGAGTTCCTTCATTCTGTTGGAATCCCACAAGTTTTCCTCGAAGGTATTTTTTTGTAACCGCTGCAGGTATTCCAGGTCCGCCCCTGCACTAAATACCTTGCCCGCTGCCCTGAGCACTATTACTTTAGCCTCCGGGTCTTCACTGGCTTGTACAAAAGCCTGTTTAAGCAGTTTGATCATTTCATCATTCAGGGCGTTTCTTTTTTCTGGGCGGTTTAAGGTAATGTAAGCGATTCGATCCGCAGTTTGATAATCTATTAATGCCATTCCTAAAGGTTTATAATCTTAGCGCCCTGTGTCCAACAGTTATGAACATTAATTCCCTCCTCGACGGCCTGCTTTGCTAGTTTCCTGGCGATCCAGGGATCATTCGAACCATCAATTAACAACAAATCAGTTATCAACCAGCGCTTTATAAGGTCGATGTTTTTAACACTGTTATTGGACACAATTACAATATGTGATTTTAATTTAATATTCCCATTAATCCATTTGCTGGTGGGAGCCTTAATCAAAAGTACACGCTTTCCATTAAACATCCATACATCAAAAGTACTGGTAGATGGTAACGCCTGTTCTGTAGGATGAATCAGTTTCAAATGCCTCCGGAAATTATTGATCTTATATCGAATTGTAGATGTATCAGAAATAAGCTCAGCATCCATCACCGCCTGATAGCTGTTTTGATCTATGAAATCCACTGCGGTATGCCCTGGAATGTGGTATACTACGATCATCTGTCTTTGGTTGATTTGAATTTTCTCATAACCTCTGGCAATAATAATCATAGTCAAAAATCCCAGGAAAAATAACCAGGACTGCCTGGTCCGGGTCTGACAAAAAACCACAAATGTCGCCAGCAACCCATAGAATACTGCCAACTCCCCGGCGTTGATTTCTAAACCCTGTACCGTGCTTCCAGGCAAGTCACCGATCCGCTCAACTATGAAGCCGGCAATTCTGGTCATATGGGACAAAGGGACAGCAAATAGAAAAACCATAGAAGGGAGCAGTGTGCTAACGAAAAAAACTATACCCATCAATATGATGGCAAAGGCCAATGGAATCAAAAATAAATTTGACAACAAGAAGTATACAGGGAATTGGTGGAAGTAGTAAACAGTAAGTGGTAAAACGGCGACCTGAGCAGCCAGGCTTACCGAGATCAGTTCCCAAAAATACTTCAAGATCCTATTTCGCACCTGGCACCAGCGGGCAATCAATGGTTGCAAATAAAGTATACCGGCAAGAGCCGAATACGAAAGCTGAAACCCTACGGAATATAGCTGATATGGTTCCACCCAAAGAATAATTATAGCTGAAGCTCCCAAGGAATTCACACTGCTACTTTCTTTACTGAGGGTGTTTCCCAACAGTAATATGGAGAACATTATAGCCGACCGTTGGGTTGAAGCAGCCAGGCCGGTGATCAGGGCAAAAGACCATAGGGCCAACAAGCTGATAAGAATAAAAAACCATTTGAGAATAAAGTGATGGCGCCAGCAACCCAGGAGTTGTAACAACAGCCAGTACAAGATACCCAAATGAAGGCCGGAAACTGCCAAAATATGCATGGTCCCACTGCGAGCGAATGAATCTTCGAGATCATCGGACACACCTGTGCGGTCCCCTAGTAACATAGCGCCAGTGATCTCTTGAGGCGCCCCTGGCTTTAGGTACTTGTTGATCGCCCGTTGCAGGCGTGCTTTCATCACGTGTCTGAGCTGATCGATACTTACTCCCCGGTAAGATGAGATCTTGATAATATCAGATTCCGTTACCCAATGTTGCCAGAATATATTCTGTCTGGACATATATTTGGCATAGTTAAACTCCTTTGGATTTGCAGGTTTGCCTATGGCTTTAGGTGTTCCCTTAATGATTATCCGGTCACCGTAACTTAGTTTTTTGACTTTTTGTGAAGACTGATACCATTGAATACGGTCATTTACCGGATATGCCCTACCCTTCAACCAAACCCATTGCAGGGCTAAAACTGTGCGCTGGTATCTTGGGTGTTGCTCGCTGGGTTCGAGTACCTGTGCTTCATAAAATTCAGCAGAGCCCACTCGGAGTTCTCTTTTATGGTGTTCAAACTGAGATCTGACACTCCCGGCAAGGAAAACTGCTGACAATCCCAGAGCGGACAACCAGGGATTCAAAGTCCTGAAATCTATCTTTGAGGTTTTCAGGGTCAACCAAAAATATACCCCAAAAAGCATTACCCAAAGCAACTCTAATTTTTGGGGAAGATTGGTTTCAAAGCCTACATAAACCCCTAGTGCGAAAACTCCTGATGCCCTTAACAGGGGATAAGGTAACCATCTGAGCATGGCTGGAAGAATAAGTTACCCGCAGATTAATATCTGCCAGTATCAAATCAAAGGGTTTATTACTGAGGAGGGCCTTGTGCCTTATCATATGCCTTAATGATGTCCTTTACAATCCGGTGCCTGATCACATCTCGTTCATCCAGTTCGACAAAAGCAATTCCAGGAGTGTCTTTCAGCACCCTGGCGGCGTTGATCAATCCGGATTCCTGACTTTTCGGCAGGTCAATTTGAGAACGATCACCATTAACGATCATTTTAGATTGCGGTCCCATACGGGTTAGAAACATCTTCAACTGCATAGGGGTAGTATTTTGGGCTTCGTCCAGGAGAATGAAAGCCTTATTAAGCGTACGACCCCTCATGTAAGCCAGAGGAGCAATTTCAATGATGCGGTTATCCAGGTAGTGTTGCAGCTTCTCTGGGTGGATCATATCATCCAAAGCGTCGTAAATAGGTCTCAGGTAAGGATCGATCTTTTCCTGCAAATCGCCTGGCAGAAACCCCAGATGCTCACCTGCCTCCACCGCAGGCCGGGAAATAATGATTTTCTTTACGGATTTGTTCTTAAGGGCCTGTAGCGCCAGGGCCACGGAAATATAGGTTTTTCCAGTACCTGCAGGGCCAATAGCGAAGACTACATCGTTATCACCGGATGCCTTCACCAGGGTCCTTTGGTTTTTGGTTTTTGGAGCGATTCGCACACCCTTAGCACCGTAAATCAGCACTTCATCCTTACTGGTATCCTTTATTGGTTCGTCTCTCTGCTGTAAATAGGACATCACATGATCCGGAGTCACTTCCCCATATTGGTGGTAATGCTCTAAAAGAGCATTCAGGATATCCTGGATCTTTACAATTTCAGGTGGAGTTCCTTTGATACGAATTTGGTTTCCTCTGGATATGATCTTGCTTTCCGGAAATGCGGTAGCAACTTCTTTGATATTTTTGTTTTCCACTCCCAGGAAGTCAATCAAAGAAACATTATCAAGAGTAATTATTTTTTCTACCAAACGATATCTGATTATTTATTTAAAGTTATTCAAAAGAACTAAAAAATACCTACTTTTGACAGTCAAATGATACGTCCGGCACCCAATGGCCATAATTACCCTCACCTCAGATTTTGGAGAAAGTGACCACTATGTAGGGGCCCTGAAGGGCGCTATCCTCAGCGGCATTCCCACTCAGATCTTAGTAGATATCAGCCATCAGATACAAAGTTATGACCTGGCCCATGGCGCGTTCGTACTGCGATCAGCATTTCCTGCATTTCCATCGGGAACCATACATTTGGTAGCGGTGGACACCATAGGTAACCACCATGATTCGCATTTAGCGGTTCAATTGGAGGACCATTTCTTTTTACTTACAGATCACGGGCTGTTGGGACTTATCAGTGAAAAGGAGCCACAGATGGTAGTAGAGCTTCCGGCAGCAGAGGTAAACCCCAGTGCTTTCCCGGCGCTTGAGGTGCTGGCTCCTGCAGCAATTGAGCTGGCCAAAGGAACTCCCATCAAAAAACTAGGCAAACAAAAATCCGACTACAAAATGATGGTAGGCCGGCAAATGCGGGCCAATAAAACAGAGATCATTGGACATGTGGTAAGGGTAGATCATTATGGAAATCTTATTACCAATATTAAGAAAGAAGAATTTTGCAGGCTCAGTGAACATCATAACTATACAATATTGATTGGCCGGGAGCAATTCAGGCGTTTAAACTCTTCCATCAGCGAAACCGGCAGCGGGGACTGTTATGTGATGTTCAACAGCATGGGACTGCTGGAAGTGGGGATAAATAAAGGAAATGCTTCAGAATTGATGGGGTTGAAATTTGATTCGCCGGTTAAGATTAGTTTTGAGTAGGTGTTAGGGTGATACGGGGTTAGGGTGATATGGGGTTAGGGGGTTTGGCGCTGGGCGCTTGTTCATACGCCACACACTCACACTGTTTCTGGTACCCAGGGCCGGGGTACAGAACCTGTGTGAAAACACAAAAACGGCCTCGTGTAGTCCCCTTTAAGCTCGACTGGATTTCGGATGAAGTTGGTCTCTGCTGGAAGGAAGTTATCGGTTCGGAAGCCTCACAAATGCCGGATAGTCTACGTTTGATCTTGACATCAACAATCACCTTTTTCTAAGCTGCTGTGACGTTTTCACACGACCTCGACCCAAAGCGGCCGGTTTGTGCATTCGATTTTATAATTACACCCCATGGATAAGGCTTAAATTTCAACTGCTTCGGACCGTCTTTTAACTTCATTCATAAATTCCTGAAAGCCAGGGTGCTCATGTAGATTGTTAAAAATCTCAATATTTTGGTAAAGTTGATACATCAACATGTCTTGACTTAACAATATTCTGCACCATTTAACCGTTTCCTCTTTCTCATTAAGAAAAGCATACCCAATAGCCATTCCGAAAGAAAGCCAATCCAATGATTCAGCATGGTGATTTAACTCCTGAGTGGCATACCTTAATGCATACGTCCTTTGGCCTTTCAGGGCGTTTTTAAAAAAATATGCAAATTTTGCATGGATCAAGTTGGGGAACATTCTGATTAAGGAGTCGAGCAAGTCAATACTTTTATCTAATTGGTTGTTAATAGCATAAACCACAGAGCACCAATATTGATTAAAAGGTGCATCTGGATCCATTTGAAGCCACTTTTCATGATAGGGAATAGACTCTTTAATTAAACCAGCTTCCAACTCAACCCAACCACGTAAACCATGCGTCTCTGAAGTCATGGGATCCAATTTTAATAGTCTGATTGCCATGGGTCTTGCCACGTCTGGATAGCCTAAGGTGGAACAGGATAGAGCGAGCCATCTCAATGCATCCGGGTTATTTTTATCGTATTCAAGAATTTTTTTGAAAATATTTGCCGCTCTGAGCTTATTATACTCAACATAGAACTCGCAAATTCCCAATACCAGAAGAGCCTGAATACACTTTGGGTCAAGAGATAAACTTAAGTTTGCCTGACTTTTTGCTTTTTCCAGTTGGTCCGGATTTACCCTAATTCCGTAATGGTGGAGATATAGGTTGGCTAAGCTCATTGTGCCATGTAATACAGCATTCTCCCCGACTACTCCCAAGCCTTGTTCAGCTATTTTAACCGCTTTTAACAAACCTGACTCTGTCAACTTCAACATTTCATATCGAGCATTCATGTAATAGTAGAGAGTGGTGGTGTCTTGAATTTGATGATGAGTTAAACTCGAACCTTTATCCTTAGCCAACTGTATACCCAGAGAAGCTACAATTGATTTTGAAACATTTTCTTGGATTTCAAAAATATCATCGACTGAGCCATTGTATTTCTCAGCCCAAAGATGAATGTCTTTTTGAGCATCTATTAATTGGGCAGTAATGCGAAGATTATTGGCGGCTTTACGAACACTTCCTTCGAGCACATATCGAACCTTGACTTCATCTGCTATTTGCTTAATGGTCATGGCAGTTCCCTTAAAAGTCATCATGGAGCTTCTCGAAATTACCAGCAAACTACCAAGTTGAGAGAGATCCGTAATAACCTCCTCCGTCAATCCATCACTAAAGTACTCTTGTTCCGGATCACTGCTCATGTTAACAAATGGAAGTACGGCTATTGATTTTTCAAAGCCTGTGCGCTGGTTACCGGATTGCTTAGCGTGTTTATTGGTGATCTGTCCCTCAATTATGACCTGAAAGATTTTTACTGGGTGTTTTACATTTTTCAGTTCCTTCTCCCCAATATAATCAGCGTCAATATTCTTCTTATTTTCTACGTTTCTAAAAACCGGTTCAGAAATATAGATACCACCTGCCGGTGCGATTGATTCAAGGCGTGAGGCAATATTTACCCCATCACCAAACACATCGTCTCCTTCAAAAACTACCTCCCCCTGGTGGATGCCGATTCTAAGATAAAGGTCAGGATGATCTTGGCAAGTCATCTGAATTTCTTTTGCACAGTACACAGCATCACTGACGGTTGAGAAACTGGTCATTACTCCATCTCCAATCTCTTTTAACCATCGTCCTCCAAACTTCTCAATAATCGGTCGCTGCACCTGGCGGTTCTTCTTTAGTAGTTCAAATGGCTTCTGCTCGTCTTCTCCCATCAATGCAGTATAGCCTACGATGTCAGTAAACATGATGGCAGCGAGTTGACGGGATTGGGACATGGTACTACAAAGTATGAAAATATAACTAAGTAAGCGAGTTTGAACTTGAGGGCGGAGTAAAAGGCAGCTTTTTGCTTAATGGTGAACGGCCGCTTTCGGACCGAAAGCTGCCGGTCGAACTCACTCTGGAAAGCCCACCTTATCGAGCATTACTTGCCACCGGCCATAACGCTCTGCGTGCTGCCAATATTGGTATCTATCTGTTCTAAATCCTTCCTGACATCCTTCTGTAATTAAAAGGTTTTTAGTAGGAATTGTTTATTTCATTGATCCGCTTGTTCAGCGTGCTTTCTTTCCTCCTCTTCCTGCTCACGAGACATATCTTCCAAACTTCTGCCTTTGGTTTCTTTAACAAGCGACTTGACAAAGAAATATGCCACTAAGCCAAAGAGTGCATAAACTCCATAGGAAACACCGAGTCCAAAATATCTCAGCATAAATGGGAAAGACATGGTTATAGTAAAGTTGGATCCCCACTGGGCTATTCCGCAAACAGCCAGCGCAGCTCCTCTATATTGATTTGGAAACATTTCTCCTAGCATAACCCACATTACCGGACCCCATGAGGCTGCAAAAAAGGCAATGTAACCATTAGCCGCTAATAATGCATAGGTGCCATTATTTCCTTCTAAAACAAGATTATTTGCACTATCCACGGTTGCCGTTCCGAAAAGATAGGCAAGTACTCCTAGCATTACCGCCTGCCCGATCGAACCCACTAACAACAAAGGTTTTCTGCCTACCTTATCTACCAGAAAAATAGCCACAATAGTGAAAAATATATTAACACTTCCGCTAATGACATTGGTAAGTAACGCATCGGCCTCTGTAAATCCTGCGGCTTGCCAGAGTGTAGCACCATAATAAAAAATCACATTAATACCCGTAAACTGTTGAAGTACGGCAATTCCGATACCAACCCAGACTAATGGATGAATTTTGCCGGTATATTTACTGATGATGTCACCGAGTTTGGGGCGGCTATCCTCTCTTACCGTTGATTTTATATCTGCCACCTTGGCAGTGGCTTCTGTGACATTGCTAATTGTAGAAAGTACTTTGAGCGCTTTTTCAGATTGGTTTGAAGCCACTAAATACCTTGGTGATTCAGGGATGAAAACCAGCATAATTACGAATATAGATGCCGGCAGTATTTCCACCCAAAACATCCATGACCAGGTTTGAAATCCCATCCAAAGCACCTCTTCAGCACCACCGGAAAGCCCCACAAGTGAATAATTACTCATAAATGCCACAAACAGGCCAATTACAATCATGAGTTGTTGTAATGTGGCCAGCCGGCCTCTGATTTTCGAAGGGGCAATTTCACTGATATAAAGTGGTGCCAATATACTGGCTGCACCTACAGCCAGCCCACCAACTAATCGATACATAACAAACTCCAATGAACCTTCAGAGATACCGGAACCCCAGGCACTGATGATAAAAACCACAGCTGCGGTCAACATCATTGGTTTTCTTCCGAACCTGTCAGCCAATGTACCGGCGAAAAAGGCACCCACAACGCAACCCAGGAGTACCGAGGCAACATTAAATCCTGTGCCCGCGGCATCGGAGTTAAATGCAGCCTGTAAGGCATCGACAGTACCATTTATCACTCCGCTGTCAAACCCAAACAAAAATCCACCTATCGCGGCAACGAAAGCCAAAAAGATGACCTTAGGTAAATTGTAACTCTCAATGTGTGTGGATTCCTGGTGTTGATCACTCATTTTGTTAAGGGGTTAAGTAGGGATTCTGGTGCCCGCATTGGGTTTCGTTTTTATTAGTCATTTATGTATTTGTGTCTAACTTTTTGATAGTGCGGACATTTGTTCCGCTTATAATACAACAAAATGGAATTTATGAGGAACAAAAGGAGATTTATTTAGGCTGTCCCAACGGCAGCTTTCGGCCAAAAGCGGCCGTTCAGAAAACTTTCCTTCCCCACCTACCAGTTACTTTTAATATGGATCAGCATCTGCTATGGTAACTGGAGTTCCTTGGCCACCTAGAAGTATCCAACTACCATTTTCATTTTTAAACATCTCAGTTCTTTTGTATTCAGTTACAACGTTACCCTCCTTTGTTTTGGCTTGCCAGTAAGCATAAAATTGGATCATTCCTATGTTATCCCAAATACGCACTGCTACAGGTCGCATATCTACCCATTTGGAGTCTACGTCACTTACGATATCCCAATTCCTCCTTGCCCAATCCATCTGCTGAGGTGCTCCTTCATTTGTCCACCACATAGAAGCATCTGATTTTGCGGGACACTTTTCATACCATATCTCTGGATTATTTTTATCAACACCTTCCATCCAGGCATCCCAACAATTTGTTAGTTGGTCAATAAGGCCCTGTTCTTCTTGAGAATATGTCTGACAATACATTGATGATGATACTAACAGCATAACAATTGTTACCATTAAACCTTGAACTTTCTTAGACAATTTTTGATTGGTTTTCATAGTTGTTGTGATTGGTGAATGTAAATATTTTGTAAAAACTGTTAGTTAGCAGGGTTGATATACATACAAATTACAAAAAATATTATCAAATGTATTGATTATCAGGATGATATTGAATGGCAGCTTTCGGCCAATAGCGGCCGTTCACGAATTATTGGATCCATCATCAATTCACCAATTTTCCTCCTTTATAGACCATCTCAATTTTCCGGGTATTATTAATATCTGCAATTGGATCAGCACTAAGTATTACTAGGTCTGCTTGCTTCCCTGACTCAATTGTTCCTACTTTATCTAAAATACCAAGGGCTTTCGCTCCATTATATGTGGCCATTTTGATGACATCGATTGTCGGCACCCCTGAGTTATGAATCAATAGCATCTCCCGATGGAGAGCAACACCTGGGGTTACCCATGGTACTGGAAAATCGGTGCCAGTGGTAATAAGTGCTCCAGCTTCATATAGTTGACGAACAATCTCCTGATTGATTCGGAATACTTTTTTCGCCTCATCCAATGATTCTTGAGGCCAAGATGAAGTATATGGATGTGGACCTTCACGCCATCTTTTGTTGAGCAAGGATGGGGCAAAATCTGGCTCAAGAGTTTCCCTTAACATCGGATCATCACCCCAAAAGAATACCTCAACAATAACCAATGTTGGATTAACTTCAACATTATTATCTACGATTGATTCAACCATTTGAGAAATTTCAGGTCCGTATAAGTCCACGTGTTCATTCCAAGGACCAAATAGTGTATGTTGAAATTCTGGCTTTTGATGGGGAGCAAAAAAATCTTTAAATCTCCACTGCTCTTCCAAAGGAACAAGTTCCCATGTTGGAGCGGCAGTCCCAGAATGTGTTAGCGCATCGATTCCCATTTCAGCAGCCTGACCCCAACCTGTTCTTCCTAGGTGACCTATCGTTTTCAATCCTAAGTATTTTGCTTCATCGATTCCCGCTTTTACCAATTCAGGTTTCAGATGGGCATATAATTTAATGTAATCCACACCTAGTGCAGCTTGCTTTCTTACCTCTGCCCTCATCTCCTCCACACTTGACACATCTGCAGCATTAGGCAAACCTGACCAAAAACCACCAGCGACGTCGATTAACTTCCCGGCTGTAAACATCCTAGGACCGATAATTTCCCCGTTGGCTATCTTTTCACGTAATTCAACTCCAAATTCCGGCGTTGTTTCTGTATTTCTAAAAGTCGTAATCCCAAACCTTAATAGAGTATTTAAAGCTTGAAGTTGTTCCTGATCTTTTATATGAAAATGGAGATCCATAAATCCAGGTAATATCCATCTGTTGTCAAGATTGATAACCTCTGCTTTATCCAGATATTGAGATTGCCCGTCACTGCTAACCTCAATTATTTTATCATCCTGTACCACTACAATGGAGTTTTTTATTGGGGCAGATCCATCCCCAACTATGAGGGTGGCCCCTTTTAAGACAAGGATATGGGGTGTGTGGACTGAAGGCTTACATGCCATTACCAGCCCAACTATTGCCAATAGAAATAAAGGATTCAATGTTTTCATCCTTTCTTGCGATACCCAGTGACTTACGTGCCTAAAAATGATCGAATTAGTATACCTATTTCAATATGGAAATTAAAATCAATATTCGGAAGTTCGGGGATGTAAACGGCAGCCTCGGCCAATAGCGGCCGTTGGGTTATGCTAGTTTCTAAGGGTACTTGGATCAAAATTCTTAAATAACTTAGCTACAATATTGTCTACTCGTTTTCGAATCTTTTTCTCCTTCTTTTTCCATAATGGAATGGTTCTGGAACCTTCCCAAAGTACTTCGTTATCTTTTGCCTCCATCAATTGAACCGTAAGAGTGCCAACTTCATAAATAGATAGACCGCTAGAACCGGACATCGAAACAGAATAGCCACCAGTAACCTGCCGCTGTAATTTCAGGGATACAAATAAGTCTACATACAGATCAGGTGATGATGATAAGGTCAATCCATGAGTTTCCAACTCCTTCAGAATATGCGATCTGACAAACTGAGCATTTTCTTGATTGACATGGATCATTTGGTAGGGAGAAAGAACTGTTGCTTCAAATTTTCTAAACCCGAAGGTTTCATAGTTGCCGCTAGACTGGGGGGTTGCAAAATGACTGCCTAACATTAAAACGCAACATGATAGGATCGCCGGAATTTGACAAAACGAGAGTTGCATAATATAAGGTACAGGATAAACTTTACACGAAGCTACCTTCTGAGAAAAATATAATTGTGAATGGCAGCTTTCGACCGATGGTGTGTGAAAACGCAAAATCGGCCTCATGTAATTCCCTTTAAGCTCGACCAGATTTCGGGTAAAGTTGATTCCCGCTGGAAGGGAGTTATTAGTTAAGAAGCCTCATAAATGCCAGATAGTGTACATTTTATCGTGACATCAACAATCGCCTTTTTTTAAGCTGATGTGGTGTTTTTACACGGCCTCGACCCAAAGCGGCCGTTCGCTTGGGGCTCGACGGGCTCTAAGCACAACTAACTTTTAAAGAGGCCAGACGTATAGGATAAAATTATCAATACCCTTTACATTGTGATCGTTTCTACCACCGACCACGAGAAATCCGTTACCAATTGCTAACCCTTCAAAGGTATTTGATTGATTTTCATATGGGGTCAGCTTTAGTTTATTAACCCACTGATCATTAATGAGCTCGATTAAGAAACAATTATCGTTACGCTCAGTATCCACCAAGGCGAGGTTTCCAACTATTTCAATGAGTTCCCCATGGCCTGATAACTCCATATTCTCAAAATTTGACGCAATATTTACAAAAGTCTTTGTGCCGTCAGCATTTAATCGCCAAGAAACGAGCCCTCCCCCATAAGCAACATCAGATGAAATAAAAAGATTATCGTCGTGAAAAATCTTATGCATAATCAATGAATCCAACTTAAAGAAAACCCAATCTGCATCTACCCGTTGATATTGATGAGTTGGCTTCCCACCAATAAAAAAATACCGGTCATATAGTGCAACAGATGATGTCGAAGCAGGAAGTACATTGTGCTCCACCCATAGATTTCCTTCTTTTCTATAAATATATGCTTTCGGATCATAAGGTTCCGGATTCCTCCACCTCCATTTTCCATTAGCACCCACGATCATCCACTCCTGGTTAAAATCAATAGCACCACCAAAATTGTCCCCCGATATACCGACTGTTAGTGTTTGAACTAATGTCCATTGTGCTGGATCCTTTTTGTATATGTATACAGTCCCGGTGCCATCAGAACCAGCAACACCTATCGCCATTTCATCTTCCTTAATTGTTATTTCCTGGATACCGGAAGTTTTACCATAATTAAAGGTCTGGTTATGGGTTATTAGACCGCTTTTATATTGGTAAACCAAGACTTCGTCAGTCCCGCTGACTATAATATCATTACCCTGAACCTCTATAACATCAGCAAAGTGTGAGCAGTAATTACATGAAATAGTAGTTCCATCGATTTTCACCCTTGGAGTAAACTCGGGCTCGTTCTCACAGCAGCTCAATATAAGCAATACCAGTAAATAAAATACTTTATGATGTGTATGCATGGCTGTATAAATTTCCTAATAATTAAATGTAAATGGACGAAACAAAACGTTTCAGAATCTACTCAGCAGCTAATTTTATATTGCTCTTCATAGTAGTATAAATATGCTCTGATCAATATGGAATGGTCGTAACAAATCATTCAAATGTTTGTAAAAATGTTGCAACCGTCAAAATTGTCAGAAATATTAATCAGATCGAATTTCAGAAACATGAATTGAAATATGAACGGCCGCTTTTGGCCGAAAGCAGCTGTTGACGAAAGGCCGGAAACGACCCAAAGAGCACATTAGGAATTACTATTTCTTAGGTAGATTTATCCAACTATATTTTGAAATAAAGGGCATAACCTTTTTTATTCGTACGTTGTGCTTCATTATTAGGAGTGCTAGTTATGACAAAAATGGTTTTTGTTTACATCTGGGAATATATCGTCAAAGAGGAGTGTCTGTCGGAATTTGAGAAAATATATGGGCCTGAAGGCGATTGGGTTCAATTATTTAGAAACGCTAAAGGCTATTTTGCAACTGATCTTCATCAAGATATTTCTAATACAAATCGATTCATAACAGTTGACTATTGGAGCACAAAGGAAGACCGAGACAATTTCCGAAAAAAATACTCGAAAGAATTTGCACTTCTTGATGAACATAGTGAAAGATTTACGGAACAGGAAAGATTGATAGGTGACTTTGACACCACCTTGAACCGATATTAGAAGATGCAATAGGCGATTGATACAATTAGCAAATTGCCAAAGAGAATCAAGAAAATAAACGAAGCACAACAAATCGTTGATAACTCGACCGATTACAGCAAGGCGGACGAATTTGCTTTAGTTGCTGGCCATATACATCTGCACCAAAAGAGCGGTATCCATATATGCATGTGCCAGTATCAGAATCCACAGTCTTTTCTTGAGTTTGATATAGCATATACCCAAAGCCAAACCCATAAATCCGGTTTGAACCATACCCATAGGACCCCATTCGTAATGGATTAATCCGAAGAAAATCGAGCTAAGAATTACAGCTATGACACTACTGTATTTTGTGGCATTTGCCATTTCAGAAATGCGATTGATTAAAAAAGCCCGGTAGATCACCTCCTCTCCAAAAGAAGAAACTATGTACACACCGGCTAATGACAAAAATAGCCCACCGAGATTGTCCTTTAGAAAATCGTATCTACTCAAATCAGCACTTTCCGGAATCCCGGTGATATTGGCCATAAGTATTGAGCCCATAAGAAAGCTACCGACAGCAATTACAAAAACCAACAATGAAAGTCCGAAGATTCTGAGACCCTCGGTTAGACTGACACGTGTAAGTGTTAAGCCAAAGTCTTTCCAGGATTGGCCTCGTAGTTTCAGACTTGTCCATATCATTGCCAACATAAGTAGATTGGCTACCCATATAACACCAAAGCTTCGAATAACGTCTTCACCTACCCATGAACTCATGATTTTTATAAATAGGAAAGCCGGAAGAAATACTAACAACATTTCGCCAAGGCGGAATGTCCAACTGTGTTGATTTGAATGAGTATTTTCAATTTGAGTTTCCATACTATTTGAGTTTTAAGTTTGAATCAAATCTCATATAGAAAAAAATGGAAATCGACCGCCTTCAGGAAAGCGGACGAAATAAAATTATCAATCCTGTTGCCCTCATCGCGAGGATCGGATAGGTTGAGCTTAAGTGATTTGTATTTATTGTCTATACATAGATTGTTTCTCCCCCTTTTGCACGAATCGCAATGATGCGGTCTATTTATGTTTGAGATAGACTTTTCTTAAACTCACTAGGAGTTTGTCCGGTCAATTTTTTGAATTCCTTGTTGAATGACGATTTGGAATTAAATCCGGACTGATACATAGCTTCAATAATGGTGATTTTCTTGTCAGGGCCTTGTAATACTCTTTGCACCTCTTCGCAGCGAAAAGTGTTTATGAAATCAAAGAAATTTTTATTGAAACTCTGATTTATTACTTGAGATAGCACTTTTGGACTGACGCCTAATTTCTCTGCCAAATCTTTGCTTTTCAAATCAGCATTTAAGTACGGAAGATTTGCATGCATCAACTTGGTTAGTTGATTTTTGTAGTTCTCAATTTCTTCCGAACCAAGATTGGACATAGCATACTTTTCAGTTTCTTCTTGTGCGATTCCAGAAAATATGGCTGGTTGATTGAGTGCCTTTACCAATACAAGATTGATAAAATAGAAAGAAACAATGAGCAATACTATGGCAGAAGAATAGAGAAAAAAGATATTGCCAAACATGGGTATGATGTTGTTAATCATACTCACTATAGTAATACCAGAAAAGGCTCGGATCATAAAATTGAGCCAATCTAGGTTGATCTCATCTATACTCGAGAACGAGTCTTTTATTACAGATTGGTAGATTCTGATTGTTCGCCAGGAAAACCATAGATAGCACAACATATGCAAATACATAGCCAGGCTCGTTGCAAACATCCATGTCGGAAAATCTGCGGCAGTAATTATTTCAGCCACTCCCGATTGGGCCTCCAGATCTATGGAAAAGATAATAAATATTATATAGCTAGTAACACTGATATAGGGGGCCAAATGCCAGGCATCACTTTTTTTGAATGCAAAATCATTATATGCCACACCTTGTGTATAGAAATACAATACAGGACCATACAAAAAGAAAAAGGCATCATCCAACAGATGAAGCGACGGGTTGGGGAATATGATTCCGCTTATTCTGGCAGCAAAATCCATTAGGTTGATAGCGAACATTAGAAACACCAATGCCAGGAGTCTATTGTTTCTTTTATTGCCCTTTTTGTGAGTGAATAGATACAGTGCCACAAAGAATAACTGGAATGCCACCAGGAAGGAAAGCAATGCACCGAGATTGTAAGTCATAGCATGTAAATCTATGAATATATTGACAGAGAAGGTAGACAAGACAATGCGATGAATTGGTTAATCAATAGCATCTCTGAACAACCTATTAGAAGGTAATAAAGCTGCTAGCAATCGACATAGCATACGCCTCTCGGTGCTATTCGAAACTGTTGCTCAATTAAGTTATCTTAGATGAAATTTACAGACTCAGGAGGCACAAAGCCATGTCTGTGTCGTTACATGAATGGCCGCTTATGGCCGTTAGCAGTCATTGAACAATTCCTAATTATCAAAACATTTTTTGCATCATGAAGTATTTTTGTATTTTCATACAAAATCTGAGGCCCAGTAGCCAGCGACAACTTATAAGTTAAATAATATAGCAATAACTTTGAATCGGCGTCCTTTTATTAGATCCGCATTTATTCTGGCTACAGCGCCATTTGCAAACCCATTATTGCTCACCGCTCAAAAATTCACAAGAAAGTCTATCCCCGATAAATTTTTCACCGTGGGTTTGCGAAATGATCATTGGTGGTTGTTCAATCCAAGTGGGAACCCTTTTTTCTCCATTGGTCTTAATCACATAGATCCCGCTAGTCTTCGGTACCCGGAAAACATCCATATTTGGCAGCAAAAATATGATGGAAGTACCATTAAGTGGCTTAATGAATCTGTTGCCCCTAACCTGAAACAGTGGGGCTTCAATACTGTAGGCTGGGAGCAGGAGGTGACGGTGCGGCAATGGAAACACTCTCGTTCATTCACATACGAGGAGTACCAGGCGCTTAATATGCCTTACTGCCATATGTTGCCTTTTACTGAATCTCACCAATGGGAGCAACATACCCGACATTTCGATTACCACAATTCAGAATGGGAAGACTGGTGTGAATATGTAGCTCGGGCCCACTGTGCTGAGCTTAGTTGGGATCAAAATCTCATCGGGTATTTTTACAGTGATTGTCCTACATGGGTGCATACCAATAAGGTCAATGAATGGAGAGGGCCTATATTTGACCCTGAACAACTCAAAACAGAAGCTGGCAGAAATGAACTTTCTAGCCTGGCAAAGCGCTACTACAAAACTACTCAAGATGCTATCCGTCGTTATGACAAGAATCATCTAATCCTAGGTGACCGGTACGAAGCCAATGCACCGATTGCTCCAGAAGTAGTTGAAGCGGCTTTACCATACGTGGATATATTGTCATTTCAGGATTTTCGTGATCCGGTTACCCATCTTGACTATTGGCACAAAACCACTGGGAAGCCAGTGTTGCTTGCTGACGCGGCGAAAATAAAATGGCTCACTGAACCAGGAGAGTTTACTCGAAATAATGGGAAATGGTATGCAGAGACGCTTTCAAAATTGCACCAAAATCCTGGATGTGTTGGATTCCATCTTTGCGGCGCATACCAGCGGAATAAAGCCAGGCGTTATGGGTTGTTGGATGAACAGGAAAATCCTGACTTGGAAAATGTGGAGTTAATAACGGACGCAAATCAGAAAATCAATCAATGGATGTCAGAGAGGTTATAAGTCATCAACAATTTAGGAATCTAGGTCAGGGATAAAAAGTTGTAGGATCCCTAAACATAGTTTCTGACCGGCCGCTTTTGGCCGAAAGCTGCCTGTCAAATTAATCAAAAGAGGAGACTGCTGAAGGGCGATATGTTCATAAAACTAGAATTAAGTGGGGGTGATATGTAAACAACTATTTGATTGTTAAGAGCTAAATTCAGAAATTATAATAGAATCATGTAGAACGGAACAGCTAGTCGCTGCATAAACTACTGGGTAGTTGTGGACGCAATAAATATTACTCTTGCCAAGTCAGAATCCAAGGCATTAAATTTTAATGTAACGCTAAACACAATTAATCGGTTCTTCCTCTTATTAATGTGCTTGGTCTTTGGTTGTAACAGATGTTTAGGACAATCAGATAATCCACCTGTCATCTTCGATAGCATACACTCAAGTTTCCATGATTCTCGTGTTACAGATCAGCAGAAAGTTTATCTACATCTTGATAGGCCATATTATGTGTCGGGCGAAACCGTCTGGTTTAAAGCGTACGTGGTAAAAGCAGCTCGTAATCAATATGATCACAGAAGTGGCACATTGAATGTAGAGGTCATTGATCCCGAGGGAACGGTAATATTATCTAACCGACTCAAACTTACCGGAGGAATTACATCTGGAAGCATAAGCCTACCTGATACTTTAAAAACAGCTCAATATGTACTTCGAGCGTATACAAACTGGATGCGTAATTTTGCCCCTTCTTTCTATTGGGCAAAACCAATAAAAATTACTGGAATTTCAGAACTCGAAAATACTGTTACACCACGAATTGAGCCAGCCTCGGATACAACTCTTCTTGCATTTTACCCTGAGGGAGGGTATTTATTAAACGGAATACCTTGTCAACTAGGATTTAAGGCATCTAATATCATAGGGCAAGGTGTAGATGTCAGTGGTGAAATCTTTAATGCAAACGGTGTGAAAGTGGCCTCATTTAGCAGTATACACCAAGGCATGGGTAGTTTCTTTTTCACGCCATATGAAGGTAATGATTATTTTGCCGTTTTAAATAATATACCTTACCCAGTACCTAAAGCATTATCTAGCGGACTGGTCATGTTCGCCTATTCAGAGAACTTGAGTACTATCAGAGTAAGCATACAAGGGAGTAAAAGTTTCGATGGACAATATTTTCACTTATTGGGTCAGAATAATGGGGTCATACAATATTCAGCTACAGGTAAACTAACAGACAACAAAGCTCTCGCTATCATTAATACAGAAGGATTACCCCCTGGTATTTTACAATTGACCTTATTTGATCAATTGGGAAGACCACAAGCAGAAAGGTTACTATTTGTCCAACCTAAGGAAAGACCTGGTGTAGAAATCGCTGTAACTAGAGTCGGTTGCGAACCACGACAGAAAATTAATGTTGAAATTGAGTTGCTTGATAACAAAAATAAAGGCATCGAATCTGAACTTTCAATCGCCATTACAGACCCTAGTCAGGTGCAAATACCATTTTATGGTAATAATATTTACTCCCATTTCTATCTTATCTCTGATTTAGAAGGCTACGTGCCTACTCCAGGGTTCTATTTAAAGGATCAAACCAAACAAACCAGACGAGTGCTAGACGTTCTACTATTAACACATGGCTGGAGGAGGTTCAGGTGGAAAGATATTTTGGAAAGCCCGGGTACTTTGCAATATGGTTTCCAAGCTGGTATTGCAATAAGTGGTAAAGTGCTAAATAAATCCAACAACAAGCCTATTGCAGAGGGCGTAGTCTCCTTGATTACATTGGATGATAACTCCTTCCATCTAGGTTTTACAGATTCTGAGGGCAGGTTTAAGTTTGACGGATTAGACATCAGGAAGGATTCATGGGGTGTTATAAAAGTGAAAAATGCCAAGGGGAAATCTTATCCTTCAATTTTAATATTGGATTCCCAGACAGAGTCTGCTGTAATTCCCCTTAACTATCCCCATCAAATTGACCATTCACCCAGTCAGAGTTTCCTAAAACATGCTGCAACCAGGAGACAAATAGATTTGGCCTTTGACACCACTGGTGTGGAATACCTAGATTCAGTGGTAATTAGAGCAGAAAGGCCAAATTATCTGGCGGTACGAAGACTTCATTTTGTCGCTGATGCAGTTATCAAGAATGATCGACCAACTTACGGGACAATTTTTGATTTATTAAGGGGTAAAGTGGCTGGGTTACAACTTATAAATAGAAACGGAATTACCCACATAAGTATTAGAAATTTACCAACTCCACTAGTGTTACTGAATGGTGTTCCCTTGAACATAGTTTCTCTGGGGTCCGGAGAATCTGAAGATTTATATTACGCCCTGCTTTCTGTAGACCCAACTGATGTTGAAAGAATTGAAATATTAAAAACTCAAGCCACGGCAGGTATTTACGGATTCCAGGGGACTAATGGTGTTATAGCCATTTATACAAAAGGGGAAAGTGATATTATTTCAAAAACGCCTGATTTCAATAGAGTTAAATTACCGGGCTACTTTTGGGAACGAGAGTTTTATGCTCCAAATTACCAAGGAACACTCAAAAATAATCCCAAACCAGATCGAAGGGTAACAATAAGTTGGCAGAACTCTGTTCAAACTGATAATACAGGCAAAGTCAAATTTTCATTTTATAATTCAGACGTAGCTTGCAATCTGGATTTTGTTGTTGAAGGCTTATCCAAGGATGGCCAACCAATTTATTTCTATGAGCAACAATAATTAATAATCGTGAACGGCCGCTTTTGGCCGAAAGCAGTCATTTTAAGGTCTGGGTCTTTAATGAACTTTTATCATTCTACTTTACAGGTACAACTTAAATAGGTAAATTTGAATGTAACGACAGCCTTTGATATGGTAAAAATTAAGATTTACCTAGCATTACTGATTGCGGTTGGCCTGCTGACAGTTGGGTTTCAATATTCTAAGGATAGCAGCGATAAATTAATTCTTCCGAAATTAATTAATGAGGATAGCCAGTGTGTTGTAGACAATACCCATTTCTTAGATAACCTACAACAGGATAAACTAGTAATATTCCTCAATTTTGATTCTAAAGAAAGCAAAAACGATTTCTTTAAGTGGGTAGAACTTTCAAATAAAATTGCTGAACAAATAGCTATAAAGACTATAATTTATATTTATCTGAGCAATTGCAACTCAGCTTACCTATATGATCTAAAGCGTTCTTCAATAATAAATGACGATCTCTTTGTCCTTATAGATAGAAAAATGGAGTTTCTTACAGCAAACCACATTGGGGGAATATCCACATTTTCTGCTCTTTTAGATCATGGAAATGAACTTATTTTAACCTCTACGAAAAACATTAATAATGCCCTTTTTCAAAAATATGAGGAAAAAGTGAGGGAGCTTCTGGACTTAGATCTGCCGTTTGTTGATAGTTGGGAAAACCCGGCTCTAAAATTTAGGGTTGTACCTGAATGACCGCTTTTAGCCGAAAGGAGTCATTACAAAACCCCTGGCTCGCTAGGGCCTCTGATAGAGACAGCACTCAGAGCTTTCACCGAAAACATTTAGCAGGCAGTATGTGGCCAGAGCTATTATTCTAAACGGCGAAGTGTCAAGACACCACTAACCTCCCCTGGTGGTGTGGACCCGTCCGCTGCAACAATCGTTGACGTAGTGAGAGTCAAAATGTCGCCATCTACCTGAAACTTCATCGTTGCACTACCTCCGATAAACTCAGGACTTTTCGCTAATAGAGGCTTCATGCTGACCACAGAGCCGTCAACCTCATAAGTGCCAGTGTTGACAATGAGGGGTGTGTACTGAGCAAGCATTTCCTCATGAGTAGGGTCGAAAGCGGTCTTAGCTAGGGGGCGTGGATCACTACCCAGAGTATAGACAGCACTGTAGTGTGCCTGTCCGAAGATGAACAACCCCGGCTGAGCTGGATCACTTGTTGTCCCGTCTGCGGCCACCGACTTCGTCACCGACCAAACCCCTTGAAGCGGATTTGCGGCCCCTTCCTGCGCCTGTGCCTGGACATATGGGAAGCCGAAAACGACGACAATAGCTACTAACTGGCGCAACACCCCTGAACGGAGCACTTTAAAGTTCTTTCTTTTCTTCATAATATACCTCCATTGGATTTGATGAGACATTCGTTGAGCGACAAGGTTGTACTGAGTCATTGCACAACAGCCCAACATAATATTCTAATGCTAAATCGGCATTAATCTGAATATCGTATATATTATCCAGGTAATCAATTTTTTTTATAAACAATGGCCTATGAACGGCCGCTTTTGGCCGATAGCTGCCGTTGCTCTTTTGGAAATATGGAAAAAAACAAAAATTTCTTAGAGGTGCCAATGAACCAGCCTTCCGAGACGCCAGCACCCATCAATCCTCGCGAGCGGATCGTCACACTTGATATCCTTCGCGGTTTTGCACTACTCGGTGTCGTGCTCGTCAATACCCAGTCGATGATAAGCTGGGAGAACCTGCCCAACTTGAGTCACCAGTCCCTGGCATGGTTCCTGGAGACATTCGTCATTGGCCGGTTTTATAGGCTGTTCGCATTTCTCTTCGGTCTGGGTTTTGTTCTGCAGATGACTCGCCTGGAAGCGAGCGGGGTTCGCTTCACACCCGTGTATTTCCGGCGACTGGGCATACTACTTCTTTTTGGAATTCTGCACGGCACTCTGCTCTGGGCCAACGATATTCTTGCCCTGTTCGCACAGCTTGGCGTGTTACTTTTTTTGATTCGACATGTGTCGGACAAGGCCCTGGTCGGCATCGCCGTTGTCTGTTTAGTGATCGGGCACCTGTACTACTTCGTTTCAACCGATTTCGTAGACTTTAGACAGGTTGAGCCTACACCGGCAATGATGCAGGAGGAAGAGGCACGTGCTGCAGAGGCGGAGGCGCTCGAAGCAGCAACTGATCGTGTGCGATCTGAGGGCACTTACCGTGAAGTCGTGGCCTGGACCGCGAAATCATTCATGAGCTGGCACATCAGTATACGGTCCAACCTGATGATCCTGGCAGAAGAGTTCCTGATGTTTCTCGCCGGACTCCTTGTCGGTCGAAGACTGGGCCAGAACATTGACCGGGCAAAACCCTATATCAGGAGAGCCATGTGGTGGACACTGCCAGTCGGTATCGGATGTTACCTTATGTCATTCGTGCTGCGGAACCTGCAAGGTCAGCTACTGTATCCGGAACTGGCTATTACACCAAGGTTGATACTTGACAACATTGGGTATGGCGCAACGGCGATTTTCTACGCCTCTGCTGTTATATTGCTCCTCCAGCGCGACGGTTGGCAGCAGCGGCTTAAACCGATCGCCGCGCTGGGCAGGATGGCCCTGACAAATTACCTTCTGATTTCCATTACGGTTTCGACAGCGTTGTACAGCTATGGATTCGGTCTGTATGATTCAATTAATATTGTAGGCGGATTCCTATTAGCACTATCCATCTACACTACACAGCTCATTTTGAGTACCTGGTGGCTGAAACGGTATAGATATGGACCGGCCGAATGGCTGTGGCGGTCATTGACGTACGGCAAGTGGCAGCCGTTTCGTGTCGACGCAATGTAGATATTGCCTGCGATCGCAACAATTTCTATAGAGATGGCGGAACATAACAATCAAATCCAAAGGAAGCAGCATTTTCCTTTTGGAAATTTAAACTGAACGGCAGCTTTCGGCCAATAGCGGACGGTCATGGAGAGCCATCAAAGAAACAAAACCTACTAAAATTTGTCCAAATCATTTCCATAAATCACTTTACCTTCATATAGATTTGAAATTTCATCCAACAAAACCTTCTCTGTCACAGTCTCCGCAGGCATTTGGTGGTACAAGACTAACAACTTTGGTTGTGCTTGCTTAACAATATAGGCCAATTCTGTTGTAGACGTATGATTTTGTGACATGTAGTTATGCCATAATTCAGATAGCAACTTTTTGCTATAGGCACCATGAACTAGGATGTCTGCACCCTTGGCATACGTCATAAGTTTGTCAGAGGGCGAGGTATCACCAGATACAACAATCACCTTATCTGGTGTAGTAAATCGATAACTCCAAGCATTAGGCCACGTTCCATGAGGGGCAGGAAATGCTTCTACTTTTACATTCTCATCCTGATATACAGTGCCTTCTTCTAGAATCTCATGACTATTCACACGCCAGCCTTGATTATTAATTGGTTGAGCTCCATACAAACGATATTTAATATCTTCGGAATAGGCTTCTAGAATATGTTCCGTCATTTTATCAATTCCTTCAGGCCCATATACTTCAAGAGGAGTATCTCTGCCACCTCCTCCTCGGTTCCATGGGGTAAGTATTAAATCGGGATAGCCTGCAGCCTGCAGTATGATCAGAATGCAAATGTGTAAGAAATGCACGTGTGAGATTTTTAAAATCTAGGCCTGGAATGCTTTTATTGGGACTGCCATATCTTTCAGTTACAGCAGCTAATCTACGAACAACACCAGGTCCAAAGTCAATGATATAGGGCATAGAGTTCACGATAATTGCCACAGAGCTGCCAGAACGATGCGGAAGTGGTGATGGAGTTCCGGTCCCAAGTAAGACTAATTGTGTTATTTCAGAATCGGAATAATCATGCTGTGCATGATAGTCAATAAAAATGCTTGATCATTAACACTGAGCATGAGAATTGTGACTGGTCAACTAAAACGCAGGTTTGATTTGACTGTCAGATAAATCGTTCTTTACTCAAAGCAAGTAACAAAATATACATTTCCCAACGGCCGCTTTAGGTCGTTTCCGGCTTTTCAATGAACGACTGCTTTCGGCCAATAACGGCCGGTCGAGTTATCACGTTTGCAACATTTTACGAATTAATTTGGAGGGCTAATTGATTTTCAAACAAAAAATTCAGCTCCTTCTTTGGCCAGGGTGCAATTAGGAAATATGTTCTGACACTTACTCTCAATTTTTGATAAAAAATCATCATTATGGGCCGGGTCGTGATGGATCATTATCAATTGTTTTACATTACCCTGTTCTGCAACTGAAAGGGCCTGGTCAAAACTACTGTGACCCCAGCCACGATGTTTTTCCAATTCTTCATTCGTATATTGTGCATCGTGGAAAAGTAAATCTGCATTTCTGCAAAAATTAACTACTTTAGAATCTAACCGCTCACCATGCTCTAGGTCAGTGCAGATAACTATGGACCGCTCATTGGCCTCTAGACGATAGCTAAAAGCTCCACCAGGATGCTGATGTTCCTGATAGCTAAATTTGACTGTGTTATTTGCCTGTAAAAGGGCTAGCGCTTCTTCATGATTAAAGAAAATACACTCAGAACCCATATTTTCCAATTGTACGGGAAAGAATTCCTTTTGCATCTGAACCTCAAAAAGACGCTTTAACTTATTCACTTTTAAATCTTTCTTTGGATAAAAAATCCCAATTTTTTGATTAGGATTATATGCGGGTGAGAAAAATGGGAAGCCTTGTATATGATCCCAGTGCAAATGAGTAAAGACTAATAAAATGATATCTACCTTAGGAATTTTACCTGTCTCAATGTCATTCGCTAGCATACGTATACCAGTTCCTGCATCAAAAACAACTATCATCTTACTACGGTCATTGATAAGTAAATCCACATAAATGCACGTAGTATTTCCACCGAAATGTTGGAAGGCAGGTTCACATACTGGGGTAGAACCTCTTCCACCATATAGCTTAACATTCCAAACGGCATCTTTCATATTTTATTTGACTTCTAAATTAGAAAAAAACCTGCACCATTATCAGTACCCATGATTGCCGCTAACGGACGTGACTGAGATAGGGTATGATAATTTAATAAAAATCACATCAGCACGCAATAGCTTGGAAATGCTGAATGGCAGCTTTCGGCCATTAGCGGCCGTTCGAAGTTGCGACAGTAAGCGTTGCGCCCACCATCAATGCAACTAATTTAATCGCATAAAGTTCAAGCCTAGTTAATGGCCTAATTGACGAAATACATATCGAGATCCCCTTTTCCTTTTGCATTTATCTTACCTCGATATTCACAAGTGAATTGATCCTTGATTAGCCCATGTGTATAGGCTGATATGTTAATTCTTCCTTCTTCACTTGAGGACTCAATTCGAGCGGCAATATTGACAGTATCACCGAATACATCGTAAGAAAATTTCTTCTTTCCAACTACTCCTGCTGTTATTGGTCCTGAATGAATACCTGCCCGCAGCTTCCATTTTATTGAACCTGTTTTATTCCTGTTAATCAGGTAGTCAATCATTCCCTTTGCAGCTTGAACGCACTTAATAGCATGTTTTGGATCTTGCTTAGGTAATCCTCCAGCGGCGACATAAGCATCACCAATCGTTTGAATCTTTTCAAGTCCAACATCATCCATAATATCGTCGAAGTGCTGAAAAATATCATCCAACTCCTCTACAAGTTTTTTACCCGGTATGGATGCGACGATATTTGTAAAATCCTTAAAATCTGCAAATAGTATACTTACTTCATCAAAGGAAACCGGTTCTGTATGACCTTTCTCTTTAAGTTCAGATGCTACTTCCTCTGGCAATATGTTTAAAAGTAACGCTTCTGACCTCTTCTGCTGAGCAACCACTTCTGCAGTACGTTTCGCTACAGTTTGTTCAAGCTCCCTTTTACTCCGCTTCAGACTTGAAGTGCGCCATCTCACAAATGCAGTTGTAAATAGAATAATAAAGCTAGCATATAACACTCTTGACCACCATGTTAACCACCAGGGAGGAGATATAACTATAGGGATAATAAATTCTGCCCATTTCCCATCCGTACTGTTTCGAGCTTTTGCTGTGAACAGATAATCCCCAGGTGCTACCTTGATATAGGTAATTGTTTTCCCCTGACTGAACTTGTCGCCAACTTTCATCATATCTATCCAGTTTATAGCTTACCGGATCGCCCAAATCATATAAATCAAGTTCCGATAAGACCATAGAAAAAGTATTCTCATCATGGTTAAGATTGATCCTGTTAATATCAGGCTCATTGGAATCCTGCAGCAATAAATTACTTAGATTCTCTTCCTGGCCAATTATGTTGAATTCCGTTAAAAGGAGTTTGTTCCTAAAAGGTAGATTAATAAGTTTTTTAGGATCAAATACATAGTACCCCCCCTTTCCTCCGAATAAGAGCTTACCGTCAGTTAATCTTCTGGCAATATCCAAAGGTTCCTTAGTTTGGATCCCTCGAGCTTCACTATATATACAGATAATATTTCCACGTATATCAAGATTAATAAGACCTATAGGTGAGCCAATCCAAAGACTCCCTGACTGGTCACCCTCAATTGAGTATGCTTCTGTATTAATATTAATTCTCGTTAGTGATTCAGATTTTGGCTCAAATCGATAAACCCCAGTGGTGGTTGCGATCCATAACAAATCTTCATCTACTTTATAGATATCATTCACATTGATATTTTCCAGAAAAACACGAATCTCTCTATTCTGCGGATTCAATTTCAATAACCCAATTTCCGTTGCAATTAGGAGATTGCTCTTTTCAATATCCACCATTGTATAGATTTTCCCTACGTGTAAATCTATGGAGGCTTCGAAACCAAAATAGTGATCGAATGTACCAGTATTTCTATTGAATCTGTCTAAAGTACCTGACTTTCCCCCTATCCAAAGAAAGCCGGCGTTGTCCAAATATAGTGTACTAATACTTGCACTGATTTGCAACGTGTTGGTGCTAACTTCATTGTCTGACACATAGTGACTAAATACCTCTTTCACCGGATCAAAACGGCCAAGAGCTGAAATTGCACCTATCCAAAGAGTACCCGAATCGTCTTTTATTACCGAGTTGATCCTGTTATATATTATACTCGAGGAATCGCTTGGGTCATTGACAAACTCCTTAATGGACTTATTCCTGAGATCTTTTCGAATTAAGCCATCTTGTGTCCCGAACCAATGAACATATTCAGTGTCTTCATAAAACGAAAGAATTCCCATTGATTCAAAAGGAAATCTATTATCAAACAGGTTGATCCTGAATAATCTGGGGGAAGAGTAACTCAGATCGGCAAGAAATAAAGTGCCGTCATCTGAAGAATACATAAACCAGGACCTGGTTATACCTGGTTCCATGATATTATTGATATGTCCAGGAGGAAAATGAGGAGGTTTTTCTCTAATCTCATTGCCATCCATGAAATGTTGAAGATTTCCAGTTTTGAGATCATAACGATTAACACCATTCAAACTGGTTCCGATCCAAATATTCTTTTGTACATCTTCAATTATAAACCGAATGTGATCACTGTAGTGGGCGGTAGGTGGTCGACTGAGTTTTTCTGGATTTTCCGGATCGTACGTGTGACGGGTAAATTTACCGGAATTCCGATCTAAGCTATGTAAACCATCTCCCACAGTGCCGACCCAGAAATTTCCCTGGCTGTCCTCAAACAAAGCACTTACTTTGTTGTTAATAATAGTTTCTGGGTCATTTGGATCTCGAAGATAGCGGGTAAATTTTCCAGATTTACGGTCAAACCTATTTAAACCACCTTTATCGCCTGGATCCCACGGGAACCCAGTTCCGGCCCATAGTACGCCATTGTGATCCTCGTAGACAATTCGAACTTTATTATGACTTAAACTTGCTGGATCATTGGGATCATGACTGTAATTGATAAAAGTTTCGGTTTTCTGATCAAATAGATCAAGACCTCCGTCGCTTCCAATCCATAGTTTGCCTGAATGATCGATCAGTAACGATGAAATGATATTATTACTCAGGCTTGAAGGGTCCTCATTTTTGTGCGAATAATGAATCTTTTTTCCCGAAATTGGATCCAAATGAATTAAACCGTTTCCATATGTTCCTATCCATATTGTCCCCATGGAATCTGCTACTATGGTCTCCAGCCCTCCCTTAACCGGATCAATCTCATCGATTGAATATACTTTCATGGTATGTCCATCATATCGTATTACATTATTATACTGTTTATCTGCAAACCATATAAACCCATGCTTATCCTGGGTTATGGATAGTACACTTCCAAGGAGTTGGTCAGATGTACTATTGATTCTCTTGAATGAAATATCTACTGACTGAGCAGATGATAATACTACCAGTGCCAGAAAAAAAAGAATAAAAAAACTGCGTCGATATACGAAGTTACGATCCATTTAGTAACCGGGATTTTGTGTTAGTCCGGGATTTGCTGCAAGCGCAGCAGGTGGGATCGGGAAAACTTCCCTGTACGATTCACTTTCTTCCTTAGCAGTCCATGAGTTGGTAAATGTGCCAAACCGAATCTGATCCTGTCTGCGCCAACCTTCCCAATATAACTCAAATCCACGTTCATTTAACAAATCTTTTTCAGTAAATGAAGTCAATAATGGTGCATTTCTTAACTCCCTAAGGGTATTGATATCTGTGAGTGCCCCTGAATTGTCACCTAATCTGTATTTAGCCTCTGCCGCCATTAACCAAAGGTCTGTATACCCGACAATATCGGTAAACATGATGGCAGCAAGCTGGCGGGATTGAGACATGGAACTACAAAGTATGAAAATATAACTGCGCAAGCGAGTTAGAACTTGAGGATCAGAACAAATTGTAGCTATTTTTGCTTAACAGCGAACGGCTGCTTTCGGCCAAAAGCCGTCATTCAGGTAAGGGAAGATCCGAGTTCCATATGGTGTGGGTCATCTTCCATTTTCCATCTGAATTCTTTTCAAAATCTGATAGGAATTTGCCTTTATCCAACAGGGAACCATCAGAATTAACGAGACTGTATTTTCCGTGAATATTAGCTAAATTGGAGTTTCCCCAAGCATCTACATCATTAAATTCCACAGAAATATCAGGAAAGTCTATAACAAATTCCCGAATAGCTTCTTCTCCAACCAGCGTTTCGCTATGAGGTACCATGTAAACAGCACCACTGTGCATATCTATATATGGATCCCGGTTTCCCTTATTCCATGCATCAGCGATATTGTTGAATAAAGTGGTGAAGTAGGCTTTTTCTTGGCCTGATAATGTGCTAATATTTGTCATGAGGAATGCTTGTTAGGTAGTTATCTTATCCTTTTTTTAAGCAAATTATCTAGTGAAAGTCAAGATAATAACTAAATGGAAACAAATAGTTTAAGCTAAGAAACATCCAGGCTAAATGGGTCCCAGTAAATACTTCAAAAATGTAATGAACGGCTGCTTTCGGCCAAAAGCGGCCGTTCAGATAAAGGATCTTAATTAGCCGAAGCGTCAAACAACGACTTGGCCTGTACTTCCCGACTATACAGCGCCTGTACCGGTCGATTATTTGGACTGATTACTGAGGCCACAGCTTCTATCTGCTCCGAGGACATGGTAGGATGTGCACGCATAACCAGCCATTGAACATCTTCACTACAAGGAGGAGTGGTAAGCGAACCCGAATAATAATAAGCTCCATGATCCTGTGGTACGTGCAGGTGAAGGTGCAGACTTTCATCTTCCAGGTAATTACTTTCCCCTTTGGTCTGAGGTAAATTGTTTACAATACCTACAAAGTTGGGGTTTTCCGCCCCTTCCTGTACCAAGACACCTAATACGGCTAAGCTTTTATCCTCACTTTGATGTACAAAGTGCATTTCCAGCGGAAAATGCTGGCCATCAATAGTGTGTTCACTGGGAGTATGAAAATGGAATTGCTTCAGTTCATACACCTTGTCTCCCAGGGTAAAGGTGCTACCAGGGTCTACATTGATCTGAATGGTATGGCCATTGTCTATAATATTATCAACGTGTTGGTTGAATGCTATTCTCAAGGATGAACTACCATAATCGATTTTGAAAGGTGCTTCACCCTCTATCTCTGTATGGTCAATATTAATGGGCGACTGAGATTTTCCTTCCCCGCACAAAGCATAAGCCTGGTTGAGCTTACCCCATACGGCCGGTCCTTCGGAGGCTTCATAACTCCAATGCACAGGTCGGGCGCTGGAGGATGCTTTTTCAGTAAGTTCTGGTGCGGGTGACGTTTCAGACACCTCCTTTTTTTCATTACCTCCACAAGCCAGAAGCAGGCACATGGATATTTTCAGGAGCAAATTCGGGGATAGTTGATTACTGGTTCTCATTTGTTTTGTTATTAATTGAGTTGGCCAAAATAGCAGCTTATTCTGATCGTTCAAAATGATTTACAATCAGTAGTTTGCTAACTAAAATCATCATAAGGATATTTCACATTTGACATCTTTACACGAAATTATAAAAATCAACAAGCAGAAAAACTGGGCGGAGAACGGATCCATGATAGTCAATAAAAATGCTTGATCATTAACACAGAGCATGAGAATTGTGACTGGTCAACTAAAACGCAGGTTTGATTTGACTGTCAGATAAATCGTTCTTTACTCAAAGCAAGTAACAAAATATACATTTCCCAACGGCCGCTTTAGGTCGTTTCCGGCTTTTCAATGAACGACTGCTTTCGGCCAATAACGGCCATTCGACCTTATCAAGGGGTAGGTCTAATATGACCAATATAACCCCAACAATAGCAGATTGGGTCTATGTTTATCATAGATTTCCAAGTTCATTACTTTTTAACAGCAACATAAATATCATAAGACCCATTCCCTGTTGGTCTGTCTGAATGAAAAAATAGTTCAGACATATCATGAGTTACTGAAGGCATACCCTCGTTATGTTCAGTATTTATAGGGAAGTCAAGACAGGTCGGGTCTCTCCATTTTTTCTCAACTTCATCATAAGATGCAATCCAAATATCATCTTGACCTACACCTCCCTTTCTATCAGTCCAAATAAATCCATTGGTTGGTTCAAAATGCTTATCAAGATACTTAGTGCTAACCTCCTTAAACAATATTGGTTCTTGAAATTGATTTTTGTCTTGATCTAAGACACTACGATAAATATCTGCTCCTCCAACACCATTGGCTCTAGTACTGACATAGTAAAGTTCGGTGTGCTCCGGTGTTTGGTGAAGTAAAGGACAAGCTTCTAGAGCATCCGTGTTAAGCAATTCACCCAAGTTACTAGCTTGATTCCATCCAAAATCATCGTCCACATTTTCCCGATAGGAGAAATATAAATCTGCTTCTCCAAATCCTCCTGCTTTTGTACTTGTAAAATACATGTAATGACCATCAGTTGAAATTGTAACGCTATGATCACTAGCGGTCGAATTTATTTTTGAATCCAATCTACTTGGAGTTGCCCATTGGCTATTCTCAGTTTGACGATGCGTTACATAAATATCCAAATCACCCAGACCACCTGGTCTATCTGAACTAAAATATAGAGTCAAACCATCTGGAAGAATCATCGGAAACCACTCTGCATATTCAGTATTTATGCCATTCTCCTTTAACTTTATTACTTCCCAATCTATAAAATCCGCTACATTGGCATTTTGACCAAATGCTAATGAAGTTATGCAGATGTTAATTGATAATACCACTATCGTCTTTGCACTCATAATCTTATATTAGTTACTTGCTGACTTGTTTATATTCCGATCCTGCACTCTATGGAATGTAAATGGCAATTGAGGCCTCTTATAACCCGATTAACTAAACTTGAAACAAGATAACTCAATGGAAGCTTTCGGCCAAAAGCGGCCGGTCATTCTGCTATTAATTCCACCAGGTTTCACCTTCGATTAAATATTTTTCTTTGATCAGTTTTTCATTTAACTCAATACCAAAGCCTGGCCGATCACTTAATTGTATGTACCCATTTTTAATAACATCTTTGTCGTAGCCAAGAACATCTGGATCTCCGTTGATGCCTTTACCGGCACGGTTCAAAGGATTGGAGATAAAAGCCTCGTGGGCTACAAACTCACGGACGGAGGCTGCAAAATTAGCGGAAGCAATGGTAGCAATTGGGCCAGCTACGTTATGGGTACAGACCGGGATATAGTAGAGTTCAGCGAGATCGGCTATTTTTTTGGCTTCCAGGAGCCCACCGGTCATGGATACATCGATCTCTATCATGTTTAATCCCTGGTTTACAATAAAAGGGCGGAAATCATCCCTGGTATATAAGTTCTCCCCGGTCAGGATGGGGACAGGAGACTTCTCGGTTAGTTTGATCCACTGTTCATTATAAGCAATAGGTAGAGGATCTTCCATCCAGATAGGCCGGATCGGGGCCACAACATTTGCAAGTCGTAACGCACTATCAAAATCAAATTCCCAATGGCAGTGTACTGCTATGTCAAAATCCAATCCCAAAGCCTCTCTCATATTGGCATAACCTCTTTCATTCCTATCCACTTCGAGATTTGAAAGTCTACGGTTGTCTAGTTGATTCCATGCCTGATCCCTTAAAATGTTGGTCTTACAGGCTGTCCAACCCTGGCCTTTCATCAGCTCAGCAAATTCCACACAGGAATCCATATCCAACATGTCTTGGGGTCCAGCAGAAGCATAGGCACGGACTTCACTAACGTGTCTACCGCCTCCCAGTAACTTATGCACCGGCTGTTCGGTGATCTTACCTATCAGGTCCCACATCGCAAATTCCACTCCCGTAATGGCGTGCGTGGCAACTCCATGATTCCCTCCGTAATACGAAGTGCGGGTGCTCATCTTGAAGACTAAGTACTCGAGATCCAACGGGTCCTGTCCCATCAGGATGGGTTTGCACACATTTTGTATAATGTCTTTAGCACCATGGCCACTTTCGTCATGATGACATTCTCCGATTCCTACCAGTCCAACATCGGTTGTGATCTTGACAAGTGGGCTAACCCGAAAACCGATTTTGGTCAATACACATTTCACATCGGTGATTTTTACCTTTCTGGCAAGAGGATTGGCCAAAAGATCAAAACAGGGAATAAAAGCTATAACGGGTGTTGCCATACCTAGCTTATGGATAAAAGTTCTTCGTTTCATCTCATTAGGTTTTGAGTTAAGGTTTATGCTCATTATTTCAAAATATAGTTGGATAAATGCACCTATGAATTAGTAATTCCTATGCGCTTTTTGGGTCGAATGCAGACATTTAACTGAGCGGCAGCTATCGGCCAAAAGCGTCATTCAAGCTCATTAAAAACAGGCCTGAATTTCTGAATACGTTTTCCAGGTTTAACTTCTGTGGTATATAAGTTTCCTTTTGAATCCATGGCAAGGTTATGAATCCAGCCAAATTGTCCGGCATTTCTTCCACCATGGCCAAATGATCCAATAACTTCCAGACTGGAGCGATTTAGCACCCAGACTTTCATGTTCATTCCGTCAGCAATGTACATATAGGTTTGATTGGGGTCCGGAGACAGTTCGATATCCCATACCGCACCAGCCCCGAGAGTCTTTGTGGCTACAAATGATTCCATAACAAATGAACCGTCTTTATTAAAAACCTGGATTCTGTTATTCGCCCGATCTGAAGCATAAACCAGGTTATCAATCGAAATTCGTACCGCATGTACCGGATTTCGAAACGATTTTATGGGCTGATCTCCCGGGTTATAGGCAGGAAGTTCTTCATCATGAGGTGGATCACCATAGGCCCCCCAATGCCTTTTATATTCACCTGATGTTGCATCAAATACAATTACTCGGCGGTTGCCATACCCATCTGCTATATAGACCTCATTTGCCCCCGTATCGACAGCTATATCGGCCGGTCCACCTAAAAGGGAGGCGTCATTACTGCCGTTGGTTTGACCATATTCACCAAGTTGTAAAAGCAGTTTACCATCATTGGAAAACTTCAATACAACCTGGTCCCGGCTTCCACCAATCCAAACATTGCCATCTTGATCTACAAAAATCCCATGCTCGCTGGTGATCCATTGTTGAGTTGTGTCCGGGCTACCCCATGCTTGCAAGACATTTCCGTCGGGATCAAGCTCAATTACTGAAGGAGCAGGGGAACAGCATTCTGCTGTTTGAGGGTTTTGGATGGCACCAGTTTCCCGCTCATCTAACGTGCCAGGTCGTTGTAGAATCCATATGTGATCATTTCCATCAATAGCCACACCTGCCACCTCGCCAAGGACCCAATTGTTTGGCAAACGCTTGGGCCAGAATGGATCGACTTCAAATTTGGTTGGTGATTGTGAACTGTAAACCTCATCTTGGGTCACTTGATCTCCAGAATTATCTCGTTCAGGAGCATCCGAACAAGTTGAACAAATGACAGTTACCCATATTATACCTATAAGTTTTGTAAGTTGACGGGATTGGACTGACATGGATACAAATTACAAAAAATACTGTGAAGGTGTACCTGTCCTACCGATAATCGTGATCGCTGACCGGCTGCTTACGGCCATTAGCGGCCGTTCGTACTTATTCCGGGAACCCTATCCTGTCTAGCATTACCTGCCAGCGGGTGTCATTATGCAATAGCTCAAAAGGAAGCTCAATTTTAAGCCAATACATTTCCACCTCATGGTCTTGATAGGCTTTCCAGCCATTCAAGGGCAGTGTCGATTTCTCCCATTTCGGTGTAATCATTGTGGGAAGTTCATTTTTCTCATTAATTCTTGAAAACGAGGATCAGGGACAAACAGATGTTCAGGCCAAGTATTTAGATATAGTCATAGGCAGTTACATCCGTGGTGGGAATTATTTATTGTTAGGCACTTATTTATTCATTGATTAGAATATTTCTCAAAACTTGGTCAACCTGATTTTCATCCTGACCAACACTCATTTCAGGGTGGTATAGTAGCCTGATTAAATCCTTATCGATTATAGCATATTGATTAGTAGTTGTCCATGCCGATTGGAAAATGCTCTCCATGTAAAAAGGAGAATCTTTAGCCAAACCTAAAGACTGTGTAAACTCTTCACGTAAAAGATGTTTTTGTACGGTTAGATCGGCCCTATCAATATCAACATACATATTCCCCGATATTAATTGATTTTGACCATTCCAGGAAATCCGAAATAAACCCCAATTGGCGCTAACTAAATTGGATTGAGAAGGAAATATATTAGCATAATCAACTCCACTACCAAAGAAGACATAATAATTTGATTGGATTGAGTCATTTACAATTTCTATTTTAAATCCATCAGTTGCTAAATCATTAATTTCAGTTTTTATATTTTCAAGTTCGGCAATAAGTTCATTAGTAGAGTTTCCCCCAACAAATACTTTCATTTCTGAACTCCATTTACGAGTGATTGCACTAGCAGTTCCAAATTCAAAACCCAATGCAATATTTTTAAAGTAACTTATCACACCAAGATTATAATCACTTAGCTCAGGTGTAGGTGAAATTTCATCATCATCTTTAGAACATGATGATATAAAAATCAATATGGTCAGAAGAAGTGTTAACTTATTTTTCATACTTATTTAAATTCCGACTAACGTCGTAAGCGGACTTTACTCAGTGTCTCCTTTCGGCCAATAGCGGCCATTCGGCTTAGACCTTAGTGGCTTAAAACGGTTATTCGGTTTAGGTTTTATTCTTGATTATCAGCATAGTATTGCAGGCATAAAAGGTCCATTGGGATCGTTATAACCTTCATAGCTCATCAAGGTCAGTTGCATAGAGTTACGTAGTCCGTTTTCCATGCACCATCGGAGTAACTCACCATTGCTGGTAGGAATTAGGATACCGGGACCCTGAAATTCAGGTGCTGCTCCAATCAATGCTTTCAAATCTTCATTTGTTTCTCCCACCGAATGACCAAAAAACGCCATAACGGTATTATAACCACTGATATTTCCATTGTGCTCCACAACGCTGGCAGTCCCCTGGTGTATAGCGTCCTGTAATTCCGAACTTCGGTCATGGCCATGAACCTTTGTACAGATCTTATTACAGGCTTCTAAGTCGTGCTTAGTGGCGCTGCGCACTTTGTAACCTGATAATTGTAAATTGATTGCTGGGCCTTGCATAGCGGAAAGCATTTCACGAGCTTCAAATCCCAGTTTGGCATATAATGAAAGGGAACGAACGTGGTATGCTGCCTGAATTAGCTGGATTCCCTCGAACCGTCCTTGCAAGTTGCTGATAGCATATTCCATCAGTTTTCGCCCGACATTTTTATTCTGGACAGCAGGGTTTACAGTCAATACGCTTATACCGGCCATGTTTGCACGTTCAGATACAACTATACTACCAACAACAGACCCATTGACTTCGGCTGCGGCCGAGTGAAATTTAGGATGAGGTATCAGGTTGGAATACATACCAGCTGCCACCTCAGGTGAAGGGAAATCAGGTGGATAGTTATGTTGATCGGCGATATTTTTAAAGGCGTTGTAGCATATTTCACCGAATATATTGGCATCTTCTACAGTAGCTTGTCTGATATGTAAATCCATGAGAATAGAAGAGAGGGTGATGACTTAAACATTATATGCATTTAAATACTGGTAAACTAACAATTTGTTTCTTTCCGTTATTGCGCTCATTTAGAATGAGTTATTAATTAATTGAATGTCTCCTTTCGGCCAAAAGCGGCCGTTCAGGTTTACTCCACTCTTCTTTAATAATTTGTATCAATCTTTCTTTGGCCCTCTCGGTAATACCTCCTCCGGGAATGGGAAAAGAATGGTGGAGTTCTTTTCAGAAGCTATGTTTGCCAAGGTTTGATACAATCTTAGCTTAATAGCTGAGGGAGATTGGTCTATAAGTTTACCAGCCTCTAATAACTTTCCTGCGGCTTGCTCCTCAGCAAGAGCAAGTATGACCCGCGCTCTTCTCGAACGTTCTGCTTCCGCTTGACTCGCCATCATTCGTCTCATGTTTTCCGGCAATTGGATGTCCTTAATTTTCACATCGATAATCACAATGCCCCATTCCACAGTTTCCTTTTCCACAATCGATTTGATGTTTTTACCCATCTCCTCACGATTTGACAATATGGTATCCAGTTCAACTTTTCCACAAACATCTCTCAAAGCGGCCTGAGCCAATTGCATGATAGCAAAATTAAATTTCTCTACTTCCAGCACTGCCTTTTCCGGGTCATTGACTCTAAAAAACACCACACCATCTATGCTGCAAGGCACGTTATCTTGGGTCATGACTTCCTGGGAGTCTATGTTTATGGTAATCACTCGAATATCCACAACCTGAACGGTTTCCACTATAGGTATGATCCACCGAAGGCCCGGTTTCAGTATCTTGATGTACTTTCCAAATCTGAATTTTAACGCTCGTTTATATTCAAAAATAACACGTATCCCGCCGAACAGGAATAATGTAATAAAGACACTGAAAACTAATATAAGATTCATAGCATTTGTGGTTACTTTTTTGTGATACTCTGCACCTAAAATAATATCTAACAGGAGTACTTATTAGATAAGAAGGGCAATTTATTCTTTGCAGTTGGTGCCCTTATAAAAAATACAAAAATTAAGCATAGGGTCAAAATCTTATTCTGAAAGTACACACCCAAAATCCAGTAAGTACTTCGATATTATAATGTTGTATAAAAGATCCCTTTGGGAATTGAAGTACGATGCTTGGGAACTGGTTGAATAAACGGCATGAGTGTCTGCTTTTCTGCCGGCAGGCAGGCGGCCAATAGCGACCTGTCTTAATAAACACGGTGCGTCGATTCCATTTTAAACTCCTTAAACTAGTGATCTTTAGGAAAATGATTACAGAACTCAGGGTGTATCGATATTCCCCAGAGCTGTTTGTTGGTTTTGGCATTTGAATCAACTATCTTCTAAGAATACAAAGGATGAATTAAACAAATTCTTCGATGTCCCAGAAAGAGATCGAAATAATCCTGGCACGGCAACTGTCTAGCTACCTATCTATGCCGGTTTTTATCGTTGACCCAGGGGGAACTCTACTTTTCTACAATGAGCCTGCTGAGAAGATTTTCGGTCTACGTTTCGATGATACCGGTGAGATGCCTGCTGAGAAATGGTCAACTTTATTTTCGCCTTCAAACGAGGAAGGCACCCCCATTCCACCTGAGGAATTACCTCTTATGATAGCACTTACCGAGCGTCGGCCAGCCCACAAGGGTATTCAGATTCAGGGTCTTGACAAGGTTTCACGCAATATCGAGGTCACTGCCTTCCCAATCATCGGCCAGGCTGAGCGATTCCTGGGCGCAATCGCTATATTCTGGGAGGTAAAGAAATGATAAAGATAAAACTGTGGGGAACTCGAGGTTCCGTCGCCGCTACAGGCCCTGAATTAACACGCTATGGAGGAAATACGTCATGTGTCGAAATCTCGGACTCTGATGGTATCTCCCTCATTCTTGATGCCGGTACTGGCCTTTTTGAGCTTGGTAGGACTTTACCAAACAACCTACGTCAAGTTCATATATTACTTACCCATCTGCATATGGATCACATTCAGGGCATGGGGTTTTTCCCACCTTTTTTCAACCCAAATATTGAAGTAAACGTCTGGGGGCCAGCCAGTACCACGCTAAGTTTACGGGCACGCCTCACCCGTTATTTATCGCCCCCGTTATTTCCAGTTAGTTTGAGAGACCTTCCTTGCAAGCTATCTCTAAACGAGGTGCCTGGCAAAGATTTTAAAATTGGCCAATTTCAAATCTTTTCAGATCTTCTCTGTCACATTGGCCCTACGGTGGGCTACAGGATTGTGAGTTCCGACTCAGTA
>PVMK01117899.1_pt1 | contig 45517 bp, 45 predicted proteins | sample 1853481 | NCBI WGS metagenome assembly PVMK01 (sample SAMN08533507, study PRJNA380276) | Marine sediment metagenome, whole genome shotgun sequencing project.
GCGCTCAGGGTGTGGTTATACGGCGTATGGGTCCCTGTGCGCGCACCGTATTCTACGAATTTGCCGTTGATAAAATCAATTTCCGTACGCCGGCCGGCTTCGATATCCATCAACATAGACGGCTTGTGGTCACCGGCATTTCGCATGTATTCCATTGCATGGGGATAAAAATCCCACCCCAGATTAATTTCATTGGCCCGGGCGACCTGGATGCATTCTTTTACCAGCGCATCGACAATCTGATAGACGATCGGATCGTTCATGACTCGCGACATCGTCAGCCCGGTAACAGCACACACCGGATTCATGCAGGCATTCATAACGCTCTTGCGCCAGACCATCGAAATAATGTTATCGGTGTGCTCGGTTGTGAGGTCGCATTTGCTCAGAACGTCGGCAATGGCAATCGCCGAATTGCGGGATTGCGGATCCAGTTCCTGAAGGTAATGCGGCGGATGGTGAAAGGGTATTTTGACGTGTGCCGGTCCCTCCAGTGCGCATCCGTAATTGACAACGGCGCGCATCACATGTGTCTTGCCCAGTATTTTAGCCAGCTCCAGTTCAGTATCAATTCCATTTTGCCAGCTGACAATCGGCAGGCCCTCTTTGTGAAAGCCTTCAATGGCCGAGCAATCAGCGGCAGCGCATGGGCCTTGACGGTTATGAAGATTACGTCCGGGTCGTAGTCAGCCAGTTCATCAACCTGGGTGCATGTTCGGGTCACTTTGTGCTGGATATTTTCTGCGCCTTCAAGAAGAATTCCAGGGTCCAACGCCGGGGCCAGCAAATCCGGGATGACATCACAAAGGGTGACTTCATAGCCGCCTTTCGCCAGAAAGCAGGCCACAATGCACCCCACCGGGCCCGCACCGACCACTGCAAATGATTGGGGGCTAAAATTGGACGTATCACTCATTATTTTACCTCTCTTGCTTGGGGCGTTCGTCAATGACGCGCAGGGCCTTACCTTCGCTGCGGGCGATGGCTTTCAGATCGACCAGCTCCACATCAACACCGATCCCCATCATGCCTTTGATGTACGCCTCGATTTTCCCTTCGATTTCATGACGGCGCTCTGCACCCGCATCATAAATTTCTTTTTTGCCTTCCACCTGAACGCTGAGATGGTCCAGGTACCCTTTTTTGCTCACCACCAGCCGATATTGCGGTTCGACTTCTTCAATTTCCAGCAGGAGTGCCTCAATTTGAGACGGAAAGACGTTCACACCGCTGATAATGAGCATGTCGTCCGAGCGGCCGTAGATTTTGTCCATCCGAATAAAGGTTCGGCCTTCATGCCCGGGCTCACGCCACAGGCGAGTAATGTCTTTGGTACGGTAACGAATCATGGGCATGGCGCGTCGCTGCAGAGACGTAAAAATCAGCTCTCCTTTTTCACCTTCCGGCAGGGGTTCCAATGTCTGCGGGTCTACGATTTCAGCCAGAAAATGATCTTCATTGATATACAGGCCATTTTGATCAGCGGCGTCATATGCCACACCGGGTCCACATAGCTCGGTTAATCCATATGCTTCCTGGGCTTTTATCCCCATGCGCTCCTCGATTTTCCGGCGCATGGGCTCTGTCCAGGGTTCGGCACCGAACACCCCGACCCTCAATGGAAGTTTTTTAACATCGACATTCATTTCTTCGGCCCGTTCGGCAATCGTCAGGGCGTACGACGGTGTCGCAGAACAGAACATCCGACTTAAAATCCTGCATGATGGTAATCTGCCGTTCGGTCATTCCGGCTCCGGTCGGCACCAACGTGCAGCCAAGTGCCATCGCTCCTTGATGAAACCCGAGCCCGCCGGTAAAAAGACCGTGGCCGTAAGCATTTTGGACCACATCTTCCTTGCGGATACCGGCGGCATAAAGGTTGCGGGCCATACATTCGATCCATTGTTCCAAATCCTCGGCGGTGTATGGGCCCGTAATCGGTTTGCCGGTCGTACCCGAAGACGCATGGATTCTGACCACATCTGCTAAAGGCACGGCGCACAGGCCGAAGGGATAATTGTCTCTTAGATCATTTTTGACGGTAAACGGGAGTTTGGCGACGTCTTGCAGGCTTTTAAGGTCGCCGGCTTCGATGCCCATTTCTTTGAATTTATTCCTATAAAACGGGACCTTCTCAGATACCCAGGCGACGGTTTCTTTCAGTTTCTTCAACTGAAACTTTTTAAGCTTTTCCACCGGCATGCATTCAAACTTATCGTTCCAGGGCATGACCTTCCTCCTTTTTGAAAAACTAGAAGCTATAATTTTATTTTGCACCGCTTTCCATAATAATGTTCCGAATAAAATCATGCAGCCTTGGCGGCGGCTTCGAAACCCAGTTCAAAGGCCTCGATATTGATATCGACAAAGGCCTTTTTGGTGGATGTCCGAATGGCTTCTTTAACTTTGTCAGCCGACACCGGCATAATTCCGGTTTGAATCAACGAGCCCAGTAACACCATATTCAAAGACATAATATTGCCGGCCTGTTTTGCCAGAGCCTGGGCATCAAAAGCAATCAGCCTGGCGGTTTTATTACGGATCAACTCCTGCAGCTCCTGTATATCAGGATAGGTTCCTTTGCCGATGGCCACCGTAAACGGCGGCAGCGGTGCCGTATTCGTGATCACCACGCTATCGGCATTGCATTTGTTTAACGCTCGCAGCGTTTCCGAAGGCTCGAAGCCCAGCAGCACATCCGCTTCAGCATCTGAGATGATCGTGCTGTCCGCATCACCAAATACGACCGCAGATTCAACCACGCCGCCTCTCTGAGCCATCCCATGGATTTCACTCATGCGCACGGGGATGTCGGCCAGCAGGGCCGCCTCGCCCAGCACTTTGGATGCCAATAAGTTTCCCTGTCCCCCAACTGCTACGATAATAAGTCTTTTTGTTTCCATGTAAAAATCCCCAATATATTCAATTAGTTCAAGTCAAATACAACTTTTTATTTTAGTTACTTGGTCTCAATAAAATGTCCTTACGGATTCCTGGAGCACTGGATTTTGTGTTGGTTGTTCCGTGTCGCATGTTGCGAGTTGCAATGAAGAATCGGGATTTTTACTTTTAAAAAATCCGCAATCAAAAATCAAAAATCCGCAATCCAGCCACTCCATTACTCCAGTACTCCTATAGACTCCAGTAGTTATGAAGACACTGCTTTTTCTTTCGACCGGACCGGCACGATTGCCTTTTCCGGGCAAATTTGGGCGCAAACGGCACAGCCTGTGCACAGGTCTGCATTAATGTATACTTTTTCGCCTTCGGTGTAAAAAGCCGGACAGGCCAGTTGATTGACACAATCTCTGTGATTTTTGCATTTTTCGCTAATATAAAAGGGCTTGCCCCGCGACTTTTTAAGGTTCTGGGCATAAAGGGTGCAGGCTCTTTGGAGATGATTACCGATACCCCTTTATAATCGATGGCTTCCTTTAAGGCCTCGATGCTCTTATTCACCCGATAGGGTTTGATGACGGTCACATGCGGCACGCCGATGGCCCGGACCACCTTTTCAATCGATACCCGGCCATAGCCTGTCAGGTTAAAATCGTCCATATCAACACCCGGATTCGGTTGATGGCCGGTCATCGCCGTGGTGCTGTTGTCCAGAATCACCAGGGTGAAATTGTGATTGTTAAATACCGCATTGATCAGTCCGGGTATCCCGGAGTGGAAAAAAGTGGAATCGCCGATAAAGGAAATAACTTTTTTATCGGTGGCAGTTGAAAAACCGCAACCCGTGCCGACTGAAGATCCCATGCACAGGAGAAAATCGGCTGTTGAAAGCGGGGGTAACACACCCAGGGTATAGCAGCCGATGTCGGTGGGATATATGGTGCCCAGGCCTTCCGCTGCTTTTTTCACAGCGTAATAGGTGGCTCGGTGTGAGCAACCGGCGCACAGGTTGGGCGGCCGCTGGGGGATTTCCGGAACATCGGAAAGATCCGGAATTTTAGCCGGGGTATGCGGAACATCGAAGAATTTGGCGATATTTTCACGTACTTGGGCGGGATTGAACTCGTAAAGCCGGCTGAATAGGTCCTTGGCCTTTCCGCGAATCGGCAGCGTCAGGGCTTCTTCCTGGCCAAAAGCCTTAATTTTTTCTTCCATATACGGCTCGCCTTCTTCAATTACCAGTACTTTTTCACATGCTTTCAAAAAACCCTTAATTATTTTTTCGGGCATGGGGTATGAAAATCCCACCCGCAGCAGCCTGACTTTATCGGCGATATTTAATTCTTTGACGGCGTCTGATACGTAATTGTAGCTGACACCGTTGCAAACGATGCCCCATTTCCCATTGCCGTTGATGAAAATATATTGCGAGGTTTCCGAAAAGTCCTCGGCTATTTTCGATGTTTTCCAGGAGTTTAACATGCAACTTCCTGGAAACAGCCGGTATCGTGACCAGGTTGAAGGGGTCTTTGACAAAATCGCCTTTGGTTTTGGGTGCTTTTATTTTTCCCAGGGTAACAATTGCGGAGGAGTGGTTGATGCGGGTGGTGGTGCGAAACAGAACCGGTTCCTGTAATTTTTCAGAAATTTCAAAAGCATCTGCCACCATCTCTTTGGCTTCTTCTACGCTCGATGGTTCTAACATGGGCAGTCCTGAAAGTTTGGCATAGAAGCGATTGTCCTGCTCGTTCTGGCTGGAAAACATATAGGGGTCATCGGCGGTAAGCACGACCATCACGGCCTTGACACCGACGTAGGCCAATGTCATCAAGGCATCAGCGGCGACATTTACACCCACATGCTTCATGACACACATGCTACGCACACCGGAGTTGGCCGCTGCTGCCGCCACTTCCATCGCCACCTTTTCATTGGTGCTGTATTCAAAATACAGATCGCTTTCCTGGGAGGTCTGGAAAAATTGCAGAGAAATTTCAGAAGACGGTGTGCCCGGATAGGTACTGGCAACCGCAACACCCGCTTCGATTGCCCCTCTGGCTATGGCTTCATTGCCCAGCAGCAGCATTTTTTGGCCTGGATTTTCGGTAAGTAGTTTGTGCATGGCAACATCCTTTATTTATAAATTTAAATCACATCATAGATTCTTTTTTGAATTTGAACGCCCGGATTGGCGCCTTAAATTCCTTTGAATTAATAGCGATTTTTTAAAATCATGTCAATTAAATGGGTAACGGTCCGTTTTATTGTTGAATCTTATGTTTAGCTACATTAAAGCTACATTGTAGTTTCTGTCAAGATAAAATATTGAAAACCTTATTCAGATTGAATGCGTTAACCGCCGCAAGATTGTTTAGGTTTAAGAAAGGAAAATTTTATGATCGTGCGAAATGTAGGGGACAAAGCGGTTCCGCTGAAATGGCCGTGGATGATGAAAATCGCCAGGTCGCGCCGGGCGATGCCACCTGGATACCGACCGGTTCGAAACATAGCCTGTTGAATAATAAGAATGAGGATTTAGTGATTCTTGTAGTGGCGTCACCCAATTGGTAGAAGTTTGTCGTCCGTTGTCAGTAGTCCGTTGTGAATTCGCAATGATTTTTATCAGAGCCCTCAAACAATTTCAACGGACAACAGACAACTAACAATTGACGCTGAGCGAGACGCTCAATCAAGACTTCTTGCGGGTATAGATCGTTTTGTATAACTCCGGCATGATTTCCATACAACCGGTACAGCCGGGCTCTTCATCGGCATGAAAAGGCTCCAGATGAACTTCTATGCCGATTTCCTTATACATTTCAGCCATTTCCGACAGCCGGGGCTCATCGTAGGTCGCCTGTCTCTCCCACCCCTGAAGCGCCAGTTCCTCCTGACGTGTCATGCCCATTACGCTCCTTTATACTCGGGTTTCTTGCGGCCAACGGTTGAAAGACCTTCCAGTGCGTCAGCCGTGCTGAAAATATCGTTCAGGCGGCCGAGTTCAATTTCCACCGCTGCGGTCATTGATTTTCCGACCTGCTGATCGATGATTTCATTGGCCAGCTTGAGTGCCAGCGGTGCTTTGTAGCCGATGACTTTGGCCGTTTTGGCTGCGATTTCCTCCGGCACGCCCTCGGGCAGCTTTCCGGCCAGCAGTCGGGTTACGTTTTCACTGCTGCACACTTGAGCCCGCATTTTAAATTTTTCAGGGATTTCATGCTGTTTGTATTTATCGGGTTTTCCCTGTGATGCCAGCTCCTTTATGGCGGGATCCACTTCAGCCGGAGCGACCAGACGGGTAACGATGCCGAGCTCCCGGGCATCGTCAGCGCTGATGGGGATGCCGGTAAAAACGTAATATTTGGATAGCTCCGGCCCGGCAAAACGGGCCATGCGCAGCATACCGCCCAATCCCGGAAAAATGCCGATGCCGGTTTCGGGAAATCCCATGGATCCGGCAGGTGTCGCAATGACCGCCTGGCAGGCGAGAGCCAACTCGCTGCCGCCGCCTAAAGACAACCCGTCGAGCAGGGTGATGGTCAAATTTTCTGAATTTTCGATTTTAAGGAGCAGTTCGTGACCCTTGCGGGTGAATTCAGCGATATCTGCAATTTTGTCTGCTTTTATCTTGTCGACAAAATACTTTATGTCTGCTCCGGCCACAAATGCTTTGCCGGCGCCCTGAAACACAATGGCCGTAGCTTCCGGGTTCTTTTCGGCTTCTTCAAATCGCCGGGTGAGCTGGGCCATCACCGTTTCGTTTAAGGCATTCATCGCTTCCGGGCGGTTGATGGTGATATAGGCGATCGTACCTTTAATTTCCAGATCGACAAAATTAAAGGCAAAGGGTTGGCCGATTTCATTTTGCTTTGCGAGGACTTTGGGCATTTTGAAATCAGGGTATTTTCGGGTAATGGCTTCTACGGCTTCATACGTTTTTGCGATGCCGATTTTATTCATGATTTCAAAGGGGCCCAGCAGCCAGCGCAAACCGATTTTAGCACCCCGATCCGTGTCCTCAATGGAAGCGACACCTTCATCCACCAGTGCCGCTGCGACTCCAAGGCACACTCCGTAAAATCGATCCCTGGCTGCCGAGATTTTGGATTCATCGACATCGCCGGTTAGATCCCAGTTTTCATTTTTTTCCATCTGGTCTTTAATGATGTCGGCAGTGGCGTAAAACGGCCCCAGTTCATTTCCCAGGGTGGTAGAGGCGTGCACGGCGATGGGGATTCCGGTGACATTCATGAGCTCAAAAGGACCCATACCGATTTTAAACGCCTGCTTTGCGGCTTCTTCAAGGGTGGCAATATCGGCCACGCCTTCTTGCAGCATGCGGGCGGCCTCATTTAAAAACGGTACAAAGAATCGGTTAACGGCAAAGCCGGGCGCATCTTTTACGACAATGGCGGTTTTACCTTGAAGCTTGGCCGCCAGAAGCGATTTTTCCAGAGTTTCGGCGCTGGTCTTTTCATGGGGGATGACTTCCAGAAGGTGATTTTTAGCCGGGTGATAGAAATAATGCAGCCCCACAAAGCGGTCCGGGCGGGAGGTTTTTTGGGCAAATTCGTGAACGTAGAAACTGGAGGTGTTGGTTGCCAGAATGGTCTTCTCGGAGCAGATCCGATCCAGTTTTTCAAAAAGATCGAATTTGACCTGCTTGTCTTCAAATACGGCTTCTATAACCAAATCGGCGTCTGCCACCATTTTAAAGTCGCATGTGCCGATGATGTGCGAGAGGATATCGTGAACCTGTTCTGAACCAAGAATCTTACGCTCGACCGCCTCTTTTAGCGTTTGGCGGATTATATTGATACCGCGTTCCACGAATTCTTCTTTGATATCCACCAGGACGACGTTGAGACCTTCCTGGGCAATCTTCTGGGCAATGCCGCTGCCCATATTCCCCGCACCGATGACCGCGATTTTGTTAATCTGTGACATATAATCCTCCGGATTAATTGAATATTGAATATTTATTATTGAATATTGTTAAAGGAATAAGATCCATCTTTCTTTTTAATATTCAATTGTCAATCTTCAATTTTCAATCCTATTTGTTCTTCCACACCGGTTTGCGCTTTTCTTCGAAGCTTTTGATCCCTTCGAGCACATCTTCGGTTTTCATCAAGGTGTTGAGAAAAAGATCACTGACGCGCTGAATGGCCTCGGACATCTCCATCCCCAGGTGTTTTTTAACCGCCTGCTTGTTCAACCGAATGATAAGCGGGCTGTTGTATTGAATTTCCTTAACCAGGTTGTCGGTGGTATCAGAAAGCTGATCGTCGGCAACAGCATAACAGACCATTCCCATCTGCCGGGCTTCTTCGGCGCTATACCGTTTACCGGTGGTGCAGATTTCGATTGCCTTCGAGGGGCCTACCAGGTGGGGCAATCGCACGGCGGCATAGGGTGGTAAAAATCCGAGTTTGATTTCCGGCTGGCCGAACAGGGCGCTTTGAGCTGCCACGATGATGTCACAGGCGATGGCAACCTCCATGCCCCCTCCGAGGCAGGCACCGTGCACAGAAGCAATGACGGGGACCTCGAGCCGATCGATCAGCTCAAAAATGCGGTTAAAGGTCTCGATCATTTTAGCGACCATCTCAGGCTTGTGATCCGCCACTTCAACACCGGCGCAAAAGCTGGCCCCTTCGCCGTTCAGCACCAGACATTTCAGTTGGTCATCGGCGACAAGAACTTTCAGCTCGGTGTTGAGTTCATTCATCATTTTTATATCCAAAACATTGTGTTTCGGACGATCAAATGTAATGCGCGCCACGCCGTCAGCCTTTTCGACTTTTAGATGCTTATATTCGCTCATGATTTTGGTTCCTTTAAAGATTAGTATTTAGTGTTTAGTATTTGGTGTTTGGAATCGCACCTAAAAAATGAACGTATTACCGAATCCTTGAACAAAACACCAAACACCAAACACGCCTTACACTTTTACAAAAACATAATTCAACTGCCCGTTCGGCAGCGTATTGACAACGGTTTGCATTTCCATGCCCACCCGGATTTTGTCCTCCGGTAGGTCACCGGCGATTCTGCCGAACACTTTATAATCACCATAATCCACAAGGGCGATGCAGTAGGGGACATCTTCCTCGAATCCGATGGGCGCATATTCCAGCTTGCTGTAGGTTACGAGCTTTCCCTTGCCGCTGACTTCAAACCATTCCATGTTACTGGCAAAACATTGATGACAATCCGCCCGGGGCGGAAAGAAAGCCATCCCGCAATCCTTGCATCGGGTACCCATGACTTTGTTGTCTTCCAGGTAGTCCACAAAATCATTGGTTTTGGTAATAGCGGTAAAGCTTACCGTACCGAATTTTTTGAATCGATCGTCTACTTCTTTTATTTTGGCCATCGTTTATCTCCGTTTGACGGTTAAAAGCTCAAATATGATTTGTCTTATAATATCGAATATCGAACACGGAATGTCGAAGTAAGAAGTCTTTCTGATTTACAATACTTCGACATTCATTATTCCTTGTTCGATGTTCTGCGGTTCAATAAGTGTTTGTTGGTCTAACGTCCAAGTATAGTCACATTGCCATACAGGCCCACACCGCCGATGTTATGGACCAGCCCGATCTCCGGGTTTTTAACCTGGATATCGCCGGCCTCGTTTCGCAGCTGTAAGACCATGGTGCGGATCTGGGATCCACCGGTGGCACCGATGGGGTGGCCCTTGGATAACAGTCCGCCATCCACATTCACCGGTATACTGCCTTGCTGGTAGGTTTCTTTGTTTCGGATTAATTCCCGGCCTTCACCCGGTTTGGCAAAACCCAGATTTTCATAGGCCATCATTTCCGCGATCGTAAAACAATCATGCACTTCAGCCACATCAATGTCTTTGGGGCCGACACCGGCCATCTCATAGGCTTGCTGCGCTGCCTGCTCGGCAACGGTTAAGCCCGTAAACAGATCTCTGCCGGTTAAATTGACACTGGTGGTCGCCGCGCCCACCCCCAAAATCCAGACCGGCTTGTTCGAAAACGATTTGGCTTTTTCTTCACTGGCAACGATGACGCAGGAGCTGCCATCGGCATTGGCGCAGCAATCTCCCACCCGCAGAGGGCTAGCCACCGAACCGGCCATGCGGTTCTCCGGATCTGAAAACATCTCAAACTCTACCGGCTTGCGATATACGGCTTTTTCATTTAATTGTCCGTAGGTTGCCGCCTTAACCCGGATCAGCGCCAGATCATCTAACGTGGTGCCGTATTTTTCCATATGGGCTTTGGCATACATGGCATAGTAAGCGGGCATCATGGTGCCAAAGGGGCTTTCCCACTGAATATCGGCACCCCGGCCCATGCGTTCCTGGGATTCTGAAGTACTGATTTCCGACATTTTTTGAAATCCGATCACCGCTATTGTATCGTGCAGGCCCGACTTCACAAGAGAATAGGCGAGCTTTAATCCTGTGCTGCTCGAGGAGCACAGGGTTTCGACATAAAAGGTCGGCTGGGGATTCAATCCCAAATATTCTGCAAAAACACCGGCCGGTGAACGCTGTTTGTCGTATTCGGGTGCCGAACAGATGACCGAAGCATCGATGTCCCTGGTGCTCAGCTGCGCATCCTGCATAGCCTCCTTGAATCCTTCAAATACGAGCTCCCGGATAGAGCCCGGGTAGCTTCTGACAAATGTACTCTGTCCGACTCCGATAATGGCTACTTTTCCCATAACAGTCTCCTCTTAAAGGCCTAATAGTCACTTACTGCAAACTATTTTTATCCGCTATCTTTGGAATGGATATTTTACTGCTTAACCGGAGACAAATCCGAAGCACGAATTTCGAAATCCGAAAAAAATCCGAATATCAAATGAACGAATGTTCAAAACCGTGAAATCATACGGTGGTGACATTGAAAGTTTAAAAATGAGTCGTTTTGAATTTTGAATTTTTGTCATTCGATATTGTTTCGAATTTCGGATTTCATATTTCGAATTTATTAATGGTTAGCGTTAGAAAGCCTCTGTTTAAATTAAATTGATACTAAAAAAATAGAACAATTGTAAGAGCTATATATATTGCCCACCATCTACCTTAATGACTTCCCCGGTAATATGTTTGGCTCTGTCAGATGCCAGAAAAGTCACCATCAGCGCCAGATCATCTAACGTGGTGCCGTATTTTTCCATATGGGCTTTGGCATACATGGCATAGTAAGCGGGCATCATGGTGCCAAAGGGGCTTTCCCACTGAATATCGGCACCCCGGCCCATGCGTTCCTGGGATTCTGAAGTACTGATTTCCGACATTTTCTGAAATCCGATCACCGCCACCGTATCGTGCAGGCCCGACTTCACAAGAGAATAGGCGAGCTTTAATCCTGTGCTGCTCGAGGAGCACAGGGTTTCGACATAAAAGGTCGGCTGGGGATTCAATCCCAAATATTCTGCAAAAACACCGGCCGGTGAACGCTGTTTGTCGTATTCGGGTGCCGAACAGATGACCGAAGCATCGATGTCCCTGGTGCTCAGCTGCGCATCCTGCATAGCCTCCTTGAATCCTTCAAATACGAGCTCCCGGATAGAGCCCGGGTAGCTTCTGACAAATGTACTCTGTCCGACTCCGATAATGGCTACTTTTCCCATAACAGTCTCCTCCTAATGCCTATAGTCTCTTAGTCTGCTAACTATTTTTATCCGCTATAGCTTTGCATGGATATTTCATACTGCTTAACCGGAGCAAATCACGAAGCACCAAATCACTCGATGAATCCGACTCCGAATATCATCAATCATCGAATCTCATTTACTCGTGAAAAAGTCATGCCGAGCTGTGACATTGAAACGTTTAAAAATGCGTCAGTTTTCGAATTTTGCATCTCGTCATCGAGCTATGTCTCTGAATCATCGGATTGCATATTTCGAATTTCACTAATCGTTCGCGTCGCAATGCCTGGCTGTTAGGATTAAATTGATACTACGAATTCGATCAATCTGTCAGAGCTATATATATTGCCCACCATCTACCTTAATCACTTCCCCGGTAATATGTTTGGCTCTGTCAGATGCCAGAAAAGTCACCAGATAGGCAAGGTCCTCTGGCTGTCCAACCCGTTTTAGGGCGCTTTCACCCATGGCCATATCGATAATTTTATCTCTGGCTTCCGATTCTTTAAGCATTGCGGTTTCGATCAGGCCGGGCGCCACTGCATTGACCGTTACGCCGAAGGCACCCAGTTCCTTTGCAAGTGCCTTGGTATATCCAATGATACCGGCCTTGGACGCGGAGTAATTGGTTTGACCGAATTTTCCCCGCAACCCGTTAATTGACGTCACATTTATAATCTTGCCGTATTTTTGCTCCTTTAAAAGCGGTGCCACATGACGCGTGAAGTTAAAATACCCTTTCAGGTTGACTTCCAATACCCGGTCCCATTGTTCTTCGGTCATTTTCCAGGATACCGCATCCCAGTTCATTCCGGCGTTGTTCACCAGAATCTCAATACTGCCGAATGCTTCAACGGCGGCTTTCACGACTTTTTCAGCGTCGGCAAAGAAAGCAATATCACATTGCACCGCAAGGGCCTTGCGGCCCATTTGACGGATTTCATCAGCGTATTTTTTAGCTTCGGCTTCGTGTTTGCGGTAGGTGAGACAGATATTGGCGCCTTCTCGGGCCAATTCGAGGGAGGCGGCGGCCCCAATGCCCTGGGAACCACCGGTGACTAAGGCATTTTTTCCTTCTAGTAGCATCGGCTCCTCCTGCAGTTGAAGTTTTTGGATATTTCCTAAATAGCTACATTAAAGCTACAATTTAATTGTGTCAACAAAAAATCACATCCGCTTTTTTTAGTCTAACGGATAGAGTGGATATGGCTTAAGTACTTAAAATTAAGCAATTTATTATAATTAATTTATTCTTGACATCTATTCAGACCTTATATAGTTACATTGTAGCTAAAAAATGAAACTTAAGGAGGGGAAAAATGACTTCAGCACCTGGTAAGATACTAACGTGGCAGATGATTCAACCGACCTCGCGGGACAAAGAAACCAAAGAGGTGGTTCCGGGCAAAATTGAAAAAAAGGAAATACCGCTGCCGGATTTAGAACCCGGTGAGGTCCTGGTGGAAGTTGCCGGTTGCGGTGTGTGTCACACCGATCTCGGGTATTTTTATGATAGCGTACCCACGGTTTCAAAGCCGCCGTTGACACTGGGACATGAAATTTCCGGTACGGTGGTTGCCGGGGACGAAAAATGGGTCGGTACGGAAGTTGTGATCCCCGCTGTGATGCCATGCCGCAAATGTATTCTTTGTAAAACCGGCCGCGGCAACAGATGTCTCGACCAGAAGATGCCCGGCAACAGCCTGGGGATTTACGGCGGTTTTGCAAGTCACATCCCGGTGCCAAGCATCGATCTATGCGAAATCAAAAACCGGGGAGACATCCCTCTGGCACACCTGGCTGTTGTGGCGGATGCCGCCACCACGCCCTATCAGGCCGCCAAACGGGCGGATTTGCAGCCGGGGGATAATGTCGTAGTTATCGGTATCGGCGGTGGTGTCGGCCAGTACATGGGACAAATTGCCAAAGGCCTGGGTGCCAACAGCGTCATCGGCATTGACCTCACCCAGGCAAAGCTGGACCGGGCCCTCAACTACGGTGCCGATTTTGTCATCAACTCCAGCGACAAAGACACCAGGGCGGTGTCCGGTGAATTTAAAAGTATCTGCAAGGAAAATGGGTTGCCGGGTTTTGGTTGGAAAATTTTTGAAGTTACCGGCGCCAAAGCCGGTCAGGAAATCGGCCTGACCCTGCTGAGTTATATCGGCAAACTGATTATCATCGGATTCGGGCTTGGCAAGTCGGAATACATGATGAGTCGGCTGATGGCCTTTGACGCTGAAATTATCGGGACCTGGGGCTGTTTGCCCGAATACTATCCCATCGTTTTGAACATGGTGACCTCGGGTAAAGTCAACATCGATGCCTTCGTTCAGACCCGTCCCATGAGCACCATCATGGAATCCTTTGAGGAGGCGCATAAGGTTCCGCCTGACAAACGCATCGTGCTGACCCCTGATTTCTAGTGGATAAAATTTATTCTAAATATAAAAAACCGCTTTAATAAAAATAAGGAGGTAACAATCATGGCTCTAGACTGGATGCCCCGCGACAATGAATTAAAAGACCACATGCTGCACACCGATGTACACTGGGGCAAAGAAGAGGACGCGCCCTGTGTGGTCTTTGAAAAACGGCCTCTGACCGACCCCAAAGGTAAGGTGCAGGAGGGGCTCTACGTGGCCTGGATCCGGCTCAATAACCCCAAACAGTACAACTCTTACACCACCGAGATGGTCAAAGGCGTAATTGCCGGGTTTGAAAATTCCTCCCTGGACAGAAGCGTTGTGGCGGTCGTGTTTACCGGCACCGGCCCTTATTCTTTCTGTACCGGCGGCAACACCAAAGAATACAGTGAATTCTACAGCCAGCGATGCGATGAATACGGCCAGTACATGGATCTGTTCAACCACATGGTGGATTCGATCCTGGCCTGCAAAAAGCCGGTAATTTGTCGGGTCAACGGCATGCGAGTGGCCGGCGGTCAGGAAATCGGCATGGCATGCGATCTTACCTTATCATCCGATTTGGCCATATTTGGTCAGGCGGGTCCGCGACACGGTTCAGCGCCAGATGGGGGTTCATCAGATTTTCTGCCCTGGATGCTCAGCAGCGAAGATGCGATGTGGAATTGTGTCTCCTGCGAGATGTGGTCCGCCTACAAGATGAAAACTAAAAATTTAATCAGCAAAGTGGTACCGGTTCTGAAGGTGGATGGAAAATGGGTACGCAACCCCATGATTATCACCGACAAATATGTCGAAGACGGTGAGATTGTTTACGGTGAGTATAAATCCGGTGATGCCGCCAAAGAGGCCCGGGCGTTTGCAAAGGAGCATCAGCCCAATGCGGACTTTGAATTGCTCGACAAGGAAATCGATAAGGTGTCTGGACCTTTGCCAATCTTTTTCCCGGCTGCCTGATTAAATCCATCGACGGCATTCGCATGAAAAAGAAATACTTCTGGGATATCTGCAAAAACGGCAACCGCCACTGGCTGGCTGCGAATATGTCCGGTGAGGCCTTCCTGGGCTTCGGGGCTTTTAACACCAAGAGAATCACCGGTCAGGATACGATTGACTTTATCAAGTTCCGCCAGAACGTTGCTGACTCCAGACTCTGGGATGAAAAAATGTTCGAAGAGGTTCTTGGAAAACCGCAGAAGTAGTATTTTTCATAATTTCAACCTTGTATTTTGTGGCAGGCGATGCGTTTTAATAAACGCGCGCCTGCCATTTTGTTTACGTGATATCCGTTCAAAACGGTCATCTAATTAATCCGGATTTAAGTAGATTTTAGGCTTTTTCGTATCGGATAATGACTGAAAAATTATCAAATGAAGATAGGGTGCCAACTCCCGGAGGTGAGGTGCGGATTCGTTCATTTTGCAATCCACAGGAAATCGAACAATACACCTTCGATAGTCATTTTGGAATTAGCGATGATTACAAATCCCTTTTCACCCGGCGGGAAAGTTTGGCCAAACGCGCCGCCCGTGAGGGTGCCAATGTGGTTCTGGCCCTTGCGGAATCCAAAAATATTATCGGCTACGGCCTTTTGGCTTATCCCGACGCGGGAGAACGCTGGGCTGAGTTGGGAGCAGAGATCATGATGGAAATTAAAGCCATTGAAGTCTTTCGCCCGTGGCGGTCTGCCGGGATTGCTCCCGGAATTGTAAAAATGATGCTGGCGTATCGCCACATTGAAGAAAAAATCATTTATCTTGTTGGATATTCGTGGACCTGGGATCTGAAAGGCAAAAAACTGACCGGGCAGGAATATCGTCAGATGCTCATTAAACTTTTTGAACCTTTTGGTTTCAAAGAGTATGAGACCAACGAGCCCAATGTATGTCTTCGGCCGGAAAATATTTTAATGTGCCGCGTTGGTCAAAATGTCACCCAAAAGATAAAAGACCGTTTCAAATGGCTGCGGTTTGGACTGAGTCCATGGACCTGGGAGGTTGATAAACACTAGTGTCATATCCCACAAATATCAAACAAATTACGATGATCAAGGTTTCAGGTTTCGGGTGTCAGGCCCCTGGCTACTGGCTTCTTGCTTCTGGCCGGAAACCAGTGACCAGAAGCCAGCAGCCAGTGACAAGAGGCTGGATTGATTGACAGGTTTTATCGTGAGGTGTATGAAGTTTGGTAATGGAAAATAATTGAAGGATCGGGGAGTTTTTTCGATTTAGCCGTGATCATTCATTACACTATGTAGAGGTAAAAATGATTGAAGATCGTATTGTCTACCTAAAAGGAGAGTATATTCCCTGGGAAAAAGCCACCGTTCACATCATGAGTCACAGTTTTGGGCGGGGCTCGGCCATTTTTGAAGTGCTCAGCCTGCACTCGACGGCTTCCGGTCCGGCTGTTTTCAGGCTTGAAGCGCATATCGAGCGTTTGTTTAAATCCGCTGAACTACTGGATATGGAACTGCCGCTTTCTAGAGAAGATTTATGTGAAGCAGTCACCGGCACCGTAAAGCGCAACGGGCTTCAAAAAGGGTTTATCAAAATGATATGTTTCTATCCTGAATTTGCGGTTGAAATTTTACCCCCCCAGAAAAAGCTGAGCGTTTCGGTTTTCGCCATAGACCCTGAACAAGACTTAGGCGGACTTGGCATTCCGTTTGAAGAGGGTACGACGTTATTCGTGAGCAATTGGCGCAAACTGGATCCTTTATCGGTGCCGATCGAAGCCAAAGCCGCTGCCAACTATCTAAACGGTATGGTCGCCCGACAGGAAGCCAAAAAAAACGGCTTTGAAAATGCGGTCATGCTCGATAGGCATGGCTTTATTGCCGAAGGTGGAACCGAATCAGTGTTTTTGGTTAAAGACAATCGCCTGATGACGCCCGCTACCGGTACGGTGCTCAAAAGCATCACGCGCATGTCAATTCTCGAAGCGGCAAAGACAGACGGTATTGAATGTTTTGAGGGGCAGTTAAAACCTGAACGGCTGTTCGAGGCTGAAGAAATATTTTTATCCTGCACCCCTTTCAAAGTCCCTGCCTGTCAGACAGATCAATGATCGCAAACTGGACAATGCTCCCGGGCCTTTAACCCGCAAAATCGCCGAACTGCTGGATACTATTGCCGGCGGCAATGACGATCGCTTCAAAGATTGGCTGTACCCGGTATTATAAATGGTTCAGAGGTTCAACGTTCAAAGGTTCAGAGGTTAGATAACAGAAGACAGATTACAGAGGTCAGAGGGTATAGGTAAATAGTTGATTAGTTGAATAGTCAATTCGTCAAAGGATTCGATCCATTTTAAACTATTTGACCATTCGACCAATTAACGAATCGACTAAACGCACGGACCAGCAGCCAGAGGCTATAACCCTTGAACCCCTTAACCCATAATCTCTGAACCGTAAAACCTAAAACCATAGTCATTAATGGCAATTAACGCTGTGAAAGCAAATATTGAAAAAGTTTTTCTCGGTGACCAGCTGGCCGGTGGCAGGCTGATCCGGCTGCTGGAAGAAGGCGACCCTGAAGGTGTTGCGGGGCTTAAAGCCATATTCCCGCATACCGGGAATGCATTTGTTTTGGGGATTACCGGGTCCGCCGGGTTCCGGCAAATCAACGCTGGTGACCCATATTATAACCGAATTCCGCGGGGCAAGACATGAAAGTAGGGGTGGTGGCGGTCGATCCTTCCAGCCCGGTGTCCGGTGGTGCTTTTTTGGGTGACCGGCTAAGAATGCGGCAGCATACCGAAGACGACGGGGTTTTCATCCGTTCCATGGCCACCCGCGGACATATGGGTGGCCTGAGCAGGACCACCCGGGAAACCGTTCTGGTATTGGATGCCATGGGGTATGAGGTTATTATTATCGAAACCGTTGGGGTCGGGCAGGATGAAGTCGAAATTGCCGAGTTTGCGCACACGACGGCCGTGGTCAGCGTACCGGGAATGGGCGATGACATCCAGGCCATGAAAGCCGGATTGCTGGAAATCGGAGATGTATTCATCGTCAACAAGGCCGACAGGCCTGGCGCGGATGATGAAGTTGCGCAACTTAAGGGTATGCTGGACATGCGAGCGATTCCAGAAGACGGCTGGCACCCGCCGGTTCTTAAAACCGTGGCTGTAAAAGGTGAAGGGATTGCGGAGTTGATCGATGTATTTTGCAATCACCGCCAGTATCTGCTTGACGGGGGTAAGTTTAAAGCGCACAACCTTGAGCAGACGCATCGTTTTTTTCAAAGCATCGTTATGGAAATGGCAGTTGATAAAATTTTCAACAGCGCCAAAGAATCGACTGCATATCAAACGCTTATTAAAAATTTAAATCAGCGCAAAATCGACCCCATCACGGCTGCTGAAAAACTCATAAAAGGCCTGACGTATAAAATACTTAAATAAATAGATTTCCCTCCTTCGCCTTCAAGGCTACGGAGGACAAGCAGGTTTCAGGTTTCGGGTGTCAGGATTGAATGATTTAGGAATTCAGGAATTGAGGGATTTAGGAATTAGAATGACAGAACACCTTCAATTCCTAAATACCTGAATTCGCAATTCCTAAATTTGTTTGTTGACACCTGACACCCGAAACCTGAAACCATAGTTATTATTTGGTTTTAACTCCAGACTGCAGTTTTCGTATTTCCTGGGCGATTTCGCGGCTAAGCTGTGCGATGGCTTGACTCTTGGCCGCGACCAGGGCTTCATAGTCTGCGCCGACAAAGGCTCTTTAATAACCGATGTTTTTACGGCCTGGATCTTTCCGCTCTCCTGGCCCGACACCGCCCAGACAACATCTAAAACAACATTTTCACCCCAATTGACCCTTCAAAGTATCGGATGTCCAACGCAATCCGGTAGTGCGGTTTGAAAGTCCGGTTGCCCAGGGATAAACAGCCACCTGATCGGTGGCCAGCAAAACAGAGATGTTTTGCGCCAGGACCCTGGGCGAAATCTTCTTCCAGGCGGCCGGCCCAGCGGTGGAACTCATCAATCTTGAGTTTGTTCGGGCCAATGCGGGTAACAATCTGGGGGCGATCCAGGATATTCGGGATTTCCACCGGGACCGACACCGATGGAAATCGTTTGATCGGCACCGGCGATATTGGCCTTCTCCGTCGTCTCGTCGGTTGGGACTTAAGGTGTAGAATTCTACCGGTGGGGGCACTGCTGCGGCACCCGGCAAACAAAACGGCAATAAACAAGACCATCAGAAAACCTTTTTTAAAAATAGTTATGCGCATCATTGTGCTTTTCCTTTCCCGAAAATAATGGGCATCTGGATGTCTCTCCAGGTAATCGGCCAGAATACGAAGGGCACGCGCGGCTTCGGCCAGCTCTTTTAGCGCCTGCGTCATTTCGTGCTGCAATGGCGAATCTTTGCCCAGGGTGCCTTCGATCGCGACCAAGGTTTTCTGTGCCTGGTCTAAAGTCGAACTGATCGCCGGGAGCAACATTTGAATCTAAATTCTGCACCAGCTGCCGGGTCTGTTGAAGGGTTTCGTTCAAGCCTTGAACGGCTTCCAGCAGTTCTTTGGATTCAGACAGGCGTTTGACGTTTTGGAGGGTATCGCCCTAAGTCTTTGCCGATTTGCTTTATCGGGCACCGTTTCGAGCTTGCTCAGGAGCTCATTGACCCTGGCAGTAATAATCTGCAAGGGCGCCGGTATGGTGGGCAACTCCGGAAATTTGTCTCCCGTATTTAATCTGAGCGCTGGGTGCATCGGGATGAAAGTCCAAATCAACGAACAGTTGACCGGTCAGCAAACTTCCGGTTTTCAGCTGGGCTCTGAGACCTTTGGCGACAAGCTTTCCCTATGGCATCTTTGGCATCCTCCGCCATTCTTGCTCGAGCTGTGCCGACGATTTGCCATCGTTGGGGCTCGGTTTCAATCAGTACGGTAATCTGAGGCGTGAAAGTTGCCTGGGTTAAACTCAGCCTTGATATCGACAACCTCTCCGATCTTGATACCCCTGAATTCCACCGGTGCACCGACGGTAAGACCTCTGATCGACCCCTGAAAATGCAAAATATAATGTACTTTCTCTGTATACGTTCCTTCAAAAATGCTTTCGCGGGTTTCGTACAGTCGGAACACCTGGCCTGCTTCTGCAGGCCCGCCGGCTTCAAGACTGGTGGGTGTGTCAAAAGCGATTCCACCCATCATGATCGATACCAGGGATTCGGTGTTGAGCTTGATACCGCCGGCATCAAGCCTCAAATCAATGCCACTGGCATTCCAGAAGCGTGTATTTTTGCTCACCAGCTTGTGATGGGGTGCGTTGATAAATATCTTGATGGTTAGGAATTGTCCTTTTTGATCCAATTCATAGCCGATAACCTGTCCCATCTGTATTTGCCTGTAATAGACCGGAGCACCGATGTCGAGTGAGCCGAGTGTGGGTCGCCTTCAGGGAGAAAATCGCGGCCCGGCATTCCCGTGGGTGACAACCGGGTGGGTATCTCGAGCCCTTCGAACTTTCGCGCCGACTCGCCTTCTTTGCCCGGGATCCATACCGATATAGGCACCCGAAAAAATGGTTCCGAGGCCGGAAACGCCACTGGCGGTCACCCGGGGGCGCACCACCCAGAACCGGGTGTTCTCTGTCAGGTAAGGCTCGGCTTCCTTGACAAGCTCCGCCGTTACAAGAACCCGGGACAGATCCGCGTTGAATCGGATCGTTTCGACCTGTCCGACTTCTACATCCTTGTGTTTAACCTTGGTTTTGCCGGCTTCGAGCCCTTCGGCGGATTCAAAGCTGATCGTAACGGTCGGTCCCTTTTCCGATAGGCCTTTATATGCCAACCATCCGCCGATCAGGATGGCGATAACGGGGACCAGCCAGACAATGGAAAGTTGCTTTTTGCGCTGAACAACCGCTTCCGGTAAAGACTGAAGATCAGGCGCATTGTTATTTTCTTCGGTCATAATTTGGCTCCTGTGTATCCCAGATCAGTCTGGGGTCAAAGCTCATGGCGGCAAATATGGTGATGATCACCACGCCGGCAAAAAAAATAGCGCCGGGGCCGGCCTCGATGGTTGCCAGCGCACCCAGCTTTACCAGGGCCACGAGTATCGTTACCACGTAGATATCGACCATTGACCAGCGGCCAATCGCTTCCGTTATACGGTAAAGACGCGTGCGATCCTTTGGTCGCCACTTTGATTTCAACTGCACCGAAATCAACAAAAATGTGAGCAGAAAAAGCTTAAGCAGCGGCACGAAGACACTGGCAACAAAAATCACCAGTGCAATGGGCCAGCTGCCGGATTTGACAAAGTAAATGACACCGCTCAGAATGGTGTCCGACTGCGTCTTTCCAAATGACATCACATGGGTAATCGGCAGCACGTTGGCCGGTATGTAAACAATGAAAGCTGCAATCACCAGCGCCCAGGTTCGGGCGATGCTGTTTGGTTTGCGTGAGTGCAGTTTCGCACCGCAACGCGGACAAACCGTTGAAACGTCTTCAAGAGATGGCGCCGCTTTGCAAAGGAGATGACAGCTGTGGCAACTAATTAACGTGTTTTTTAAAGCGGTTGGCAAAGATTCGTTCACTGGCGATGTTCCAATCTATCCCAAACGATGTGCGGATCAAGTGATGCTGCCGATGCCGCCAGTACAAAAATAAGTATCATAAAAGCGTAAAGGGCCATCCCCGGGATGATGCTGGCCATTTTGGAAAGCTTTACGACCGCAACCAGGATACCGACCATAAATACTTCCATCATTCCCCAGGGCCTAAATTTTCGAACGATGCGAAAGAATAAAGAGAGTTTCCAGGGTCGCTGGTTGAATTTCAACGGTATCAGAACATACAGCATTCCTGTGAGTTCCAGCAGCGGCATCAGAACGCTCGTCAACAACACCACCCCTGCCACAATCCACATGCCCTGATGATAGAGTTCAATAATCCCCGTAATAAGAGTTGTTTCCTGTACCTGGGCTTCCAACCTGAATGTCAGGAAAGGATACACATTGGCCACGACAAAAAGAATCAGTCCTGCAATTGTCAACGCCAGGACGCGGTCCAGGCTATTTCGCTTTACGACGATACAATACGGCACCGCAGCGGGCACATCTCGCCGTTCCGCCAGAGGGGTAAAGGGTTGGCTCTGATGCAGTAAATCACATTCATGACAGGCAATAAATGATTCCATGTGTTTATATAATCAGAAAATACAGTTGTTGAGTCAACACTGCTTTTATTGCAGTTTTTAATTTATTCAGGTGGTTCGCTTCGATGATAATCGTTTTATAACATAGATTTAACCAATTGGCGAACGGTTTGAATGTATGGATTTAAAGGACATCCATCTGCCGCAATAATAGCTAAAATAACAACTGGCATGAAAATTATGGTGATTATTTTTGAATCGGAGAAATTTTGTAAATTTTGCCTTGACACAATTATTTCCTAATGTTATTAGGTAATTCAAAAAAAATAAAAACAAAATTTTATAATTAGCTGTTTATATTATAAATAATTTACCTAACAATAATAAGTAAAATCGTTTATTGCGACTATTAAAACCTGAAAAACTAACAAAATGAAGCATTTTTTTCAATTCAAATTATCTCCTTCATCTAAATTCAAAGGGATTTAACAGAATTAGGAATAAAAATATTAAAAAATCAAGTATTTGTATAATATAATTAAATAATTTTCTAAAATACATAATAAACATTAGTCCAAAGAGATGGCCAAAAATAATTCAAATTCGAAGGAAAACACCCGGGCACGGATTATTAACTCCGCAAAAAAGCTTTTTGCCGAGCAGGGGATACCAGAAAACAACCATCGTCGATATTTCAAAGCAGGCTGGATTATCAGAGGCTGCGCTGTATGAATATTTCCAGGGTAAAGAAGATCTGCTACTGACAATTCCTGATCTATGGGTCTCAGAGTTGCTGCAGGATTTAGATGAACAGTTATTTGGGATTCAGGGAGCTGTTAACAAACTCCGAAAATACCTTTGGTGGTATCTGCGACGGGTTGAGCGTGCTCCTTTTGATGCCAAAATCGTTTACCTTTTTCTAAAAACCAACGCTAATTTTCTGGATACTGAAGTTTACGCTAATGTTAAAAAACTTTATTCCTATCTCGTCGAGATATTCGAGGAAGGGCAAAAAAGCGGTGAAATGCAATCTGAACTCGATCCGCGCATCGCGCGCGATATATTCGTTGGAACAATGGATCACATCATTACGCGCTGGTTGTTAAAGGATATGTCCTATTCACTGTTTGATAATTTAGACAAAACCTTCAATCTAATTGTTCGTGCTTTCGAACCGGACCCGTCAAATTCTACCGATTTTTTAAACTGATACATTAAAGGAGGATATGAAATGGCCAAAACACTATTTGAATGGGATTATTCGGATTACCCGGGGGCCAAAACATACCCCCACCTGTTCAAGCCGATTCAAATTGGCAATCTCATGGTGCCCAACCGTATTAAGTATGCGGCCACCGAGGACAATCTCAACGGCCATGACGGGTTTGTCACCGATGCCGGGGTCGAATATATGCGCCAGAGGGCCATCGGCGTTGTCGGCGGTTTGTGCTTTATGCAGGGTGTTTACATGGATGAGAAACGCCAGGGCCAGGGGTATGTCGGTCAGGCGGCAGCCTGGGATGACAAGTTTATCCCTGGATTAAAACGGATCGCCGACGCCATCCATGAACAGAAAGCTGTTGCCGGTTTTCAATTAATGGACTGTGGCCGGGTGGGTGCTGTCGAAGTGGATTATTGCCATGGTCCTTCGGCCGTTCCCCAGCGTCTCCGGATATTCAAACCCGTCCAGGAGATGACAAACGCTGACGTCAAAACCATGATTCAACAGCACATCGATGCTGCCAAACGGGGCATCGAAGCCGGCTTTGACATTATGGAGATCTCCGGAATTGTGGGGTATCTGGTTTCGAATTTTATATCCAGCTATACCAATCGTCGTACCGATGAATACGGCGGTGACATTCGCGGCAGAACGCAGGCGGCAGTTGAAATCATCCAGGGTGTTAAAGAAGTTTGCGGGCCGGATATCCCGGTCGGTATTCGACTGTGCGCCGAAGAACTGTTGGATGATGTGCGCGGCAATACACCGGAAGAATCCATGCAAAGCTATAAGATGGCCGAGGAAGCGGGTGCAGATTACATCAGCTGTACCGCAGGATGGCAGGAATCCATTTATCCGGTCATCAGCCGGGACATTCCCATGGGTAACTGGGTTCATCTGGCCAAACGGGCCAAAGAGCATGTGAACATTCCCATTCAGATGGCCTATCGATTGTTTAAGCCGAGTCTTCCAAATGAGAAAATCGGTGCCGGTGAGTTGGACATATGGGAAATATGCCGTTCGATGATTGCCGATCCGCACATGCCCAAGAAGGTGGCGGAAGGCAGAGAAGAAGAAATACGACACTGCGTGGCCTGCAATCTCTGTCTGGCGCGACTGTTCAGGGATGCACCCATGACCTGTTACATCAATCCAGTTTGTGCGCATGAATGGCAGGAAGAGTTTGCGAATCCGAAACCGGCTGAAGAGGAAAAAGAAGTCATGATCGTCGGCGCCGGACCGGCAGGTCTTGAATGTGCCTATATGGCAGCTCGCAGAGGCCACGAAGTGCATGTCTATGACAAGCGGGATGTGATCGGCGGGACGCTCAATGAGGCCAAAAAAGCACCCTACGGTGATGATGAGCTCTGGACCTGCGTAGAATATCAGCAGGTCATGTGTGAACAGGCCGGGGTTACCTTCCATCTGAAAACCGAGGTAACCGATGATCTGATCGAAGAAGAGATGCCGGATACCGTAGTTTTGGCCACCGGCCCTGTCTATTCTAAAATTGAGGCTCCTGGCGGCGACAGTGATAAGATTGTGAATCTTTTGGATGTGATGAGCGCAAAGGCCGAGGTCGGTGAAAGCGTGGTTATTTACGGGAACCGTAAACCGGGAATCGGTTGTGCGCTTCATCTGGCCAAACAGGGTAAAAAAGTGACCATCGTCGGCAAAGAAAAAACAGCCGGTTTCGATGTCAACCCCTCCTTTAAATGGCGTTATATGATCTACATGCGTCAAAACGGAATAACGGTCTATAATGATTGCGATATCGAAGAAGTCACCGATGAAGGTGTTATGGCCAAATCCTATGATGGCGTTCGCTGGCCGATCAAATGCGACACGATTGTGATCAGCGATAGAGGGCCCAACGAGAGTTTGAAAAAGGTGGTTCAATCCGAGGGTATCGAACTTTTCGTTATCGGGGATGCACTGATTCCGCGGAATTTGTCCAGTACGGTCCATGACGGCTACCGTGTCGGTATTCGATTATAAAAAAGGAGGTTCAGCATGCCAGTTGACACTGAAAAAGAAATAAGCAAAATGCATAGAACGTTACACAGCACCCAGAATGAAATCGGGAAAACCTATTACCGGTGGCGACAGGTTGCCATTGAATTCGCTGGTGAAGATACTAAACCACTGGATGTCGCTTTAAGGGCCGCCGAAGTATTTGGTAAGGACATCGGCAAAAGCTTCCTGCCGCGCATGAATTGGTTAAAAGACGAGGAGGGCTTTTTAATGATTCTGGCCAGATCTCTGGCCGGTCTCTGGAACACGGAAGGCGGCTTGGCAATGGTGGAAAAGGGCGAAAACCCCGGCGAAATTTTTATCAGGTGTACTCGCGATCCATGGCCGACCTGGGCAAAGCAATATGGCGCGCCCATGGAAGAGGTCGCATTGTGCCGGGAACGCATGTGCCAGACCATCCTGGAGGATATCAGCCTTTTTATGAATGTGCCCTTAAAGATAGAACTCCAGAAGGCCATTTCACGAGGAGAGGGCGAAACGGTCATGAAATTGTCCAAAGTGGAATGAAGCCGAGAGGCTTCACTCATTTGGGGAAGATTGGAATAATACAAAATAATAGCAACCCATAATATTGAGTTAAGGAGATTTCATATGGCTGCTCAAATTGATATGGATAAATGCACGATGTGCGGCGGGTACACATCGACTCTTTGCGTTGAGGTATGCCCGGATCTGGCCATCCGTGTGCAGGACGGCCGGCCGGTGGTAACCGAATTTTTATGCGAAGACTGCAACGAATGCGGCATCATTTGTCCGGATAAAGCGATCACCATACCGCTTGAAAAGGTTACATTTTAAGTAGATTCAGGCCTGAGGTAGACGAGGAAACGGAAGGCGTTCGTCTCTCCGATTCACAGTTTTCAGGCTTTACGGGTAGAAAAAGTTCGATTTATTTAAAAACCGGTCAACCGGAAACCCCTTAACACAAGGAGTCATCAATGAAAGTTAACAAAGTCGATCATATCTGCATTGCGGTGAAAAACCTTGAAGAGGCCAGAAAAGTATGGGAGCCGGTTTTAGGCAAATCCAAACCGGACGATGAATACATTGATGAGCCGGAAAAAATCAAGGTTGCCAGATACTGGGTGGGTGAAGTGGGGTTTGAGCTGATGGAGTCGACCACCCCGGACGGCGACGTTGCGAAATTTATCGAAAAAAGAGGCGAAGGCGTCATGCTGATCAGCCTCAATGTGGATAACACCCGCGAGGCCATGGAAGAATTGAAGGAGAAAGATTATCCGTTTATCGGTGGCGCCAGACCTTTCAGGGACTGTGAGTTTGCCTTTGTTCATCCCAAGAAGATGAATGGCGTACTGCTGGAAGTTATCGACTATAAGTGGAAAGAATTCGAAGATCGGTAGTTGCAGAACGATCTTATTTCGAGGCTGGAAGCCTCTCCCACAGAAATATTTTTATGGTAGCTGATTGGGTTTTCCAAACCGGGTGCATCGCACCCGGTTTCACCCGCAACGATTGGGGCACTTCGCGCCCCTGTCTTTTGCCGCCTATGGCGGAAAAATTCAAGCCACCCGCTGTGCGGATGGTCGTTGGCTCAGTGGGAGCGGCTTCCAGCCGCGATGACATATGAGTTAAAAAGGTTCTAAAAATGACGATTTCGAAAAAAATTGAAGATATCGTTTCCAGGGCTTCCTTTATTCGCAAGATGTTTGAAGAAGGGGCACAACTGAAGGCCCAATACGGACCCGAAAACGTTTATGATTTCAGCCTGGGCAATCCCAAGCTGCCGCCGCCCGAAAAATTCAGCGAATTACTCAGAGATACGGTAGACTCCTGCGGGCTGGGCGATCACTGTTATATGCCCAATACCGGTTATCCGATGGTATGCGGTTCAGTCGCTGATTATCTGGCTGAAGAACAACAGGCACCGGTTACCGATAAAGAAGTGATGATGACATGCGGTGCCTCGGGGGCCCTGAACGTTGCTTTGAAAACAATTCTTGATCCCGGTGACGAAGTCCTCACGCCTGCTCCCTGTTTTGTCGAATATAAATTCTATGCCGACAATCACGGCGGAGTTTTAAAAACGGTTCAATCCAAACCTGATTTCCAGCTCGATCTGGATGCCTTATCCGAAGCCATTACCGGAAAAACCAAAGCCGTATTGATCAACTCACCCAACAACCCGACCGGGCAGGTTTACCCTGAAGAAGATCTTGTGGCGCTCGGTGCGTTATTGGAAAAGAAAAGCAAAGATTACAAGCGTACGATCTATTTAATCTCGGATGAGCCTTATCGCAAAATTGTTTACGATGATGTTAAAGTTCCCAGCATTTTTACCAGTTATAAAAACAGCATTATCGGTACTTCTTATTCCAAGGATATTTCTATCCCGGGAGAACGGATCGGTTTTATTGCGATTAATCCGGCGGCCACTTATAAAACCGAACTGGTCGCCGGTATGACGGTAGCCAACCGGATTCTGGGGTTTGTCAATGCGCCGGCCCTGATGCAACGGGTTGTTGCCTGTATGCAGGGGATGAGTGTGGAGATATCCGAATACGCCCGTAAAAGGGAAATATTGTGTGATGGCCTGGCCGGTTTTGGATACGAGTTTATCAAGCCGTCGGGGACGTTTTACCTTTTTCCCCGCTCACCGATTGCAGATGACGTTGAATTCGGTAATGCGTTAAAAGATGAACGCGTACTGGTGGTACCCGGAAGCGGGTTTGACGGACCCGGTTATTTCCGAATCGCGTTTTGTGTGGATGATGAGGTGATTAAAAATTCGATGCCGGGATTTAAAAAGGTCATAGAAAAATATCAATAGCTGAGTCTCTGGTTTGAGTAGTTGTGAGTTTAAGTAATTACTCTCCATATGGAAAAATCCGAAGCACGCCTGATTTTATAAAATTGGTAGAAATTCGAAACAAATTCTAAATTCCAATGTCCGAATGTTTTAAAACTGGAGAAGAGACATCAAAACTGTTTTCTCGTTTTTAATTTGTGTCATTTGATATTTGGATTTGTTTAGTATTTCGAAATTCGAATTTCGAGTTTAATTGTTGAATTTAAAAACAAATATTTGAGATGCAAAGAACTTAAGTTAAACGGATAAGAAATAAAATTGGAATAACTTATGCCTAAGACACTAAGAAATTACGAGGTCTATCTGGTTTACGTGGATGCGGACAGATGTGATTCCTGCGAAGAGTGTTTGAAGATGTGTCCGGTGGGTGTGTTTGAAATGCCGCACAAGGCGATCCCCGTCAGACCCCAGAACTGCCTGGGATGTTTGACGTGCACAGCGGTGTGTAAATCCAAGGCAATCATAATCACTGAAATATAATAATAGGTTAACCTCGCGGATACAGCATTTCTATCACCGTTACTCATACCTCCAAATTGGAATGATGGAATGCTGGAATGCTGGAATAATGGGTTTAGAGAATAAAGAAACCCCAATATTGCTTTCGAGTTTTCCAACCCAACATTCCACTCTTCCATTATTCCAATATTCCAATCATATGTTACGTGAATTCTATTCAAGTAGGAGTGATACTCTTCCAAACAGCTTTTAATTTAATGGATCAGTTTGAGGTAAACCTATGAGTGATTCAATTCTGGTCATCGGTGGCGGTATTGCCGGCATAAATTGTGCCATGAACGCTGCCAAATATGGGAGCAAAGTCTATCTGGTCGATGATACCCCCAGCATCGGAGGCATGATGGCCAGGCTGGACAAGACCTTTCCCACCAATGATTGTTCAATATGTATTGAAGCGCCCCAGATGTATGAAGTGGACAATGATGAAAATATTGAAATATTAACCAACACCGAAGTCCGCAAGGTCAAAAAGGTCAACGGTACCTTCAAGGTCAAACTGATGCAGAAGGCCAAATATGTGGATGAGGAAAAATGCACCGGCTGCGGGGCCTGTGTCGAAGTCTGTCCGGTGAGTGTGCCGGATCCGCTGGATGGGAAAGTCGGTGGCATGCGAAAACTGGTTTCAATGGCCTTTCCCCAGGCTGTTCCCAATGTGGTGACCGTGGACCCCAGTTGCCGGTTCGGCGATATGCGCAAAGAGGGCGCCTGCATCGGCGACTGTGCTGTGGATTGCAGCCAGTGCCGTGAATGCCCGATTGCCTTGTGTGTGAAGGCCTGTGAAAAAGAAGGCAAGAAGGCCATTACCCTCTGGCAGTCGAATAAAAAACTGGACCTGGATGTAAAAAGCATAGTAGTGGCGACCGGCATAAAAAACGCGCCGCCGGCCGGCGATCTCCTGGGCCACGATAAATTTGAAAATGTGATTACCAATACAGAGTTTGAAAGATTGATGAATGCCGGCGGTCCGACATCCGGTGAAATTATCCGGCCTTCGGATAAGAAACACGCCAAAAAAATTGCATGGATTCAATGCGCCGGTCGGGGACTGGCGGATGGTAAGGGCACACCGTATTGCTCTAAAATCTGCTGTATGGTTTCCGCCAAACAGAGCATTATCACCAAAGAGCATGATGCCGCGGTGGAGGCAACCATCTTTTATAATGATCTAAAAGCTTACGGTAAAGGCTTCTGGGAGTTTTACCGCAAAGCGAATGAAAACGATGTCAAATATGTCAGGGGCAGACCCTATGAAGTCTTTGAAGATCCGGAAACCAAAAATTTAACCCTGCGCTACGAAGATCTGAATACCGGCGAGCTGGATACACACGAAGTTGAACTGCTGGTGCTGGCCACCGGAATCATGGCCAACGATCGCAACAATAGACTGGCCAAGGCTTTAAAGATAAAGCTGGACGAACTGGGTTATTTCAAGGAAAAAGATCCGCTGTTGTCGCCTCTGGAAACCGAAGTTGAAGGAATCTATCTGTGCGGCGGCGCCACCGGTCCGATCGATATTGCCGAGTCGGTGGCGCAGGCGACCGCTGCCAGTATGAAGGCTGTTTTGAGCAGGAAAGATATGAAGTAGAAAAAAGTATATGCGTTCCAAAACATTCAGTTTCCAAGTTCGAAATCCGAAACACGAAATTCGAAACAAGCCCGAAATTCGAATTTTAAAATTTCCCAAACTGAATGTATTCCAGTCTTTGTCTCAGTCTATGCTGGGTCTTACTGGGTGCTGTTTTGAATTTAGAATTTTTGTCATTCGAGTTTGTTTCGGATTTCGATATTCGGATTTGTTTGAAGAATTTGCAAATCTAAAATAACGCTTAAAATACTTGATCTCGGATTCACTGGGATTAATGAGGAAAAATAATGGGTGACGAAGAAATCAGAATTGGTGTGTTTGTCTGTGACTGCGGCACAAATATCGCCGGTGTGGTGGATGTGCCGGCGGTTGTGGAATATGCCCAAGAACTGGAACACGTCGTTATGGCCGATGAGGGGCGCTGGTCCTGCTCGGTTGACTATTTATCCAAAATGCAAGACCTCATCAGGGAAAATAACATCAACCGGGTTGTGGTCGCCTCCTGCACGCCTCGAACCCACGAACCGCTCTTTAAACGGACGACCAAAGAAGCCGGTGTTAACCCCTATCTTTTAGAATTTGTCAGCATCCGCGAGCAAGTCTCCTGGGTTCATATGAAAGAGCCGGAAATTGCCACCGAAAAAGCCAAAGATCTGATTAAAATGGGTGTCGCCAAAGCGGCTTTGCTTGAAGAAGGCCAGGAAATTCGCCTGCCGGTTAAAACCGATTGTCTGGTGATTGGCGGCGGGATATCGGGTATGAACGCAGCGCTCAGTGTTGCCGATCAAGGATTCAATGCCTATATCGTCGAAAAGGAGCCTCAGTTGGGCGGCGTGTTGAATCAGATTTGTTTTATTTCCCATGACAACCATAAATCGCCGGCGGCCAGGGTGGTAAAAGCAAAAGTGGACCAGGTTCAATCACACCCCAATATCAAAGTTTTTACGGATACCGAGATCGAATCGGTTCAAGGCTATATCGGAAATTATAAAGTTCGGCTGAAACCCAACGGGGATGAGTCCTCGGGAAAAATGGATATTTCCACCATTATCGTCGCCACCGGCATGCAAGAACTCGAACCGGAGGGCCAGTTTGAGTACGGCAATGACCCCCGCGTGATCACCCAACTTCAAATGGACAGCAAGTTGAGAAACAAACAGCTGGGAGATGTGAAAAACGTGGTCATGGTCAGCTGTGTCAACTCCAAAAATGAAACCCGGGGATGCTGCAATATCGGCTGCCATACATCGGTGAAAAACGCCATTGCTGTTAAACATCTATGCAAAGATGCCGACGTTCATATTCTATACCGCGATATGAGTCTGATAAAAGAGGAGGGTACGGCTCAGCAGCTGGCCAAACGCCTGGGCGTTAAATTTTTGAGATTTCCCGATGATCGCTATCCCGAGGTGCGCAAAGAAAACGGCGACCTTAAAGTCAAGATATACGATCTGCTGGTGGGTAAAGAATTTGAACTTTCTTCGGACTTGATTGTATTAACCACCGCCTTTAAAGGCAATGAGTCGGTTGAACAGGTTAAGGGGCTGCTGAAGGTCTCTACCAATCCGGACGGGTTTTTCCAGGAATCCCATGTCAAACTGGGCCCACTGGAATTTGCGACTGACGGCGTTTCCCTTGCCGGCTGTGCCAAGGCCCCGATGACCTTCAAAGAAAGCAGCGAAGCCGGTATCGGCGCTGCCATGAAAGCCTCTATTCCCATGCAAAAGGGCTACATTGAAACCGAAGGGATCGTTGCCGACATCGATCTCACGGACTGCTCACAATGTGGTCTTTGCTCCAAACGCTGCCCCTACAGCGCCATAAAAGTGGATGAAGAGGAAAACCCGGACGTCCTCAAGGCGCTTTGTAAAGGATGCGGGCTTTGTGCTGCGGACTGTCCGAATGAATGTATAGACATCGTGCACTACTCTGACGAACAGGTATTTGCTCAGGTCGCAGCCGCCCTTGAAAAAGAGGCTGAAAAGAAAATTATTGCCTTTGTCTGTCACTGGTGTGCCCTGGGCGGGGTGGATATGGCCGGAGTGAGCCGGCTTCAGTATCCCTCCAATGCCCGGCTTATCCGCGTGATGTGCTCAGCACGGGTGTCGATGAAGATGATGCGACGGCCCTTTGAACTGGGCGCAGCCGGTGTGCTGGTGGCCGGATGTGAATTTCCCACCTGTCACTATATCGAGGGCAATTATGCCGCTGAAAAACGGCTGAAAAAAGCCCAGAAAAAAGCTGGCCAAAGCCGGTTATGATCCTGAAAAGCTGTGGAATTTATGGTGTTCGGCAGCCGATGGGCCCAAGTTTGCCGGCACGATGAGGAACATGGTGAAGGAATTGAAATTAGAATAATTTGATCAAGTTGCCATAACAGAATGAGAAATTAGAAATCCGAAATGCGAAATTCGAAACAAATCCGAATGACCAAAATTCAAAATTCTAAACTAAAAAATGAAGTGGAGATTTTCTAATCCCCAGACAGCCAGAATTGCTGAAAGTATAGTTAAATTCGAATTAAGCTAGAGGTTAAAGGCAATGGAGAATAGACCCCGATTTGCAGAAAGATTCAATAACATAGAGATGTTCCGATATTGTGAACAGTGCGGGCGCTGCAGCTCGGCCTGCCCGATTACCGGTATCAATGACTTTAATATACGGCGTCTCATACGCCATGTCGAACTTGATCTGATTGATGACATTGCCGAATCTAGCATGCCGTGGTTTTGTGCAGTCTGCGGCAGATGCGAAGATGCCTGTCCAAACGGAATCAAGATTCTGGATATCACGCGCACCCTCAGAGCCATTGGTCCTGAAAAACAGATGCCCGCAAAGCCGCAATGCACGGAAGCCTGCCCGGCCGGAATCGACGTGTCCGGATACCTACGATACATTGCGGAGGACAAACCAGCCGAAGCCTGCAAATTGATCATCGAAAAGGCGCCGTTTCCCGGTGTTTTAGGTCGCGTATGTACCCACCCCTGCGAAACCGCCTGCAAAAGAGGAGAGGTCGGTGAATCCATTTCCATCTGTGCGGCCAAGCGTTATGCGGCCGATAAAGCCGGGGACCTTTCGGATTGGATGGCAGGAACCGCCCCGGATACCGGGCGCAAGGTTGCCGTGATCGGCGCCGGCCCGGCCGGTCTTACCGCGGCTTTTTACCTCAGAAAAAAAGGCCATCAGGTTACGGTTTTTGAAGCCCGCGAAAAACCAGGCGGGATGATGCGTTATGGTATACCTTATTATCGGCTGCCGGAAGATGTTCTCGCTAAAGAGATCGAGGCCGTATTGAGTCCGGGAATTGAACTCAGAAGCGGGCAGAAACTGGGTGTAGATTATGAAATCGATCAGCTCAAGCAGGACGGTTTTGAAGCTGTGTTTGTCGCCGTGGGTGCGCAATTAAGTCGCAAAATCGAGATAGAAGGATCCGCACTGGATAATGTTCACTGGGGCGTTGAGTTTCTATCCGATGTTGCCGAAGGTGGCGATGTTGCTGTAAAAGACCGGGTTGTGGTCATCGGCGGCGGTAATGTGGCGGTTGATGTGGCCCTGACGGCTTTGCGTCTCGGTGCCAAAAATGTAAAGCTCGCCTGCCTGGAAAGCCGTGCAGAGATGCCGGCAAATCCCTGGGAAATCGAACAGGCCCAGGAAGAAGGTGTGGAAATGCTGTATTCCTGGGGACCTGATAAAATAATCGAAAATGACGGCAAGGTTGCAGGCATTGAACTGGTACGCTGCACCTCTGTTTTTGATGATGAAGGTAACTTCTGTCCTTACTTTGATGACTCCAAGAAAAGCATTGAAACTGATCAGGTGATCCTGGCCATCGGTCAGGCCGGCGAAACGGCATTTTGTCGGGATTTTTGTTTTCTGGATGGTCAAACTTCATTGCCGGTTAATAATGGACTCATCGCCGTTGACAAATCCTCCCAGCAAACCGATATGCAAGGGGTATATGCCGGCGGCGATGCGGCCAATGGCCCTGCGACCGTCATTGAAGCCATTGCCGCGGGACGCCGGGCGGCAATTTCAATCGATATTTATTTAGGCGGGGATGGTACAATTGATCTGGGAATGCGCAATGCGGCCTGCGACGAGCTCAGCCGAGTCGAATGCGGAAATGGGCAACCCGATTATGACGGCAAGCGCGAAGCTGGATTTGCAGAGCTGAAACGAGTTGAAGTGCCATCCCTGCCCCTTTCTGAAAGACACACTGGATTTTTTGAGGTTGAGCTTTGCTACAGTGATGAACAGATAAAAACAGAAACCCACCGCTGTCTGCAGTGCGACCTGGAGATATGCGTGGCCAAAGAAAAACGCAAACAGGAATCAGGTTCCTGAAGAACCCTTGCCTCCCCGGTCCCCCTTGATTAGGTCGAAATATGACTTAACTTATCGGAAGTCATGTAAAATACTGACTATTTCAGCATCTTGGAGCTTTTTATGCAGAGAGGTATTTTATTAGAAGGCAAGCGAATTCTGCATCTATGAAGCCAAGAAAAAAGGGAAAAATTTCTGGCGGCGATGGTTTGATCGCTTGGCCGACTACTGTGAACGCAAGTTCGGGCCGGATTGGCAAAAAGAACACAGCTTCAAGGTGAGATAAAAACAAGCATCTGCTATAGCTAGCTAATCTCAAAACGCTCCATTCTAACAATCCGAGTGTACATATTTCAGACAAAGGGTCTGTGAATAAAACAAGATTCCGCTGATTTCTTGATAGTATCAAATGATATTATCAGGACTATGAAATACGACATCACTCCGTGTCAAATTACATCGGAAATCGTGAATACACTTACTGCGATTGCTGAAAGCATCGGTCAGTTAGAAGGGGTGAACCTGATCCAACCAGGTCCCCAACTGAGACGCAAAAATCGCATCCGAACGATTCAGGCGACTTTGGCCATCGAGGGTAATTCTCTGACCCGCGACCAGATAACCGCTTTGTTGGAAAAAAAGCGCGTTATCGGCCCGCCGCAAGATATATTAGAAGTTCAAAATGCAATAACCGCTTATCGTCACCTGGCTGAATTTAAACCCTTCGCAATGGATTCGCTATTAGAGGCACACGGTATCATGATGAAGGGGCTTGTGGCGGATCCAGGTTCGCTTCGTCAGGGTCCAATCGGGGTGATTGGGTTTTCCAAACCGGGTGCTTCGCACCCGGTTTCACCCGCAACGATGGGGGCACTTCGCGCCCCTGTCTTTTCCCGCCTATGGCGGAAAAATCCAAGCCACCCGCTGTGCGGGTGGTCGTTGACTCGCGAAAATAAAATTTTCCATGAGGCACCTCACTGGAAAAAGGTCGAATTCATGATGCAAGTGCTTTTTCATTACCTGAATGAGAGCGATGACCACCCTTTAATCAAATCCGGCCGTTTCCACTTCCAGTTAGAACACATTCATCCTTTCATCGATGGCAACGGTCGCATAGGGCGCCTCTGGCAAACCCGTCTTTTGATGCTCTATCATCCGCTGTTTGAGTTTCTGCCTGTGGAGCATCTTATCCGTGAGCGCCAACAAGCGTACTACGCCGCGCTCGCAAAGGGTGATGATACCGGTGACTGCACAGTTTTTGTCGCTTTTCTCCTTGCGCAGACAGAAAAATCACTAAAACAGCTGATTGAAGAAACTCGTGGTGTGACGCTTACTGCTGGAAATCGACTTGGGATCGCCCGGACTGTATTTGGTGAAAAAACGTTTTCACGCAAGGCGTATCAAAATCTGTTAAAGACAATTTCAACGGCTACGGCCAGCAGGGATCTGCATCAAGGCGTTAAGATGGGTTTGCTGAAACGCTCCGGAGACAAGCGCACATCGGTATATCAATTCAAACCGATAAAGGAATAACAGTAAGTCTTTCATCAATGAAAGAGGGCTTGCGGGTTTTTAGGGATGTACTCAAAATTCTCTATCAGATTACTGCACATTACCCATAATTACGAAGATGGGGCCGCCTCCTTTGTTCCCAAAGAAGAAATGAGCAATCTCACTACATTTTTAACTGATATATACGAAGCCAAGGAAGCCGGGAAAGTTTTTGGTGGCGCTGGTTTGACCGGTTGGCGGATTATTGTGAACGCAAATTCGGGCCTGACTGGCAAAAGGAACACGGCTTTAAGGTGAGGTAAAAACAAATATCTGCAATTACATTCCTTACAATCCATTCTTCGGTCTTAAATTTGTCCGATATGGCTTGCCTGCCCGCCATAGTCACGCCAAAAACGTGACCACGGTGGATCGTTTTCCGCCATGACTTGTCTACCCACACCATGAACCGTCCTCCTGGGGCCATGAACTGCCTGCCGCGCCATAGTTACGCTGAAACCGTGACGACGGCGGGTCGTTTTCCGCCATGCCCGCCCAGTTGAATTCCCGTTATACGGGACTCACCGGTGGTGAGATTCAACCGGGGAGCCGGCAGAAGTTCATTTCCATCCTTAATTTGAGATACGGTTTTAATTTTTTTTGTTCGTTAAATAAAGATTTGTAAGTAAAATCAATAAGAGTTTTGCTGCCGAGAGAATTGTGTCTACATAGCCGTAATCGCTAATTTCGTTATTTTGGGGATTAGGTTATGTTATCTAAAGCCAGATCACCTTGTTCATATACCTACGGGGCTCCTATAACATAGAAGCCCCGTATTTATTATGGGATTATCTTAGATGGGCGGCAGCGCCGAAAAACATTTCAAATCCACCGCCATCCATCAGATAAAAAGACCGAACGCTTAAAACTTGAACACCACCAGCACGGCAGTGAAAAGCTGGGTTTCAGAGCCTTCATCCACCACCGGGCTGCCATCATCGGCATCACCCACCAGCTGTTTGACTTGAAGCAGACCGCGCAGGTTCCAGCTTTGCGCAAATGCCCAGTTCGCACCCAGATCCAGACCAATGTCTTTGAAGCTCTCATCGGCGTCATAGGTCGGCAGCCCGCTGGCCGCTGAATCCGCCCCATCAACACCAAAATAGGTGCTCATGTAGTCATCGTTGGCATAGGTGGTGAAGCCACCTATTGAAAGCGCCCATTCATTGCTGATGATCCAGTTATAACCGCCCTTGAGCGTGCCATACCAGCCCTCATGGGCATTGCCCGTATCGCCTAATAAATCTAAAAACACATACCAATTGTCCCACTCGATGCCGCCAAAAATACCGAACTCATTGGCATCGCTCACCTGGTTCATATCATCCACCTGGTCGTTTTCCACATCATCTCTTTCCGCACGATAATTATAAACCGGTCCCAGGCGCCAGAATTTGCTGGGGATCAAGTTGGCTCTCAGATTCAACCCCAACAATTTCACATACATGCCGTTGTCGAATTTGGCATCGCCAGCCGGTACCGGCACCAGCTCGTAATCAGATGAGCCCTCGTAATCAGGGACCACACCGATACCGCCGCCGATGGAAAAGTCGGCAGCCTGAGCCCCGGGGATCACCAACAATAATGTTAGTAACGCAGCCATCAATCCTATAACTACTCGTTGATTCTTCATCATTTTTTCTCCTCCTTATGTTGGTTTAGAAAGCTTCTTTAAAGCAGGGCTTCCATTGATTCTAAAAAGATTTAACTACAGGGTACTTATTTTTAAAAGGTTTTGTTAGTGTCATTTTGCTGCGATATTTTTAAGATGGTTTATCGTATTATTTTAGAGTTGACTTCTATATGTGCTGACGCAATATGCAAATCATTGCGATGATGGGTTCATAGCCGGAATCCATCATTCAGCCATTTTTCATATTGCGTATCGCAATCAAAAACATACAACAATTTTCATTCTTGAGTTCGTTTAATATAGACTTGTAAGCTCAATCGATAAGAGGTTTCCAAAGGATGGGATTTGTCTTATAGCCGCACTCGAACAAAGTGAACAGCTGTAAAATGTTTAAATTTGCATACGAAATGTACAATAAATTGGTAAAAGCCTGTGTTTTAATGCCAAGGCGAAAAGTTGCTATCTAAAAATGGAATAATTTGGCCCTTTTATCTATATGTGGCAATCACCTGACCATACTTATCTTGACTCTCATCCGATACGCGTATAATAACTGTGTGTCATCGAAAAACATATTGTTATTAGGACGATACAGAGAAACTGGAGTGATAACTTGCGTTTGTGGAAGCGGAGCAACTCGGAGGCATATAATATGGGACGGCTGGCAGGGCTCCTCCCAAGCCGAGCATAGGTATGACATTGACGCATCCATCCAAGTACGTGGCCCAATTGCGAATGCCGTGAGAAAGAGTTGACAATGATACGAGTATACACAGACATGGTGGCTGATCTGTTTCATTACGGGCATGTTGAGTTTCTAAAGAAGGCCCGCGCATTAGGGGACTACCTTTTGGTGGGTATCTGCGGTGATGATGTAGTTGCGGCCCATAAGGAGCGCCCGATACTAACGATGGAAGAGCGTGTCGCTTCTATAGCTAAGTGCCGGTATGTGGACGAGGTGATTCCCAATGCACCTTGGATATTTGACCCCGTCTGGATCGAGCTGCACAAAATTCATATAGTGGTGCATGGTGACGATTACTCCCAGGAGCAATTCGAGTATTACTACAAGGTGCCCATTGAGATGGGAATTTTCCGTTCCATCCCCTATACAAAGGGCATCTCCACTTCTGAGATAATAAGCAGAATCAGGGAAAGGCATCTCTAAGTCAAGATGCTATCTCTGACGAAGAGTTCATCCGACTTCTACCCGGAAGGAGAAGAGAGAATGAAAGCAAGCGATGGCGCAAGTGAGGCGGCCCTGGAGAGGTCATTGGCTGAGTGGATACCCGCCGACCCGGTCGCGGCCAAAATGGTCCTAATTGAGGCGAAACAGATCCTAGACAAGCTGGGAATTGTCTTTTTCCTGCGCCAAGGGACGTGCCTCGGAGCAATCAGGGACCACGGGTTCATCCCGTGGGATGATGACTTGGATTTGGGTTCGGTGTTCGGTCTTCATGGGTTTTCCGAGAAGTCAGTTGACCGAGTCGTTGCTGCCTTCAGAGAAAACGGCTTCTTCGCTAAAGTTGAGCACCACGATCAGTACATATACGTGCCGATGATCAAATCAGCGGTAAGAGTGGACTGGACGTGCTATCGAATCCTTGATGACAGCATATTTCATTACCCCGGAGTCCGTTTGCCGGTCAGGCTGTTCACTAATCTGAAGGAAATCGAATTCTTGGAGGAGAAGTTCAATGTGCCTAACCCTCCTGAGGAATACCTGCTTCTCAAGTATGGCGAAGAATGGGTGACCCCCAAGAAAACGGGATTTGAGAAGGACGTGCTGGATCTGATCCCTGAGGCACCCTTACCCGGACGGGCCGGAAGACTGAAACAGTTTCTCATCAAACATGTCATGCCATGGCGCACCTGCAGGCTCCGCGTTCTGAATCACAAGGGAGAACCGGTTGCCGGTGCTGATGTAGTGGTCGCCGGCTTCGGTCGTTCCAGGACTGATAGACAGGGATACGCCAGGATCTACTTGCCCTATGAAGACTTTTACGCGCTCGTCATTAGATTTGGCGAACACGAAGAAGTTCTCTATGAGGAGAAGATGACCACGGCTAAGACCTATGTGTACCGACCCGATCCTCAAGTAACATCCGGGCGGTACTTCGTCCTATCCTTGGAAAGAGACCTTCGTGAACTATGACCATGATATGATGTCATCTGTGGGTAGCTTATCTTGCGTATGAGCTTGTTTTCATGCTCTCACTCAGCGAAATCCTCAAAAGGATGAATTATCTGTTATGCTTCAACTATACGAACCGAGAGAATATGGTTGACGCAACTATATATTTTGTATACCTTCCCTCCAAAAACTTAAATGCGGTGGGATAAATAATGGATATTTTTAAGTTTTATAATCGCAGAGAACTTTTTTTTATACAGTTAGGCAAGAAAGCCGGGGGGCAAAAGGATCGTAATCCAAACTTTAATTTAGAGGGGGTATCAAGTGAAAGTGAATAAAGAGAAAATTAAAATAGGTGTGTGGGCTGCTATTGGTGGTGCAGTTTTAGTAATGATTATCGGCTTCGCCTGGGGTGGATGGGTTACGGGTGGTACTGCCCAGAGTAGGGCTGAAGAAATGGCTGCAGATGCTGTCGCCAATCGTTTGGCATCGATTTGCGTCGCACAGTTTAACCAGGATTCGGAAAAAGACCAGAAGCTCAAAAAATTGAAAGAAACAGATAATTGGCAGAGAGGAGATTATGTAGAAAAACAGGGCTGGGCAACAATGCCTTATGAGAAGGAATCTGATAGAGCAGTAGCAAACAAGTGTGCCGAACAAATCATGCAGATAGGCCAGTAAACATCCTTTGCTCCCATTTCTGCGGACTGGTGTCAACTAATCTGCCTTCTTTTTTGTTTAAAAAGGGATCGATGAAACGATGATAAGTATAACGAGGAAGAGTACAGGACAGCCACGTGTAATTTAAGGGTATCGCTTGGTTTTTCTTGCTGCAAAGATCCCAATAGCCATAATTATGGCCACCATCCAAGCGCGCAAGCGATTTCTTCTCAAGCAAACTGCAGCTATTTCAACTTCCTGAACATGAGCGCGAGAAGCTTTTTGATTCATAAGAGATCTGGTTTTAGGGGTCAAGAAAAAATGTTTTGAGTAAAAGATAGGACTTTGCTTTTATGAAGATGAATATTGCAAAAAGGAGTTGTGGCAGGCTTATGAGATGAGAGCAGAGTTTGAATTTTCGAGAAAAATGTAGTCAGATATTGAGAATATCAAAACCGAGCACTACATGCCATAGTCCTCGATTGTCAATACTGTGGACTACATATGGCAATCTCATGGTTTTTACAATGGTCTGAATTGTGTCTTTCGTGCCTTAGTCGAAACTTGTAGAATGCATTAAAATTATTGTATATTGCTTTCACCAACCTGAAATTATCACTCTCATAACATCATCCGAAAATAGCCCGTTGAATCGCTGTTTCAATCTCAGGAGATGGTTTCCAAAGATACCGATCATCGAATCGCCTTTTAGCAAATTTATGTTTCACATCGATGACCTTTCTGGATTTTTGCTCTGAAGCGATCGGCTCCAACATATTCATAGCTAATCGGATAGATTTTTCTCGTTCACTTACATCCAGCCGGCCTTCAGAATCAAAAGTTAAAAACGAATACTCAGCCATCAAAATCTCAACTGGTTTTCGATTCATCATTTCCAACACCATCAATGCATAACGGATTCGCTTTCCAGCAAATTGCAATAGCCGTTCATCTGGATTTCCTTTGATAAGGCGGTTATATCGTTTCAGTGATAAACGCTCTATAGAATCGTCTTCCTTAACAATAAAAATTCTTGTCCCCAGTCCCATATTTCCTTCTTTTCTAATTTCATCAGAAACACTATCGACTTTGAGATCCGCAATCAATGTTATACATTGATTCTTGAAAAGATATTCAAAGATTTTTGTTTTTGATATTTTAAGTTCAGGTATACTTCTTAAGGGGATAAATCCTGCACAGAAGAGGCCCAAACGTGACCGCGCCGGTGGCCGGGTCACAAAACTCTTCTGAATCCGGTGTCAGAACGTTCACGTTGTATTCAAAAGTGCCGAAAAGTACCGGATCCTCACCAATCTCCGCCGGAAACCACCATCCGTGCTGGCATTCAACCATTCTGGGAAGGATCCTGGATGTCAGCTTGGCCTTCTGTTTGATCTTGCCCCTTAGAGTCTCTATCACGACCCAGTCCTCTTCACCGATGCCTAATTGCCGGGCTCCCCCTTTAATTTAACAACTTTGCCGTTTTCAACGGTAGCCAATACCCCGGCCTGAAGCCAGCAGCCGAAACACAGCGCCCGCTTTACTTCAATATTTTTGTCTTCGCTCATATTCTATTTCTTTAAAAATAACATGGGTAAGTTCAGAAATCGGGGAATTTTTCGTTTTAAATATTGTTGACTTATGACCTCCTGATCCAGAGGCCAGAATCCGGAAGTTAGCACTAAACGGCAGCACGGATTGCCAGATATTATTCGTATGGATTTTCGGTTATTGAGTCAAGTAAAATTTGAGGATTAATTCTCCCCAGTAATACTTAATATTCATGTTTAGGTTTTAGTTATATTTAATTGAAATAATTTAATAAAATTATTAAAGCTACTAAATGATAAAAAATTTAAACTCTTAAGGTTGGAAAAATGTATTGACTATTTTTAAAGGGAATTATTAGTAGCCATAGATAGAATCCAGACTGGAACTCAGACGCCTTGAGCTATACGAAAGCATACCAAAGAAAAGATTCACAGTGGAGGTAAGGCATGCAAGACAGCCGAATGGCAGTTGTGGGAATCGGAGCCACCGGGACGGTTCTGGCCGCTGCACTTTTAAGCAAATATCCGGATACATTTCTTATCGGCCGCACACCGAATTTGGGTGAAAAACTCAGGTTAAATGGCATGAATGTCTCTGGAGAAATCGCTTATAAAGTCGCGGTCAAAAATTATTCCAGTCAAATCGAAGATCTCAAGGATTTCAGCCCATCTGCAATCTTCCTGGCAACCAAAACTTTTCATCTTGAACAAATTCTGGGCCGCTTGCAAAAAGTGGTTGAACCTGGAATTAAGATGATTTCCACCCAGAACGGATTGGGGCCTGAAGATCTCATCGCTGATAAATTCGGCCGGGATTCAGCTTTCCGAATGTCGTTAAACCTTGGCGTATCATTGAAGCGGGTGGGAGAAGCTGAGGTCGCATTTTTCAATCGGCCCAATCATCTTGGAAGCCTACTTTCAGAAAATCAAGGCATTGGAGCACAAATAAGTGCGATACTCACCGGTTGTGGACTGGATACGGAGTTTGTCGATGACATCCAATTATTCGTGTGGAAAAAAATGATTATGAAATGCACCATGGCTTCCATATGTGCGGTTACAAATAGAACCATTAAAGACGCCCTGGAATATCCGCCCACAAGAGAAATCGCTGATGCCTGCTTTAAGGAAGCCCTTGCGGTCGCCAAAGCCATGGGCTATGACATTGGTGAAGATTATCTTAAACAGGCGCTCGGCTACCTGGAAAAGGTCGGCGTGCACAAAGATTCGATGTGCGTTGATATCGCCAACCAAACTCCCACCGAAATTGATTTTTTGGGAGCAAAAGTTGTCGAATACGCTCGAGCCAAGGGGATATCGACCCCGGTTTATGTGACGATGACCAATTTGGTTAAGGCGATTGAAAGTAATTATTTGGAGAAGTAGACGTTTCAAAATACGTAGTTTTTTCCTCATTCTGCAATATTCCAGCACCCGCCCAGGACTTACCATCGATTCTTTCATCCGTGCACTTTGGCTGAGAATTTTTAAAGATGCCACCCAGGGTCTTTCCCTTTGAAAGAAAAACTTGACCCCAAATTTGGTATACAGTATACAAAAATTAAATTCTTTTTTTTCGTCGTATAAATTTATAATTCTGTTAGGAGAAAGCGGTCCATTATGGCTGAAAACTCAATTTTAGATGAGCTCAAATACGATTTTGCATCCGGCGCTTTAAAGTACAAGGATGTCAGATACCTGTTAATCAGACCTGAAACCATCGTCGGCTTTCAAAAAGCGATCGAGAAGCACAGTCCGACGGCGGTCCGGGATGCCTTTTTTCAAGGCGGTTATCAGGGGGGATATCTATCTGCAAAAAAATATAAGGAAATACATAATCTCTCAGATAGTGAAACCATAGAATTCATGATGACCATGGGGGCTGAGATCGGATGGGGACATTTTAAGTTAGATGAATATGATTTTGCGAAAAAGAAACTGCAAATCAGCGTTGAAAATTCGGCTTTCGCAGAAGCGTATGGAGATTCTGACGAAGGGGTCTGCCATTTGATTAGCGGCGTGCTAGGCGGGCTTGCCACCATTCTTTTTTCCAGAAATTGTACGGCTTCCGAGATCGAGTGTATGGCCAGGGGTGATCATCACTGTGTCTTTCGAATCTCGGCAACATACTAAAATTTGACGCCATTTCATAAGCGCTATACAAATCTTGTTTTAGTTACTAATTTCAGTAACTTTCAGTAACTTTCATCACTTTGGACTTGAATCTTTTAGCCTTTATATTGGTATATTCACTTTAATTTGAATCGCAGCGTACAGGAATTCGCAATGATCCGATCCATGAATATTGCCTGGTGGGTGCAGCGCTGGGGTGATTTGTACCCTGATAAACCGGCCATCATATTTGAGAAGGAACAAATTACATATTCTGAACTCAATCGGCGTGCCAATAGGGCCGGTTGCTGGCTGCAGTCTCTGGGAATCGAAAAGGGCGATCGCGTAGCCGTTATGCTGAACAATTGTCCGGAGTTTATTGAGCTTTTCCTGGCATGCGCCCGACTGGGCGCCATTTTTGTGCCCCTCAATTTTCGTTCGGCACCACCGGAACTGGATTATTTTCTTAAAAACTGCCGTCCGCGACTGTTTGTATTTGGTCAGGAATTTATCGATAATGTAAAAAAACTCGATTTTGAAAATAGCAAACCGAGAGTTTTGTTATCATCCGTTGGCAAAGCGCCGACTGACTCAGCGGTTTTAGATTATATCACCGAATCCAATACCTTTGACGGCCAGAAACCTTTCCTGACACAATCCTTAGGCCCGGCTGACCCTGAAGAACCCCAGGTCATCATGTATACCTCCGGCACCACAGGTCGGCCGAAAGGTGCAGTGCTGAGTCACCGCAAGACTTTTTTTAACTGTTTGAACGCCGACATTTTTTTCAAAATGCATTTTGACGATATCATGCTCGTCATCTTGCCCTTGTTTCATTCCGGCGGTCTTTTTATTCAGGCGTCGCCAACCATTTACAAAGGCGCCACCATGGTCATCCATCCGAAATTTGACCCCGCTAAAGTTTATGAGGATATTGAGCGTTACAAAGTTACCAAATTTTTGGGTGTACCCACAGTTTATAGAGCGCTCGTCAATGTTGATCCGCAGCAGAGGGGCGATATTTCGTCTTTGAAGGTATGCGCCGGGGGAGGTGAAAAAACCACATCCGACTTGCTTGAAAAATGTCGGGATGCCGGGTTGGTGTTTCGTCAGGTCATGGGTCAAACGGAAACCTCGATATTATTGTGGGCATCGGAAGAAGATTCGTTTCGCAAAGCGGGCACGGTGGGCCGTCCGGTTTTTCATGCTGAAGTGAATATTGTCGATAAAAACGGTCGCACGGTAAAACTCGGGGACATCGGTGAGAT
>PVMK01123997.1_pt1 | contig 45498 bp, 48 predicted proteins | sample 1853481 | NCBI WGS metagenome assembly PVMK01 (sample SAMN08533507, study PRJNA380276) | Marine sediment metagenome, whole genome shotgun sequencing project.
TGGCGCTGGGCTTCGCCGCAGCCGCGTGTGGAAGTACGAGCGAGGGGGCCGGAGCAACCGGAGGAACGGCCGGGACCGGAGGAACCGCGGGAGCCGGAGGAGCCGGCAATACGCGCGAGGCCGTGGGCTACGTGGTTAGCGATTTCGGCTTTCTCTACCCGGACATGGATCTGGACAAGTACCCCAACATGGAGAACTCCGATTACGGTGAAGAGGGCGTCCGCGGGTTCGACCTAGATGGGCTCATCGACGGCGGCACCGAGCCGGGGACATGCCTCCACGATGACTTCGATGCGCCGGACGGCACCCCGGGCATCGACTACGGTCTGTGGTCGTTCCTTCGCCAGTTCGAGCCGATGCGGCAGAACCAGCTGATCGACAGCGTGATCAGCAGCGCCGTCAAGAACGGCGAAATGTCCATCGTAATGGAACTGGGCGGCGTGGACGACTTGGTCAACGACGACGAAGTCACGGTGCAGATTTTCTCCACCCAGGATTCACCTCTCGTCGGAACGGACGGCCAAGTGCTGCCGAACGGAACACTCGCGGTGCACCCCGACGCGACGTACCACAGCACGATCGCCACTGGCTCGATCGTGGACGGCGTGCTCGTGGCAGGCCCCTTCGACGTGAGCCTCAAGTTCAACATCCAGATTGTCGACGCGGACATGCTGTTAACCGGCAACTGGATTCGCCTCACCCTGGGCGACGGCACCGCCAGCGGAATCCTCTCGGGCCACTGGTCGGCCGCCCAAATCGACGAAATCATCGGCACGCCCACCACACAGAACGGCAACGCCGCCGGTTTTGACTACACCGAGTTCTCGGCAGCGATGGAGGCGGCGGACGCCGACTACGACGAAGCGTCGGGAGAATGCACTTCCTTTACGACCATCTTCCGCCTCGACGTGGTCACTGCCTTCCTGACCGACTAAGAAACGAGTAAAACACGATGACGCACTACAAACGAGGAAGCAGCATCGCCGCCTTGCTCGCCGTGGTTGCGGTGGCTTGCGGGGGGAGCGACACCTCCGGGGGCGCTCCCGCCGCGGAAGGGGGACCGGTCGCGTTGCGCCGCTTGACCTCCCAGCAATACACCCAAAGCATTCACGACGTACTCGGCGAAAGCATCGTCGGACCGAGCCGAATCGAACCCGACGCGCGCCTCGAGGGCTTGCTGGGAGTCGGCGCTTCGTTCGTCAGTGTGACCCCGTCGGGTTTCGAGAAGTATGAGGCTGCCGCCACAGCGATCGCCGAGCAAGCGCTTGGCTCCGAGCTTCGGGCCGCCAACCTTTCATGCGAGCCCTCATCAGCAGATGGAGCCGACGACAGTTGCGCCAGTGAGTTCATCTCCACCATCGGACGTCGCCTCTTTCGACGCACGCTAGCCGACGACGAGATCGCGATGCGGGTAGCAATTGCCGCGGGCTCAGCCACCGAGCTTGGCGATTTTTACGCCGGCCTGGAGATGGCTCTCACAAGCCTGCTCGTGTCGCCCAACTTTCTGTTCCGCGTCGAAGAGATCGAGCCCGACCCCGCGGACGGGTCGCGCCTTCGACTGACGAGCACTTCGGTCGCGACACGTCTGAGCTACCTGATTTGGAATAGCACGCCGGACGACGAGCTCTTGGACGTTGCCGAAAGCGGAGACCTGCTGAGCGCCGGAACCCTAACCGCTCAAGCAGCGCGCTTGCTCGATTCGCCCAAGGCGGAGGCGGGCATTCGCGCACTCTTCAGCGATTTGCTCACGTTTCGCCGCATCGACGACGGGCTGGTGCGCAAGAGCCCGACGCAGTTCCCCGCGTTCACACTAACGTTGGCGGGCGATGCCAAAGAGCAGACACTGCGGACCATCGTCGACCACCTCGTCACCAACGAGCTCGACCTGCGGGAGCTGTACACGACGCGGCGCACGTTCCTGACGCCCTCCCTTGGCTCGGTCTACGCCGTGCCCTTTGGCGGCGGAGCGTGGGGTCCGTATGAGTTCGCCGAAGACGGCCCACGAGCCGGGCTTCTTTCTCATGTGAGCCTGATGTCGATCACCGCCCATCCGGGACGCAGCTCGGCCACGCTGCGCGGCAAGTTCGTGCGCGAGGTCTTGCTTTGCCAAGACATTCCCGACCCTCCGGCCAACGTGGACTTCTCGATCGTAGAGAACACGAGCGGCGAGCTCCGAACCGCGCGCGAGCGCCTCGGTGAGCACGTCACCAACGATGCTTGCGCCGGGTGCCACACGCTGATGGACCCTATCGGCCTCGCCTTCGAGAACTTCGACGCGATCGGAGCCTATCGAACGCAAGAGAACGGCGCTAATATCGACGCTTCGGGCAACCTCGACGGACAACGCTACGACGACGCCATTGGCATGGGGCAGGCGCTCCGCGACCACGAATCACTCGGACCTTGCATGACCAGAAATCTCTACCGCTACGCGGTCGGACGCAATCCCGTCCCCGGCGAGCAAGTCTTACTCACCTTCCTCGATGAGCGCTTCGCCGACTCCGGGTACCGGTGGGGCTCGTTGATCGACGCCCTCGTGCTGAACGATGGCTTTCTCACCGCTTCAGGTCAGCGCGAAGCAGAGGAGGCGGCGCAGTGACAAAGCGAATCAACAGGCGGACGATCCTTCGTGGTGCGGTCGCGGGCGGGGCGGTGGGCATGGGCCTTCCGTTGCTCGACTGCTTCTTGAACGAGAACGGCACCGCGCTCGCACAGGGCGGCGCTATCCCCGTGCGTTTTGGCACCTGGTTCTGGGGCTGCGGCATGAACCCGGCCCGCTGGGCGCCGCCGACCGAAGGCCTCGGGTACGAGCTCTCCCCGGAGCTCCAAGCACTCGACCGGACCCTGAGCAGCGGCGGTAAGGTGCGAGATCACGTCAGCGTCTTTAGCGGCTTCGATGTCAAGCTCGATGGCAACCCCAACTTCCCGCACGGCAGCGGTCCCGCGTCCAACCTGACCGGGCTCTTCGCCCCCGCCGATGGGGACTTCGGCGCGCCGTCGATCGACGTATTGATCGCCCGCGAAATCGGCGGCTTCACACGGTTTCGCTCGCTCCAGATGTCTGCAACCGGAAACCGCAACCACACGTACAGCCGGGAATCTGCAACCATCCGCAACGCGAGCGAGATTTCGCCGATGGAGGTCTACGCGCGCATCTTCGGTCCCGATTTTGCGGATCCGGCGGCGGGCGAATTCGTGCCCAACCCCCGTTGGACACTTCGACAGAGCGTTCTGTCTGCCGTCAAGGAAGACCGCGACAAGTTGATGAGCCGCGTGGGCACCCACGACCAACAGCGCCTCGACCAGTACTTCACCTCGGTACGCCAGCTCGAGCAGATGCTCGACGTCTTGTTGTCAGGCCCGCCCGATCTGCCGTCCTGTCGTCGCGCAGACGACCCGGGCCCCGACATCTTAGAGGGCGAAGTCTTTCAAAACGACCTCGAGTCGGTCAACCAGCGACACCGGGCGCTAGCGGACCTGCTCACGTTCGCGCTTGCCTGTGATCAGACCCGTGTCTTCAACATGATCTTCTCGTCTGGGATTTCGGAGCTCACCGTCCCCGGGTTGGACACCACGCACCATCAGCTGACGCACGATGAGTCGATCGACGCCGAGCTCGGCTACCAGCCGCAAGCCACGCAATTTGTGTTTGCCTCGATGGAGGCCTGGGCGGACTTCGTCGAACGGCTCGCCTCCGTCCCCGAGGGCGACGGCACGATGCTCGACAACTGCTTGGTGTTTGCGAACTCCGACCTTTCGTACGCAAAGCCTCACGATGTGAGAGGCCTGCCGACAATGATCGCCGGCCGTGCAGGCGGACGCATCACGCCGGGCTGGCATGTTCGAGGCAACACGGACCCCGTCACCCGCGTCGGACTGACAGTGCAGCAGGCGATGGGCTTACCCATCGACGCTTGGGGCGAGAACTCACTTCAAACGTCTCTGCCGGTCAGCGAGATCTTGGTCTAGGCGCACACTAGTTGTGCGCCACGTCGTCAGTGGTATGAGAGCCGTCACTCATGGCCGACGCGCTCGACAAGTGTTTCTCTGAAGCGAAGATCAACAGCCTCACGCTTCGCAACCGCCTCATCAAGGCCGCAACCTTCGAAGGAAAGTCTCCGGGAGGGGTCCCGAGCGACGCACTGATCAGCTTTCACGAGCGCATCGGCCAAGGCGGCATCGGCATGACGACCATCGCGTATTGCGCGGCGGAGCCCGACGGACGCATCCATGAGCACATGATGTATATGCACGAGGGGATTCGGCCCGATCTCGAGCGGTTCATCCGCACCGTGCAGGCCACGGGCGCCAAAGTAGCCGGGCAACTCGGCCACTGCGGGGCCTTCACCAAGAATCTCGAATTCAGCGGTAAACGGCCGCTCGGTCCCTCGAAGGGGACGAACGCATTGGGCCTCACCTACGGCCTCTCCAGAATCGCTGAAATGACCAAGCCGCAAATCCGCGAGCGGGTTGAAGTCATCGGGCGCGCCGCCGGGTTTCATGAAATCGGTCGGGTTCGACGCCATCGAAATCCACTTCGGCCACGGGTACGGCATCAGTCAGTTCATCAGCCCGAAGACCAACAAGCGCAAAGACGAGTACGGCGGTAGCCTAGAGAACCGAATGCGGTTTGCGCTCGAGGTCCTGGCCGAAGTTCGCAAGAACGTCGGCGACGACTACCCACTGCTCGGTAAGATCAGCATGACCGACGGTGTTCCCGGCGGCGTCACGTACGACGACTCGGTCGAGATCGCCGCCATGCTCGAAGCCGCGGCCTCGACGTGATCATCTGCAGCGGCGGCACGAGCAGCATGAACCCCATGCTTTTGTTCCGAGGAGACAGCATGGTTCCCGGGCTCATCAAGCATGAGAAGAGCCGCCTCATGAAGATCGGCATTCGCCTCGCCGCACCTTTCATGTTCAAAGATTATCCCTACGAGGAAACCTACTTCCTGGAGCACGCGCAACGGATTCGCGATCGCGTGCAATGCGGCGTTTGCTACATCGGCGGGGTTTGCACCAACGACAGCATCCGAACGGTCATGGGCGCGGGGTTCGATTTCATTCAGCTCGGGCGAGCCCTGATTTTCGATCCCGATTTCCCCGAACATGCGCGCAATCGCCCAACGTATAAGAACGGCTGCAGCCACTGCAACCAGTGCGCGACCCTGATCGAGGCTCCGGGCGGCATCTACTGCGTCGAGCGACCAGCCAACTTTTCGTGAGATAGGCGCATGGGCAAGCAGTGATAGGGACGCTCTCATGAATGACCCGCTGCGCAAGCTCACGACGATCCCGTATACGATTCGGGGAATCGAGCTCGACGCGACGGGCTCGGTGTCTCCCGGCTGGTTCTCGCGCATTCTCGAGCACACGCGCTGGCAGGTCTTCGCCATGGACGACTATGCCTTGCGAGGCCTCATGGACGGAGGCGTGGCCCGCGCGGGGACGTTCGAGTACGGGAAGCCCCTCACCTACCGGGACGAAATCGAAATCGAAACCTGGGTCGCCCGCGTCGGCCGTACCAGCTTCGACTTCGGTCACCGAGTGGTCCGCCTTGGCGATGGGGCGATCGCTGCACGAGCTCGGATGACCGTCGTCAACCTGGGACCCGAGGGGCCCGCCCCCATCGACCCGGTAGTCGCCACTTTCGTGCTCGACGAGCCTGCCCCGCCAGCCCGGCCATGGCCCGAGGGCGATCGCCCGCGATCGTGGAAGCGGCAGTGGGTCGTCCGCCCGAGCGACCAGGACAGCTTTCAGCATGTGAATCAGGCACGCTACGTGGACTACATCGACGATACGCGTTGGTTTGCCGCGCAAGCCCGGGACCGCTCGGGCGTAGAAGGCCGGTTGGCAGGCCTATCGGTAGAGTATCGCCGAGAAACGCATGCCGGGGAGACCGTTCAAATGGAGACCTGGGTCACCGGCGATCGCACCCGCGCCTATGAGCTCACCCGGCAACCTAGCGGCGAGGTTCTCGCGCGAGGCCAGGTTCTTCAGGCAGACCACTAAAGAAAGTCGCGCCCTCGAGCCATCGGCGTTATCCTCTGACGCGATGTTTCCCTCGCCGGGTGGCGCGCATCCCCCGCCAGAAGAGCTCTTCGCCGGGCGGTATACGGTCGACGGCGCACTGCCGTGGGGCGGGCTGGTGTCCTACTACCGCGCGTCGTCGGAGGGCACGCCGATCATCCTGTGCGTCATGCCGATGGACGTGAGTCAATCCATCAGCGCCGAGGCGGCCTTCTCCCAGCTGGCGCACGGTCTGGGTTCGATCCGGTCGCGCACGGTCCCACGCGTCCTCGACGCCGGCGTCATCGACGGAGTTCCGTACCTGGCTTTTCAGGACACACGCGGAACGCTCCTCTCAGACCTCCTTCGCGATCGCCCTCTCAGCTCGCTCACCGTGCTTCGGCTGGCGACCGAGGTCCTCGATGCCCTCGCTGCGGGACACGCGCAGGCGCTAGTGCATGGCGATCTCACCCCCCAGAACATCATCGTCACCCGGGGTCGAAACGGGCGGCTGAGCGCGCAGGGTCATCGGCATGGGTGTTGTGCCTTTGCTCCGGGCGAACCCGGAAGCCAGCGCGCACGCAGCACACACCGGCTCGGGCAAGCACGCGGTGGCATACATGGCGCCAGAGCTGTTCGGCGGAGGCGCCTTTGACGCTTCGGCCGATCTCTATTCCGCGGGCGCGCTCCTTCATCACATGGCGATCGGCTCACCCCCGATCGGTTGGGAAACCGACGAGGGGTTTGACGACGTGCCTGGGTTGCCCGATGTGATCGGGCGGGCCATGGCCAAACGTCCCCTGAACCGCTATCCGGATGCCGTCTCCATGCGGGCCGCGCTCGAATGGGTAGAAGTCGAATCGGCCAAGAGAAACCCGCACACGCAGGACATCGCGCCCTGGATGGAGACCTCGCACATCGGTTCCATTCCGGTCGCTGCGCTCGCATCGAGCTTCCCGCCGGCCCAGGTTCGCAGCAGTCATCCCGCAGGAAAGGTCCTCACTACGTCGGGCGCGCGCCCAATCCCCATCGCACCGATCGTGATCGAGGAGCTCGACCCGCGACTCAACAGAAGTTGGCGACAGCTCACTCTTTTGCTGATGCTACTAGGCACACTCGTCTTCTCGGGCTACTGGTGGAAGGCTCACACCGCTCCCCATGAAACCACGGTCCCCTTCGTCCTCGATCCGAACGCACCGCATGGCGACTAGCCCACCAAGCCCCAAGGCCACCGACGAAGAGCTCATGGAGGCCTACATCGACGGCGACGACGCCGCCTTCCGCGCGATGTTCGAACGCTACGGGCCGATCCTTCTTCGACTCACGCGGCGACACCTTCGCAATGACGAGCTCGCCGAAGAGATCGTGCAGCAGACGTTTTTCCGGCTTCACGGCGCACGCAACGATTTCCGTCGTGGCTCTAAGCTGCGCCCGTGGGTCATGACGATCGCCATGAACCTCGTTCGAGAGCACTGGCGGCGAACGAAGCGCCGCAGGATGACCTCCCTCGAGGTCGACACTCGGGCTGCGCCAGAGGCGGATTTCATGCCCCTCGAGCTGCGCCAGCGTTCTGAGCTGCTGCACGTTGCCTTGGAAAAGCTTCCGACGAGCCAGCGTGAGGTGGTGGAGCTCCACTGGTTTCAGGAGCGTCCATACGCCGAGGTAGCCCAAATTGTAGGGACTTCCGAGGGTGCTGTACGTGTTCGCGCACATCGTGCGTACACAACTTTGAAACAATTGCTGGTCTCGCAAATACGTGGTGATGAATGACTAGTGGCAGCAATCAGCCCGAAGACGGCCTCGGCGAACGCCTGCGCGAGCTTGATGCGGCCGACTCGCCGCAAAGCGAGGAACAGATCGATCGGATGTTCACCGACATGAAGGCGCGGTGCGACAAGAACGACCGGACCATCGCCGGCTTCCTCAGAAGCCGCTCCACGATGATGCGGCGCTTGATCGTCCTCTCCACGTTTTCGGTTCTCGCCGTCATCGGCTGGTTCGCGTTCCCGGTGGTTGGCGACCACGCCCGCACCGTGCCGTGGACGGCAACGCTAGTGACCTTCGGCGTCCTGTTGGTCGTGGCGATGTTCATGGTGACGCGCCCCGTGCACCTGCCGGCGCTTCCACGATGGCAGTCGGCGTGTCTTGCTTGCATCGCGGTCGGCGCGACCATCTTGGCTGCGTTCTGGCCCCACCCTGCAGCGCAGGCTGCCACGCATGATCCCACCGGCGGCGCCATGGCCGGTGTATGCATGGGAGCTGGGCTCCTTCTCGGCGTTCCAGTCTACGCGTTGCTCCGGCTGGTCGATCGTGGCAACGCGTTTGGCAGCCTCGTCGCAGCATCCGCCGCCGGCCTCGCAGGCAACTTCGTGCTCAAAGCACACTGCACGGTTGCGGGTACCTCACACGAGCTTCTAGGGCACGCGTCAGTCGCACTCGTGTTCGTGGTGGGGTTGGGGTTGGTTCACCGCGTCACCCAAAAACCCGACTAGGAACGTCACCCACAGGGCCCCCAAAAAGGGGTATGCTCCGGGCCCCCAAGGAGGATCTGTGAGCGAAGAGCTGCGTCGCGACTTCAACGAAAAGGGCATCAAGAAGGTCAAGCTCGGAGGTTTCGACGTCGATGGCGTGCTGCGGGGCAAGCACGTCAGCCTCGAAAAGTTCTGGTCCGCATTGGAGAAGGGCTTCGGCTTCTGCGACGTGATCTTCGGCTGGGACGTCGCCGACCGGCTCTACGACAACGCAAAGGTCACGGGCTGGGCAACGGGCTACCCGGACGCCTTGGCGCGAATCGACGCGTCCACGTTTCGCGTCCTTCCCGACGCCCCGGACACCGCGCACTTCATCGTCGACTTCTACACGCAGGATGAAGAGCCCCACCCGGCGTGCCCCCGAAACCTCCTCAAGACCGTGATCAACCGGGCGAGTGAAGCCGGCTTCTCAGCGAAATTCTCCGCAGAATTCGAGTTCTGGGTCTTTCGGGAAACACCCGAGTCGCTTCACGAAAAGGACTTCCGCAAACTCGATCCGTTGAGCCCGGGCATGTTTGGCTACTCTTGGCTGCGCGCAGGACAGCACCAGGCCTTGGTCGACGACATCTTGGACACCTGCGAGGCATACGACATCGAGATCGAAGGGCTTCACACCGAGACCGGCCCCGGTGTATGGGAAGCGGCGCTCCGCTACGACGACGTGCTTGCCGCGGCCGACAAAGGGGCGCTGTTCAAGACCACACTCAAGCAGATCTGCGCGCGCCATGATCTGTCGGTCACATTCATGGCGAAGTGGAATGCGGACATGCCTGGTTCGAGCGGCCACATTCATCAGAGCCTCTGGGACGCGGGCGGCCAGATCAACCTCTTCGCCGCCGCAGGGGCCGACAACCTCAGCGAGACCGGCCTTCACTATCTAGGAGGCCTGGTCACGCTCGCGCCGGAGCTCACCGCGCTGTATTCGCCGTTCGTCAACAGCTACAAGCGGTACGTCCCCGGCGTTTGGGCGCCGCTCAATTCATCCTGGGGCATCGAGAACCGCACGTGCGGCTCACGGGTCATCCTCGGACAGAGCGATCACGCGACTCGCATCGAGCTCCGGCAAACGGCGGCTGACATCAACCCTTACATCGCGATGGCCGCATGCCTGGGGTCAGGACTCTACGGTATCGCCAATCGGATCGACCCGCCCGCAATGACGGTGGGTGACGCAACGAGCGGCGGCGACCCCGCGCTGCCACTGCCCCTCACCCTCGAAGCGGCCGTGGAAAAGCTTCGTGGCAGCAAAGCCGCGAGGCAAGCGCTCGGCGAAGAATTCGTCGACCATTTCATTCGCAGCCGCGACTGGGAGTGCCGCGAGTACCGCAAGGCCGTGACCGATTGGGAGCTTCGGCGCTACTTCGAGGCTGTATAGAGGTCCTGATGTTGAAACGCTTCTTGTCGGAACGCCCCCTTCGTCTGCCGCACATCAAACCCTATGTGCCTCGGCCGAGCGATCCCTCGATCTTCTGGTTCAACAGCGAACGCGACGACATCGTGTCGGAAGTCGTGAATCGCGTCTGCGCGGCGCACGAGTCCGATCGCGGGCGACTCGAGATTGCGCTCAACGATGCCGCCTTTCACGAAATTCGGCGACTCGAGAAACAGCATGACGAAGAAGCGCACGACCGGCTCGGCTACTGGCGCTCCATGATTCGACGCATCGGCAAGATGGACGACACCGAGCAGCGACGAGTCCTGCACACCATCGTCACCAACATGACCCGCGACGTCGCCGGCAACTTCGACCCCCGGGTCTACCGGTTTGCACGCCGGGCGGTACCTCGAATGATCGGTGGCATCATGGAACCGCGACACCTCATGGCGCCTGCGCCGGACGCCGTGGGGCGCGTCCTGAAGGTCCAAGGGGACGTCGAACACCTCCGAAAGCTGCAGAGCGAGGGAAGCCTAGTCTTCGTTCCAACCCACTCTTCGAACCTCGACTCGATCGTGCTCTCCCAAGCGCTCGAAGTCTCCGGGTTGCCTCCCACCATCTATGGCGCCGGCAAGAACCTCTTCACCAACCCGATCATCAGCTTCTTCATGCACAACCTCGGGGCATATCGTGTGGACCGGCGGATTCGCGTCAACTTATATAAGGAGATACTGAAGCTGTACTCCCAGGTGATGATCGAGCGGGGCTATCACTCGCTGTTCTTCCCCGGGGGTACACGGAGCCGCTCTGGAATGATCGAGCGGCGTCTCAAGCTCGGCTTGCTGGGCTCTGCGGTCGAAGCGTTCTCGATGAATCGGGTGCGCAGAGTCGACCGGCCGGTGTGGTTCGTGCCGACCACCATCAACTACGCGCTCGTCCTCGAGGCGGAGACCCTCATCAAGGACTGGCTCATGGACGAGGGCGAAGCGCGATACATCATCGAGGACGACGAGTTCTCGCGAATCGATCGCTGGTTCTCCTTCTTTCGCAAGGTCGTCGGGATGCGTGGCGCCTGCATCATTCGGTTTGGCGACCCGATCGATCCGTTTGGCAACAACGTCGGCAGCCGGGGCGAATCGCTGACACCCAATGGGCGAGAGATCGACTCGGGAGGCTACATCGAGCGGCGTGGCAAGCCCGTCACCGATCCAGCTAGGGACGGCGCATACACCAGAGAGCTCGGAGAGGTGCTCGCGAAACGCTATGAGCAGGACACCGTCCTGATGAGTACGCAGGTCGTCGCGCACGTGCTCTTCCGGCATCTGGTGCAATCGACCCCGGGAATGGACCTCTTCGCGCGGCAACGGCTTCGCGGAGAGATCGGTCTCGACTGTGAGACCCTGGGCCGCGAGCTCGGCGAAGCCCGCGATCGCCTGCAGGAGCTGGAGCGCCAGGGCCGAGTGAGGACCAGCGAAGTCGTGAAGGCAGACACACCCCAGGAGCTTCTCGAACGGGCCCTGAGCATCTGGAATGGCTATCACAGTTCGACTGCCGCGAGACTCGAGGGGGACCGCGTCGTGATCGGCGACCCCTCGCTTCTGCTCTACTACCAGAATCGTCTCGTCCCCTTTGCCGAAGCCATCGCGAGCCCCGACCAGTTGCAGGCGGCATGCGAGATCGAGAACCTCGGAGTTCATCGATGAGCCTTCGAATCGGAGTCGTCGGCGCCGGAGGGTTTGGCCGTGCCATCGCGCAAGCGTCGGCGCGACATGGGCACGAAGTAGTATTGTGGAGCCGGAAGGATCGCGAGCTTCCCGATGGGATCCGAATGTCGACTGACATCGCGGACATCGGAGATTCGGAGCTGATCTTCTTGGCGGTGCCGGCGCTCCATGCCGTGGCCGCAACCGAGGAGCTCGGCAAAGTCGTGGATGGACGGCACCTGATCATTCACGTCAGTCGCGGGCTGATCGGCGCGGAGCTCAAGACCGTCACCCAGATCATTCGCGAGAAGACCGTGTGTCGCCGAATCGGAGCGCTCGCTGGACCACTCGCAGCCGACGCCTTGGCCGAAGGGCGGCCGAGTGGCGCGATCCTCGGAACTGGCTTCCCGGAACTGACCGAGATGGCCCGCGATGCGCTCGGCGGAGGGGAGCTCCGCATCTACGACACACCGGACGTGGTTGGCGTCGAGCTCGCGAGCGCCACCGTGGGATTCCTGATGGTCGTGCTGGCGTACGCGCAGGAGATCGGCGCGGAGCCCAGCACTCTTGCGGTGCTCGCCACGCGAGGCATGGTCGAAGTATCCCGCGTCGGACAGACGCTTGGGGCGAAGGAGTCGACCTTCATGGGGCCTTGCGGGCCTCGGTGATCTCATCGCGGCTGTGGCGGGAGATCAACGCCCTGAGTTCCAACTCGGACGCGCTCTGGCGCAGGGCGCCAAGCTCAGCAACGCGAGGGGCAAGGTCGGCGCCTACGTCGAAGCCATCGACGTTGCCCGCCACTTGCTGGAGCACGCGCGGCGACTCGGACTGGAGACCCCGATTTCAGCCACGTTCGTTGCCTTGACCGAGGATCGCATCAGCCCAGACAACGCGATTCAGGCCCTGATGGAGAGGCGCGTAGGAAAAGAATGACGGATGCACACGACTTGGTCGCCTGGAGCTTCCCGACCCGCGTGCTGTTTGGCCAGGGGGCCGCGGCGCAGTGCGCGAACGAAGCCCATCAACTCGGAGCAGCGCGCGTGCTGTTGGTCTCGGATCGTGGGGTCGAGCAAGCGGGGTTGCTCGATGCGATTCGCGACGCGCTCGACGCCGTAGGGCTCCCGCACGAGTCTGTGCTCGATATCTCATCCAATCCTCTCGAGTCGGAAGTGCTTGGGGCGGCTCGCGTGTTCGACGACTTCAAAGCAGACCTCGTATTGGGAATTGGCGGTGGCAGCGTGCTCGACGTGGCCAAGCTCGTCCGCCTGGCGGTCACGCATCCTGGGCCACTCGCGCAGTACGACGACGCGATCGGCGGCGGCGACAAAATCAACGGGCCGCTCCCGAACATGGTCGCGATCCCGACCACCGCAGGCACAGGCAGCGAAGTCGGCCGCAGTGGTGTAGTGACGATTCAAGCCACAAACCGCAAGACGGTGATCTTCTCGCCACTCCTGCTGCCAGAGGTCGCGATCCTCGATCCACTGATGACCCAAACGATGCCTCCCAGCATGACGGCCGCGACAGGCATGGACGCCCTCACGCACTGCATCGAGGCCTACGCGTCGATCGGCGATCACCCCGATGGCCGACGCCATCGCACTTGGCGGGGTTCGCCTCTGTCATCGCTCGCTCAGAGCGGCCACCGACGACGGCAACGACTTGAGGGCGCGCTCGGACATGCTCAAGGCTGCCATGATGGGTGCGGTGGCATTTCAAAAGGGCCTCGGCGCCTGTCATTCGTTGGCACATCCGCTTTCGGCCGAGCTCGGCATGCACCACGGGCTCGCCAACGCGATTTGCCTGCCTGCTGTACTCGACTTCAATCGTGTCGCCGTCCCCGACCGCATCGCGGAGGTCGCTCATCAGCTTGGCGTCCGCGGCGACGACGAGAGCACGCTGTCTTTTGAATGCGCCGGCGCCGTTCGCGCACTGCGTGGATCGATCGGCCTGCCTTCCGGCCTCCGCTCCCAGGGCGTTCAGGAGAGTGATTTGCCACGGCTAGCGGCGCTCGCGTTCGTCGACCCATGCCACGAGCTGAATCCCCGTCGATGCACCGAAGACGATCTCCTCGCCCTCTACAAGGCGAGCTTCGACGATGGCTAAACGCAAAAAGGGAGAGCTAGAATCGGTCGCCAAGGTGCTGAAGAGCGTCTACCCGGCACCGGACCAACTCGAGGCCGCCAAGGTCTTCGCTTGGTGGGGCCGCTCGGTGCCCCCACGCATCTTGGAGCACGCACGGCCGGTCCGGCTCTCTCGCGGCATCCTCATCGTCCACGTCACCTCCTCGGTCTGGGCGAACGAGCTGCACTACCTGACAAACGACCTCCTCACCCGCCTCCGCAAACACGCCCCCAACACCCCCATCGAAAAGATCCGCTTCCAAGTGGGCCCCCTCCCCGACCTTCCCAGGCGCCCGGAGGAACCACCCCCACCCCCCGAACCGGTCCGACTCGCATCCCTACCCGAGGAACTCGGCCGCGCCCTAAGCCGAGTCGAAGACGACAACCTACGAAAAGCAATCACAGACGCCGCCACAACCAGCCTAGCAAGAACCCCAAAACCAACCCGCTAACCCCCCACCCCCCCCCTTCCCAGGGACGATTTCAAGAAACCCGCGCTCGGGCGGGCCGATGAGGGGAGTATGAGTCTTCCGCGGCCTGTGGTGCCGAACACCACGTATCTAGTGACGCGTCGCTGCCTCGGGCGTCGTTACTTGTTGCGCCCCGACGGGGCGCTCAACCAGTTGTTTTTGTACTGCCTGGCTCTTGGGGCACACAAGTACGGCATCGCGGTGCACGGGGTGTCGGTGATGAGTAACCACTACCATCTGATACTCACCGATGAGCAAGGGGTGCTCCCTGACTTCATGGGGTGGCTCAACAGCCAGCTCGCCAAGCGCATCAAGCGGCTTCGGGGCTGGGACGAAGTGGTGTGGGAGCCCAACGTGCACTACAGCGCCGTGGAGCTCCGGGGCGAGGCTGAAGTGCTCGACAAAGTGGCCTATACGCTCCTCAACCCCGTGAGCGCGGGCCTGGTGCAGCGGCCCGAGGATTGGCCCGGGGTGCTGAGCACCCTGACGATGCTGGATACGGGCAGCGTCCAAGTGCAACGGCCCAAGGTGGGGTTCAAGGACACCGTTCCGAAGTCGTTGAGCTTGCCGTTGACGCCGCCCCCGTGCTTCAGGGACAAGAGCCCGTATCTGAGCGCGCTCCGGGCGCTGGTGGGTAGTCGGCTACGCGCCTTGCACGCGCAGTGGGCGCGCCAAGGCCGCCGCGTGCTCGGCCGCAAGGCGGTCACCCAGACCCCGGTCATCGCACGGCCGACGACGCCCAAGGAGCGCTTCGGTCGGAGCCCCACCTTTTCGGCGCTGACAGGCCACATGTGGCGGCAAGCCGTGAAGCGGCTGCAGGGCTTTCGCGCAGCCTATCGTCGCGCGTACCAAACGTGGCGCAGCGGCCACCCCGATGTGGAGTTCCCGGCCGGCACCTGGTGGTTGGCCCGGTGCGCGAACGTCACCGTTGCCACGTAGCCCGAGTAGCGCGAGTCAATCCACGCTGCGCCGAAGTCCCCCAGTCGGCACGGCACCGGTGCAGCTTGCGCACGGTTGCGGCAGCCGAGGGGCCACGATTGGACCGCCTCCCGGACCGCGCAGCGAGCAACTGGTCACTGAAACCCGAAGCGCACCGCTTCAGCAGCCGAAACCGACCTGTCCATCTCCCTCATTCTCTAACCCACCCTGGGAAAGGGTTTCGGGCGCTGGCGCTGTCAGCGAGGGTGCCTCGCCGCCCTCACCATCGCCTCCAAAATCTCCCCCCCCTCCGCCGATCCCAACCGATCACAAACATCCTCGGGCAAGGCGATCGTCACTGCACGAAGCTTGCACTCCGTAGCCAGCGAAAGGGTCACCCCCAGCTCGCCCGCGATCCGTCTCATGAGGTCGACGCCTGGGTCGGTGACGTCGGCGTTTTCGAGGCGGGCGATGGTGCGTCGGGAGACGCCTACTCGGTCGGCTAGCTCGAGCTGGCCGATTCGGTTCTGGAGTTCACGTAGAACGGGGAGGTTGGCGGAAATGACATCGATGGCGGCCATGGGGGGACAGTATCGTCCGCAACAGGTCGGAACAAGGCCGTTAGTGCCGGCTCAGGCCCTGAGCGAGCTCGGAAACCAACTCGCGGACAGAAGCCACCGCCGCCTCGGGGCTCGTCGCGTCTTCGATAGCACTGACGACGGCGCTCCCGACCACGACGCCGTCCACGTGCGGGGCAACCGTCGCGACGTCGCCTTTGGTTTTCACGCCAAACCCAATCGCGACCGGACGAGCGAGCTCGCGCTGCAACGTGCCGGCCCGCTCTGACGCACTGGCCAGATCGACTGCCTTGGAGCCGGTAACGCCGGTCATCGAGACGTAGTAGATGAAGGAAGTCGCAGCGTCTGCCGCCTTCGCAATACGCTCCGGGTCGCTGGTCGGAGCCACGAGCGGAACGAAGTCGAGACCCCTTTCGACCGCGGCCCCCCTGAGCCCCGCGCTCTCCTCGGGTGGGAGATCGACGACGAGAAATCCGTCGGCGCCGCTGTCCGCCGCATCGTCGACGAGCTTCTGCTCTCCGTACGAAAGGATAGGATTGTAATAACCGAAAAGTAGAATCGGCACGTCCGTGCGGCCTCGGATCACGCGCACGGTGTCGAGCACTTTGGAGAGCGTAGTTCCGCCGCGCAGCGATCGCTCGGCTGCCCGCTGAATCGTAGGGCCGTCGGCTGTCGGATCGCTGAACGGAACACCGAGCTCGATCACATCCGCGCCTGCGTCAGCGGCGGCGACCACGAGCTCGGCGGTCGTATGCAGATCAGGATCACCTGCGCACAGGTAGATCACCAGCGCCGCGCGGTCTTCTTTTCGCGCGTTGTCGAACGCGTCAGCAATTCGGCCCACGAGCGTCAGCCCCTTTCCCCGAGCTTCTCGATCACCGTTTCGAGGTCTTTATCCCCGCGCCCCGACAGGCACACCAAGATGTCGGCGTCCGGTCCGAGCTCCGCAGAAACCGTTGGCAGGTAGGCGAACGCGTGACTGGTTTCGAGCGCTGGGATGATCCCCTCGGTGCGGCAGAGCTGCTGAAACGCGTCGAGGGCAGCGTCATCCGTCACCGACCCATAGGTCGCGCGACCGGTGTCTTTGAGCCAGGCATGCTCCGGCCCGACACCAGGATAATCGAGGCCCGCACTGATCGAATGGGCTTCGACGATCTGCCCGTCGGGGCTCTGAAGCACATAGCTCTTTGCGCCATGCAAGACGCCCACGCTGCCCGCACACAGAGGCGCGGCATGGTGGCCGGTTTCGATCCCGTCGCCTGCTGCTTCCACACCGATCAAGCGAACCGACTCGTCGTCGATGAAGCCTGCAAAGATACCCATCGCGTTGGAGCCGCCGCCGACACAGGCGACGACTGCGTCGGGAAGCCTACCGGCTTGCTCGAGCATCTGCGCCCGCGCCTCCTGGCCAATGACCGCCTGGAAATCGCGCACGATGACCGGGTACGGATGCGGACCTGCCACCGACCCGACGCAGTAGTGCGTAGTTCGCACATTCGTAACCCAGTCGCGGAGAGCCTCGTTCATCGCGTCCTTCAACGTCGACGACCCCGAAGTGACCGAGTGCACCTGCGCACCCAGCAACTCCATCCGCCGCACGTTGGGCGCTTGGCGCCGAATGTCTTCCGCCCCCATGAACACCTCACAGGGGAGCCCCATCAGCGCGCACGCAGTCGCGGTCGCCACCCCGTGCTGGCCCGCTCCGGTCTCGGCGATGATCCGGGTCTTGCCCATCCGCTTGGCCAGCAAAATCTGCCCGAGCGTGTTGTTCACCTTGTGGGCGCCGGTGTGGCAGAGGTCCTCACGCTTGAGCCAGATCCGAGACCCGATCTCCGCGGACAGACGCGACGCAAAATAGGTGGGGGTCTCCCGGCCGGCGTACTGATGGAGGAGCGTGTCGAGCTCCGCCTGAAAGGCTGGATCCCGTTGAGATTCCTGGTAGGCCTGCGTCAGCTCGTCGAGCGCGGGCATCAAGGTCTCGGCGACATAGCGTCCGCCGTAAGGACCGTAGCGCCCGGAAGCCGGTTCGGGGGGTTGCATGAGGCGCGGAACGTAGCGCATAGGAGAGCCGCGCGCATGCATATGACTGACCCGACCAAGCCGGCCCTGCCACCGTTCAACCGACATGCCTTCGAGCGCATGATCCGCCGAACCGCCATTCTGCATCAATGGTTCCAGTCAACGATCGAAGGGGTCGACAACATCCCCGCGCAAGGAGGCGCCCTCCTGGTGACCAACCATGGGAACTTCGGCATGGACCTCCCGGTGCTCATCGGACTCATCCACGAGAGGGCCGGCCGGGTGATTCGCTCGCTCGGCGACCGCGTCGTCTTCGCCACTCCGTTGATTCGTGATCTCGCCCGGAACATGGGCATCGTCGAAGGGCAACCGGCGGCGACCGTAGCCCTGCTCCAAGACGATCAATTGGTTCTGGTCTATCCGGGCGGCGCCAAGGAAGCACTGTCCTCCCCGCAAGACGCATACCGCCTGCAGTGGGAAGGCAGCCGTGGGTTCATCCGTACAGCCTTGCGCGCTCAGAAACCCATCATCCCGGTGGCGGGCATCGGCAACGAGGAACTCTACGTCCAGCTCGTCTCCAAGGATCGTGTCCGTGAGAGCCGAATCGGCCGCTTCGTCTCCGGCCTCCTCGGCGAAAAGTACGTGACCCCAATCTACATGGGCCTCGGCGTCATCCCCTTCCCTACCGAGCTTCACTACGTCATCGGAGAACCCATTCACCTCCCCTACGGGCCGGAGGCGGCGGATGACGAGAAGATCGTCGCGGAACTGCACCGGCAGGTCACCGAGACCACCCAACAGTTGATCTACCAGGGGCTAGACGACCGCGAGAAGGCCGGCACTGACACTGTGGCTGATTCAGGCACTGCCACCCGCTCCTCCTCGTGATACAGTCCGCCGTCGGCCTAGGCGTGCGGTACAAGCTCTACAGACGAACGTTCACGAAGCTCAGCGTACTGTCTGGCGCGAGCCTCGTGTGTCTCCCTTCTTGCAGCGATGCACCCACCGTTCCGAGTGGATCCGTCAGCCTCACAGCCGACGAACGTGAGCTCTTGGATCGCTTTGCAGAGGTCTACATACCGACCGAAGGCACTTCGCTCAAACCGCTGTCTGAGGTTCCTGTGGCGGACAACATCGAGCACGCGTTTTCGCTCATGGACGCCGAGATGCTCGAGCAGGTCCGCATCGGCCTCAAGTTGTTCAACTACGGGTCGATCTTGATCGGCCTTCACTTCGCGCGCTTCGTCCATCTCTCGGTCGAACAGCGCCTCCACTACATCCGGCAGTGGGAACAAGGCATCGAAATCCAACGCGGAATCTCCACCCTCCTCAAGAAGCTCATGTGTTACGGATACTGGCAGGACATCGAGGCAGGCCGCGCTATCGGTTACCAGGGTCCGCTTTCGGAAGCTCAGGGCATTCGAAGCCTGGGCAATGCGCCGATGCCCCAAAGCCCCGCCGAGTAACCGCTATGGCAAACGAACTGAACGTTACGCAGCCAAGCCAAATCCCGGACGCAGGCCTGAATCTCGACGCGGACGTCGTGGTCATTGGTTCGGGTGCCGGAGGCGCGGTGACGGCGTACGAGCTGGCGCGAACGGGGGCGAAAGTCGTCGTCCTAGAGGCGGGGCCGCACATCCCATCCAGTGCGTTTCAGGAACATGCACCGACGGCGCTCGAGACGTTGTATGAGGATCATGGAAATCAGGTGAACACGACCGGCGACCTGCCGATCCTTCAAGGAAGGTGCGTTGGAGGTTCTACCGTCGTCACCGCTGCGGCGTGTTTTCGCGTGCCGGACCAGGTTCTTCAGAACTGGGCGGAGGACCACGGACTCGACAATCTCTCCCCCGAGTCACTCGCGCCTTACTTCGAACGCGTCGAGCGAAACCTTTCGATTCACCAGAACGAGCCGCACGAGGTCAACTACAACGGCCGCCTGCTGATCGAGGGGGCAAAAAAAGTCGGCATCCCAGCGGCTCCCATCTCTCGCAACATCAAAGATTGCGCGCTGACCGGGCATTGCATCTCCGGCTGCAAGACCGATCGCAAGCAATCGATGCTGGTGACCTATCTACCCTGGGCCAGCGAGCTTGGCGCAACGATCCTGAGCGGCACGCGTGCCGACAGCTTCGAGATCAACGGGCGCCGCGTCACAGCGGTCAACGCGGTCGCCACCGATGCGAGGGGCAAGATCAAGCCGGTGCGGGTCGAAGCGGGCGTGGTCGTCGTGGCCGCCGGCGCGGTGCAGACGCCGCTCCTGTTTCAGAAGAACAAGCTCGGCAACAGCAGCGGCGAGGTTGGCCGCAACTTCGCGTGCCATCCATCGCTCGCGGTCTTTGGCGAACACGACAAGGACATCTACGCGTGGGTTGGCTCCACGCTGAGTGCGCAGGCGGGCGATTTCGAGAACCCTCTCAAAGGCGGGTACTTGTTGGAAGCGGGCATGGTCGGCCCGGTCATCACCAGCAGTTGGATCGACGGAGGCATCGGCCACGATTTCGTAGAGTTCATGGAAAGCAGTAAGAAGTTCCAGTCCGCGGTCACCCTGATCCACGACCACAACGTCGGCCGCGTCTATCTCGACGGCGATCGCAAACGCATCGAGTACGACCTCGACGACCGCGACTTCGAATCGATGCGCGAAGCCCTACGCGGGACGGCTCGAATCTACTTCGCAGCAGGCGCGCGGCGGGTGTATCTGCCTACGACACGCCGAGTCACAATCGAAAGCGCAGACCAAATCGACTCCGTCATCAACGATCTGACGAACGGCAAGCACCTGTATCGTATGACCTCGTACCATCCGCAGGGCACGATGCGGATGGGCGCAGACCCCTCAAGAAGCGTGGTCGCGCCCGACGGCCGCTGTCACGACCTCGACAACGTGTACGTCCCCGACGCGAGCCTGTTCCCCTCGTCGCTCCTCGTGAACCCGCAGGTCACGGTCTATACGATGGCGAGCTACATTGCGGATCGGATCTCGGCCAGAGGCTAGCCGCTAGTCTGCGCCCCGGGCTCGGCTGAAGCACCAGAAGCCGCTGTCGACATTGGCAAGTCGCCAACCCTCTTCGCCCAGACCACTGAACTGCGCGCTCATAGCCTCCGCCGCTTTCTTGTTCGCGCGTTCGCTCTGGTGGACGCACTTGTACTCGTGCTTGTGTGCGCGGTGATACCCGTGGCCCTTGCAATGCGGGCAACTGCTGGCGCCGGCTTTGCCACAGCTTTGACAGGTGGCGGGCTTCGCGTCGGCTTGTGATTGTGATTGTGCTGGGTTGCCGCCCAGGGCGAGCCACATCAAGCCGGCCGTGAGCATGGAACTGAGAGCTGCAAAACGCATGTTTCCTCCTGAAGTTGAGGAGGGCAGGCTAGCACCCGATAGAGGAGACGCTTTGCATTTTCCGTGAAGCTTCGCCGTCGCTGTCGAACCGTCAGGCCGACCGGGCCGCACGAATGAAGCTTCGAACCGACTCCGCGTCCTTCGTGCCCGGCGCCGACTCCACGCCGGACGCCACATCGACTCGAAAGGGTTTCACGGCACGCACTGCTTCAGCAACGTTATCCGGGGTCAACCCTCCGGCCAGAGTCACCTTCCGCTCCTTGGCGACCGCGGCTGCGATGTCCCAGTCGAACGTCCGGCCCGTGCCCCCCGGGGTCCCAGGCACACTTGCGTCGAGAAGCACGTGCTCGCCCGGGTAGCGTCGCGCGAACTCGACGGCCGAGCCGTCCGTCACCCCGACGGCCTTATAGGCGCGCGGAAGAAGCTGTGCGACGAGCTCCGGTGTCTCGTCACCGTGCAACTGCGCCCACTGAACGCCGGTTTCGAGCAGGATCTCACGGATTTGGTCCAGTGTGAAATCGACGAATACCCCGACCATGGTGGCACGGTCTCCGCCGGCCTCGACGATCGCGCGGGCCGTGGATACATCGACGCAGCGGGGCGACCCCGGCCAGAAGTTGAGGCCTATTGCTTGGGCGCCCGCCTCGATGCAACGCACTGCGTCGTCAACTGTGGTCAGCCCACAGATTTTGACCTCGACCATGCCCACAGGGTGGGACGACACTGTCTCGTCGTCCAACCTCCAGATGAGCCCTTGCGAACGGGGGCACCCCGCCCTAGAACGCGTTCCAGTTTGGCCCGGAAGGACGGGCGCCACGGCGCCTAGGGGACTAGAATCGATGATCGAGCATGGAAACATCTGCGGCGGCACGCGTTCAGCCCATTGCGCGTGAAACTTTAGACTCCGTTGTCATTCGCTTCGCCGGTGACTCCGGCGACGGGATACAACTCACCGGCAACCAGTTCACGACTGCGACCGCTGACGCGGGAAACGATCTTTCGACGTTCCCGGATTATCCCGCGGAGATCCGCGCGCCGGCCGGTACGACCTATGGCGTCTCGGTCTTTCAGATTCACTTTGCCTCGCACGACATCCAAACACCTGGTGACGCGCCCGACGTGTTGGTGGCAATGAACCCCGCCGCGCTCATGGTGAGCACCGACATCCTCAAACCCGGTGGCTTGGTAGTTGTCAACACCGGCGCCTTCAGCGCGAACAATCTCAAGAAGGCCGGCTACGAGAGCAACCCGCTCGAGGACGGCACCCTGGATCGCTTTCGTGTGCTGGCCATCGACGTCACGCGGCTAACGCTCGACGCTGTGAAAAATGTGGGTCTTGGCTCCAAAGACGCGAGCCGCTGCAAGAACATGTGGACATTGGGCCTCATGTACTGGCTCTTCGGACGCGAACGCGAACAGACCGTCAAGTGGCTCAAGGCAAAATTCGCAGAGCGACCCAAGCTCGCCGAAGCAAACATCGCGGCGCTCAATGCCGGCCACATCTACGGCGAAAACGCGGAATTGCCGCATGGCATCAACGCGTACCAGGTTCCGTCCGCCAATCTGACACCGGGCGAGTACCGCAATATCAGCGGCAATGAAGCGACGGCTTGGGGCCTGGTCACGGGCGCAAAGCTTGCGGGCCTCAAGGTGATGTACGGCTCCTACCCGATCACCCCGGCGTCGAATCTGCTGCACAACTTGGCGCGTCTCAAGCATTTCGGGCGTAACCACGTTCCAAGCGGAAGACGAGATCGCGGCGGTTTCGGCGGCGGTCGGCGCAAGCTTCGGCGGCTCGATCGGCGTCACGGGCACGTCCGGTCCCGGCGTCGCATTGAAGGCCGAAGCGATTGGCTTGGCGATTGCGGCCGAGCTTCCATTGGTCATCGTCAACGTGCAGCGCGGCGGGCCTTCGACGGGGCTTCCGACGAAGACCGAACAATCCGATCTCTTCCAGGCGGTCTGGGGACGCAACGGTGACGCGCCGCTCGTGGTGTTGGCGGCAGCAACACCCGGCGACTGCTACTACATGGCCATCGAAGCGATTCGCATCGCGGTCAGATACATGACGCCGGTCATCTTGCTCACGGACGGATCCCTTGCGAACAGCGCGGAGCCTTGGCCGCTCCCCAACCTCGACGCACTCGAACCCTTCCCGGTGGAGTTCCACAAAGACCCCGAGGGCTTTCATCCCTTCCTACGGGACGAGAACAGCCTAGCCCGCGTGTGGGCCGTTCCGGGTACGCCTGGCCTCGAACATCGCATCGGCGGCCTCGAGAAGCACCGGGATACGGGCCACATTTCATACGACCCCCACAACCACCACCTGATGACCAAGCTCCGATACAACAAGGTGCAGGGCATCGCCCGAGACATCGCCGCTGCGAAGGTCGACCAGGGCGAAGATCACGGTGACCTGCTGGTCGTCGGCTGGGGTTCGACCTACGGTTCCATCAGCCAGGCGGTACGCGAGCTTCGTACGAAGGGTCACCACGTCTCTCACCTGCACATCCGCAACATCTGGCCGCTGCCGGAGGGGCTCGCTGCTCTGCTTGGGTCCTTCAACAGCGTGCTGGTCCCCGAGCTCAACAACGGGCAGCTGGTGAAGCTGCTCCGGGCGGAGTACCTGGTCGACGCCGAGAGCCTAACTAGGGTCACAGGACGTCCGTTCCGAATCGCTGGCCTGGTGCAGGCGGTGGAAGAGCGGCTGCAACGGAGCGCACAATGAGTTCCAATCCGCCCGACAAAGAGTACACCCGCAAAGACTTCTCCTCCGATCAGGAAGTACGCTGGTGTCCCGGCTGCGGCGACTACGCGATCCTCGCCGCCGTACAGCGCACGCTCCCCAGCCTCGGATCGACCCCGGAGAACACGGTGTTCATCTCCGGCATCGGCTGTTCGAGCCGGTTCCCCTACTACATGAACACCTACGGGTTTCACACGATCCACGGACGTGCCCCGGCGTTCGCGACCGGCCTCAAGCTCGCCAATCCCGAGCTCGATGTCTGGGTCATCACCGGTGACGGTGACGGTCTCAGCATCGGCGGCAACCATCTGCTCCATGTGTTGCGCCGCAACATCGACCTCCAGATCATGCTGTTCAACAATCAAATCTATGGTCTGACGAAGGGGCAGTACTCGCCGACGTCGCAGGTCGGTATCGTCACTCCTTCGAGTCCGCTCGGTTCGATCGACCAGCCAGTGGTGCCGGTCCGCTTCGCGCTGGGCGCCCGTGCGACCTTCGTAGCCCGAGCCTTCGACACCTCGAAGAAGCTCCCCGAAGCCTTGGGCGCGACGCGCAAGCACAAGGGGGCCTCGTTCATCGAGATCCTCCAGAACTGCCCCGTCTTCAACGACGGAATCTTCGATCTGATCACGGATCGGAAAACAGGGCCGGCCTATCAGCTGTGGCTCGAGCATGGGCAACCGATGAAGTTCGGCCCCAACGCAGAGAAGGGCCTCCGGTTGAAGCCGGCGACGCTCAGCCTCGAGGTCGTGACGATCGGGGAAAACGGCGTAACGGACGCCGACCTCGTCATTCACGACGAGACCAATCCATCGCTCGCTTGGATGCTCGCCGACCTACCCGATGTCGTCGCGCTCGGGGTGATCTACCGCCAGCCGGGGCCCGTCTACAACGAGAGCCTCCAGCGGCAGCGTGAGCTCGCCGAGGAACGTTTCGGGGCGCCGGACTTACACGCCCTTCTTCGACAAGGGCACACCTGGACGGTTTCCTGACGGCGTGCCGTCGGAAACCGGCAACGTCAAGACGATGCGGAGGCCGTGTGGCTCGCGCACGCCGGCCGTAACGTAGCCCCGGGAGCGCGACGCCAGGTCCGCGAGACTGGTCAGCTGTAGGCCCACCTTCGGCCGCCCGTCGAGCTTCGTGAAAGGCGCGAATAGCGCGCGGAGCTCCTTATCAGTCGGGCTCGCGCCATCGTCTTCGATCGTCAGCGCTGCCGCGGAGCCGACAACGCGTGTCGCAACACGAAGCGACGTGACGGCCTTCGTCTCCGCCATGAACTGAACAACGCCCGCGAGCGCCTCCCGTGCCATCCAGACATCGAGCTGCACGGTCGCTTCTTCGGAACTCAGGTCGAGCTCGGGGGGCGTGTCGAGCTCGGACGTCACGTTGATGACCAGATCATTGAGCGAGAGAGGCCGCGCCCGGCTCGACTGTTCTCCGGCGAGGACCGCGACGTGACGCATGAGCTCACGCCCCTCTTCGGCTGCGTCACGAACTTCGCCCATGTACTTTTCGAGAGCCTCGGCGTTGGCAGAGCTCTTCTTCGCGAGATGCGCGTTGCCAATGATCACGCCGAGAATGTTGTTGACTTCATGAACGATGCCCGACGCGAAGTCCCTCACCGCCCGCATCCCCTCCGGGTGCAAAATGCCTTTTCCAGCGGGCTGTGAGTCGTCGTCAGCCACCGTCGTCAAGCTCCGAGCAGCTTCTTCACGGCGCGGATGACCCGTGGCGCCTGAATCGGTTTTTCGATGTACGCGTTCGCGCCCAGCGCCAGTGCACGGTCCCGGTCGTCTGGCGCGCTTTCGGTCGTGATGATCACGATGGGGGTTTTTTCATGTCGCGGGTCGGCTCGAACGTGCCGAACGAGCTTCAACCCGTCCATCACAGGCATGTTGACATCGGTCAGCACGAGGTCGAATCGCTGCGCGGCGAGCGCACGGATGCCTGCCAGACCGTTCTCGGCCTCCACGACTTCCATTCCGGGGATTCGCCCGAGAGACTCCGCCAGCATGCTGCGCATGGTCTTGGAGTCTTCGACGACGAGGCAGCGGTATCGGCGCATAGTCATGTCAATCCTACGATACGAGACTGTGTGCTCAAAGTTCGGCTCTCATCTCCGGCCTGGCTGGGCCAACTCGACCAGCATGTCGCTGAGGGCCCAAATGCCCAGTGACTGATGCTGTACTCCCGTTCTTCGTACGGCCAAAGGCATTCCTGCGACGACGGCAGTCTCCGGCGCTTCGATCATCACTGTCCCGCCTCGCTCGGAGATCTCGCGGACCCCTTCCGCCCCATCGTCCCCCATGCCGGTAAGGACCACCGCGATCGCCTTATCACCGAGTACGCGCGCGGCAGACTGGAACAGTTGGTTCACGGAGGGGACGTAGTGGGAACCTCGGGTGGGCTCTACCACGCGTATGGCAGGCCCGCGTTCGGAGGGAACGACCTCTATGCACCGCCCTCCTGGGCACACATAGGCATGCCCGCGGGCGAGGCGCTGGTACTGCCTGGCCTCGGAAACTTGCACCGCGCCGGTCCTGTCGAGGCGACTAGCAAACGTGCTGGTGAAACGGGGTGGCATGTGCTGCGCGACGACCAGCGCGGCGTCGATGTCATCACGCAGGTGGCGGAACAACGCGATCAGCGCCTTCGGGCCCCCAGTCGATGCGCCTATGACGATGACTTTGCCCGGCACCCTCGTGAGCACGGAGGGATCGCGCTCCTTCGCCTCCGTCTCGACAACGTCGGCATCGAATGCCAAGCGCCCGAAACTCGTCCTGCGGAAGGCAAGCGGCGACAACTGCCGGACGACCTGCACTTTCTCGACGAGTTGCGTTCGCAGGCTCTCGAGCGGGGCGTCCGCGCCCTGAGGTTTCTCGAGGAAGTCGATCGCTCCGAGCTCGAGCGCGCGAAAAATGTTCTCTTTCGCCGACAGGCCGGATACCACGATGACGGGAAGCGGATGCCGGTCCATCAGCAACTGGAGGAACTCGAACCCATCGAGGCGAGGCATCTCGAGGTCCAGCGTGATGAAATCCGGCGGGTTCGCCTCGACGACCCGAAGGGCATCCGCGCCGTCGCTCGCGATATCCACATGTGAAACGCCCGGTATCTCGCGAAGAATCGCTGCAATCGTTCGGCGATTGAGTGAAGAGTCGTCTACGACCAATGCCCGGAGCTCCGTCACCTACGTCCCCCTCGGAGGCAACTCGGTGTAAGGGATGGGCCGCCGATAGACGATATCGGTAGACAGCTGTGCGATCTCGAAGGCGGTGCTCGACTGAAGCAACGACTCACTGTGCCCGAGCAACAGGTAGCCACCCCGGTTTAGTCGCTCGTAAATCGTATCGAGTACCTTTCGGCGCGAGGCATCGTCAAAGTAGATCAGGACGTTTCGGCAAAATGTGACGTCCACGCGCCCCACGATGGCGGCCCGCCGTTGGTTCATCAGGTTGAGGTGCCCGAAATGGCACATCGCTCGGATCCGCGGATGGACCTGTCTGCCTTCATCCGTGTCGATGAAGTAGCGCTCATAGTCGGGAATCATCGCCCGGAAGCTTGCCGAGCTGTACGTCGCTCCGCGCGCCTTGCGCAGCACGCGCCGCGAGATGTCGTTGCCGAATACGCGAACGTCCCAACCCTCGAATAGGCGTGACGCATCGATGAGCATGGCGATCGTGTAGACCTCCTCGCCGCTCGAGCATCCCGCGCTCCATACGTCGAGTCGCTTGGAGCCACGCGCGAGCGCGCGTCCTCGTACCACGGGGAGGATCTCGTCCGTGAACGCGCGAAGCTGGTAAGCTTCGCGGAAGAAATAGGTTTCGTTTGTCGTCAAAACCTCGGCGGCCGCCTCGAGCTCCGCGTCCGCGTTTGGGTGGTACCGTAAGTAGCGGTAGTACTCGGTGAAGTCTTCGATGCCGAGCTGGCGAAGTCGCTCCCGAAGACGCCGCTCGACGACGTACGTAGAGTCATCGGCGAAGTAGATGCCGCAGAACCGATTGACGAAATCCCGAAGGAGTCGGAATTCCTTCAAGCCCAAGGTCGGTCCCGCGTCGTGCAGCAACGTCACGTTACTCTCCGAGGAGGCCGCTCTCGATTGCGTGCCGGACCATGGAATCGTTCTCGCTGCAAAGCGCCTCGGTAAGAAGTGTGCGCGCGTGCTCGGTATCGAGGTCGAGCAAAAGCTTGATCGCCAACATCCGAACGTTCCACGCCGAATGGTCGAGCCCCCGGCACAAAAATCGCTCGGCATCACGAACACTCAACGTGCGGGCGGCGCGAAGACCGGCCTGAAAAACCTCATCGTCCGAATGAGACAAAGCGCGCTCGACGGCAGCGGTCACTTCGGAGTCTCCCAGCCATGCAAGGGCGTCGAGCGCCGCAGCGATGACCACCGGCTCTTCGTCTTGCAGCAACGCACGAATGCGGGGAATGGCATCGCTGGCCACGCGCCGCCCGAGGGCAAGGGCTGCCTCGGCCCGAACGGGAGGGAACGGAGAATCTAGTGCCGTGCTGAGCGGGGCGTTGGCCTCTTTGGTACTCATCTGTCCCAGCGTTCGAACCGCCGCGATCTGAACGTCAATGTCTTCATCTGCAATCGCGTAACCAATCAGCTGAGCCACGTCGGTCGCGTTGACCATCGCAAGAGCTTGGACCGCTGCCCGGCGAGTGCGCGGGTCGCGACTGTGTAGGCCACGCTTGAGCACTTCGATGGCACCGTCAGAGTCCAGTCGGGAGAGCACGTGCGCGATGTCGGCGCCCCCAGGTCCATCGAGATCGGCACGTTCGAGAGCCTCCTCCACCATGGCGGGGACCCGTGTGGCGAGCGCCTCGAGCGCGCTAGTCGCGGCGGCACGCACCAGATGTGACGAGCTGCTCAAGCACTCGGCGAGCGCGCGGCAGTCCCGTGGGTCGCCCCACCAGCGAAGGCTCTCGGCAGCGGCGGCTCGAACGGCGTCCGTGACATCGGTCAGGTCTCGCTCGATCAGACTGCGGATCCGGTCGCGAGTGCCCGCGGGAACGGCGTCGAGGTGCCGGTAGCTAAGCTCGGCTGCAAGCTCGAGTGAGAGGGCCCAAACCCGCGGCTCACCCCGACGCTGCATCAGCAGAGGCTCGATGAGCCCAGGCCCCCAGTTCCGGATCGCCTCGACGGTTTCCGGATTGGCCACGTCGTCGGCGACCGTTTGCAGGACAGCCTCGAGCGATGTCTCGTCCCTGCAGAGGACCGCAAGATATGCGGCGCCCTGCCGGGTCGCGGTGTCCCCATGAAGGAGAGCCTCGTGCAGCGCTCGCCGAAACGATTCGTTCGCGGCGCTCAAGCGGTCGATCAGCTCGGCACGATGGCTGTCCACCTGCTCGGCAAGGTCCGCGATGGCGCGAAGGGCCGCCGCGGACGTTTGAGGCGAAGGATCGACGGCGAGCCCGAGAAGAAACTCGAGTGCTTCGGGCTCACCGGTCCTTCCGAGCAGCTCGGCCGAGATGCGTCGCACGATCGCGTCTTCGACGGCCGGTTTGAGCTCTTCCCACGGCACGCGCATGCCCAGGCGAGTCAGCCCCTCGACGATTGAAACGCGGAGAAACAGATGGGGCGTAGATAGTTGAGCCTGCAAGAGGCCCTCGGCCCGAGCGCCCCCGATGCAAACGAGGGCCTCGACCGCCGCGGCCGCCACGTTGGCGTCCGAACCGCGAATCAGCACCTCCAGATGATCGATCATCTGAGGATCCTGGGTCTTGCCCATCGCCTCGACGAGAAACTTCCGCACGCCGTCTCCGGCCGCGTGGCAGGCCTCGACGAACTTGTCGGCCTTCCCTTGAGCGACGACCCCGAGGACTTCGATCGCAGCGTTGCGCAGGCCAATGTTGTCCGTCTCGACGACCCGAGTGAGAAGTGCGTTGATCAGCGCGTCCTTCTCACGCGTTTGCGCCGCCAGCGAGATCGCTTCTCGTCGAACGCGCCAGTCCGCGTCCGACAAGGCCTCGAGAATCTGGGTTAGCGGCGTCCCCTGAGGACGCAAGCTCATTCGATAGACTGCTTGACGCCGAACGTCAGGGTCGGCGGAGTGAAGCGCCTGTTCGAGCCGATCGCTGGTCAAGGTGCCTCCGAAGGCAAGGATGCCATCTCTTCGGGGTGAAGCTCCGTCGCCGGTTCGACGAGTCGGTCGGCGTCCAGCAAGAACACGAGCCGATCCTCGTGCCGATACGCTGAAGTAATACCCCGTCCGCGATGACGGTCGTCCAAGACCGGAACGTCGCGCTCTTGGGTCCCAGCTGAAGAAAACACACCGAGTACCGCATCGACGACGATCCCAACCAACATGCCTGCGGTCTCGAGTATGACCCACTTGGTTCGTCGACTCGCCTTCTGCGCCGGCAGACCGAATAGGCGCCGGAGATCAACGACCGCCACCACCTGCTCGCGATAGTCGGACACTCCGACGACGAATGGACGCTCCCTCGGCAGCTCGATGAGCGGAAGCGGGTTGACGATCTCACGGATACGCGCGACTTCGACCGCATACAGGACCGCATCGACTTCGACCTGAATCAAGTCTTTCGCGAGTGTCGCGCTGTATGCCCGGCCTCCGCTCACTGCACTCCCCCCAGCAACGACACAGGATCGATGAGAATCAACATGTCTTCCGCGTCGGCCGAGGAACCGGAAGGGACGCGACCGACCCCGACGACATAGTCGGAGAGCTCCGCGCTCATTGCGCTGGCGTACTCGATCTGATTGGGCTCCATTCGGTACACTTGGATCACGCGATCCACCGCAACCCCGATCAGTTCTTCCCCGTTGTCGACCAGCAGGATGCGCCCGTATGGATCGGTCTGCTCCGCCTCGAGGTGCAGCATCTTGGGCAGGTCGATCACGGTGATGATCTGGCCCCGCACCGCGATGACGCCGAGGAAGTGGCGCGGTGCGCGCGGGACCTCGGTGAGTGGAGGAGGCACGAGAATCTCGCGCACCGCGGACAACGGAAACCCATACGCCTCATCCCCCGCCAGCACCGCCAGCACCGCAACGGCCCCGGTGTCGCTATCCGAGGCCGGCATCAGCGTCGCCCCTCGCGCGCCCGCACTCATGGGTGCGTCTCCATGGCCCACACCGCTTCTGGACCGTCGAAGTGCTCGGTGAAGAGCGCCGGCGCGTCGAGCACCAAGGCAACCTTCTGGTCGCCCAAATCAGTCGCGCCCGCAAAGCCTCGAACCGATGCCAAGCTCTTCCCGAGAGCCTTGATGATCACGTCATCCTGGCCAACGAGACCGTCGACGACGAACCCGAGCTCCCGGTCGCCCATCGAGCCGACAACGACAAACCGGCCTTCTTCTCGACTGGAGCCTCGGAAACCGAACAAGCGGGCCAAATCGCAGATCGCCAGGGTTTCGCCGCGGAGCGTGATGACTTCGCGGCCCTCGATCGTGCGCACCTCTTCCGGAATGTACGGGATCGCCTCCCGAACCACGGTGATCGGCAACGCGAACGTGCGCGACGCAACCGTCACGATGAGCGCACGGATGATCGCGAGGGTGATTGGAAGTGTGACCGTAATCTTCGTTCCGCTGCCCTGCTCGCTCTCAATCGAGATCACCCCGCCCATCCGCAGGATGTTGGTCTTGACGACATCCATGCCGACGCCGCGGCCAGACAGATCAGTGACCTCCGACCTCGTGCTGAGTCCGGGGAGAAACACCAAGTCGAGCATCTCCTGGCGGCTGAGTTCGAGGCCAGCGTCGGCGTTCAGCAGACCTCGCGAAACCGCAGCTTCCTGGAGCTGAAGCGCATTCATGCCGCCGCCATCATCCTCGACCTCGATGACGACGTTGCTCCCCTTGTGGTAGGCGTTGAGCGCAAGCGTGCCTTCTGCCGGTTTGGCCGCGCGGATTCTTGCATCGCCGGGTTCGATGCCATGGTCGATGGCATTTCGGACCAGGTGCATCAGTGGGTCCGTCAATTTCTCCACGATGAGCTTGTCGACCTCGGTGTTCGCACCGGTAACGACGAGTCGAACTTGTTTGTCATGCTCCCGTGCGGCCTGTCGCACGATGCGCGCGAGCTTATTGAACACCTGTCCGAGTGGCACCATTCGGACATCGAGGATCCCGGTGCGGAGCTCAGCAAGCTGCCGTTCGAAGCCGCGTCCAATGCGGTCGAGATCCGTGAGCGACTGCCTGTAGGTCGCGTCACCCTTGAACTGATCGACGATTCTATTGACGGCGCTGCGGACCAAGGCGAGCTCACCGACGACGTTCATCAAGTGGTCCAGCTTGCGAATGTCGACGCGGACTGAATTCGCCACCGACTGAAGGGATGCTTGGCCGGGGTCTTCTTCGGCCTGAGGCTCCACGCTGGCACCCGTCGAAGGAATCGACGTCGGTCGCGGCGGAAGTGTCGGTAGGTGCGTTCGTTCTTCGATCGCCTCGATCGTCCCGTACCGCCCTTCGAAATGCGCCTCGAGCTGCTCCTTCGGGGCTCCGCTCGCAAGCAACACCACGAGCTCGATCGTGTCCTCGTTGCCCCCCTCCATGCTCGGCAGATAAGTGATGATCTCTGCATCATCGCTTACCACGGCGCGCAGCGTCTCGATCGAGTCGTCTATCGCCGTCAGATCGAAGGCGGCGCGAAGTCGATAGAGCCGCAGGCCCTGTCGGATGCATGCCCGCAGCCGATGTTCCTCGTACTCGGTCAGAACCGAAAGAACAGCGGGCTCAATGGCGTACTGGTCGAGCGGATCGCCTTCTTCCTTGGCCGACTCCGTGTCGATCGCGCGAATGGCCGCGATGTATTCTTGGACGCCCGCCTCTTCCTCTGGCGACTGCGGATCTTCCAATGCCAAGAGCTGTTGAAAGCGCTCCACCGAGTCAAACAGGACATCGAGGAGATGCGGCTCGACCAACGTACGGCCGAGTCGCAAGTCGTCCAGCAGGTCCTCGAGCGCGTGAGCGACGACGCCTACGTGCTTGTATCCGAACATCCCGGCGATGCCTTTGAGGGTGTGCACACTGCGGAAAATCTCGTTGACCAAGGCCGGGTCGATGCGTTCGTTGCGATGATGGGCCTCGTCGAGCAGCAGAAGATCGCGCGACAATGCCTCGACGAGCTCCTGGGCCTCGGCCAAGAACTCCTCCTGCACGTTGTCCCGCGGGTCGCTCATCCAGAAACCTTCTCGACAGAACTGAGTAACCGCCGGATGAGGCCTCGCAGCTCATCGACTTCAAACGGCTTCTTCAAGAAGGCGTCCGCGCCGAGCTCAGCCCCCCGCTTTGCATCCGGACCATCCACCTGCGTGCTGATTAGGATCTTTTGAGCACGCTGCTGCCGCGGGCTTTTGTTCATGAAGGCCAGCAACTCGAGTCCGTTGATATCCGGCATGTTGACGTCGACGATGACGACATCAAACGTATTAGAAGCTAGCAACCGAAGCGCTTCGAAACCGGTCTCCGCCTCTTGCACTCTGGCGAAATCCGCGTCCTCCAAAGAGGCGCGGACGAACGCACGCACGGCGCTGCTGTCGTCGACAATAAGAGCGTGAAATGCCACTCGATCCCCCCGCGTACATGGTAACAGACACAAACCGGGGGGGACCCGCCCTATTCGCGCGAAAACGAACGCGACTTCGGCTCGTCCGTGACGCAGGATGAACATGCGCACAGGCTTCGCAGGAATCGATGGCTGTAGATCCCGGTCTGATGTCCGTCGCCCCACACGAGCCGGAGTGCGTAATTCCCCACCGACTCGATGTCCGCCAACTCGAGGTCGCCACCTTCCGCGAATCGGATCGGGCCCTCGTGACCCTGACACGTCGCGCAGGGGCAGAATCCGCGAAGTAACTCATGCGGGTAAACACTGCGATGCCCGTCGGCCCAATCGATTTCCATCACTCTAGCTCGGCGGGGCGCGCGCAGCTCGATTGGCTCGGGCGCTTCACTCATGAGATGCGGCGCCCCCACCGGCCCGATGCCGCTGCCGTTCGCTCACGAACGCTGACCGTCGCGTGGCTCGTGTCGAGTTCCGCCAACGCGTCGTGGATCTCTTCACGCTCCCGATCGGACCAAGGTTCCTCTGGAAACTCCGACGTCGCCTGTACCACAGCCCAACGCCGAAGTGCGCCCGCCGACAGCACCAATCGCCCGCCACCGCACGCCCTGCACACAATCCCACCTCGTACGCCGTCGAAGGAGGCGGAACGTCCTTGCGCCGGCGTCTTGCCGCAATGCACACATCGGTCGAGGGTCGGCGCGAAGCCGAGCAGCGCAAGGACTCGGATCTGAAGGCACAGCAACGCCTCCTCGACCGGCACGCCTTCGTTGAGCGCGGTCAGCAACCGCACCGCGGTGTCGAACACAGCCGGCTCTGGCTCGTGGTCGGGCACGCGCTCGCGAATGACGGCCAACGCTGCGCCGGCCGCACCAATCGCCCCGAGGCTTCGAAGGATCTCGTGAAACGATCGATCGACCGACACGCGTTCCAGGTGCGCGAGCTCACCGCGGCCAGGTCGGAAGTACACGTTCATCAAGACGTAGGGTTGGAGCGCACCGCCAAATCGGCGCTGGCTTTTCCGCGCACCGCGAGCGAGCGCAGACATCTTGCCGTAGTCCTCGGTCAGGAGGGTGACGATGCGGTCGGAGTCGCGATAGTCGACGGAGCGCAGAAGGAGCGCTCGACTCTGGCGGCTTCTACTTGGCACGGCATCGCGGAGGATAGCTCAATCGGATCGTCCTGTGCAGGCGCGCGCCGCACCAAGGCAAAGGTGGCCACGATGATCGCGAAAAGCGCCGCCGTCGTGATCGCCAACAAAAGAACCCCATACCCGCGGCGGCTATGGACCGTCGCCAACGGTGCCGGGAACAGGGTTTGCGGGCGCTCCTCGTCGAAACGCGCAAGGACCTCGTCGGCATTGATGTCGACCGCCGACGCGTACGCCTTGATGAAGCCGCGGACGAAAACACCACTGGGCAGATCTTCGAAGCGATCATCCTCGAGCGATTCGAGCGTCCTGCGGGGGAATGCGCGTCGTGCTCGAGACCTCCTCGATGGAAAGTCGGCGCGTCTCACGCTCGGTCTTCAGATAGTCGCCGATCGAATCACGCATCATCGCGACTCCTCGAGTATGGATTGGCACATGTGTCCGTCGTTCGAATATGGGTCGAGTTCCACGCACTGTTCCAGGTCGGCGATGGCATCTTGGCGATGGCCCAGGCGGGCACGCACCTCTCCGCGTAGCCGCCACGCGCCTTGAAGCTGGATGCTGCTTCCACACGACGGGTCGGCGTTGATGGCGCTGTCGAGCGCGCGCTCCGCGTCTTGGAGCTGCTGCAAATGCCAAAAGGCGCGCCCCATGGTGTAGTAACCCACGCAAAATCGCGGCTGTGTCCGGACCGCCTCCATCGTAGACTTCAACGTCTCTTGATATTCCCTCATCTCTAGCTGTGCCAGCGCGAGATTGCCCCACGCAAGATGTGGAGCTGTGTTCAGTTCGTCGGTTGCGGACTGCCGGAGCACGGTGGCGGCTTCCTCATAGCGCGCCAACTCCATCAAGCAGAGCCCATAAATATTGCGAGCCTCGGCAAGCGCCGAGCCCCCGCGCTTTTGCTTCTCCAGCAGCTTGATCGCGGTACGCAGCTCATCCTCTGCTTTCCCGTAGTCGCGGCGTTCCATCTGGATGAACCCCAGAAGCAGGTGGGCTTCCGCGTTGTGCGGATCGAGCTCGAGCGCGAAATGCAGATGTTCAATGGCACCGGCCATCTGCCCCTCCGTCCGAAGGGCTGCCGCAAGCTGCAACTCCCGTTCTGAGCGGTCACCATCTGGCGTAGTCGCCCCCGATGCGGTCACACACCCCCACGCACGCCACGCAGCCAATGACTAGGCAGGCCAGCCGAACCAATCCCCACACTCGAAGCACGTACCGGGTCTACTGAGTGCGGGGACCGCGGTCAAGAAGGGGTGTCGGTTTACCGACATCTCAGTCCGTGCCGGACGTCCTCCTTGAGTCCGAGCAAATCGTGAAGTTGGCGCAGCGCCGGCAGCGTCGCTGATGGTGATCGTCTGATCACCCACCGTGAGGTAGCCTCGCTCCCTCAATTGACCGATCACCGCCTTGACCTGGTCGAGGTCCAGTGCAGTTCGAGTGGATAATTCGAGCGGCGAGAGCTCGATCGGGCCCTCCCCGGCATCCTCGACTGCATGCAACAGGGTATTCAGCACCCGGATCGTCGGGTCCGGCAGAGAGAAATTGTCGATCTGCTCCGCCGCTCGCTGCAGCCTCCGCGCGAGCTGCTGCATGACCCCTTCGCCCAAGTCCGGACGTTGCCGCACGAGGGCCCGAAAGGTGTCGCTCTCGATAACCAACGCGCTCACCGGCTCGATCGCCTCCGCACTGGCCGAGCGATGCGCCCCCGCCAAGAGTGCCTCTTCGCCGATGATCTCATCCGCACCGTAGAGGCCAATGGTTCGCTCGACCCCTCGCGCGCGCTTGACCAGCCGCACTCTCCCGCTCCGGATCAGATAAAGCTCGGCCGCCGGAGCGCCCGCGTAGTACAGCGTGGTCCCCGCGGAGAAGCTCCGATAGTATCGATCGATCCCGAGCTCATCGGTCGAATCCGCCATTGGGAATAGTTACCCCACTTGGACTAAGCCCCGCAACCGCTACCGGGCCAAGTGGCAGGCGACCTCATGTCCGGACTCGAGCGCCCGAAGCCCCGGAACCTCGCGATCACACAGCCCTTTTTCCGCGATCGGACAGCGCGGATGAAAGGCACAACCGCTCGGCGGGTCAAGGGGACTCGGCACGTCGCCTTGCAAGAGCAAGCGCCGTTTTCGGGCGGTCGGGTCCGGCTCCGGGCGCGGCGCTCAGAAGCGCCTCCGTATAGGGATGACGGGGCTGGCTGTAGATCTGACCCGAGGTCGCGAGCTCCACCACCCGGCCCAGGTACATGACCGCGACACGCTGGCTTACATGTTCCACGACGTGAAGGTCGTGGGCGATGAACAGATAGCTCAGCCCGAGCTCTTCTTGAAGGTCGCTCAGGAGGTTGACGATCTGCGCCTGGATGGAAACGTCGAGGGCGCTAACAGGCTCATCGGCCACGATGAAGCGCGGGGAGACGGCAAGAGCGCGCGCGATGCCGATACGCTGACGCTGGCCGCCGGAGAACTCGTGGGGATAGCGCCGCATGTGCTCGGGTCGCAAGCCAACCCGCTTGAGCAACGCGGCGATCCGCTGGTCCTCCTCCGATGCTGCGCTTACCATCCCATGCACGCGGAGCGCTTCGCTTAGCGCTGCCCGCACGGTCATGCGGGGGTTGAGCGAACTGTAGGGGTCCTGAAAGATGATCTGCATGTCGCTGCGAAACGGTCGCAGCTCGGACTGCGACAAATGAGTGATGTCGTGTCCGTCGAAATAGATGCGTCCACTCGTGGGGTCCTGCAGCCGCAATAGCAGGCGCCCCAGCGTGCTCTTGCCGCAACCCGACTCGCCGACCAGGCCCAGCGTTTCGCCCTGCATGACCTCCAAGGTGACGCCATCCACGGCGCGCAACTCCGAACGGCCGCGCCCAATGCCCCGTGACGGGCCGCGAAACGTTTTGCATAACGACTCGGCCGCAATGATCGGTTGCTTGCTCATCCCGACGCCTCGGCGTGGAAACACGACACCTCACTTTGACCGTACTGCTGCAAGGTCGGCTCGTCAGTGCGGCACGCGCCGGTGACCAAGTCGCAGCGATCTTGAAAACGGCACCCGGATGGCAGCGTGCGGAGGTCGGGGACGATTCCAGGGATCGTGGGCAACCGTTCGCCACGATTGCGAGCGCTCGGCAAGCTGCGCAGGAGGCCTCGCGTGTACGGATGCCGCGGATTGCGAAACAGCGCGTGGGTCTCTGCCTGCTCGACAATCTTCCCGGCGTACATGACTGCGATTTCGTGCGCGAACTCCGCCATCACGCCGAGGTCATGGCTGATGAAGATGATGCTCATGCCGAGCTTCTCTTGCAGTGAACGGAGCAGGTCGAGGATCTGCGCCTGAATCGTCACGTCGAGCGCCGTCGTGGGTTCGTCGGCAATCAAGAGGCGGGGCTCACACGCGAGGGCCATGGCGATCATCACGCGCTGCCGCATTCCACCCGACAAGGTGTGCGGATAGGAGCCGATCCGCTCCGAAGGAGCCGGAATTCCAACCAGATCGAGAAGCTCGATCGCTCGAGCCTTGGCGGCGCGGCGGCCCATCTTTTGGTGCAGTCGAATCGCCTCCACGATCTGTGAGCCAACCGTATACACCGGATTGAGCGAAGTCATCGGCTCCTGAAAGATCATCGAGATCTCGTTACCTCGGAGGCGTCGCATCTCCGATTCGGGGAGCCGCAACAAGTCGCGACCCTCGAACAGCGCTTCGCCACGTTCGATGAAGCCAGGTGGGCTCGGGATCAGGCGCATGATCGACAACGACGTCACGCTCTTCCCGCAGCCGCTCTCCCCAACGATGCCGAGCGTACGACCGGGAAGTACGTCGAACGAGACGTCGTCGACGGCCCTCAAGTAGCCCTCGTCAGTCTCGAACGCCGTGACCAGGTGGCGCAAGCTGAGCAACGGTTCGGTCATGCGGCGATACCTTAGCACCGGTCGCTCAATGCTCGACCTTTCATGAGCACGAGGCGAACTCGATGGACATGCCCGGGCTCGGCGTCTGCTGAAACGCCCCCTCCGGAATCTCGGGGTTCAAAGAAATCGACTTCACCCGAACCGACGTGTCAGCGCCACTGACCTCATCGACAAATCGCACGTTGGTCGGAAACGCTTGTCCCCCGACGTCGATGTAGTCGTCGTACGTTGCTTCCCAGCGCGTCTTCCCGTTTGGGGCGCGGCGGGTGGACCGTCGGAGCGTCAGCCTCTGCGCGTCAACGGGCTTTTCGCGGTCGGCGTCATCGACGGAGAACGCGATCTCCTGAGTCGTCCCGTCCGCGGCCACGAGCGTCACGACGTAACGCCCCTCGCGGCATTCCATCGACTGTTCGGTCGCCTCGATCATCGGTGTGTCGCCCGTGAGAAGTCGTAGGACGTGCCGCGCATCGACCGAAATCCCGAGGAGCCGAGCGATGTTCTCCGGACACGTTGGGCCGTGCAGGAACGTGCCTTCGCGCAAGTCGCTGAGTTGGAAGGTCTCGCCATCGCTCGTCAGAACGGCGGCGGGCCCCAGTTGCGTCATCACGTCGAAGCGAACCCGATTCGGTTGCTCTAGGAACAACAACACCGTCCCCCGAATGCGTCCCTTGCTGCCCCACTGCGTCACGCGGGCTTCAGCTTTGATCGACTTCCATCCCACCTGCTGGCTGGCGTGATCATCGAGGGCCTTTGCGGCATCCGTGCGCAGTTGAACCGGACACGCAGGGGCTGTCTTGCAGCCGGCCGCAGCCAACGACAACACAAACAACGCGGTCAGACACGCACGCGCCACTAGTTGTTTGGCGCTCCTATGGGTTCCAGGTCGATCCACTCTTCGATGACTTGGATGATGGGTTCGCTCAGAACTTGTCCAGGCGGCATTTCAGTTCCGCAGGTCTGTTGGTCCCGAAGCTTCTGGACCATAATCGAACCTGGCGAATCGTTTGGAATCACGAGGGTGCCCTGCCCCGCGCACATACCAGGATCCGCCGCCAACGCATCGACCACGGCAGACCAGGACTCTGCGGCCCAGTCCGTGGTGTCCATCACGTTCGTACCGGTCAAATCCAAAGCAGCAACGGCCGTCGCGTTCGCGCCCCCTGGAATCGTTCCATCAAACGGATTGTCTGGGTTCTGATCGGTATTGGTGTTCAGGGGGCCGTGACAAATGACGCACCGGGTGAACATCACGGTCCAGTAGATGTCGTTCCACGTCGGGTCGGGGAGATCACCCTGTGGCCCGTTGTAAATGCAAATCTCATCGTCCACGGAAGTGCACTCGGTCAGCTCGAGTGCCTCCGAAGGCGGTATTTCAGTGCGCGCGATGACGGGGGCCTGACACGCGAGCCAGTTGCGGACGATTTCTTGGCCCTCGTCCGACTCTATCGGGGGCAACGCCGACCCGCCGAGACCACGGCGCCACGGCGTCGCATTGCGAACGCTTCGGCCCGCCGCGCCCGGAGGCATCGTGCCCTTGCGTATCTCTTGAATCATCCCCTCGGCCCAGTCCCGGATCTTCCCCTGGTTGCCATGGATTTTCTCGAGGCGTTGGCAATACGCAGTGTCGGTCTGTCCGCCTTCGCAGCTCTCGATCGGCTGGGTACAGCTCGGATCCTCGGTCTCGTCGGTGCACGCCAGCGCGACGTCGAAGTTCAGCCCGGCTGGCGCGCCAATTCGATCGCCACCCACCGCGGCGGGTCCGTGGCAGAACGCTCCATCGCCGCAGGTCGATTGAACGAGAGCTTGTCCCTCGTACATCGGCAGTCCGTCAGTAACGCGATACGCGATGTCAAACGCAGCGGGCCCGGGAATCGACTGCCCATCTTGGGTTTGCCCGTCGAGATTGCACTCGCCGAGGTCGCGCTTGCAGCCCCCAACGCCCACAAGGGCACTCGTCGTGAACAGCAGAAGGAAGCAAGCTGGAGCGCGGCCGCGAAGCATCTGAGCCGGCAAAATGCTTCTGTTGCCCCGTAGAGTCAAGCGAGATGCACCGGTCGCGCCGGAGCTACAACAGCTGAAAAGGCTGCATTTTTCGGTGTCTGCTTTGCCACAGCACTCAATTATGCTAGCTTCGAGGCGTGGAAGTCGTCCTTCGCAAAGTAGGCCGCAAGTCGGGACGCGCCGTCGTGGGGCGTCTTTTACGGCCGCCTCGCAAGGGCTCGGTCGTCGTCATCGAGTTTGCCGACGGGCTCCACGAGTACGTCACGACTCCGGTGAAGCGCGTGCTGCAGCTGTGCGGGGAAGACGGGCTGGACACCTACTACCTGCAAACGGCCAACAGCCGCTACCGCCTCGAGGTTCGTTCAACCGAATCGGGCGTGGTCGATCAGCCAGTCGCGAACTGAGCCGAGTCGGTCACCAGGCTGCCGAGCTTGCCGACCAGCTGCTCGAGCACGGCTTGTAGCTGCGTAAAATCGTTCTTCTTGATTTCGCTCGTGTGCTCGTCGACGTAGAGCGCACGATTGAGCTCGATCTGAACCGCGTGCTGCCCTCGCTTTGGCGCACCATAGCTCGAGGTCGTCCACCCGCCCCGATACGGGTCGTCGTGTTTCACGCTGAGCCCCGCTTCACGAAAATGCGAATCGATGAGATCGATAATACGACCATCGGCGGTGGAGCGGCCGCGCGTGCCCGGGACGATGTCGGCACGGCGCGCCGGTCGCCCGCCCACCGTTCGACGGCCCGCAGACGGCATCGAATGGGCGGCAACAATGACGACCTGACCGTGCCGCTCTCGTATCTGCGCCGCGACCTCGCGTAGCGTTCGGTGATAGGGCTCGTAAAAGAGCTCGAGCCTACGCGAGAACTGTTCGACGCTCAGTGGCGCGCGCAGAAGCGGCGTCCCGTCCGTCCTGGCGCGCCACACGACGCCTCGCGCCGGCAGGTGTCGCCCATTCGGATGTTTCGGCACCGCCACCGAGTCGACGTCGTCGGGGCCGCGATTGAGGTCGACGACGTAGCGAGACACGCGGGACACCAGGAGGGTCGCGCCTTGCTCTGGCGCCCGTTGGTAGAGTTGATCCACGTAGAGGTCCGAGTCCCGCAACATCGCGGAAGGCGACGCGTCGATCTCGGATTCGACCTCGGCAGGCACCTGCAGTCCCGAGTGGGGAACTTCAACGAGCACAGGGCTCGGAGTGATTGTTGGGTGGGTTAGCTCGACAAACGACACGAGGGGCTCAAGCGCTATACGATTCTCGGAAGGGCATCTGCGAAGGAGTCACCTTGGTCCGAACCAGCCCGCACGCAAGCCCTAGGTAGAGCGCACGGTAGACCGGCTCCAGATCAGCCCCTGAAGCGCTCTCCCGGGCCAGCACTCCGCCGAGCGTCGTATCCCCCGACACCGAATCGAGGACGCCAACCCATTCGGAAGCGAGGCGGAACACCGTCAGTGGGGGTCCGTCCTCGCAGCGCTCGACCACGCGCTCGCGAAGCGGCTCGAGCACCGACTCGATCTCCTCGAGGTGTGCCTCGTTCGCGGCATCTCGCAGAAGCTCGTAGGGATCTTGTCCTGTCGGGAAAGTCTCCTCGTGACTGCGAGCGCCGCGTACGAACGCCCACTCGCCGTGCCGCCATCGGAACGATTCCATCAACCGCCCGCGAACCTGATCACCGATCGCTCTGAACAGCTCGACCGGGCGCAAGATCCCGAGCCCGACGAGCGCGTCGCCAAGGCGACCGCCGTACTTCGGTAGGAGCGCTAGCGCCATCTCGATCTCCATTCGCAGACATCGACCGGTCGCCACGAGATACTCCCCGAGCAGCTCGGACTTGTCTGTCGACGCAACGAAGTCTGGCCTGCCATCGACGAAGTAGATCTTCTTGCGCCGATTGCGCTGCCACAAATGCAACACGCCGGTCTGTTGCTTGGCGATGATGTCATAGAAGACCGGCAGCAGCGTCGCCGCGCGGAGCTGCCCTTGCTTCTCGGCTTGGGCCAGCTCTTCGAGCTTCCACTGAAGCCCGGGCGAGGTGACGAACCGTGTGAGCTCCGGCAGGCGGGAGGGATCGATGTACGTGCCGTCGGACTTGGAGATCTTGCTGCTACGACTGTCGATGACGCCCGTCGTGAGGAGCTGAATCAACCGGGGATAGCTCATCGGCCCCATCACGCTGCCGTCCGTCAGCTGCACGCGATAGATGATCGGCGAAGTGACGGGATGCGGCCCGATGAGCTCCTGCCCGGCGTGATGCATGAGGTCACTGTCCACCAAGGAGGGCACTTTAGCGCCTGGAAGATGGATTTCCGGGGCGTCTCCGTCGATCAGATCCAACTGCGACAGGAGACGTGCAACGCGGTCGGGGCCGTGTCCCATTCCTCGGCGCCGGATCACTTCCGCGCACGCTTCGCCAAACGCGCCGGCGGTCGGTCGCTCTTCCGGAACGCGCTGGAGGCCGCGAAGGACCAGGGCGCGGATGTCCTGAGGGATGCGGCGCTCACAGCGTGCGAGCACGCGAAGATCGGCGTCCCGAATCCGAAGGAGGACGTTCAACTCGCTCTCTCCTTGGAACAGTGGTTCGCCGATCAACATCTCTGCCAGGACCGTTGAAAGCGTGAACACGTCGCTCTTGCCGCTGAGCTCTTTCCCGAGCACCTGTTCAGGGGACATGTAGCCGAGCTTGCCCCGAACCTGGCCGTCTTCCGTAGTTGGCGCGCGGCTTCGGACCGTCGCGATGCCGAAGTCGGTCAGCTTCACGTGACCGGTGCGGCTGAGCAGTATGTTCGCCGGGCTGACGTCGCGGTGGACGAACTCGAGGGGCTCCCCCTTGTCATCGACTGCGTGATGCGCGTAGTCGAGAGCTTGGGCCGTTTGATACGCAATATGCAGCGCGACATCCCACGGGATCGGTGAATCCGCCGGCGCAGCCCGTAGCAGTCGGCTCACGTTGGCACCGTCGACGAGCTCCATGACGAGGACGAGGTCGTCCCCCATAGGCCCGAAGTCGAACACCTGAACAATATTGGGGTGTTCGAGTAGAGCAGCGAGGCGTGCTTCGTCGATGAACATCGCAACGAAGTCCGGATCGCTCGAAAATTGCGGCAGGATGCGTTTCAGGGCCACGCGCTTCGAGAAGCCGTGAAGACCTTCACGACGCGCAACGAAAATCTCGGCCATTCCCCCTGCCGCCAAGCGGCGCTCGATGTGGTACGGCCCGAGCAGCGGCCGTTCTTCGCTCACACATCCCTCCGTTGCTGACCGACGCACTCATCATAGGCGCGTTGGGCACCCAGTGTCAGCTTAGTCCCGGTTTCAGCGAGAGCGGAACACTTGGGACTCCGGTTCGTTCCTGCTTATCATACGAATATCCACTGGGTACGGGGGAACCATGGGGATTGTTCGGAAGACTTCGCGCTCTAAGAAATCAGAAGATCCGCTTCTCGGGAAAGTCGTTGCCGGTCGATATCGACTGGAATCGCTGCTCGGCGAAGGGGGCATGGGTGTTGTTTATAGAGCACGACACGTGCTCATCGACCGCGTCGTTGCGCTGAAGCTGATTCGGCCCGACCTGCGAGGCGAGACACATTTGCGGGCGTGGATGGTGCGCGAGGCGCGTGCCGCAAACCGCGTCGACCACGCACACATCGTCGACATTCACGACGTCGGTGAGACCGACGACGGTGAACTCTATCTGGTGATGGAGTACCTCATCGGTGACTCGCTGTCGTCCCAGATCGCGAAGGGCCCGATGCCGATCGCGCGCGCGGTCGACATCCTCGAGCAGATGACTGCTGCACTTGCGCGTGCGCACGATCTGGGCGTCGTTCACCGCGACCTCAAGAGCGACAACATCATGATCACGTCGCGCGGGGGTCGAAAAGACTTCGTGAAAATCTTGGACTTTGGTCTCGCTGCGTTGACGCGTGACCCGCGTCTCGCTCCAAAGGGCGCCATCTTTGGGACACCAGAGTACATGTCGCCGGAGCAGGCACGGGGAGAAGATGCGGTCTCCTCGAGCGATCTATACGCTCTCGGCGTTCTGTTCTTCGAGATGTTGACTGGACGACTGCCGTTCCGTTCCGGGGATCGCGACGAGCTGCTCGAGATGCAGCGTAAGGCGAAGGCGCCTAACCCGCGGAAGTACCGCCCCGAGATTCCCGAGCAGGCCGAACAGATCATTCTGAAGCTGCTCGAGAAGAAGGCCGAGGATCGTTTTCGCGATGGCCATCACCTCAAAGAGGAGCTCAAAGAATTGCAGCGCTCCCTGCCCTCGCGGGAGTGGGACGCGCCGACGGATGCGGCCCCCATGGCACCGCCCCCACCGCCCCCCTCGGAGACCCCGGGTGTGGTCGAATGGAGCGGAACCGCAGCCAACTTCCTTCGGGCAGTTGCGCGAGCGTACCCCGACGGGGACGCGCCTACTCAGGTACAAGCCGCATCGGACAAGATTTGGGAACTGGCATCGCGGGCCTCCAGGCTCGAGGGAGAGCTCGAAAGCCATTCGAAGAAGCTCGAGTCAATCGAGAAGCGTGGCCGTGGCCTTCGCGCCGAAATCGGTCGTAAGGTCGAAGACCTCGCCGGCGAAGAGTCTCGCGCCCTGCGCGACGCGTCGGCCGAGCGCGACGTCCTGAGCCACTTGATCCTGAAGCGGAAGCGAGCTCAGCGCGAACACCACACGGCACAGGCCGAGGTGAAGGCGGCGGGCAACAACATCGAACGAATCCGGCGCGGATACGAATCACTCGGCGCAGCCGCGCCAAGGTCGAAGTCCTCGAAAGCGTCTCGCGCGACTACGAGCGCCGCGCACGCTCGAAAGAAGACGTCGCCGCGGAACGGCGCAAGCAGATCGAAGCACTCCGCGGCCAGCTGAAACGATACAGCGAGGCCCTCGAGAACGATCTGCAGACCGGACGAGAACAAATCGCTAGCCGCGTCGGCGAGGCGCTAAAATACGAGAAGGCCTTCAGCCAGGCCTCGAATCTCCTCCTCGACCACCTCCGCGATAAGACGGAGTGCCGAGAGCTACTCGAAGACATCGACAAACGCCGCAAGGGCAAAGATCCCGACGAGAAGCCATCTGAGCTGCAAGA